>JGI25331J36430_1002067_pt1 | contig 9762 bp, 8 predicted proteins | sample HigsolmetaAR206D_FD_36430 | JGI IMG/M metagenome (IMG submission 36430) | reverse complement strand
TGTCAGCGCCGAAGTAATACTGACCCCTGGCGCCGAGGTAAAACTGACCCCCTGGGCGATGATGGCGGCTTTTGGCCGCCAAGATGTTGACCCAGGAGCAATCATTGGAGATTCGAGTACTGGCCCGTCAGGGCCACGGCATCAAGGCGATCGCGCGAGAGTTGGGCGTGTCGCGCAACACAGTCAGGCGATACCTGCGCGGTGAGGCGACGCCTCCCAGCTACGGCCCGAGGGCTGCGCGGCCACGCAAGCTGGACCCGTACACGCAGTACCTGCGAGATCGCATCGAGGCGGCCCATCCGCACTGGATTCCGGCGACGGTTCTTCTGCGCGAGATCCGTGAACACGGTTACACGGGCGGCATTAGTCAGTTGAAGGCGTTTCTGGCGCCGTTGAAGGTTCGTCCCGCCGAGCCTGTGGTGCGGTTCGAGACCCCACCCGGCAAGCAGATGCAGGCCGACTTCACGACGATACGGCGAGGCCGCCATCCGCTGAAGGCCTTCGTCGCCACGCTGGGCTACAGCCGCGCCACCTTCGTGCTATTTTCCGAGAGAGAAGACAGCCCGGCTTGGCTACGCGGCTTACGTGAAGCATTTGTTTATTTCGGCGGCGTGCCCGAAGAGGTTCTTTTCGACAACGCCGGTACGGTCGTCACCGAACGCGATGCATACGGCCAGGGTCAACATCGCTGGCACCCAGCACTTGCCTCGTTGGCCGATGAGTTTGGCTTTCGTCCCAGGCTGTGTCGACCCTATCGAGCCAGAACCAAGGGCAAGGTCGAACGGTTCAACGGCTATCTGAAGAGCAGCTTCGTCACCCCGTTGGCTGCGACGCTGAAGACGGCCGGCCTGCTCCTCGATGTCGATACGGCCAATGCCCATATCGGCCGCTGGTTGGCAGAGGTGGCGCAGCAACGCATCCACGGCACGACGGGTGAGAAGCCCGAAGTGCGCCTTGCTCACGAGCGACATAGTTTGATGAGCCTGCCCAGGGCGTTCGCTACGCNGCCGGCCGTTACCGTAAAAACTGCAGATATGGTGATTCCGCACGAGAGCCTGCAGCACCCGCTGTCGGTGTACGGCGCCTTACTGGAGCATGCCGCATGAACCTGCAGCACGCACGCATCGCCGAGCTCTGCATCCAGCTCAAGCTCGAGCGCATCGCGGCCGACTGGGCCCACCTCGCACAGCAAAGCGCCGACGAGCAAGCAAGTTTCGCCGATTTCCTGGAGAAGATCCTGAGCGGCGAACACCAGGCAAAACTGGAGCGCAGCCGCTCGACCTTACTGAAGATGGCAACGCTGCCAGCAGTCAAGACGCTGGAGCAATACGACTTCGCCTTCGCCAGCGGCGCACCCCGCGCGCAGATCCAGGAACTGGCCAACCTGGCATTCATCGACCGTGCCGAGAACATCGTCTTGCTCGGACCCTCCGGCGTGGGCAAGAGCCACGTGGCAATTGCCCTGGCATATCGCGCCACCATGGCTGGCGTGAAGACCCGCTTCATCAGTGCCGCCGANCTCATCCTGCAGCTGAACGCGGCACATCGGCAAGGACAGCTCAAGCAGTACTTCAATCGAGCCGTGCTTGGCCCACGTCTGCTCGTCATCGACGAGATCGGCTACCTGCCCTTCGGGCGCGATGAAGCAAATCTGTTCTTCCAGGTGGTCGCCAAGCGCTACGAGCGAGGCAGCATCATCTTGACCAGCAACCTGCCCTTCCCTCAATGGGCCAGCGCCTTCGCCGACGACCAGACGCTCACGGCAGCCATGCTCGACCGCCTTCTGCATCACGCTCACATCGTGCAGATCAGTGGCGAAAGCTATCGGCTCAAGGACAAGCGCAAAGCCGGCAACAGCCCGGCTCGGGCTCGGACTGCTGCCCAATAACCCTTCAACCCCAGGGGGTCAAATTTACTTCGGCGCGAGCGCCGACAAAGGGGTCAGCTTTCAACCGGCGTTGACACGGAAAGAGGAAAACGGGCTTCAATGATGCCTCGGCATTTCACCGAGGAAATCCGACCGCCACGGATGAACTTGTACCGGCTCGCTTGGAAGCTTCAATGATGCCTCGGCATTTCACCGAGGAAATCGCCCAGCAACCAGTGTTCCTCGATGGCGGTCGGGTGGTGCTTCAATGATGCCTCGGCATTTCACCGAGGAAATCTACCGCCTGCCAGTGGGCGAGCGGGACCACTACGAGGTGCTTCAATGATGCCTCGGCATTTCACCGAGGAAATCAGTTTGATGTCGTTGTCGTTCATGGGTTGTCCTCCAGCTTCAATGATGCCTCGGCATTTCACCGAGGAAATCTCTTGGCGAAGCTGGCGGCCATATCAGCGCCGATCTTGCTTCAATGATGCCTCGGCATTTCACCGAGGAAATCGATGCATACTCGCCCCTTAATCATCCGCCATAGCCGCTTCAATGATGCCTCGGCATTTCACCGAGGAAATCATGGTGAGATTCATGATAGTCCCCTAGTGATTAGTTGCTTCAATGATGCCTCGGCATTTCACCGAGGAAATCCCGGAGACTTCATGAGCTCGATTTGGTCCGAGCCCGCTTCAATGATGCCTCGGCATTTCACCGAGGAAATCGCTGGAACAGCAGCGCAACACGTTGCGCCAGGTATCGGCTTCAATGATGCCTCGGCATTTCACCGAGGAAATCCAGGCCCGGCGCGCCAGCCAGCGCCATGGTCGGCTCGCTTCAATGATGCCTCGGCATTTCACCGAGGAAATCGCCAGCCGGGCACAAACCCGACATGTACGACGAAATGCTTCAATGATGCCTCGGCATTTCACCGAGGAAATCTTCGCGGCTCAGAACGGGCTCGATATCACCGACCCGGCTTCAATGATGCCTCGGCATTTCACCGAGGAAATCCATCGTTCGGGCGTATTGGAGCAACGAGGCCACGGTGCTTCAATGATGCCTCGGCATTTCACCGAGGAAATCCAGGGCCAGGCGCATGGCGATTTCACGGGTGCGCCCGCTTCAATGATGCCTCGGCATTTCACCGAGGAAATCCGTGCCGGGCCTCGACATCGACCGGCGCAGCAACGCCAAGCTTCAATGATGCCTCGGCATTTCACCGAGGAAATCAGGACGACGCCGATCGAACCTCACGCTCCTGCATGGCGCTTCAATGATGCCTCGGCATTTCACCGAGGAAATCCGTCGTTCGGACGGCCCAATAAACCCACTCTCAACAAGGCTTCAATGATGCCTCGGCATTTCACCGAGGAAATCGATGACGCTTGGGGATGGGGCCGCAGGCTGCCTGGCCGCTTCAATGATGCCTCGGCATTTCACCGAGGAAATCTGCCCGCATGTTCTGTATGGTCCGATCTGCCGGGCAAAGCTTCAATGATGCCTCGGCATTTCACCGAGGAAATCAACGGCTGGAAGGATATCGAGGCCGCTGGATACGGCGCTTCAATGATGCCTCGGCATTTCACCGAGGAAATCATTGACTTAGCAATCGCCCCATTTGCGCCGCCTATGCTTCAATGATGCCTCGGCATTTCACCGAGGAAATCCAAGCGCGACATGCAGGAAATGCTTTTCCGTTTCATGCTTCAATGATGCCTCGGCATTTCACCGAGGAAATCAGCTTCGCATAACGAGATCGAGAGGTTGACCCGTGAGCTTCAATGATGCCTCGGCATTTCACCGAGGAAATCCGCCACTAAACGACATGCCTTATGACGCCTACATGCTGCTTCAATGATGCCTCGGCATTTCACCGAGGAAATCTTTTTCTGTCGGGCGATGCAAGCGCTATCTTTATGACGCTTCAATGATGCCTCGGCATTTCACCGAGGAAATCGACCGCCGCCAAGGACCGGAGAACACTGCAGACATGGCTTCAATGATGCCTCGGCATTTCACCGAGGAAATCCGACAACGCGGTGCCTGCCGCCAAAAGCACCACCAAGCTTCAATGATGCCTCGGCATTTCACCGAGGAAATCTGCCGCGAGCGTGGAGCCGGTGGCGCAGATATACCGGGCTTCAATGATGCCTCGGCATTTCACCGAGGAAATCCTTCTCAGACCGCTGGCACCCGGAATGCCGTAACAGAGCTTCAATGATGCCTCGGCATTTCACCGAGGAAATCCGTCACCCCAGGCGGTTGTCACTGTCCCTTTTACTCCGCTTCAATGATGCCTCGGCATTTCACCGAGGAAATCGGCCGCCGTGGTGGCGGGTATGTTCACGGTTTTCGTGCTTCAATGATGCCTCGGCATTTCACCGAGGAAATCCATGACCGACATTAAACTGCCGCCGTTGGCGCGCCTCGCTTCAATGATGCCTCGGCATTTCACCGAGGAAATCAGGATGCGCGGCGAAAAACCCACGATGGACTCAGCCGCCGCTTCAATGATGCCTCGGCATTTCACCGAGGAAATCCTGCAGGGCGTTCTGCTTAGCCCGCTTGCGAACAATTGCTTCAATGATGCCTCGGCATTTCACCGAGGAAATCCAACAAGGCGCTGCAAACCATCGGAACAAACTTTGCCGCTTCAATGATGCCTCGGCATTTCACCGAGGAAATCTGCCACTTCTGCCTCGCCCACGTAACACGGCTCCGGAGGGTCAAGTGCGAGAGGTACCCTACCGGATCGCCTGTTCGACGAGTATAGCAGGGCCAGCCCACTTTCATTTCATACTAATGTCATGTTTTTAAAGAACATTTACCATGCGAGGGGTTCTCTACGCAACGGGCGCCGCCATAGCGCTCGCGGAATTGCGGCGGATCAAACTATCACGGGCTCCTTAGTGACCGGCTCGAAGCCTTTCTTGCCAAGGCTGATCACCCGGGGCACCAACCGTTCTGCACTACCCAGGTCGATGACCAAGACGTGATCTTCCGCATGGTGAATGATCGTGTCCAGTGCTGCCACCATTTCAGCATGGTGACGGTCGGTCAACCGACACTGGAATACGGACAGTTGGACCCACTCGCCGTAAGCTTGCATAAGCCGGAAAACGGCACGCCATCGCTTGGGATCGGCAATATCGTACGCTACGATATATAAGCGGTCACTCATGGTCAGCGGGTGATAAAGTTAGGATAATCGTCTATCTCACCCAACAAAAATCGGCCAAGCAAGCGCGCCTGGATTTCAAGCAGGCGACGATAGCTGACTGGGTAGCCGAAAACCGGATGAGTGACTTCCTGGCTCATGCGCCGCTCGAAGGCCCCGATCAAGCGTTTTCGGCCGTCTGAATCGAGGTTCACGCTAGTTCCCACGTGAACGAAATCGGTTGGCTTTACTTCACCGTTGTTGATTGCCATCAGCACGGCGGAATCGGCAAGCAGCGGACGAAACGGTTCCATCATGTCTAAAGCCAGCGCAGGTCGCCCGTAGCGCGGTTGGTGATAGAAGCCGCAATATGGATCCAACCCGACTCCGCTCAATGTTACTGCCCAACTCCGCACGAGCAAGGCATACGCGAAAGAGAGCATGGCATTGACCGGATCCTCCGGCGGTCGACGATTTCGGCGGGTGAAGTCAAAACGAAATGACGCGTCGTCACCTTCACGCTTGATAAGGTTGGCAAACTGCCCAAAGTAGCGGGCTGCTGCAACACCCTCTATCCCCAACAGCTCTTCCAGGCTGTCGGCGCGCGCCGCTTGATCAGCGAATCGCTTGAGCTCGCCGATGACCAAATCCAGGTTCTGTTTGCCGCGCCAGTTCCTGCGCAACAGTGTTCGCGAGTTTAAGATCTTGGCCCGCACCCAACCTTTTGCTAGGCGCAAACACACCTTTGGATCAAAGCTGCTGCGAAACTGCGCTATACGAAGCTCGATGTTCTTGTGACCGATACCATGGGTATGTCCAAGAAACCAACCGCCGAACGTGTGCCAGGTAACAGGGATTTCCCGCCTCATCAGTTCGTGCAAACAGGGGGTGGTCAGGTGCGCACCACCCATTAACACCACCTGTGATATGTCTATGAGGCGAGCGCGCGCCACCGTGCTGTCTTCAACGCTGACTTCTAGCGTCTCGCCGTTCTTACTCAGTCGCGCGCGGTTTTCCTGTACGTACAGCGGCATGGCTTCTTCCGCGCTAACTAACAGTCTGCGCGGAGGTCGATCATCCAGCCGACGAAGGAAATTCACTTCATCGGGCAAGCAGATAGTAACAAGAGAGCAACGTGGGCATTTCGGACTGTCTTCCAAGGGTGGAGGGATCCGCCCTCCCGCAGCGATAAGGCGCAGCCCATTGATGGCCGAAAGTGTGGCGGACCTGAGTGCCTCGTCAAACGGAACGCGCACGCGTTCGCGCGACCCTTGGAAGTACAAGACTCCTTCAGTGCACCGATACCCATGGTCTTCCAGGATCATCCCTTGCGCGCACAGTTGTACGCGTTCGGGCTCATAAGCGCCACTTGGTACATGGGGGCGTTTCCCTTTCTTGTAATCAACTGGAATGAGTCCATCACCGTCCCCCTCGATGAGATCGAGCCGGGCTATCAACCCGAGTCGATTGGATGACAGGGTGATAGATCGCGCATGGATCCGCTCACCGTCTTCTGGCTGCCCGGCCGCCGGTAAGTCGCCTCCTGGCTGATCCACGCGCCGATGTACATGCCGCCCAGCCACGGTATCTGCCGAGTCCGCCCATTCTCCCTGCACCCATTCCATGTACGCGAGCCGCGGGCAGTACTGGTACTCATTGACCATCCGCACGGGGATAAGGGGCTGGTCGCGGATGAACTCCGGAAAAGGTAGTGGCAGTTCCGGCTGCACCCACGGGCGCCCCTCGCCTTTCCCGTTGTCGCGGGCTTTTTCTACCTCATCGCCATCCTGGGACAGTTGACCGGAAGCTTCCATGTCATCGTTCGGAATCCTGCGGCAACCTACCTACAAGAACACCGAGGCTGGGGCGAATGAACCATATCCGCCTTGCTCTGCCCGCAAAATCGCAGACTCCAAGACGGTCTCGATGCCCATCGCGCGGTTGGCACCTGGGTCGGCGACGAAGCGCCCCATGCGCAGCAGGCTTGTAACGGCATCGGCCGTCAGGGCGTCACGCCAGAGTGGCCAACGGAATTTTGCATCCTTCCATCCGCCCGTCACGCATGGCGTTGCCACCTGGCCCCCGAGGGGCGCAAGGGGAAAAAACTGCAGTCCGACGAACGCCAGCCAATTTGCGCCTGGCACGCTGCCGCGCTTTTCGCCCGACGGATTGGCGGCGCGCAAGGCGTAAATGCGGGCAGCCGCGGCATCCCAGGAAAGACTGGGCAAGGTGGAAGCGTTCTTCCATGGACCGATCAACGCTTCCTCGATATGCGCGCGCCCAATACCGCCGCGCAAGTCTCGCACCATGGCGAGGAACATTTGTTGGCCCGCCGTAAAGTGAAAAGCCGTCGGCTTGACATTGCCGTTGTTGTCGACGGCCGTTTCGGTGCCAAACGCGGCGGCCATGGCCAGCGATCTCACCCGTCGCTCGTGACCGGACTCGACCAACCCCAGGAAGAACGCCCGCAGGGCGCTGGTCGTCGGTTTGAGATCGCGCTTCATGCGGTCTGCATTTTTCGCAGCCCGTCTCCCCTCTGGCTGACCCCGCGAGGGGGGTTCCGGTCCGTCCTCGCCGTCACCGTCTTGCAAATCGGTCGCCGCCTGATGGCCGATGGGCGATGGTTCCACGAGGTTTCCACTTTCGTCATACGCCAGTTCGAGCGCCGGTTCCGATTGCCACGTCTGGCGGTCTTTGAGTACCGCGTCGACGACGGTTTCGATATCCGGTACACCCCAAAGCCGTGGACGCCAACGACCGTCGTTTTCCCATGCCAGACGAGGAAGGGGTGCGTTTTCCGCGATGGACTGCTCGTGCAGAATTTTGAGCGTGCCCAATGCGGCAAAGAAGCCAAGCGGATTCGTACCGTCGAGGCCAGTCAGCAGTGCGTTGCGTTCAATCATGCAAAGCCTCTCCTTCGCCAAACTCACTGGCACGATGGTCGGCTAGTCGAAGTATTGCCTCCAGGTAGGCGAGCCCCCACCACCCATACCGGCGTGTCAAGCGCCAGAAACGATCCGCGACGCCGGAATCCAGTCGTTCCAGCCGGTGCCGGGTCGTCGCGGAAAACTCGACCACTGGTGCCTGGTCCGATGGCGACAATCCGATGCACACCGGCATGTCGTCGGGATCCTCGATGGCCGGCGCAAACGGGCGGCAATAACCATGGTGACTGCCAACCAGATGTAGCACCAGGTCTAGGTCGTGGGCGTTTTCCCGAACCCAGTCGCTTGCCTGCGCCATCGCTACCGAAAGGAGCTCGTGGCGATATCCGTCCGGATAGCCTGCACGCCGCCTCGCCAAACTGCGCGCAGCATGGTCTCGGTCAATACGGCTGGACTTGGCCAGGGGTTCGGCCTGCAGGGCCAGCCGGACATCGCTGCCGCCGACCAGCCATCGCTGGAAACGCGGATCAACCTTGCCGAGGTCATGCAGCCATCCCGCTAGTTCCAGATCGGCAGCGATGTCAGACGGCAGGTTGACGCTGTTTGCAAACTTTCTGGCCCAGGCACGCACGTGTCCCAAGTGCGCCGGCAGCGTGACCTCCTTTGCCATGAACGACGCCCCGTCGTCCTCCGAGCTGAAGTCGGAAACCCTTCCCATGTCCGACCGACGGTTGCGCGCGACCAGGGTTACCGTACCGTCGACATGCCGGATGACCTGATATCCATGGCATAACGCCCGTACAGCATCAGCAAGGTCCGGATGCCTTGGCTGCCCCAAGCTGGCGATCCACTCATCGAAGGCACGCCGCCATTCGCCCATGGTCGCCTCTTCCAAGAGCACGGGAAGTTCCGGCGCGTCATGCCAGCCGGATGCCAACACTTGCTTGTGCAAGCGCAGCGTGGCACGCCCCCGGTGGCGCCACTGGGCGATATCACCCAGGTCGGCCACCGGCTCCGTGTCCGCAGGGTTCCAGCTTCCCCATGCCAAACCGCCATAATCCGCCGGCACGACCACCGTACCACCAGGCGGAATCTCATTGGCTGTCACCACCCGGCTGCGGTCTCCTTCCCACAACAAGGCCAGGCGCCCGCGGCCAGACTGCCGTGCGTCGTCTTGCCCTTCGGTCGGTACATCGGCCAGGTCCGGGTTTTCCGGCTCGGACTGCAACCAACGCCGCACGGCCGAACGCGGCAGCGAAAGCGCCTCCAACGCCGAAGGCGGACACGCAGCGAGACGCTCCACGAGCGCCTCATAGCCACCAGTTGTCGCGCTTTCCAGTGCCGATTCGCTCAGGTCGGCCCGCCAGACGAGTGATACCTCTGGTTCTCCGCGCCGCGGACCATGCAGCCAGAGGGTAATGTCTGGATCTGGTTTCGGCCGCGGATGCGTGTGCGACCAAGTATCGATGTAGGCGGGAAGCAGTACCGGCGCATGCGTAACAGGCGCAACCAACTTGGCCAGGGTCTGCGGGTCAGGCTTGGGCAATCGTTCGATGCCGAAATCGACCTGTTCGAGCGTGTGCAGCCACTCCCAGGTGGCCCGCAGAGCCGTTCCGTAAATGGGATCGTCGGCCCGTTGTCCCAGGTCGTCGGACCGAGCCAGAATCACGGCACGGGTGGCCCCGAGTTCACCCAGCCGGTCCAAACGGCCGAACCGTTGCCGCAAGGCATCCAGGCTGGCGCATTCCGTCACCAAGGCGTCGAAATCAAAATCGGCGCCCGCCTCGATCGCCTGCGTCGACACGACCAGCAAGGGCTTTTCTACGCTAGCCCGTTCACGCNCG
>JGI25331J36430_1002060_pt1 | contig 9775 bp, 8 predicted proteins | sample HigsolmetaAR206D_FD_36430 | JGI IMG/M metagenome (IMG submission 36430) | reverse complement strand
AGATATTCTGAACTCCGTCAAGATTGGCGAACCGCCTAGTGCGGACCCGCATGCTAGGTGGTGTGAGGGGACGGGGGTTCGTCACCCCCTCCTACTCGATTCTTTGAATCGCTCGAACCGCGATATCGGACTGCTTTTTCCGAGATTCGCTTTGTGAGCGGCAAGTTTAAGGCACTCCTCCTTTACGTCCGCTGGCCGGAGAACCGGCGCGGGCCTTCCCTTTATCGTAAAGGGAGACGTTTCCGTCCGCTTTTTTAACCGGTGAGGCGTGTGGTAAAATAAATTAAATTAAACGTGTTGTTTCATCCTGGAGGGATGCCTCATGGAAAAGAAAATACTCGTCGTTGACGATGAACAACCGATAGCGGATATTTTAGAATTTAACTTGAAGAAGGAAGGCTACGAAGTCGTCGTCGCCTATGACGGCGAAGAAGCTTTGAAGAAGGTTGAAGAGGAACAGCCCGATCTCGTTCTTTTGGACGTGATGTTGCCGCTCAAGGACGGCATGGAGGTTTGCCGGGAAATCAGAAAGAAATATAACATGCCCATCATCATGCTGACGGCCAAGGATTCGGAAATCGATAAAGTCCTTGGTCTTGAAATGGGGGCGGACGACTATGTGACGAAGCCCTTCAGCAACCGCGAGTTGATCGCGCGCGTGAAGGCCAACCTCCGCCGCCACCAACAAGAGTCGCCGAAAGAAGACGAAACGAATGAAATCGTCGTCGGCTCGCTCGTCATTCATCCCGAAGCCTATCAGGTGACTAAGCGCGGCGAACCGATTGAACTCACCCACCGCGAGTTTGAATTGCTCCTTTATTTGGCGAAACATTTGGGTCAAGTCATGACCCGCGAACATTTGTTGCAGACGGTATGGGGTTATGACTATTTCGGCGACGTGCGCACCGTCGATGTCACCGTTCGCCGCTTGCGCGAAAAAGTCGAAGATAATCCGAGCCGGCCCGCCTGGATCATCACCCGCAGGGGCGTCGGCTATTACATGCGCAATCCGGATCAGGAGTAAACATCATGCAGAAAGTCGGTTTTTTCAAATCGATCCAATTTAAATTCGTCCTCATTTACACCTTACTCGTCTTGTTGGCGATGCAGCTGATCGGCGTTTATTTTTCCGACCGATTGGAAAAAAGCAACTTGGACAGCTTTCAAAAGGCGCTCATCTTTCAAGCGGAAAATTTGGTCTACAACATCGGCGAGGCGATGAAAGCGGCCGATAAGGCCGATGAGCGGACGATGCGGGCCAAAGTGCAAGAGCAATTGAATGAAGTGAGCGGATTAAACGAGGTCCAAGTCATCGACAACAACGGCATCATTCTCGGGACGACCGACCAAAACCATCTCTCCGATATCGGAAAACAGACGGCCGATCCGAGGATCCGGCAAAAACTGCTCACATTAACCAAACCGGAATCGGAAATCTACCGGAATCCAAAAACGCACAACCGCTTCATGGTCGTGACCTTGCCGATCAAGGTCTACAATGAGAAACGCGGCCTTTTGTACGTGGAAAAAAACTTGGACAGCGTGTACGAGAATCTGGAAGACGTCAATAAAATTTTGGCTTCCGCTACGGTGACCGCCCTGGTGGTCNCCGCGTTGCTCGGCTTTTTTTTGGCCCGAACCATCACCAAGCCGCTCTTGAAAATGCGCGAGCAAGCGCTGGCCGTCTCGCAAGGGGATTTTTCGCGGCGTGTCGAACATTTTGAGGATGACGAAATCGGGCAATTGGCCAACTCCTTCAACAGCATGACGGAGCGTTTGGAAGAGGCCAATGCCACGACGGAAGCGGAACGGCGCAAGCTGCGCAGCGTCCTCAGCTATATGACCGACGGCGTCATCGCCACCGATCGGAACGGCCATGTCAATTTGATCAACGACCGTTCGGAGGAACTGCTCGGCGTCTACCGGCAAAACGTGCTCGGCGAGTCGATTTTAAAGCTATTAAAAATCGACAATGAATACACCTTGGATGATCTCTATGAATCGGAAGACTCTATCATTCTTGATTTCAGCACGGAGCATGAAAAACTATTGATCCGGGCCAATTTTTCGAGCATTAAAAAAGAAAACGGGATGACGGACGGTTTGATCGCCGTCTTGCATGACGTCACCGAACAAGAGCAAATCGACGAAGAACGGCGCGAATTCGTCGCCAACGTCTCCCACGAATTGCGGACGCCGCTGACGACGATGAAAAGTTATTTGGAGGCGCTCGCCGACGGCGCGATGGAAGACGAGGAGCTCGCCAAAAAATTTCTCAGCGTCACGCAAAACGAAACAGAGCGCATGATTCGTTTGGTCAACGATTTATTGCAGCTGTCGAAGCTTGACGCGAAAGATACCGCCTTTAACATCGAACGCGTGAATTACATCGCCTTCTTTGAGGACATCATCGAGCGATTCGAGTTGTCGAAAACGAACAAGCTCGAGTTTATAAGAAAACTGCCGAAACGCCCGATTTACGCCTATATCGATCCAGATAAGATGACCCAGGTCATCGACAACATCATTTCCAACGCGATCAAATATTCACCGGAAGGCGGGACGATCACTTTTAAAGTGATGGTCAAGGGCGGGCACATCGTGACGATGATCAAAGACCAAGGCGTCGGCATACCGAAAGAAAACTTGTCCAAGATTTTCGAACGCTTTTACCGGGTCGACCGCGCCCGCTCGCGCAAGCTGGGCGGTACAGGCTTGGGTCTGGCCATCGCCAAGGAAATCGTCGCGGCCCACGGCGGTGAAATCTGGGCGGACAGCGAGTGGAACAAAGGCACCACCATTTACTTCACGCTGCCGCTCAAGAGGGGGGACGACGAATGAACCGGGAATTGATCAAATCGATTGCCCTTACCGTTCTGGTCGTCCTGAGCCTTTGTCTCACTTGGAGCATTTGGACTTATCAAGGCAATTACAGCGCGGCCGACACGGAAAAGACGTTGGAAGTCGTCCCGATTGATCCGGAAAACGACTTTTCATTGGAAGACGTCGTCAAACCAAATCAACTCATCCATTTTTCCAAAAGCGATGAGGGAGATGTGTCCGGAACGATTTCCAAGGAGTATGTCGAACCGGTTTTCAGCCGGATCATCAAGGCGAAATGGACGGCGGACAGCATCGGCAATAACAATCCCCTGAAAGCCGTCTCCGATTCTTATGAACTGTTGTTTCCCGCCCCGGTGACGATCAACACGCTTCAAGCGCTTTTTAACTTGAAGACGAACGACGCGCCTCTGCCGCAAAACAAATTGATCGATCGCTTCGTTGTTTATCGCTACATGCCGAAGGCGACGGCGATCGTTTTTAAAGACAGCGATGAAGATACGGTGTTTTACGCTACGACGACTGAATTGGACATGGAAAATATTGAAGATGAGATCGGAAAGGGCCATTTCAAGCGGTACTTTGCCGTGAAATTGAGAAACAAGCGGGTCTATCTGCCTGAAGAACCGGTCCGATTCCAAAGGCTTGTTTATCCTTACAAATTGATTAACCTTGAAGCTTTTAAACCGATTCTCTTTGCGAACCCGGATAAAACCGACTATTACAGCGACAAGCTGACGTTTTCCGACGGCATCAGCCAACTCAAACAGGAAGGCAACGTGCTGAAATTTTTCAACCCGGCGACCAACGGGGAGGCGGCCATTCGCGATCCGATCATACGGAGCTTTCAAAAAGTGAGCAGCCATAAAGGATGGACGGATTCGTTCATCTATGATCAATTCACTTCCAAGCCCGCTGAAGGCGAAGAAAATGTTGAATTTCGCCTCGTGCGCAACGACCTGCCCGTCTACAGCCGGACGGATCCGTATGAGTCGGTGATCGCTTTCACGTGGGAAAACGGCAGTTTGTACAAATTGAATCGGACTCTCATTAATGTCGGCAGCAACCCTTACAGCAATGAAAAAAGCGATCCGCTGCCTTCGGGCCGCAGCGTCCTCGATATGCTTGAACAGGCGCATTTGCCTTTGCAAAATTTGGACGACCTTCAGTTGGGATATGTCATGGATGTCGACGAAGACCAAAGGCTCGTCACGTATACCCCCGATTGGTTTATCAAAAAGGGTGATGATTGGGAATCCTTGACGTCGTACTTGAACCGCCAGAAGGCGACGGTCAGTCCGAGTGAGGAGGGAACGAGATGAACTGGAGCAAAACGAAAACGATTTTTATCATCTGTTTCCTCCTTCTGGATATTTTTTTGGCTTATCAGATGTATGACCGTCAGCGTGAAAGCAAAAAACAGCTCGAGAATTTCGCCACGGATACGATTGACATTAAAAATCAAAAGGTGCGCGTGAAGGCGGAATTGCCCGATGTGGAAAATAAGGTGTATTTTTTGACGGGAGCCTTCGTCGATTTTGATGACGTTGAAGTAAAGAAAGGTTTAAAAGCCTTAGAGGGCGGAAGCAAATTAAATTTTACGACGAGCGACAACGGCCGGGTGTTGATCGCCACATTCAAGAAGCCGATCAAGATCCCCAAAACAACGGACGATCAGCAGGCGCTTCTTAAAAAGTACGTGTACAGGGGCGGCGATTACAGCTATTATCCGCTGCCGGAAGACAACCGCTCCGGCGTGTTGCATTTCATTCAAACGTTTAACGGCACCCCGATTTTTTCCGTCGCGGCGGCCACAGGCGAACTCTATACATTGGACGTCTATACGGACGGGAAAAACATTACGGGATATAAACAAGTGTTGTTGCAAACGACGCCGGGCGAACTGGTTTCCATTTCGAAAAAACCGGAAGAAGCGATCAACATTTTGTCGGAAACGAACAATTTGCCGATTACGGAAAACCCCGTGATCGACACCGTCGAGCTCGGTTACATCAACACCTCCTCGGACATCGACGGGGATCAGAAATATCCTTACATTCCGGCATGGTACATCGGCGTGAAGACGGATAAAGGCGAAAAGGCGTTTTTCGTGACGATGGACGGCCGGGTCATCCCTTTTAAAAACGGAAAGGAGGGTGCCGGTGTCTCTTAGATTCAGCGTCTTGGCAAGCGGCAGCACCGGAAATGCCATTTATGTCGAGACCGATCAACAAAAATTGCTCATCGATTGCGGCTTGAGCGGCAAGAAAATGGAAGGGTTGTTCCGGGCGATTGACCGCGACCCGAACGCGTTGGACGGCATTCTTATCACCCATGAGCACAGCGATCACATCAAGGGGTTGGGCGTTTTCGCCCGCCGATACCGGACGCCGATCTACGCCAATGAAAAAACGTGGCGAGCGATGGAAGGGCTGGTCGGCGATATTCCCGTTGAGCAAAAGTTCATCTTGGCGACCGGCTCGGTCAAGACATTTGGCGATATCGATGTCGAAACGTTCGGCGTTTCGCACGACGCGGCCGAGCCGATGTTTTTCGTTTTTCATCACGAAGGCAAGCGCCTGGCGCTCGTCACCGATCTCGGCTACGTGTCCGAGAAAATCAAGGGAACTATCCGGCAGGCTGACGCTTACATAATGGAAGCGAACCATGACATCCAAATGCTTCTGGCGGGCCGTTATCCGTGGAACGTGAAGCGGCGAATATTGGGCGATACCGGGCACATTTCGAATGAGGACGCGGGCGAGGCGTTGATCGATGTCATCGACGACTGCACGAAGCAAGTATATCTCGCCCATCTGAGCAGGGACAACAACATGAAAGAATTGGCGCGGATGGCCGTCGGACAAAAGCTTGAGCAGCACGGCATCCGGATCGGCGAGCGCGTGGCGCTCTACGACACGGATCCCGAAGTTCCGACGAAGCTGGCCGTGCTTTAAAGAGCCGTTATCATCTGGGTCATCAAAGCCTTTATAAAAAGCGCGTTCCTCAAAAACGGTTTATATTGGGCGTCAGCTAAGCGATCCTATGAAACATGCGGGCCAGCGGACGGCTGTTCAACCCTTTCGATTTTCGTTGCAGATTTCCGGTTTTCATCGCGTGATATCCCACCCACCGCGGGGTTTTTGATCGTTTTTGCTTTTGCAGCGAGGGCAGGTGCGGCGGATTTTCAAAAATGTCACATATTCTAATGGATAGATGGCCAAAGGGGTAAAATAAGGATGGAAAAAGATGATATATAGAAAATAGAAGGCATGGTGATGTACGGATGGGCTATTATGACGATCACTATACCAATCCCGAACCTTCGCGCCGTTCGGGAGGCCGCCACGGCGGCCCCGGATGGTTTTGGTCCGGTTTCCTCGGCGCTATCGTCGGCATCGTCGTCTGTTTCATCGTTTCTCCGTTTCTTGCCAGCAAAGGATGGCTGCCGACGTATAACAATGAGGCCGGAACCACGCAAACCGGTCCCGTGATAAACAAACGCATCAACACCGATGTCACGACGGCGGTGACGAAGGCTGTCGATAAGGTGTCGCCGGCCGTCGTCGCGGTCATTAATTTGCAGCAGGCGAACTTTTTCGATAATCAGTATACCGAATCGGGGATCGGCTCGGGGATCATTTATAAAAAGAGCGGCGATTATGCCTACGTCGTGACCAACAACCACGTCGTCGAAGGCGCCAGCAAAATCGAAGTGCGTTTCGATGATGAAAAGAAAGTGAACGCGGAACTGCTCGGCCGCGATTCGCTGTACGATTTGGCCGTGCTTAAAATTCCGGCCAAATACGTCAAAACCGTTGCCCAATTCGGCAACAGCGACAACCTGAAGCGCGGCGAACCGGTCATTGCGATCGGCAACCCGCTCGGCTTTTCCGGATCGGTCACAGAAGGGATCGTCAGCTCGAAAAACCGCATGATTGAACGCCAGGTGCAAACGAGCGGCGGACAAGTCGATTACAATGCGCAAGTGCTGCAAACGGACGCCGCGATCAACCCGGGCAACAGCGGCGGCGCGCTCGTCAATCTTGACGGGGACGTCGTCGGCATCAACTCGCTGAAGATCTCCGACAGCGACGTGGAAGGGATCGGCTTTGCGATACCGATCAACATCGCCATCCCGGTCATTCAAAAGCTGGAAGCGGACGGGAAAGTCGAACGGCCCTACATCGGCATCAGCTTTGTCGGGCTGGATGAACTGCCGTCCAATTATGCGCAACAGCTGAACATCCCGCGCAATTTGAAAACGGGTCTCGTCGTCACCCAAGTCGGCTCAGGCAGCCCCGCCCAACGCGCCGGGATTAAGGAAGGCGACATCATCGTCAGCGTCAACGGCCACCAAATTCAAGACTCCGTCGACTTCTCGACCTATTTGTACACGAATTTGAAGGTCGGACAGACGGTGAAAGTGACGCTTTATCGGGACGGCAATAAAAGGACGCTCGACCTGACTCTCGGCGGCAAAGTCTTCTCGTAAAGTCTTCGCCTTCATGGCGGCCGGCCCGATTGCGCCCGCCTCTGGCCGGCGCTGCTTTTCCGGAAAATGTGCCAAAAACCTTGGTCCATCCAAAAAGCAAATCGTAAGCCTCAACCGGCTCGGGAATGATGCGTTTCCGGGCCGGATTTTTTGTTATGAGCGCTCCGCTATCCTTCATGAGGCTCGTTCCGTTTTGTTTTGAGGGCCTGTACATCCTGGGTGAGCTTGTCGAAGTCTTAATGACGCGATGTCGCGCCGCGGTCAGCCATTTTATCGGCCGTCTCTTCGTTTCAGTTAAAACCCCCACGTTGCGGATCAACTTTGTTGACGGACGAAAAATAGGATTGCCCGCAGCGGTCATGCTGTCGTAAACGGAGAACCGGACAGGTTATAATAAAGAGGCATGAATCGATCGGGAGGGNGTTGGCTGTTGGTTTTGATATATAGTTGTCTCGATCATGTGGAATTGGCGCTCGAGAAGGTGATCGATGAAACGCTTCAGGCGCCGGTTATGGACGAAGTCCCGAAAGAACGGCAATTATCCACAAGATGTGAATACTGTGATCGGCCGGCCATATATGTAGTATCAAACAGTTATTCCCATACAGAATGTGGACAACGAATGTGGATATGTGGATAAATGCTGTTAATAACTTGTTTATAGGGGAGGGATAACTTGTGTATATTACGATTCTCGCCGTCGGCAAACTAAAGGAAAAATATTTGAAGCAGGGCATCGACGATTACATCCGCCGTCTCGGGCCTTATGCGAAAGTGGCCGTGGTCGAGGTGCCCGACGAACCGGCCCCGGAAACGATGAGCGAGGCCGAAATCGCCGCCGTCAAACGGGCCGAAGGCGAACGGCTTCTCGGCAAATTGGCCCCGGACGCTTATACGATCGCCTTGGCGATTGACGGAAAAGCGATGACGTCCGAGGCTTTTGCGGCGAAGCTCGATGACCTGGCGACTTACGGGAAAAGCAAAATCGCCTTTATCATCGGCGGATCGAACGGCTTGAGCGACGAGGNGCTGCGGCGCGCCGACTTCAAACTGTCCTTCTCGTCGTTTACCTTCCCCCATCAGCTCATGCGCCTCATCCTGCTCGAGCAAATTTACCGGGCTTTTAAGATTAACCGAGGAGAACCGTATCATAAGTAAATTTTTATAAAATAAACAAAAAGAACTTATGATAAGCCAATGGTAAAAAGAGTATTTTTAGGTTAGATAATACCCTGCTAAAAGTAATTGATATAATTAAAAAGGGAAATTATCTTATTCCGATAATTCCCCTGTATGAAAAATGTCTGGTAATTAAAATTTTAAAGGGAATTGGACGCATCCAATTCCCTTAGGTGTGGTCCGAAGACATCCACCGCTATTCTGTATATATAATATACAACTTTTTATAAAAAGATGCAAGGAATTTACGATTTAATAAACGTTTTTAAAGAATTTATTTTGTTCTTTGTATCTGTATGAAAAATTTTATGATAAACAAATATTGGGATTTGTGTTCTGAAATGATTAATAGCTGTTTCAAACTTGTTTACTATTCTGTTCAACTCTGTTTTAGATATATATAGTTGTTTTTGTATGAATATAAACAAAATTAAATAATCTAAAATAGTTTTAAAAGTAATGTTACTAATACCTGTATCACTTTCCAAAGCTCTTATTAAAGATTGTTTTGGTTTACCACTTTGGAAACGTGTGTCAAAAATTACGTCATTGTGAGCTATTGAGTTTCTTAAATCTTTGATGAGAAAAATTATATTTTCAGTCATCTTGGCATCTCCATCAAAGGCTTGGTTCAGCTTTAACGATTTGGAGATATCTCGTTTAATATTTGTATCTAAACAGGAAACAAAATTTCCGAACTCTCCAAGACTTATGACCTCAAAAATCGCCCATATAGGTACATGCCTATCCTGATGATAAAAATGTTGGACTACTTGTTTGTTAGAAGAATAGTTACGTGCAAGTGTCCCGTAAAATTTATTTTTCAACTGTAATCTTTTATTAAGTGCTTTTCTGTAATCGTTAGAACCAACTCGGTGTATTTTATAATTTGTTAAAAGAGTATCAAAAATAGTATCAAAGCTATCTGTTTTTCCGTGTTTCAAAACAATTTCAAGAACGTAATTTTTTATAGCAGTTTCAATAAACATTATTTGAGGATAAAATAATGCCTTTAATTCCATATCAAATGCATTTACTGATAAGACCTGATTAAAGTCGGTATAAGGAATTTTTTGATTCGGTCTTTTAATAAAACGGTAACCTTTATATCCATGGTAATAACCAATATTCCGAAGTTTTCTTTTATGAGTGCTTCCTGATGTTAAAGCCGATGATAAAATCCCCAATATAGCCGGAATAAAATTCCCCACTTACAATAGAACCATAGTGTCAATGAGAGGAGCTATGGTTCGTGATTAC
>JGI25331J36430_1002059_pt1 | contig 9775 bp, 10 predicted proteins | sample HigsolmetaAR206D_FD_36430 | JGI IMG/M metagenome (IMG submission 36430) | reverse complement strand
TCATTCGGGTCTTTCGGCAGGAGCAAAATTTTCAGGCGCTCTTCATATTCCGGGATTTTTGACTCGAGCTCATGGATCTCTTCTTTCACCATGTCCTTCATTTCAGGATCGAGTTTTTCCGAAAGAAGCGACTTTGCATCCTGGAGCTGTTTNTGCACTTCTTTATATTCACGGTACACCTGNACGGTTTCCTGTAAATCCGACTGCTCCTTCGAATACTCCCGCAGTTTTTTCGGATCATTGACGATCTCAGGATCACTTAACAACTCGTTCAGCTTTTCGTACCGNTCTTCCACGGCCTGCAACCGATCGAACATCGAACCCCACCTCATTTCACAACGTATTCCCGTTCCGATAACAGCAAAATCCGCCCTAAGACATAACAAGTTTATTATAGTATACGCACGGGGAAACTTAAAGCGGAACATGAAAACAGCTGCTGAAACGCCTTTTCTAGGATGATTTCCTATTTCACGTCTATTCGGACATGAATGTCGTAACGGGGGGCCACTTTCAAAAGTTGGCTGCGGATGTCCGCCGCTTTTTTCATTCTTTCCCTGTGGTTCAGCTGTTCCTCCGTGTGGACATTGACCCACATATCTTTCCCGTTCACATATACCGAATGCGGGACGGCGTTGTCCATTTTCCAAACCGCTTCCCGCACCCTTTCGATATCCGCATTTACAGCGGTTGCCCTGCCAGCATCCCCGTTTCTTTGCCCGGCCTTTTGCGTATCCGCCGTGCTTAACGGCCTCGTTTCAACACGATCCGGCGCAGCTTCACGGGTCCGGTTTTGGGCCGTGCAACCTGCTAAGAGCAGCATGGCCAGGCAGAGGAAAATCAGCTGTTTTGCCATAAAAAAAACCTCCTTTTCCAGTAGGTTTCCCTTCGGACGGAGGTTTATTTACGGACCACGTGCCGTCACAGCGGCGGATGGTCGTGGCATTTGCGGCAAACAGGATAATACGTGTCATTCCCGCCGATCTGGATCTGGTCCCCTGTATACACCGGCTTCCCGTTCTCATCGACGCGCAAATTCATCGTCGCCTTCCGCTCGCAAAACCAGCAGATCGTTTTCATTTCTTCGATTTTATCCGCATACAAAAGCATGTATTTGCTGCCCTCAAAAAGTTCATTTTGAAAATCATTTTTAAGGCCAAACCCCATTACCGGGATATGCAAATCATCGACAATACGGGCAAGCTGCAGCACATGTCTTTTTTTCAAAAACTGGACTTCATCGATCAGGACGCAGTATGGCGGGGGATTGTACCCTTTCACCATTTCAAAAATATCCGTATCATCGTAGATCGGGATCGCCTTCCTGCGCAAACCGATTCTGCTTGAAATATAGCCTTCTTCATCGCGCGTATCGATACCCGATGTAAAGATAAGGACCGGTTTATTCTGTTCTTCATAGTTATGGGCAACTTTCAATATTTCAATCGATTTGCCGCTGTTCATTGCGCCGTATCTGAAAAATAGCTGTGCCATCGTTCCCGCTCCTTATTTCAACAAATATGGTTTTAGGATCAGAAAAATCCGTCCGGGCAAACCGGAATCCCATAAAAAAAACAGGCAAACGCATCGCCTGTTTTTCATGGATTCTTTTATTTAAGTCCGTATTTTTTATTAAAGCGATCAACACGTCCGTCAGCAGTCGCGAATTTTTGGCGTCCTGTATAGAATGGATGGCATTCGGAACATACTTCCACGCGCAGTTCATCTTTTACAGAACCACTTTCGAATTCGTTGCCGCACGCACATTTGACCATTACTTTTTTGTATTCTGGATGAATTCCTGGTTTCATGCTTTTCATCTCCTTCAGCCCTGAGTCATTGCGAAACAGAGTTCTATTGTTTTACGGGACACGCCCTGTAAAATTTCATAAACACACTATGCTTAGTATAGCAAGTCCGAAGTGGAAATGCAACATCACTGCCTGAAAAAAGTTCTTCCTTATTTTTCCTTATATTACACGCCTTGACGATGATACTTTCAAGTCTGCTTTGATCATTTCCACAAACTCGTCGTTTGTTTTGGATTGTTTCAGCTTGCGCAAGAATTTTTCGACAAAATCCGGAGAATCGGACATCGATTTGCGGATCGCCCACAGCACTTCGAGATGGTCTTTCGAAAGCAGCAGTTCTTCTTTCCTTGTACCGGAACGGCGGATGTCGATGGCCGGGAAAACGCGCTTTTCAGCGAGGGAGCGGTCAAGATGGAGCTCCATGTTCCCGGTGCCTTTAAATTCTTCATAAATCACATCATCCATGCGTGATCCGGTATCGACTAGCGCGGTGGCCAAAATTGTCAGGCTGCCGCCTTCTTCAATATTACGCGCCGCCCCGAAAAACCGTTTCGGACGATGGAACGCAGCCGGGTCAATCCCGCCTGAAAGCGTTCTCCCACTCGGCGGAATCACAAGGTTATAGGCGCGTGCGAGGCGCGTAATGCTGTCCATTAAAATGACGACATCGCGCTTATGCTCGACAAGGCGCATCGCTCTTTCCAATACGAGTTCCGCAACCTTGATATGGTTTTCCGGCACTTCGTCAAAGGTCGAGCTGACGACATCCGCATGCACGGAACGTTCAATATCTGTTACTTCTTCCGGCCGTTCATCAATCAACAGAACGATCAATTCCGCATCAGGATGGTTCACGGTAATAGAGTTGGCAATTTCTTTCAGCAGCATCGTTTTACCGGCTTTCGGCGGCGCCACAATCAAACCGCGCTGCCCGAAACCAACCGGGGTGATTAAATCCATAATCCGGGTGGACAGTTTTTCGGGAGCCGTTTCAAGGATAATCTGCCGGTTCGGATAAAGCGGCGTCAGAGCCGGAAAATGAACCCGTTCCTTAGCGGTTTCCGGGTTTTGGCCGTTTACCGCTTCCACATGCAGCAAGCCGTAATAGCGTTCGTTTTCTTTCGGCGGCCGGACTTTGCCGGAAACCTTATCGCCGTTTCTTAAATCAAAGCGGCGGATTTGCGAAGCAGAAATATAAATGTCCTCCGAACTTGGGGAGTAGTTGATCGGGCGCAGGAATCCGAATCCTTCCGACTGGATGATTTCGAGCACGCCTTCCATAAAGAAATACCCTTCTTGCTCTGCCCGTGCTTTTAAAATCGCAAAAATTAACTCTTTTTTCGTCAGTTTGCTATAGTAGGATACTTTATACTCTCTTGCAAGGGCATAAAGCTCTTTTAACGTCATATTTTCCAGACTTGATATTGATAAACTTTCCATAAAAACACCACACTTTTTCAATTTACAGTCGGGTAGAGCAGTCTGTTTCTTCCGTTACATCAAAATTTTCCATTTGTTCCCGGCGCTTAAAACTATACCGGTATACCAATGGAACAGAACAGGCTAAAAATAAAGGAATGTGAAGGCAAGATATGAAAACATCCACAGTTTTGCTTTGCGCATAGATAGAAAACATGAGCTGTCTGCAAAGAGGCAATGTTGCAGCACGTGCATCTATGGAGCCGCACCATGTACGGAAGAAAAAGAAGACAAACAATTGAATATTTATAAATAAAATCATAATCATTTTAACCCTGAAACAGAAGAGAAATCAACTAAAAATAGCATAAGAGGTAAAAAACTTTGTTGAAAATGGGAGGGAAGGCGGCACTTCCGCCCTTCCCCCGCCGCTATAGCTGCATGGTCCCCCGGAGATTTACGCTTTGATCACAAGGTTCGGCTTTTTCTTCAGACTGTGCTGCCCTTCAATAAAGCGGACCGTCCCCGACTTTGCACGCATGACGACAGAATGGGTGGATCCGTACTGGCCCTTAAATTGGACACCGCGCAAAAGTTCCCCGTCGGTTACGCCGGTCGCAGCAAAAATGGCGTCATCCCCGCTCACAAGGTCGTCCATCATCAGCACTTTATTGATGTCAACCCCCATGCTCAGGCAGCGTTCTTGCTCCGCGTCGTTTTGCGGCAGAAGGCGTCCCTGGATCTCGCCGCCGAGGCATTTCAGCGCAACTGCTGAAATAACCCCTTCCGGCGCGCCGCCCGATCCGAACAAAATATCTACACCGGTATGGTCGAATGCCGTGTTAATGGCAGCTGCCACATCCCCGTCATTGATCAGTTTGATCCGGGCGCCTGCAGCACGGAGCTGCGCAATAATTTCTTCATGGCGCGGACGGTTCAGAACTGTTGCCACCACATCCTCGATATCTTTATTTTTTGCCTTTGCCACAGCTTTTAAATTATCGATAATCGGCGCATTAATATCAATCATGCCGACTGCTTCAGGGCCGACAGCAATTTTATCCATGTACATATCCGGCGCATGGAGCAAATGTCCGTGATCTGCTATCGCCAGCACACTGAGCGCATTCCAGCCGCCGGATGCAAGAATATTCGTTCCTTCCAGCGGGTCAACTGCAATGTCAACGCGGGGGCCGTATCCGTTCCCGAGTTTTTCCCCGATGTACAGCATTGGTGCTTCATCCATTTCCCCTTCACCAATGACGACAGTGCCTTTCATCGGAATGGTGTCGAACACATCACGCATCGCGGACGTTGCCGCATCATCCGCTTCATCTTTCAATCCGCGCCCCATCCATCTTGCGGATGCAAGTGCTGCAGCTTCCGTGACGCGAACCAATTCCATTGACAAACTTCTTTCCAATTTCACTACCCCCATAAATAGATTTTTAATTAGTATATCACATTTAAAAAATTATTGTGTCATAATTTCTCTGTTTTTTTCTATTTATGGGGGAGCCGGCAGTTGTTCGCTAGGAATGGTTCAGGTGTTCCATCTCCTTTTCGGACATGCCTTCCCGCCAAACAGCAGCACCAAGTCCGGTTAGTTTTTCCACGAGGCAGCTGTATCCGCGGTCGATATGTTCAACGCCTGTCACTTCTGTCACGCCTTCTGCCATCAGGCCGGCAATGACAAGGGCAGCACCCGCACGCAAATCACTCGCTTTCACCTTTGCCCCTTGAAGCCGGACCGGACCGTTTACAATCGCAGACCGTCCTTCCACTTTAATATTGGCGCTCATTCTCCGCAACTCGTCAATATGTTTAAAGCGGGCGGAATAAATTGTATCGGTTACGATGGACGTCCCTTCTGCTCTTGTCAGAAGCGTGGTGAACGGTTGTTGCAGATCTGTCGGAAACCCCGGATAAACGAGCGTTTTAATATCAACGGGTTTCAGCTTGTCTGCTTTCCCGATAAAAATCTGTTCATCCCCGGTTTCCACAGGTATGCCCATTTCCCTGAGCTTTGCGGTCAGCGACTCGAGATGATGCGGAATGACATTGTCAACAAGTACTCCTTCACCCGCGGCCGCCGCCAGGATCATAAACGTACCGGCTTCGATCCTGTCCGGAATAATCGTATGCCGGCAGCCGCTCAAATGGTCTACGCCTTCAATCCGGATGACATCTGTTCCGGCGCCTTTAATTTTTGCGCCCATATTTGTCAAAAGTGTGGCTACGTCAATGATTTCCGGCTCTTTTGCAGCGTTTTCAATGATTGTCCTTCCCTTTGCTTTAACGGCAGCCAGCATAATATTGATCGTTGCCCCGACACTGACAACGTCCAGATAAATACGGGCACCTTTCAATTCATCCGCCCTTAAATAGATGGCACCCTGCTCATTTGTCACTTTTGCGCCCAATGCTTCAAAGCCTTTAATATGCTGGTCGATCGGCCGCGGTCCGAGATGGCACCCGCCCGGCAGCCCGATGACAGCTTTTTTGAACCTGCCGAGCATCGCGCCCATTAAATAGTATGAGGCACGCAGTTTCTTCACCCTGCCATTGGGCAGCGGCATCGAGATCATATGGCGGGGATCGACCGTAATTTCCCCGTCCTCTGACGTAACCGTTGCCCCGATCTCTTCCAGCAGGCCGGTCAATGTCCGGACATCGGAAATTTCAGGCAAGCCTTCTATTGTTACAGGAGATTCCGCGAGGATGGTCGCAGGTATTAAAGCGACAGCGCTATTTTTTGCGCCGCTCACTTTAATGGTGCCTTTCAAAGGATATCCCCCGGCAATTTTTAGCTTTTCCATATTAAGCTCCCTTCTTTAGCGGGTATGGATGTACATTCCGGCTGTAAATGGCCGTTCGCAAACTGAGTCCGAAAGCTCCGAAAAACAATATGAATCCCAGCAACAGGATTGCCGAACAGGCGGAAAATCAAACTGTCCCGGAGAAAGCAAGAAATAAAGAGCAATTTTAAATATTTCCGTTATTCTGCTGTACGGCTGTTCCAGTCGCGTGTAAATTGTTCAATCCCTTTGTCCGTTAATGGATGCTTGAACAGCTGTGTGAGCACTTTAAACGGGACGGTTGCGATATGCGCCCCTGCGAGCGCCGCTTGTGTAATATGTTGCGGGTGGCGGATCGAAGCTGCGATAATTTCCGTATCAATTTGATGGATGGAAAAAATTTCGGCAATCTCGGAAATCAGGTGGATGCCGTCATGACCGATATCATCCAGCCTGCCAAGGAACGGCGAAACATACGTTGCACCCGCTCTTGCCGCCAAAAGCGCCTGATTGCTGCTGAAAACCAGGGTAACATTTGTGCGGATGCCTGCCTGTGCCAATTGATGAACGGCTTTCATTCCTTCCGGCGTCATCGGCACTTTGACTGTAATATTCGGAGCAATAGCCGCCAGTTCTTTTCCTTCTTTCACCATACCTTCCGCATCTTCGGAAACGACTTCAGCACTGACAGAACCAGGCACGAGCGCCGTAATTTCTTTTAACCGGTCATGGAATGAAACATTTTCCTTTGCCACAAGCGACGGATTTGTCGTTACGCCGGACAAAATCCCCCATTCATTTGCGGTTTTGATTTCCTCGAAATTGGCAGTATCAATAAAAAATTTCATTCTGCTTCCATCTCCTTTTATGGTTCCTATGTATCCATTTCCACTATACCACGGAACGAAAAGAAAGTTCAGAAAAACAACCGTTTTTTTCACTGGCGCCTATCCAAAAAAACTATAAATCCTCTTGTTTCGCACCTTTGAACCTTGTTTCCCTAAAAAAGCCCAAATCTAAACGCCTGAAGCCATTCGCATTTTAAAACGCCATACCAAAAAAGCCCGGCACGCACGGGGCAGCGCCAGACCTTTTTATCTTGAACACTCATCCTTAAGGCATGTGTGTTCTCGGCTAATCTAAAACAATCATGCTTTTTGGTTAGAACCGAACTCGCGGATTTTGCCGATAACGGTTTGTTTAATCGTTTCGCGTGCAGGCCCGAGGTATTTGCGCGGATCGTATACATCCGGATCAGCTGCCAATACTTCACGAACCGTTTTCGCGGAAGCAATTTGGTTTTCCGTATTCACGTTGATTTTCGCAGTACCTAAAGAAATAGCTTTTTTAATATCAGCTTCAGGGATGCCTGTCCCGCCGTGAAGTACAAGCGGCATGCCGGTAATTTTGCTGATTTCTTCCATTTCTTTGAAGCCAAGGTTTGGTTCGCCGTGGTAAGGGCCGTGAACCGAACCAAGAGCCGGTGCCAAAGCATCGATTTTGGTTGCGTCAACCAGTTTTTTGCATTCTTCAGGATCCGCATAAATGATACCTTTTCCGACAACATCGTCTTCCTGGCCGCCGACAGTGCCGAGTTCTGCTTCCACAGATACGCCGTGGGCATGCGCATATTCCACCACTTTAGAAGTAATTTCCACGTTTTCATCAAACGGATGGTGGGAAGCGTCGATCATTACAGAAGTAAAGCCTGCATCAATGGCTTTCTTTGCATTTTCAAAGCTTGAACCGTGGTCAAGATGGATCGCGACCGGAACCGTGACGTTCAAGTCTTCCATTAATCCTTCAACCATTTTTACAACGGTTTTAAAACCGCTCATGTAACGGCCTGCTCCTTCGGAAACACCGAGGATGACCGGGGATTTTTCTTCTTCTGCAGCCATCAGAATGGCCTGGGCGTATTCAAGGTTATTGACGTTGAATTGCCCTACCGCATATTTCCCTTCTTTTGCTTTATTCAGCATTTCAGTCATGGAAACTAAAGGCATGAATTTTCCTCCTTATCATTTGCGTTAAAAAGATTGCCCGAGGTTATCATTTTTATGATATACAATCTTCATAACATCATACTAGCCTATTGATCATTCCTTAACAATCATAACAAACAAAACCGGCATTTACCAATGAACTTTATTTGTCGGTAAAAAGAAATAAAATTATCAAAATTTTACGGTTTAGCACTTTTTTCACTTCATGCGCTTACATTGCCAAATATTTTTTCACTGCCTTGCGGATGTCGTCAATATCAAACGGCTTTGCAAAATGGGTCAGCGCCCCGAGCTCCTTCGCTTTCTCAATCAAGTCCAGTTCGCCGTAAGCGGTCATAATGATGGCCCGGATATCCGGTTTCATTTCTTTCAGCTTTTTTAAAATTTCAATGCCGTCCATGCCGGGGATTTTCATATCCAGCAAGACAAGGTCGATTTCATGGTTTGCAGCCAGGGAAAGTGCCTGGGGGCCGTTTGCCGCCTGAAAGGTTTCATAGCCCTCTTTCTGCAGCACTTCCGTAAGCAAAACCCGGATGCCAAATTGGTCGTCAACAATTAAAATATTCGGCTCTCTCATTTTTCTCCTCCATCAGCTGATCAGTTTTAACAAAATTTGTATGTATTTTTGCCTGGCATTACTCACTTGCTTTATGTATGTTAAACTATTTCTACTTCTTGTTCCTTTTTTCCTGCTTATGCAAGTGGCAAATTAAATGATCATAGACGGAGGCGGAAAAGCGGCAAAAAAAATAAAAGGGGAAGGCCCCCCTTTTATTCTATCGTCAACTTAACCCCTTCCACATACCGGGGGTTAATTCGTTTTCCTTTTTGAACCACTTTTCCACTGTACAGCTGCTTGCCGCTTGAAATGTCAAACACATACAGGAGACACGCTTTTTCCCGGGAATCGTTCGGGATAAGGAAGTACAACCTGCCGTTTTTGATTTCAGGGATGGGGTTGCCCGTACTCTGGTACTTGATAGCAAATGTCTTGTCTGCTTTCAGCTTTCCATTCCCGTCAAAGGTTAAAAGGCGCGCGCCTCCTTTCTTTCCCCCGGTTGCCATATAAACCGTCTTTCCGTTGTAAACATATTTCCAATTATCGCGGTTTCGCAGCGGAATGTTTATCGGTGGCTTGAGTTTTTTCGTTTCATTTGTGTAATATTTGTAAATGACGGTATTCATTTCCTTTACTGAACCGTCATCGTCCACTTTCTCTTCTTGATATGCCAGTATATGGTTGGGCTTGTTCATGTCGGTTTCTGCGAGCTGGGTATATTGAGCCATTCTCCCCGTCTGTCCTCTTTGTGTAATCCATTTGCCTCCGGTTATTTTCTTGTCCGGCAGGCTGACACGATATACGCGGATATCTCCATCTGTGGCTGCCGCTACTTTCAGCTCATTCCCGGTTTTTTGCACATCCCAAACCGATGGAAAAGATTGTTTTGAAAAACCCTGCACCTTCCTCTTCATTGTTTCTGTTTTTCTTGTTTTCTTATCCAGCACCTCGACATACAGTTCTTTATCGAACCGGTGAAGCGGCTGCGGAATGATGTCCGCATAAGCAATCATTTGTCTATCCTCATAAAAGCCGCCTTGATTGGTCTTTCCCCTCATAAATCGGGGGTACTGCTTGACATACTGCTTGTACCAATCGGGGTCTTCATCTAGTAGCGAAAAAGAAGATTCCCTTCCTAAATAGCGGCTTCCAGATGAAGTAATCGAAAACATGCGATTCAAA
>JGI25331J36430_1002051_pt1 | contig 9792 bp, 11 predicted proteins | sample HigsolmetaAR206D_FD_36430 | JGI IMG/M metagenome (IMG submission 36430) | reverse complement strand
ACCCAGTATCCCCGCATCGACCAGATGCTGGCGAACCTGCCGAATGCGTTCTTCAGCGGGTTCGATCAGGCGCGTGAGCGGCAGCTCAAGTCAGAGCTTGGCGACCTGACCAAGCAGAAGACGCAGCTTGAGCTATCGAAGCTCAATCAGGACATTCAGGCGCAGTCTGCGGCTGAGCAGGCTTGGCAGTCCGTCATTGGCGGCGGTCAGCAACCGTCTCTTGGATCGCTGTCGGGCGGTGCAACTGGCCCATCCAACAATGCTTCCGGCCGCGCCCCGACGTTCGCGTCACTGTCGCCCTCCGTGGACTTCGGCAATGCTATTGCGGGGATTGAGAGCAGCGGCCGGTACGACGCGCTCGGTCCTGTGACGAAAACCGGTGATCGCGCCTATGGCAAGTATCAGGTCATGGGCTCGAACATCCCCGTCTGGACAGAAAAGTATCTCGGCCGCCGGATGACGCCGGAGGAGTTCCTTGCGAGCCCGGAGGCGCAGGAGGCTGTGTTCCAGGGCGAGTTCGGGCGCCTTGCCGCGAAGTATGGCCCGGAAGGCGCGGCCCGTGCCTGGTTCGCGGGTGAGGGCGGCATGAACGACCCGAACCGGCGCGATATCCTGGGCACCTCGGTCGCGGACTACAGCCGCAAATTTACCACGGCCCTCGGCGGCGGCGGCGCGGCCCCTCCGCAGCAGTCTCAGGTCGCGCAGGCCGATATCCCGATGGCCGGGGCGACGCCTGTCCAGGGCTTCGCGGTGCCCGAGGCGTCTCAGCCTTTCACCATCTTTCCGGGCGTGNCTACTGAGCGGCTTGTCCAGGTCCGGGGCATGCGTGGCCTCAGCGACCAGCAGCGCAGCCTGATTGACATGGCGTTGAGGGAGCGCCTTGACCGGCAGAACGCCGACAAGCTGACCGACGACATCCGCGAGTATCAGTTCTACGTGCGGCAGGCGACGGCGGCTGGGCAGCAGCCGGCCGACTTCACGACGTGGATGCGGGACAACAAAAAAGCCGGCGCCATGACGGTGGACATGACCGGCGAGCGGGAGGAGAGCAAGGCGTTCGGGAAGGCGGTCGGGGAGTCCGCCGCAGAAACGATGAAGGCGGCAGCGTCGGCCAGCAAGCAGATCTTGCAGCTGAACAATCTCCAGCAGCGGCTGGAACAGGTCGCGCAGGGGCGTCTGGTGCCCGGTAAGATGAAGCTCACGGCTTTCGCGAAATCGCTTGGGCTGAGCGACGAGTTCCTTAAGGGGATTGGGCTCGACCCGCAGGGGCTGGGCGATGCCCAGGCCATCCAGGCGATCACCGGCCGCATGGTCGTGGACATGATCGGTTCCGGCGGCTTCCCGGCCAACAACTTCTCGGATGCGGACCGCGAGTTCCTGCTGAGCACCGTTCCAAGCCTCGCCAATGATCCGCGCGCCAACAAGCTGATCATCGAGACGGCGAAACGTGCCGCACAGATGAACATCGACAAGGCGCGCGCGTGGCGTGACTGGAAGAGGGGCAACAAAGACGGCTCGTTCTTCGACTTCGAGACGGACTGGATTGCTCGCATGCAGCAGCAGGATGTGTTCGGAGACCTGCGGCGGGAGGCCGAGGCCTTGGGCGGCGCGGGGGCACAGCAGGCCGGTGGGGATGGGGGGCAAAGCCGCCCTGTACCGGTACGGACTGAGGAAGATTTCCGTCTCCTGCCGCCGGGCACCGTGTTCATCGCCCCGGACGGCACCATTCGGAGAAAGCCATGACGCCAAACGAACGCATTGATATCCGCCGGGCGAACGCGCTTCTCATGTTCGGGTTACGCCGCGCCAGGCTCGGTGGCTATGAGAGCCTTCGCGAACGAGCGGAGCAAAAGAGCCGAACGTTCATCGGTGATGCTGTCCGCAGCGGTCAGGAAGTGGCTTCCGATGTCGTCCAGGATATCGGGGACGCGCTCGAACGGGGCCACGCGGGCGACAATCTCGATGGTTACGAGGTTCACCAAATGGACCACATCGAACAACGAGGCGGGGATTGTTTCGATCTTGTCCTGCATCTTTCTCTCCGTGGTGGCCGGGGCACCGTAGCTGTGGATCGTGAATAAACGGTTGGGGAGCAACATGGCTAACTGGTGGGAAAGCGCCCCCCTCGTCGAGGCCCCGAAGGCTGGCAGAAACTGGTGGGAAGAGGCCCCCATCGTCACCTTCGAGGGCCCCAAGCCCGCGCGTGCCTACACGGCGGGGGAGGCGGTGGCCCGTGGCGTAGCACAGGGGGCGAGCCTCGGCCTGAGCGACGAGCTGGGGGCAGCAGCTGCGGGGAGCCCCATCCCGGGGGCCCAGCGCCCTGGGGGCATGCCGAACATGAACCCCATCGACGTGCTCACCGGGCTCATTTTCGGGGATAAGGGCACCTACGAGCAGGAGCTTGCCGCGCAGCGTGCCGCGAACCGGGCGGCGGCCGAGCAGCATCCGATTGCCTACGGCGCGGGGCAGGTGGCCGGGGCGCTGCCGTCTGCTGTGGCCGGCGGGGGAGTGGTGAACGCGGGGGCTGGCCTCACGGCTCGTCTGGCGCAGTCGGCCGGTGTTGGTGCGGGCCTTGGAGCTGTTCAGGGTGCGGGCGAAGGCGAAGGTATCGAGGGGCGCATCACGGGAGCACGTACGGGCGCCGGGATGGGGGCTCTGTTCGGGGCAGGAGGTGAGGCGATTGCGACTGCTGGTGGGGCGCTGTTCCGGCGCGTCTTCGGGGGGGCCACAGCACCAGCCGAGGGCGTCGATCCAGCGGCCCGTGTCGCTCTCGCGCAGGAGTTCGGCGTGCCCCTCACCCGTGGCCAGGCGACGGGCAACGTCGGGCAGCAGGCTTACGAGGAGGCGGCCCGCCATTCCGCTCGCGGCTTGCCTGCTCAGAAGGTCATGGAGCGCTTTGACGCTCGGCAAGCCCAGGCCATTCAAGATGCAACGGAAGGCATTTCTCATTCCCTTGGTGGCAGTCCTGTCACGCCAGCGGAAGCCGGAGAGGCGGTGGCGCAAGCTGTTCGTAGCCGCGCCGAGGCGCTGCGGGAGGGCGCGGAGCAGGCTTATGGGCGTGCCGCGTCCAAGGAAGCATTTATTGCCGCCGACGAGGTGTCGAAGCTCGCGCAGCGCGTTGCGCAGGGCCTCGAAGAGGCCGGGATCGTCCTTGACACATACGGCAATTACGCCGGGTCCCAGTCCGCCATGAACCTCTTGCGGCGTGTGTCCGGGATTGAGGGCGCCCCCGCAGATGGGCAGGTTGTCGCGCAGTCCCTCAAGGGGATTGAGCAGGCTCGCAAGGCTCTCCTCAAGGTCAAGCCTGCCAACGCCGAGGATGCGCGCGCACTGAAAGCGATCCGGGGGGCTTTCGATGACTGGATGTCCGACGCCATCGACCAGAAGCTGTTTTCTGGCGACGCGACGGCCCTAAAGGACCTCATGGAGGCCCGTGCGCTGTGGACGCAGTACAAGGGTCTTACGGCGGCTAAACAGGGTGATGCGCCCAAGCTCATCGCCAAGATTGCGACCGAGGAGCGTACTGGAGACGAGGTTGCTAATTGGCTCCTTGGGAGTGCTACGGCGGGGCAGGCTGGCCGCTCGGCCAGAGCCGCAATCGAGCTGCGTCGCATTCTCGGGAAGGACAGTCCGGAATGGCAGGCGCTTCGCCAGGCGGCATGGCAAAAGGTCTTGCATCCGCCCAGGGGGGAGGGGCCTCGCGCGGTGGTCTCGTCCATCGAGAAGTTCATCTCCGGCGAAGGCGCCCCCTTGGCCCGGGCGCTGTTCGACGAGAAGGAGTTGGGCCAGATACGCAAGCTGGCGAACGTGATCAGATTTACCATCGCCAATCCGAAGGCCACCAACCCGAGCAAGACGGGTTACGAGATGGCCCGGCTTCTCGGGATCGGCACTGGCGGGGCAGTGGCGGCTGGCGGCGCTGGAGCGTCGTGGCTTACGGGAGACCCCAAGTATCTTGCTATTGCGGCGTTGCCGCTGCTCAGGAACGCGCAGTCGGTGTCAAAGGGGATTGCGGCCACACGGGCCCTGCCCGGCGCGACAGGGCAGGCGGTTGGGCGCACTGTCCGCGCGCTGCCGCTGACGGGCCCCGCGCTGGCGGCCGGCGATTAGAAGAAGCTGGCCAACCATCGATCAAAGGGTTTGCCGAACTCGCGCCACCACTCTCCGAAATGGAGCACGGCGATAGTCAAAACTGCAAAGCCCACGCTGTAGAACACAATGAGGAACAGGTACTGTTTCCAGCCCTTGGCCTCGTTGAACTGCTCGTTGATGCGTCGGAAGAAGCTCATCAGCGGTGCGGCGTGGAAGTTGAAAGGAGGAGTTCGTGGAATTTGAGCATTTCTGCCTTCTCCCGTGCCTTCCACGCCGTCAAGTCCGCTATTACTCGCCGATGATCAAGGTAAGGGTTTGATAGTGCAGTGGCTATTAATGCCTGCTCCTCTGTGTGGCATAAGGAAAATGCAAGTTCTGCCGCTTCGTTGCTTGGTCGATCTTTACTGGCTGAGCGGAAATATTCTTTATTAACGCAGAGCCAAAGTGCGTCACGGAACTGGCGAACGCTCTTGGCCCAAGCATTCACATCAAAGGGCTGTGCGGGCGCAGTCTCTAGCGAGAGAGCGCCAAACAAGGCCCAGAAGGCAAATAATAAGAGCCGGCGGTTCCTCATCAGTGCCCCAAAATACCACGCCATACGTGGCGTGAGGAGGGGGCTAGCGGCGTGTTGTGTGCCCCTTTCTGGTGATATCCTCGAATGTCTCTGAGAAGTCGCGGATTAGCAGGCTCATTGCGTCATCGACGGCCTTCTGGACTATGCGGGCGACTTCGGCGCGGGTGAAAAGACGCTCGCTGGCCGAGGCGTCCTCAAAAGTTGATTCCAGGCGCGCCACGATCTCAGCGTTCATGGAGCGCTTGTTCTCAAGCGCAGCCTTTTCGATGCGCTCCTTTAGCTCGGGAGGCAGCCGCAGTTTGTATTGAGGGTCAGTTTGCTTGGTCGCCATTCCATACACATGCACCAAAAAGGTCCTTGACGGAATAGGACCTATTAGGTACATAAGGACCTACTAGGTACCATATAGGAGGTTCGATGGCGCGTGCAGATGCTCAGTTCAAACTCCGTCTTCCGCTGGAGGTGAAGGAACGTATCGCGCAGAGCGCGTTCGCCAACCGGCGCAGCATGAACGCGGAGATTGTCTTTCAGTTGGAGAAAGCTTTGGCGGTTCTCGGGCCGCGAGAGGACGACGACGGGGCAGAGGTTCCAATCACGGCCCCGTCGTCGTCTGCAAACCCGGCGGGCGTTGGCGCGCCCGTCAGTCCCCACATCCGGCAGTAGAGGTGCCGACATGGATAAGCATGAAGATAAGCTTCCTGCGCGATTTGTCTACAATGGCGAGGTGATCCGCGACCGCAACGAGATGCTGTCGCTGACGGATATGTGGAAGGCGGCGGGTGCCGATCCTTCGCGCCAGCCATCAGAATGGCTTCGGTCGGCCGACGCTCAACGCTTCATCTCTTTTGTGACCGACACTCTCAATCTGGGAATTTCCCAGAATGACGTCATAAGGGTCGTGCGCGGAGGGCGTCAGCCCGGAACGTGGGCCCACTGGCAGATTGCGTTGGCCTACGCCAAGTACCTCTCGCCAGAATTCCATATGTGGTGCAATCAGGTGGTTCGCGAGAGGATGGAGGGGCGGTCGGTTCCTGCCCCGGGCATCGTCCGCGAGCTTGACAGCGAGGTCCGCAAGATCATCGGCGGCATCCTCAAGAGCGTCATCCATCACGAGCTGTGCGAGGTTGTCCCCGCCCTCGTCCGAGCGGAACTGGCTGCGCAGCACATCGCCATCCGTCGCGGCAAGACCGCAGGACAAATCTGGAAGGCGTGTGGCCTTCCCAGCATCAAGAACGGTGCCCGGTGGCTCGGGAACCGCCTCACGGAAATGGGCTGCCGGATTGAGAGCGGTGGCTGCGGGGAGCTTGGAGAGGTTAGGGCCCGGCTTTTCGACCCCGACAAGGCCGAGGTGTGCCTGCGCAATGGGCTCCTCCACAAGACGAAGCTCTACGTGGCGGAGCGCCTTGGGCAGGGTAGCCTGCGCCTGGTGCCGGGAGGAGCGGCATGACGATCATTGATCTGCAGGACGACCTGAGCAGGGCCCGCCACTACGTTGTCGCCGTGCGTGCCGCGCTCGCCAACGCCCGCATGGGCCTCCCGTGGGAGGACATCAGTGCTCTCGCCAGCGTCCTTTGGGACGCGGAGGAGAAGCTGGAGGACCTAGAGAAGAAGATTGGTTCCGAAGGGGTGAAGAACACCTCTGTTCAGGAAGCGGCTTAGGGGAGGGGCCTTCGGGCCCCTTTCTCGTTTGGTGGTCAAGGCTCGCCTCGGCGGGCCTTTTTCTTTGGGAGCCTGCCAATGGCGGACCTCTGGAAAAACTTCGCCGGTCAATATCCCCCCGGCGCGCTCGTCTATTTCTTCGAGGCGAACACCAACACGCCGATGACGGTGTATGCGGACTCGTTGGAGACGACGCCCCTGACGCACCCTGTGCAGGCGTTCGCCAATGGCCGCTTCCCGCCGATCTTTGTGCCGTATCGGACCTATCGCGAGCGCGTGACGGACAGCGCAGGTGTGTTGCTTTGGGATATCGATGGCATCCCGAACCCAGCGCCGCCCTCGTCTGGCGGCGGTTCCGGCATCATCGTCACGCAGGACATGGTGCTGCAGACCGGCGACGTGATGTGGCAGCTGCGTGGGGGCACCCGGGCAGGCTGGGTGCGCCTCAACGGCCGCACCATGGGCAATGCGTCTTCCGGGGCGACTGAGCGTGCCAATGACGACACGGAGGACCTTTACACCTTCCTGTGGAACAACCTCGATAACAGCGTCGCCCCGGTGATCGGGGGGCGCGGCGCGACAGCATCGGCTGACTTTGCAGCCAACAAGGCAATCACGCTGCCGTCCATGCAGGGACGTGCGCCTTTCGGCCTGGACGATATGGGTGGTGCTGCCGCCAACGCGCTGCAGGTCTCAACCACTATCAACACCACGAATGGCAGCAATACGGCCACGGTTTCATCCGTGTCCGGAATTGGCATCGGCATGTACGTGTTTTCCGCCAATGTGCCAGCCGGGGCCACCGTCACAGCCATTAGTGGGACGACCCTGACCTTGTCGGCCGCCGCCACCGCGCCCGGCACGGGGACGGCTGCCAGATTTTCCTACGCGCCTGACCCACAGGGCATCGGTGCCGCGTTTGGTGCCGCGACGCATTCCTTGTCTGCGGAAGAGAATGGCCCCCACAACCATAACGGCAGCACAGGCAGCACGGGCGTCACCACCACTAACGTGCCCCGCTACGGCACGCTCGCCTCGATCCTCAACGGTGAAGGTCTCGCGACAACGGATGTGTGGAGGATTGCCGACACCCAAAACATAGTGACCGCACACAACCACAGTCACTCGATCCCTTCGTCTGGAGCCGGTCGTCCGCACAACAATTTGCCGCCGGGGCGCCTCGGCACCTGGTACATCAAGCTCTAGGAGCCGCCCATGTTGCAAGGCTCTCTCGGCACCCAGTCCAATCGTGCCGACTGGACGGGCTGGGCTCGCCTGCGCGCCAAGGACGACGGTTCGGCAATCGATCTCTCAGCCCTCACCATCCGCATGCAGGTCCGTCGGTGCGACGGGCACGGATACGGCAATGGCTATGGCGGCGATTGGGGGCATGGTGCGCCTGTCCTGTCTGGCTCGACGGACAGCGGCGAGCTGACGACGCCCGCTGGCGGCATTCTGGCCTGGCATTTCCCGGCCTCGCGACTGTCGGCGCTCCATCCCGGTCTCTATGGCGTTGGCATCCTCATGGAGGACGCCAGCGGCAATCGCCAGCAGCTTTTCATCGGTACTGTCGCGATCATCGAAGGGGGCGTTTTCTGATGTACCCGTCTTCCCTGCCCAATATCGACCTGCAGGTGCTCCCGACGTTCCCGGCCCACGTTGGTGTGACGGGCGTTCTCACCCTCGTCAAGAGTGGCCTGTCCTATACCTTCGGCGTCAATTTCCAGAATGTCACCGAGGAGACGAACGTCTCCGACATGTCGAAGCGCGAAGTGCTCGTGCAGGACACGGATACCGGTGCGTTCTGGCGGGTCAAGCTGTCCAACCTGCCGACCGGGCAGACCGACTGGAGCAGCATCCAGAACAAGCCGACCGAGTTCCCGCCATCACCCCACACGCACCCTGTCGCAGAGATCAGCGATGCCACGGTCATCGGTCAGGATCTTGTGACTGCAGTCGATGCAGCGGCGGCGCGCGCCGCGATTGGCGCCGTGAACAAGGCCGGCGATGCGATGACGGGCCCGTTGTCGGTTTCAGATACGCTGTTTGTAGACGCGGCCGACTCGAGTGCTGACGCCCATTTGCGCCTCTGTGACGAGAACGGCGTCAGTCGCGGTACGGTTTACTGGGATCGCGCACTGGACGAGATGTGGTTGGTGCTCCATGACGCTACCGGAGCGCCGGTGAACAGCATCCAGCTCAGCGCCACTGGCGCGACCATAGGCACGTCGCCTATCTGGACCGATGCGAACAAGCAGATCGCAGACGGGCAGGTGCTGGGCAACGTTTCCGGCTCGACCGGCGTACCGGTTGGCGTGACGCTTTCGGCGCTGCTGGACAAGATCAGCAACACGCACGGGGCAGTTCTGTATCGCGGGGCGTCCGGCTGGACTGCGCTCGGCGCTGGCGCGGCCGGACAGGTGCTCACGTCCGGCGGTGCGGGCGCGGACCCGTCGTGGCAGACACCGGCTGGGGGCGGGGGCGGAGGCTCTATCAACGAGTTCCGCAACGTCATCATCAACCCGCTTTTCGACCAGAACCAGCGTGTCGTTTCGGGCACCGTGATCCTGTCAGCCGGACAGTATGGTCACGACCGCTGGAAGGCAGGGGCGAGCGGCTGCACCTATACTTTTTCGACCAGCAACGGCGTGACGACGATCACGATCAGTGCGGGCTCTCTCCAGCAGGTCGTGGAGGCGATCGTCTTTGCCGGTCGTGGGGGCACCTACTTCCTGACGTGGCAGGGCACTGCGCAGGGGCGGATCAACGGAGGCTCCTACGGGACGAGTGGAGCCGTTTCCGCATCCCTCGACGGAAGTGCCAATGCGACTGTCGAATTTAGCGCGGGGACACTAGCCCTCCCGCAGCTCGAACTCGGGGCGCCGGGGGCCTTTTCGGGGCGTCACCCCGCGCAGGAGGCGCTCCTGTGTCGGCGGTATTTCCACCGGGTCACGGGTAGGCGCATATTCGTGACGGGGTCTCGCAACACCTTCAATGTCAATGGCTATATCCATGAGGTGTTTCCCGTCCCGATGCGGGTCATCCCGACCATGACTTACGGAGCCGTTTCGAACACCGGCGCGCCCTTCACTGTCGATGTCACGACGCGGTTTTTTACAGTGGGATCTCAGGCGTCAAGCGCCGGGCTGGCTGAGATGGACGGATATACAGCAGATGCGGAGATCTAACCATGATTGCCAGTGCTCGCTACACCGAAACCGGCCTCGTCGAGGTGATCATCGACGGTGCGCGTGTCGTCATCCCGCAAGATCCAGAGAACCGCCATTGGCAGATTCTCCAGCAGTGGATCGCGGACGGGGGAGAAATCGATCCCTATGAGCCGCCCGCGCCTGTCCCGGAGCCGGACCCGGTGGAGAAGTTGCGGGCTTTCTTCGAAGCCAATCCGGACGTGAAGGAACTGATCCTGTCGCCGGACGGGGCGCAGGCCATCAACCGCCTGTAAGAAG
>JGI25331J36430_1002044_pt1 | contig 9828 bp, 8 predicted proteins | sample HigsolmetaAR206D_FD_36430 | JGI IMG/M metagenome (IMG submission 36430) | reverse complement strand
CATCCGCTGTTTCATGCTGTTGAGATTAGTGCGCTTACGCTTCAATCCGATTACCCCCCGGTACCGTACGGCGCGTACGTGTTGATAATGGCTTTAAGTCGTCCATTTTCGCTTCGGCGACCATGCCTAAGAAGGGTAAACCCAAATCCTTCTCAATGTCGTCTTCCGACTTAATCGTGTTATCAAGGTATTCCAGCAGGAAGGCTAGTCCTACTGAAATCATTAAACCGACGACAAAAGCAATGGCGATGTTCAATTTCGGCTTCGGTGATACAGGTGAGCCGTCGTTCGAAATTTGCGCTTTAGACAAGATCGTGACGTTATTGACATTCATAATTTGCGGAATCTTTTCTTTAAAAACCGCGGCAATGGTGCCTGCGATCTTTACCGCTTTGGCGGGATCGGCATCTTGAACGGCTACCGTGAACACTTGTGAATCTTTTTCACTGTTCACCGAAATGATTTCTTTTAAATCATTGGGTGTGAGATCCAGGTGAAGTTTGTCGATCACGTCCTTCAAGACAGTTGGGCTTTTGATGATCACGCTGTATGTATTGACGTATTGGACGTTTGCTTGGATTTGACTGACATTATATTGGGATGGGTCTTGTTGTGCTTGGTTGACGAGAATCTGAGTTTGAGCTTCATATTTCGGCGTGATGAAAAAATAGGTCACAAAAGCGCTCGCGGCGGAAGCCAAAAGCGTTATGACGATAATCATCACAAGCCGTTTCTTTAGTATTTGGAATATCTCTTGCAAACTGATTGTTTCTTCCATGAATCGTTTGAGCCTCCATTACTGTCGAATCGTATCTTTGCTAAACTATGTTGTTATTATAGCATAGAATGCCCCGAGTATTTTAAAGATTCGGAGACTCAAAGAAAAAACTTCCACATCGACAAAATCACCGTTTTCTCGTCAATTTTATGTCAAAAAAAGGAACTACCGTAGTAGTTTTGTCCTTTTCGTATCATTTCAACATACATATCATACACCCGCTATCGTTACACTTCCGTTACAATAAGGAAAAAAAGCCGTCCATCTAAAGTCATATTTATGAGAGACTGACTTCAATATAATAGACTTGCTCCACGGGTGGCTTAAGAAAGGCTTTTTTGACCATATAAGCGCGATAGGCTTCGTCGGACAGTGCTTCATATTGAACACATTCAAGATGTTTCCGCCGACAAAAGCGTTCAATGGCCTGATGAATGTCTGTGGCCATGATTTGTTCGACGGGTGCATCATATGCCTTGGCATGTGTCCGCTTTCCATCAAATTCTAAATAGAAATGATATCGATCCAATCTTTTCACTCCCGGAAGCCATTTTGTTNGTTTTGGGACTTTTGTCCCNCNTTCTTTATNATGATAAATGATTTACCGTTACACAACCATTACAAAGATAGGTCTTATAGTCCTATAATTTGTAAAATTTTTCCGACATTATGCGACGTTTTTAGTAAGTCATGTTGCAGATTGCTGTCGATTTTTTTTATATGGAATGGATTTTTGTTGAATGCCTGCATGNGGTGGTCGAGTGTTTACCATTCTTTTCTATCTTTTTTGGTCATCGACGAGGGAATACGNTATAATAGGCAAAAAGGCTTCATCGAGTTCGTTTGCNGCGCTTAGGGGGGAAGACCATGGATTATCTTGTCAGAAAAGATACCGGTACCCGGTTAGCTTATGAGTTTTNCAAAGCGCGGAAATCCCAAGCCGAGTCCGTTATTTTCATCCATGGTTTAAGTCTTGACCACAACATTTGGAGCGGTGTGGTGGATGGGTTTCGGGGCGATTATCATATTTTACTATATGATCTGTGCGGACACGGACAGTCAGATGCTGTCACTCAGCCATTATCATGGGATTTAATGGTCAACGGTCTGAAACAACTCGCACACCACTTAAAAGTTAAGCGCTGTCATATCATCGGGCATGGCTTTGGTGGGATTATCGGCATCCGCTTCGCTCGACAATGGGCCGGCGTGCGCTCGTTAACGCTCGTCTCGACACCCCTTTACTTCCCCCAAGAAATATACAGCTATGAGTATTCCGCCCGGTCTTTATACATAAAGGATCATATCGAAAGCTTTGCCGAAAGAATCATTCAATCCGAAGTCGTTGGAACGGAACAGGAAAAAAGAGCCTTAATCGAGAACGCCGTCCGTAAAGTAGACCCGGATATGTATCGCAAGGGCGTCCGGCTCATTTTTGGCAACNGCCATTCGTTGATGGAACACCTTCCAGGCATTCGCGTACCGACGCTTTTGATAAACGGTGACCGAAATCCCATTTTCCCGCCCCATTATATTGCGTTATATGGGTCGGTGATTCCGGCAAGCCGCGTGCAAATTTTCCCGAATGCGCGCAATGCTGTTTTTATCGATCATCCCGAGCTTTTCATCCGTTCAGTGAGAGAATTCTGGGCGAATCCGCCGGAGTCGTCTCATCCGCCGAGTTATCATTTTCTCTTAAAAAAAATGAGAGAGGCGCTGGAAAACGCGTATAAAATGGAAGTCGCCGCACCGGTTCTGGAAATCCGGACAATCGGTAAGTTTTCGGTGAAATGGCGAGGCTTGCCCGTCGATGGGACGTGGACCCGTCGCTCGTCCCGAGAGCTTTTGCTATATCTCGCGCTCGAAAAAAGCGTGCCGCGCGAAGCCTTGATCGATGCGTTTTTCTCAGAAGTCGATGCTGAAAAAGCGAAAAATTACTTGCGCGTCATGNTGAATCATCTGAAATCGATTTTTGAGTCGACAGGAGATGCCGAATTAATCAATGCTTTAAAAGTTACGCGCGGCTCAGTCAGCCTGCAATGCCATGTCAATAGCGATGTCGCCCGGTTTATTCACGCGCTCCACGAAAATTTCCATGAAGGCCGCGATTTGAAAGAGATGAAAGCGGAATTCCTGCACCTCATCGAGCTGTACCAAAGCGGCTTTCTATCCGGACTGAACGCGCCNTGGATTGTCGACTTAAGGATCACCGTCGAAAACAAGCTNGCCAACTTGCTCATGAAGCTCGTCAACCGCTGCGAAGAACACGAAGCCTACGATGATGCCCTCGAACTCCTGCGCGAAGGCCAAGCTGTCGAAATCTACGACGGCTACTGCAAGGAGAAAATCAACGAAATCATCGCGCGAGTCAGGGGCCGGTGATGCGGGGTTTGGGTTCTAGGTGATGTAGGCGCCGCAATGATAATGCGGCCTTGGCATGGAGGTTTAATGATAGCTATGGTGCGGTTCAGGCTCTAGGGTGTTGTGGGGCCGATGATGCGGCTTGTGACATGGACGTGCTTAGCGAACGATGACGCGGATTATGCTTTGGGTGAAGTAGGTGTCGGTGATATGCCATCTCAGTTGGCGGGAACCACTGGTTTTTTGTGTCACTGTTCATTATGACAAGCGGCTAATACGTCTTGTTTCCACGCTCAGATGAAGGAATCTCATCCACCAAAAGACTTAATAACCATGTGATGATCATGAATCAGAAATTATCCTTAACCACAAAATATCCTACGACACAGCTACGTCCCACTGTATCCCCGTTTCGGGATGCTGATGGGACGTCTTTTAGTTCACACCTTCATGCGGAACTTCTCTCATATTGGTAGGTGCGAGTTAATTTTGGGAAATTCATCAGTACTAACGTCTTTTTCGGACACGCATCAAGGCGTTTTCTCTAAAGCGCGGTTTCCAATTATCGGGGTAAGTTGCGACGAGGTTACGATGGCGCCTAATTCCTGTCCGCGGAACGCACGATTAAAGTGCGCGCCAATTTAAAAACATTATGGTCCGTTTCTAGATTCAAAACGGCCGATTGAATACAGAGATTGGAAAAACAGCCCACAAGCCAGCTGCATTTTTCCAGTTATTTCATGCTATCTGCCATTTTAAAAAATTTTTCCACTCAAAATGGCTGTTTGAACCGCTCTAAATGCCATTTTGGACCCTTTCTGACTTCAAAATGGTCTTTTGGATGCAGATTTTGGTAGAACACCCCTCTATACGGACGTGTTTTTCCAGTAAATGTATCCTAAAAGCCATTTCAAATAGTTTTTCTACTCAAAACGGCTGTTAGAACCGTTCTATATGCCATTTTGGGCCCCTTCCGATCTCAAAATGGACTTTTAGATACAGATATTGGTAAAATACCCCACCATATGGTTGCTTTTTGCCAGTAAATGTATCCTAAAAGCCATTTCAAAAAGTTTTTCCACTCAGAACGGCTGTTAGAACCGTTCTATATGCCATTTTGGATCCCTTCCGATCTCAAAATGGACTTTTAGATACAGATATTGGCAAAATACCCCACCATATGGTTGCTTTTTCCAGTAAATGTATCCTAAAAGCCATTTCAAAAAGTTTTTCCACTCAAAACGGCTGTTAGAACCGTTCTATATGCCATTTTGGGTCCCTTCTGTTCTCAAAATGGTCTTTTAGATACAAATTTTGGACAAACAGTGCCCGAACAGACCTCACTTTTTTCAAGATGTTGGATACTCTAAAAATTTCTATCCTAAAATAGCCGAACAGCAACCGATGTTTATAACTGCGCCATGTGAACATGCAACAGAAAATTAAAAATACCACAGTTTATGGCTGCGGCAGGTGCAAATTTTTTATGCTTGGTTTTCCTGCTAAAAAAATTTTCCGAGTAGACCGAAAGTGTAATGAATTTGTAACGGGGCAAACGTTATGATATAGATGCAAGTCGACATTAGGGGAACATGTCGGCTGTCGGATCCGCTTTACGTTTGGTTCGGTGTTTGTTAGGGATCTAGCCAAGAAACTGTGGGGGGTCAAGATTCGGTATATTTGAACCAAACATGCGATCCGATTCTCTCTTTTCATAACTTGCTGTTTTGTGGAAAGACCTGTAGGGCACCGTCAAAACCCAAATCATCTTTACAAGGTCTTTTCCACCCTTCTCTACTCTCTCGGGGAAGGTCCCCCTGCTCTATGCAGGGGGCTTTTTTTATGTAAAATTGACTCACCTTTGTTTTTCGCCACTTCGGGGGTCAGTCTTAAGGGGAATCAGTAGCCTTGGGTTCACTCCGCATTGATCCTTTAATCTAACCATTTAGATAATTCGCTTCGATTTCACTTTTTTTGGGGTTGTCATTCGTTAAAAACTTGAATAACACTTATTAAATCTAATCTAATCCAATTTCCAAGCAAAGACCAAATTTTTTGCTTGCTGGCAACTTTTCCATAAAAACGGTGTAGTCCTCAAGTTCGACAGCCTTTTTGCGCGTCGAATTTTATTACAAAAAAGGCTGTAGCCCTCGCCAAGGGATTGTTCCGCATGTTTAGTTATAAAAAGGGGAAGCGCTATCACTCCGCCCTTATTTTACCATCGCACCTCCCTAAAAGATATATGACAAATGTCGCGGTTCCAAAGAGGGCTTAAGACCTATTTACCCACCAAGTTGTATCTGGCTCGTGTTTCTTGCGAAATAAACCGAATTTACGCCCACCGCATTCGTCGGAATTTTTTAGGTGCGACTTTACCTGGTTTGATAAAATGGGTATCTGTAACACTGCCGCATTGTCGGAATTTCTTAGTTCCAGCTACACCCAAATTTTGGTAATAATTCCGGGACTCACAGTAAAACGTCTGTCATTTTAGCGACGACTGTTGACTTTCGAAGGATCATCCATCTTGCGGGTTGGCAAAAATTGAGGGTGGTTTTGGCTGAAATCAAAAAGGCGTATCATTTCTTGCCACAACGGCCGAAAATTTGATATGCAATCCGAAATTGCATATCATTTTCCCGCCCCAAACCCTTTCAACTGATACGCAATCTTTAAAAATAGGAAATTATGGGTGAGTTTTTAACCAAAAATTAAAAAAGCATATCATTTCACGCTTCAACGGCCAGCAATTTGATACGCAATCTGAATTTGCATATTATTTTCTCGCTCGGAACCCTTTCAACTAATATGCAATCTTTAAATTTGGAAATATATGGGTGTATTTTTAACCGAAAAGCAAAAAAGCGTATCATTTCTCGTCTCAGCGGCCAGCAATTTGATACGCAATCTGAAATTGCATATTATTTTCTCACCCAAAACCCTTACAAATGATACGCATTCTTTAAAAATGGAAAATTATGGGAGGGTTTTTAGCCATAAATTCAAAAAGCATATCATTTCACGCTTCAACGGCCAGCAATTTGATACGCAATCTGAATTTGCATATTATTTTCTCACCCGAAACCCTTACAAATGATACGCAATCTTTAAAATTGGAAATATATAGGTGTATTTTTAACTGAAAAGCAAAAAAGCGTATCATCTCTCCTCAAAGATCGGCCATTTGTCACGCAATCCGTCATTCCGTATCATTTTTCCAGCCGGAAGCCTTCCAAATGTAACGCAATCACTTGAATTGGAAAAAAAGGACGCGATCCCGGCCGAAAATCAAAATTGCGTATTATTTCACGCCTCAACAGCCGGCGATCGGAGCCCTCAACGTCCTTATGCTAGCCTGTTAAACTTACTCCCCAATATAAAAAGACGGTATGGGTATACCGCCTTATTAATCCCAAATTTATGAATCTTCACGTTTGGCTGCGTGAGGAGGCTGTTCGAGCCAGCCATTATCAATCAGGATATTAGATCCGTCTTCCATATATAAGCCGACATCGGCAACAAGTTTCACATACATTGCCGCCAAATCCTGTCTGCCGTTAAGGGAGAGGGCATTGCTGTAGAATCGGATTTTCATCGAGAACATGTCGACTTTATGATAGACCATTAATTTCTCCGAAAACGGTGCAAAGTCTGATGTACTAACGAGATGATCCAACAGCGGAGGAGACGGTAAGTTATCCTTATGAAGTTTCTGCGAGCATATTTCAATGTGTTTGTTTGTAATATCTTTGCCGCGAAGTAAATATTCTTTCACTTTTTTTTCTTTGGCCGTTTGACTAAAACCGATTAAAAGGGCTTTGCTGACGACATTGTTTTCAAGATTATCATAAAGATGGGTGATCTCCAGCGCGTGTAGCGGCCGAACATTCCCAAAAAAGCCGTTGAAATAGTTTTGTTTCTCAACAAAATCGATTTTTTCGGGAATGGGTATAGCCGGCGGTTTCATGAGCCACCCCTTGTCCAACATCACATCATTGGCCATTGATAAAAGCTTCATGTTGCAATTTAAACAATATATAAAGAAATCACGGACGTCCTTTCTTAACACTAAAGGCACAGCAATGGAATAAATGCTTAAGCCCGCTTTACCGACATATTTTAAATAATGCAAATAAAACTCATCGGCAAATAATCTTGGTGCCCCTAAATTAACATCTTCTGAAGTCATTCCCTTAGGAATGGGCATGCTTTCCTTATTAAAAATATCTATTATGTTTTGGACGAATTCGTCGCTTAACCCCTTTGCATAACTCACCACTTTTTTTACATCCGGATCATCCACATGCTGCAAAAAATAACCTAAAATGCATTGAGATAGCGTGTTCCCCATATAGATGACCCACAGTTTACCGATTTCCACCGAAGTCAGCCTCTCATGTACAGAACTCGGAGTGCCCGGTTTAAATGGTTTAAAAAACTCCATCATTTAATCCCCTTTGCCAGCTTTTTGCTTAGTTTTGAGCTATATATCAAAAAATATTCTTTGATTTAGGTATTTCGTTCATAGGAACAAGTGATGGATTTGAAGCTGCTGTTGTTTTAGTTTTTATGAAAAATCTCAAGGACGATAAGCCATTTGAAAAAAAGTATCTATCCATGTGCAAAAATATCTTAAAAAATACATACTTGGTCTGATTCAAAAGCCGTCCCTTATTTAACTGTGTGCTTATATACTACAAATAAAAAAAAGAAAGAAGGTCATTGATATGCCGAAAAAAGGAATATTCGGCCCCGCCGGTCCTGGATCCCATGGGTCTGGATCTCACGGCTCCGGGTCTCACGGATCTTGCTCTCACGGATCAGGGTCTCATGGCTCCGGGTCTCACGGATCTTGCTCTCACGGATCAGGGTCTCATGGCTCCGGGTCTCACGGATCTGGACTTTTTGACACCTGCAAAACAAGTAATGGAACTGGAAGCGGATCCGGCTCCAACCACACTCATGGTCCCCTAGATCCTGGGCTTCCTCTAGAGTTGGGACTCGATCCCCAAAAGAAAAACAAGAAAAACAAAAAGAACAAGAAAAAGAACCGCAAAAAAAATAAAAATAAAAAAGGGAAATAAACAAAGAGAACTTTCATACCCGTTGGAGTTCTCCAGACAATATCTATGAGGAACCAAGGGCATTGACCCTTGGTTTTCTCAATTCAACTTTTTTAGTAATGAATTTCTGATCCTACATTTTAGCGAGGTTATGGAGGTGGGTGAATGCGTCAATGAACGATCNAAAACGATTGCCTAAGTTCCAACTATTTGTCGACCCTAATGATATTTCAAAATTAGATGACCCTAAATATACATCAAGTGTCCCGGGTCAATTGATGATTAATAACAAAAAATTTTCCATTAAAACCCGATATCGCGGGCATTATACAAAAAACCTTCCGAAAAGATCGTACTTTGTAAAATTAAAATCACGTAGACAACCACGGGAATTTCATCTCAACGCGGAATATAAAGATCCGTCATCCANTCGCAATAAACTTTCCCTTGATTTATTTCAGGCCTTTGGTGTTTTAGCGCCTTCTTCACACCATGTCCGTTTTTATTTAAACGGCGAATATGAAGGCGTCTATTTGCTATTGGAATCTGTAAACGAATTGTTTTTGAAGAAGAGAGGGCTTCCGCTTGGTCCCATTTATTACGGGATCAACTATGATGCAGATTTTTCCCTGATCAGCCCCTTAACGAAAAAAGAAAAAGAGTCATTGACTAGTGGGTATCAACGGAAGGTTGGAACGCCCAAAGACGATCTCTTTTTAATTGAATTCATTCGTAAGATTAATCAGACTCCAGACTGTGAATTTGAAAAAGAGATACAGAAATACCTCGCTGTCGATAAATATTTGCGTTGGCTCGCCGTNGCNGTTTGNACGCAAAATTTGGATGGTTTTTACCATAACTATGCCCTTTACCGCAACCCTGAGTCCGGTCTTTTTGAAATCATGCCGTGGGATTATGACGCGACTTTTGGCCGTGACTGGAGAGGCAAAAGGCGCAAACCGGATGTCATGCTGATTGGCGGCAGAAAAAACGGTCTGTCCGGCAGGCTTTTTGAATTCCCCGCTTTTCGGAAGCAATATCGCAAGCTCTTGGAGGAGTTGCTCGACACCTTATTTACGACCGATTATCTCGAGCCGATCATCACATCCCTGACCGAGACTATTCGTCCCTATATGATTTTTCATGATGCTTCAGACCTTGAGAAATTTGACGGAGAAAAAGATTTGATGCTGACATTCATCGAAGAGCGAAGCCGTTTTTTGCGAGACTGTCTAGAAGACTTAGAATAAAGGGTTGGTGCAAGTGATCGAGATAAAAAAGTCCAAATACGGAAGAGGCGTATTCGCCCGCCGCGATATCAAAAAGGGTGAGTTGATCCATGTAGCGCCAGTCATTGTCATCAAAGCAGAGGAGTTCCCGCTGATCGATAAAACGGTTTTGTCCAATTACGTGTTTCACTGGAGCCAAACGANTGANGACTGCGCCTTGGCTTTAGGATATGGTTCCCTATTCAACCACTCTTATACACCAAATGCCATCGTAAAAATTGATACGGAAAAGAAAACCATTAACTTCATTGCCTATCGTGACATTAAGGAAGGCGAAGAAATCTTTATCAATTACAACGGCGACCCGAATGACCAATCGCCGTTATGGTTTAAGGTT
>JGI25331J36430_1002043_pt1 | contig 9840 bp, 9 predicted proteins | sample HigsolmetaAR206D_FD_36430 | JGI IMG/M metagenome (IMG submission 36430) | reverse complement strand
TCGCCGCGCCCAGCACCACCGGATGGTGCGGGCCCGCCTCGTGCAGCTCGCCCAGCGCGTCCAGCTCCGCCACCGGCCAGGTGGCGCGCACCGCCCGCAGCAGTGAACGGCCCTGGGCGCGGGAGGCCCGCCGCTGGGCGGGGGAGGGGGTGCGCGCATCGGCCTCCGCGTCCAGCCGCGCCCAGTCGTCGCGGCCACCGGCGCAGGCGGCGGCCGCCAGNGCGGCGGCGACCAGCCCGGCGGTGGCCAGCCTCCCGCGCAGAAAGCCCGCCAGGGCGGCCGGGTCGGTGACCGCCCCGGCGGCGGCCGCCGGCTCCAGCCCCCCGGAGTGGGCGTGCCCGCCCGCCGGCAGCCGCGAGTCGGCCAGCAGCAGCAGCGCGGCGTCCATCACAAGCCGCCCATCAGAACAGGAAGTAGCGCTGGGCCATCGGCAGCTCGACGGCCGGGGCGGGCTCGACCTCCTCGCCGTCGATGGTGACGGTGAAGGTGTCCGGGTCCACCTCGATGGCCGGCAGCGCGTCGTTGAGCGGCAGGTCGGCCTTGCCCAGGCGGCGGGTGTTCTTGACCGGCACCAGCGGGCGGTTCACCGCGATCTTGCCGGCCAGGCCGTCCTCGATCGCCGCCGGGGCGACGAAGTGCACCGAGGTGGCGGCGGCCGCCGCGGGCGCGGCGCCGAACATCGGACGGGGCAGCACCGGCTGCGGGGTGGGGATGGAGGCGTTGGCGTCGCCCATCGCCGCCCAGGCGATCACCCCGCCCTTGAGCACCACCGACGGGCGCACCCCGAAGAACGCCGGCTCCCACAGCACCAGGTCGGCCAGCTTGCCCGGCTCCACCGACCCGACCAGGTCGTCCAGGCCGTGGGCGATGGCCGGGTTGATGGTGTACTTGGCCACATAGCGGCGGGCCCGCAGGTTGTCGGCGGGCTCGGCGCCGTCGCCCGGCAGGGAGCCGCGGCGCTCCTTCATCACGTGCGCGGTCTGCCAGGTGCGGATGACGGTCTCCCCGATCCGGCCCATCGCCTGGGAGTCCGAGCCGATCATCGAGATGGCGCCCAGGTCGTGCAGGATGTCCTCGGCCGCCATGGTGGTGGGGCGGATCCGGGACTCGGCGAACGCCAGGTCCTCGGGCACCGCCGGGTTGAGGTGGTGGCACACCATCAGCATGTCCAGGTGCTCGTCCAGGGTGTTGACGGTGTGCGGGCGGGTCGGGTTGGTCGAGGACGGCAGCACGTTGGGGTGCGCGGCGACGGTGATGATGTCGGGGGCGTGCCCGCCGCCGGCGCCCTCGGTGTGGTAGGCGTGGATCGACCGGCCGGCGATCGCCTCCAGGGTGGACTCCACGTACCCGGCCTCATTCAGGGTGTCGCTGTGCAGGGCCACCTGCACGCCGGAGGCGTCGGCGACCTTCAGGCAGGCGTCGATCGCCGCCGGGGTGGACCCCCAGTCCTCGTGCAGCTTGAACCCGCAGGCCCCGGCGCGCAGCTGCTCCCACAGCGCCTCGGACGAGACGGTGTTGCCCTTGCCCAGCAGCGCCACGTTGACCGGCCAGACATCCAGCGCCTCCAGCATCCGGTGCAGGTACCAGGCGCCGGTCACCGTGGTGGCCTTGGTGCCCTCGGCCGGGCCGGTGCCGCCGCCCAGCAGCGTGGTCACCCCGGCGCCCAGCGCCTCTTCCACCAGCTGCGGGCAGATCAGGTGCACGTGGGAGTCGATCGCCCCGGCGGTCAGGATCTTGCCGTTGCCGGCCAGCACCTCGGTGGACGGCCCGATCACCAGGTCCGGGTGCACCCCGTCCATGGTGTCGGGGTTGCCGGCCTTGCCCAGCGCCACGATCCGTCCGTCGCGGACGCCCACGTCCGCCTTGACGATCCCCCAGTAGTCCAGCACCACCGCGCCGGTGATCACCAGGTCCACGGCGCCCTCGGCGCGGGTGGTGCGGGCCTGGCCCATCGATTCGCGGATCACCTTGCCGCCGCCGAACACCGCCTCATCGCCGGCCCCGGCCGCTCCCATGGAACGGTCCTCGGTGACCTCGATGAACAGGTTGGTGTCGGCCAGGCGGATGCGGTCGCCCGTGGTCGGGCCGAACAGCGCCGCATAGCGGGCGCGCGACAGTTCAGTCATCGAGTGCTCCGGCGCTCTCGCTTCGCAGGCCGGGGACCACGCGGTTGCCGGCCAGGGGGACCAGGGACACCTCGCGGGTGATGCCGGGCTCGAACCGCACCGCGGTGCCCGCCGGGACGTCCAGCCGGCGTCCCCAGGCGGCCTTGCGGTCGAACTCCAGCGCGGGGTTGGCCGCGGCGAAGTGGTAGTGCGAGCCGACCTGGATCGGCCGGTCCCCGGTGTTGACCACCGTCACCGTCACCCGCTCGCGTCCGGGGTTGAGCTGTACGGGCCGCTCGCCCGGCACGATCTCGCCCGGGATCATGGGATCGGCCTGTGCACGGTCACGAGCTTGGTCCCGTCGGGGAAGGTCGCCTCGACCTGGACCGACTCCAGCATCTCCGGCACCCCTTCCATCACGTCGTCGCGGGTGAGCACGGTGCGCCCGGCCTGCATCAGCTCGGCCACCGTGCGTCCGTCCCGGGCGCCCTCCAGCACGTAGGCCGCGATGATCGCGGTCGCCTCGGGATGGTTGAGCCGCAGCCCGCGCGCCCGCCGCTCCCGAGCCACCTGCGCGGCCACATGGATCAGCAGTCGTTCCTGTTCGTGTGGGGTGATCAGCACTTGATCGACGCTAGCGGCCCGCGGCGTCGCCACAACGTTTTGAATATGGATTTAATCCCGATTTAACAGTGGGTGGGGCTTAAACGGCCAGGTTGGCGGCCTTGTCGGGAGATGAGATCTCCCCATTTGGATGGATCGTTCCAAAGGTAAGTGATCATTTAGTAACACGCCCATTACGGGCGTGCATTATGTCCGAAATGTCAAGATCTGAAGCTCCCCTGCGTCGAGATCTTGGGAGGTGTTCCTTGCCGACGACGGAACAGTCGCAGGGGTTGAGCCGGCGCTCCTTCCTGGCCAGGGTGGGAGTGACCGGCGGCGCAGGGGCTATGTTCGCCACCATGGGCGCGCTGGGATTGGCGCCCTCCGCCGAGTCGGCGACCAAGGTTCCCTTTCAGCCGCCGCAGCCGTCGGACTTCCGGCTGCGCGGCCGCGGCGCCGCCAAGGTGCTGATCCTGGGCGGCGGCGTGGCCGGGCTCGCCGCCGCCTACGAGCTGGGCAAGGCCGGCTACGACTGCACCGTGCTGGAGGCCCGCGACCGGGTGGGCGGACGCAACCTCACCATGCGGGGCGGCGACAAACTGGAGGAGATCGACGGCGCCACCCAGCGCGCCAAGTTCAGCGACGGCCAGTACATGAACATGGGACCGGCCCGCATCGCGCAGTGGATGACCACCATGGACTACTGCCGCGAGCTGGGCGTCCCGCTGGAGGTCTTCGCCAACGCCAACGCCGAGGCGCTGATCTACAACGAATCGGCCGGGATGACCGCGCCGGTCAAGTGGCGCACCGCCAAGGCGGACGTGTACGGCTACATCTCCGAGCTGCTGGCCAAGGCCACCGACCAGGGCGCACTGGACCAGCAGCTCAGCGCCACCGACAAGGAGCGGCTGCTGTCGTTCCTGTCGGACTTCGGCGCGATCGGCCCCAAGAGCAGCGGTTACGCCTACACCGGCACCGGCCGGCGCGGCTACACCGTCGACCCGGGCGCCGGGGACCAGGCGGGCACCGTGCTGGGGCCGCCGCCGTCGCTGTCGCAGGTGCTGGCCAGCGGGGTCGGCCGCTCCTTCTCCTTCGAGCTGGGCTACAGCCAGGCCATGATGATGTTCCAGCCGGTCGGCGGCATGGACGCCATCCCCCGGGCGCTGGCCAAGGCCGTCGGCAACGGCCGGATCAAGACCGGGGCCAAGGTCACCAAGATCACCAACCTCCCCAACGGCGTGGAGGTCCAGTACGTCCTCAACGGCAAGACCAAGGTCGCCAAGGCCGACTACGCGATCGCCACGCTGCCGCCGCACGTCATGGCCAAGATCCCCCACAACCTGGGGGCGAGCGTCCAGGCCGCGCTGGAGTACCCGACCGTCAGCTCCGCCGGCAAGCTCGGCATCGAGTACACCCGCCGCTGGTGGGAGCTGGAGGACAACATCTACGGCGGCATCACCAACACCGACCTGGACATCTCGGTGATGTGGTACCCGTCCTACGGCTACCACGGCAAGCGCGGCGTGCTGCTGGCCTACTACAACTCCGGCCGCAACGCCCAGACCTACGACCCCCTGACCCACGCCCAGCGGCTGGAGCGGGCGCTGAACGCGGGCGCCAAGATCCACGGGGCCAAGTTCAAGAAGGACATCGCCGCCTCCCTGTCGATCGCCTGGCGCCGCCAGCCCTTCATCGAGGGCGCCTGGGTCAACTGGCCCAGTCGCGGCGCCGAGTACAGGCTGCTCAACCAGCCGCAGGGCCGCGTCTACTTCTGCGGCGACTGGCTCAGCTACGAGATCGCCTGGATGCACGGCTCGTTCGAATCGGCCCGCAAGGTCGTCACCGAACTGCACCAGCGGGTGCTGAAGTCCTGAGGAGACCCCATTGCGTCGCAAGATCATCGCTGGTGCCGTCGCCACGACCCTGCTGGTCGGCGTCGGCGGGGCGGCCTCGGCGGCCCCCAAGAGCAAAAAGCCCAAGGCGCCCAAGCCCCATGAGGTGATCGTGGCGCTGCCGGAGGGATCGGCCACCCCGAACATCGCCAACGGGGTCTCGGTGGGCGCGCACGTGGCCACCTACACCGCCAGCGGCACCGGGCCGGCGGCCGCCAACACCGCCGCCCCCGCCGGCACGCCCGAGCGCTACATCGACTTCCCCGGCGGCAAGCTGCCCCCCGGCGTCACCATCACCGAGGCCCAGGGCATCAACGCCCTCAAACAGGTCAGCGCCAACCTGGAGGCCGTCGGCCTCACCCCGCGGGATGTGATCTCCATGCGGGTGTACCTGGCCAACCCGCCCGGCTCCGACAGCGCCGACTTCAACGGCTGGAACCGCGCCTACCGGCAGTTCTACGCCAACACCGATCTGACCACCGGCAAGCCCATGGAGGTGCCGCTGGGCTCGGCGGCCCCCGCCNAGCCCATGTACGTCAACCCGGCCCGTCCCTCCCGGGTCGCGCTGGAGGTGGAGAACCTGCCCGTTCAGGGGTGGCTGGTCGAAGTGGAGGTGGTCGCCGCCTACCCCGAGAAGTGAGCGGAGAACCGCCTGCGCCCTGCGCCGACTGAAAGGAGGAGACCAGGCGTCCCACCGGTGACTCCCCGCCGGTGGGACGCCGCTTCCATGCCCGGCCCGGTGGTCAGAAGCGGATGAACTCCAGGGTGCGGCGGCCCACCGGCGCGTCGCGGGCGTGGTCGATCGCCACCCAGTCCTCACCGAGGCCCTGCAGCCGGCCGGCCCACGCGCTCGCCGTCCGCGGCGCGGTACACCAGCACGTAGGAGATCTTGTCCTCGACGGTCCCGACGGCGACCAGGCCGCCGGTGACCCTGGTCCCCCAGGGCGGCGATAAGGACGTCACCCCCGGGTCGGGGGCGGTCCACCGGGTGCGCCCGGTCGCCATGTCCAGCAGCGCCGGCCCCCCCGCGCCACAGGGTCCGGCCGGTCGCCGGGTCGATGACCGTGAACGGGCCCTTGTCCACCAGGTCCTCTTTCCGCCAGTCCACGATCACCTCGTCGGTGACGCGCCGCGTGTACTGGTCGCTGGAGGGCGAGCTCCACAGTTGCCGTCCGGTGGCGGCGTCCAGCCCCACCACCGCCTCATCGTTCAGGACCACCGCGACCCGGCCCATGAGCACCGTCGTGTTGGAACCGGTGGGCATCTGCGCCGACCATCGCGGTGGCGGCCCCTCCTGCCTCGGCGTCCAGTGGGGGACGTCCGACACAGAGAGGTCCGGCACGGAGAAGTCCGAGGTGCAGGCGGCGGGGGCCAAGGCGGCCGCGATCGCCGCGCCGATGCGCAACCCCGCGGGCAGGCTCATGATCGCACTGTGCCGGGGCGGTCCGGCCCCCCGGGCGGGACGGGGCCGGGGCGGTGGAGCGGGATTAGACTCGCGGCGTGGCAGGCCGGATTCGCAACGAGGACATCGCGCTCGTCCGTGAGCGGTCGCCGATCGCCGACGTCGTGGGGGAGTACCTCCAGCTGCGCAGCGCGGGCGGCGGCGACCTGAAGGGGCTGTGCCCCTTCCACGATGAGAAGACCCCCTCGTTCAACGTGACCCCCTCCCGAGGGCTGTACTGGTGCTTCGGCTGCGGCGAAGGCGGCGACGTCATCACCTTCGTGCAGAAGATGGAGCACCTGACCTTCGTCGAGGCGGTCGAGCGCCTGGCGGCCCGGGCCGGCGTCGAGCTGCGGTACGAGGAGGGCGGCTACGCCCCCCGCCGCCAGGACGGGCAGCGCGCCCGCCTGATCGAGGCGCACAAGGCCGCCGCCCAGTTCTACGCCGAGCAGCTGGCCGGTGAGGAGGCGGCGATCGGCCGGCGTTTCCTGGCCGAGCGCGGCTTCGACGCCTCGCACGCCGAGCACTTCGGGGTGGGGTACGCCCCCCGCGGCTGGGAGACGCTGGTCAGGCATCTGCGGGGCCGCGGTTTCACCGACCGGGAGCTCATCGCCGGCGGGCTGGCCCGCGAGGGCCGGCGCGGCCCGGTCGACCGGTTCCGGGGACGGCTCGTGTGGCCGATCCGCGACATGACCGGCGATGTGATCGGGTTCGGCGCCCGCAAGCTGTATGAGGACGACGACGGGCCCAAGTACCTCAACACCCCTGAGACCCCGCTGTTCAAAAAGAGCACCGTGCTGTACGGGGCGGACCTGGCCAAAAAGGAGATGGCCCGGCGCCGCCAGGCGGTGATCGTCGAGGGCTACACCGATGTGATGGCCTGCCATCTGGCGGGGGTGACCACCGCCGTGGCCACCTGCGGCACCGCCTTCGGCGAAGAGCACGCCAAGCTGCTGCGCCGGCTGCTGATGGACCAGCCGGACGCCCGCGCCGAGATCATCTTCACCTTCGACGGGGACGCCGCCGGGCAGCGGGCCGCGCTGCGCGCCTACGAGCAGGACCAGCGGCTGGGCGCGCAGACCTTCGTGGCGGTGCAGCCGGACGGGCTGGACCCCTGCGACCTGCGGCTCAAGCACGGGGACGCGGCGGTGCGCGACCTGATCGCCTCCCGNACNCAGCTTTTCGAATTCGTCATCCGCGCCACCATCGAACGCTACGACCTGACCACCAACGAGGGCCGGCTGGCCGCGCTGGACGCCGCCGCCCCGGTGGTGGCCGGCATCAAGGACGCCGGGCTGCGCAAGATGTACGCCACCAGCCTGGACCGCTGGCTGGGCATCATGGACGAGCGGTTCGTGCTGCGCCGCATCCGCGAGCAGGCCGGCCGGGCGCGTGCGGGCGGCGCCGCCCGGACGGGCGTCGCCGGCGGCCGGCCGGAGCGGGCGCGCCCGGCGGCCGCAGAGCCCGGGCACGACCTCGGCGACCCGGACGTGCAGCGCGAATGGGAGCTGCTGAAGCTGGCGGTGCAGCGCCCGGCGGTCGTCGGCCCGGCCTTCGACCAGTTGCCCGAGTCGGCCTTCACCGCCCCGCCGCACGCCGCCGTGCGCGCGGTGATCGCCCAGGCCGGCGGGGTGGCGGCGGCGAGCGGGCCGGACTGGGCGGTGCGGCTGCGCGAGGCGGCCCCCAATGAGCGGGTGGCCGCGTTGATCACCCGGCTGGCGGTGGAGCCGCTGCGCCTTGCCGGGGAAACGGACGACCGATACGCCAATGAACTGCTCGCCCGGATCTGGGAACGCCAGCTCACCGGGGAGATCGCCGCGCTGAAGGCCAAACTCGAACGGCTGAATCCGGTCGAGCATCCGGACGACTACAACCGCCTGTTCGGCGATCTGGTGGCGCTTGAGCAGCAGAGACGCGTGATGCGGGAACGAGCCATCGGGTCCCTATAGCACATTTTCCCGAAAAATGGGTGCTGTGATCTAGCACTCGATTGACGCACACTGTCACTGTGGGCCCTTCGGTGCTGCCAAGCCAAGCGCCATCGGTTGACCAGGTGGCGGACCTTGTCGTGCGTGGGAGAGAGCACGGCGGCGTGACCGTCGACGACGTCGCCGCCGCGATCGACCGTTCCGAGCTGCCGGCGGACTCGCTGGAGCGGGTCGTCCTGGCGCTCGCCGAACAAGGAGTGGAGGTCCTGGAGTCTCCCGGCGAGACCGGGGAGCTTTCCCGAGCCGACGAGGACGACCTCGGCAAACGGGTGCCGACCAGCGACCTGGTCCGCATCTACCTGCGGGAGATCGGGCGCGTGCCGCTGCTGACGGCGGAAGAGGAAGTCGAACTCGCCAAAACGATAGAGGCGGGCCTGTTCGCCGAGGAGAAGCTGGCCCGGGCGGCCTTCATCTCCCCCAGGGAACGGCTCGACCTCGAACTCATCGCGCGTGAGGGGGCGCGCGCGAAACAACGCCTCATCGAGGCCAACCTGCGCCTGGTGGTCTCGATCGCCAAACGCTACGTGGGGCGGGGAATGCTGTTCCTCGACCTCATCCAGGANGGGAATCTCGGCCTCATCCGCGCGGTCGAGAAATTCGACTACACCAAAGGCTTCAAGTTCTCCACCTACGCCACCTGGTGGATCCGCCAGGCGATCACCCGGGCGATCGCCGACCAGGCCCGGACCATCCGGATCCCGGTGCACATGGTGGAGACCATCAACAAGCTGGTGCGGGTGCAGCGGCAGCTGCACCAGGACCTGGGCAGGGAGCCGACGCCCGCGGAGATCGGCGCCGAGATGGGGCTGCCGGCCGAGCGGGTCGTGGAGATCCAGCGCATCGCGCAGGAACCGGTGTCCCTGCAGTCCCCCATCGGCGAGGAGGACTCCGACCTCGGCGACTTCATCGAGGACGCCGACGCCGTGGTCCCGCTGGAGGCCGCCGCGTTCATCCTGCTGCAGGACCAGCTGGAGGACATCTTGTGCACGCTGTCGGAGCGGGAGCAGCGCATCATCCAGTTGCGCTTCGGCCTGACCGACGGCCACCCCCGCACCCTGGAGGAGGTCGGACGCGAGTTCGGGGTGACCCGCGAGCGCATCCGCCAGATCGAGTCCAAGACGCTGGCCAAGCTCCGCCACCCCTCCCGCGCGCAGATGCTGCGCGAGTATCTGGAATAGGGGGAAACCCGCGAGTGCAGCCCGTGACCTGGCAGGAGGCCAAGTCGCGGGCTTTTGCTCCCCGGGTGCGGCGCCACCGGCCGAAGACGGCCGCCGGCCCGTCGAAGGACCGCCGCTAGGATCGCTCCGATGACGGCCCCTTCCCTCGACGGCAGGCGCTTTCGCGCCGTCGCCGACGTGTCCGGCGGCGAGGTCACACCCGCCACGATCTTCACCTACCACGAGCGGGACGGCGAGATCTGGGCCTGCTACGCCGGAGGTGAGATCCGGCGCGGCTACCTGGTGGGCACCCGCGACGGCGACCGCCTGGACTTCCGCTACACCCAGCTCAACACCGCGGGTGAGACGGCCAACGGCCACTGCGTGTCGGTGGTGCGGGTGCTGCCGGACGGGCGGCTGCGGCTGGAGGAGACCTGGGAGTGGGAGTCCCGGCCGGGCAAAGGCACCAGCGTGGTCGAAGAGATCCAACAAGGGGCATGAGGCCCCGCCGGTCGTCTACGGTGGGGGCATGCTGATCGTCACGACTGATGGCCTGCCGGGTTTCGAGATCCGCAGGGTGCTCGGCCCGGTGTTCGGGGTGGCCGTGCACAGCGATCAGGGCGGGGGCGCGGCCCCGGCGTCCAACAGCGGCAC
>JGI25331J36430_1002027_pt1 | contig 9917 bp, 9 predicted proteins | sample HigsolmetaAR206D_FD_36430 | JGI IMG/M metagenome (IMG submission 36430) | reverse complement strand
GAAGAAAACGTCGGTGCTCACGCCTGGGCCCCCTTCACTGCCAGCCGCTCCTTGGCGATCTCCTCGCCGACCTTGGTGGCCGCCGCGGTCATGATGTCCAGATTCCCAGCGTACGGCGGCAGGTAGTCGCCGGCACCCTCCACCTCGATGAAGGTGGTGACGACGTGCTGGTTGCCGTTGACCACCGACGGCTCGTCGAACTGCGGCTCGTTGAGCAGCCGGTACCCGGGCACGTAGGTCTGCACCTCGGCGACCACGTCGTGGATCGACTGGGTGATCGCGTCCCGGTCGGCATCGGCCGGGATGGCGCAGAAGATGGTGTCGCGCATGATCATCGGCGGCTCGGCCGGGTTCAGGATGATGATCGCCTTGCCGCGCTCGGCGCCGCCGATGGTCTCCACGCCCTTGCTGGTGGTCTTGGTGAACTCGTCGATGTTGGCCCGGGTGCCCGGCCCGGCCGACTTCGAGGCCACCGAGGCCACGATCTCGGCGTAGGGCACGGTGCCACCCTGCGCGGCCACCGCGCGCACCACCGCGTGCACGATCGGGATGGTGGCCTGCCCGCCGCAGGTGACCATGTTGATGTTCGGGGCGTCGAGGTGCTCCCGCAGGTTCGCCGGCGGGATGACGCCCGGCCCGACCGCGGCCGGGGTGAGGTCGATCGCGCGGATCCCGGCCTCGGCGTAGCGCGGCGCGGCGGCCTTGTGCACGTAGGCGCTGGTGGCCTCGAACAACAGATCGGGCAGCTCGTCCTGGGCGAGCAGCCAGTCGACCCCCTCGTGCGAGGTCTCCAGGCCGAGCTTGCGGGCCCGGGCCAGCCCCTCGCTTTCCGGATCGATGCCGATCATCCAGCGCGGCTCGAGCCACTCCGACCGCAGCAGTTTGTAGAGCAGATCGGTACTGATGTTCCCGGATCCGACGATGGCGACGGATGCTTTCTCCGGCATGAGCGCGCTCCCTTATTCGAAAGTCAGCTGAACTGAACCTAGCCCGGTGAAGTCGGCGACGAAGTGACTGCCGGGCAGNGCGTCGATCGCGCGGGTGCACGAGCCCGGGAGCACGATGTCGCCGGCCTTGAGGCGCACGCCGAAGTCGGCGACCTTGCGCGCCAGCCAGGCCACCGCGGTCACCGGGTTGCCCAGCACCGCGTCGCTGCGTCCCTCGGCCACCACCTCGNCGTTGCGGGTGAGCACGGCGTCGATGGCCTTGATGTCGATGTCGCTCGGCGCCACCCGGGCCTTGCCGAGCACGAATCCCGCCGACGAGGCGTTGTCGGCGATGGTGTCGCANAGCTTGATCTTCCAGTCGGTGATGCGGGTGTCGATCAGCTCGATCGCCGGGACGAACGCCTCGGTCGCGGCGAGCACGTCCGCCTCGGTGCAGCCCGCGCCGGGCAGGTCCTCGGCCAGGACGAAGCCGACCTCGACCTCCACCCGCGGATACAGGTAGCGGCCGGTGGGCACCGGCTTGTCCTCGAAGACCTCCATCTCGTCGAGCAGGTGGCCGTAGTCCGGCTCGTCGACGCCCATCATCTTCTGCATCGCCTCGCTGGACAGGCCGACCTTGTGCCCGACCACCCTGGCGCCCTCGGCCACCCGCTGGCGGATGTTGATCAGCTGGATCTCGTAGGCGTCCACGACGTCGATGTCGGGATGACGGTCCGTCAGCGGCGTGATCGGCACCCGGCTGCGCTCGGCCTGGGCGAGTTCGGCGGCCAGCTCCTGACGGACCTGGGTACTGAGCATCTTGAGTGAATTCCCCTCGTGTGGTCCGACCCGGCCGGTCGTGCACGGTTGTTGGAAGGCCGGGCAATTCTATAACGTGTTCTACATGACGGGACAGGAGTACGACGTTNTCGTGGTGGGCAGCGGTGGTGCCGGCATGGTCGCCGCCCTCACCGCTGCTCACCAGGGGCTTTCCACAGTAGTCGTGGAGAAGGCTCCGCACTACGGAGGTTCCACTGCGCGGTCAGGTGGTGGCGTGTGGATCCCGAACAACGAGGTACTCAAGCGGGCCGGGATCAAGGACACCCCGGAGGAGGCCCGCCGCTACCTGCACGCCATCGTCGGCGACGTCGTCCCNCCCGAGAAGATCGACATCTATCTCGAACGCGGCCCGGAGATGCTGTCGTTCGTGCTCAAGCACTCCCCGCTGAAGCTGTGCTGGGTACCGGGCTACTNCGACTACTACCCGGAGGTGCCCGGCGGCAAGGCCATCGGCCGCTCGGTCGAACCCAAGCCGTTCGACGCCAAGAAGCTCGGCCCGGACATGGACACGCTCGAGCCGCCGTACGGCAAGGTGCCGATGAACATGGTGGTGATGCAGCAGGACTACGTCCGGCTCAACCAGCTCAAGCGCCACCCGCGCGGGGTGCTGCGCAGCCTCAAGGTGGGGATGCGCTCGATGTGGGCCAACGCCACCGGCAAGAACCTGGTCGGCATGGGCCGGGCGCTCATCGCGCCGCTGCGCATCGCGCTGCGCGAGGCCGGGGTGCCGGTGCTGCTCAACACCGCGATGACCGACCTGTACGTCGAGGACGGCGCGGTGCGCGGCATCTACGTCCGCGACGCCAACGGCCCGCAGGACGCCGAGCCCCGGCTGATCCGCGCCCGCAAGGGCGTCATCCTCGGCTCCGGCGGCTTCGAGCACAACGAGCAGATGCGGGTGAAGTACCAGCGGCCGCCGATCACCACCGAGTGGACGGTGGGCGCGAAGGCCAACACCGGTGACGGCATCCTGGCCGCCGAGAAGCTCGGCGCCGCGCTGGAGATCATGGAGGACGCCTGGTGGGGGCCGACCATCCCGCTGCCCGGCGCGCCGTGGTTCGCCCTGTCGGAGCGCAACTCGCCCGGCTCGATCATCGTCAACATGGCCGGCAAGCGGTTCATGAACGAGTCGATGCCCTACGTCGAGGCCGTGCACCACATGTACGGCGGGCAGTACGGCCAGGGCCCCGGCCCGGGCGAGAACATCCCGGCGTGGCTGATCTTCGACCAGCGCTACCGCAACCGCTACCTGTTCGCCGGCCTGCAGCCCGGCCAGCGTATCCCGAAGAAGTGGCTGGACTCCGGCGTCATCGTCAAGGCCGACACGCTGGCCGGACTGGCCGAGCAGATCGGCGTGCCGCAGCAGGAGTTCCTGGCCACCGTGGAGCGGTTCAACGGGTTCGCCCGCACCGGGGTGGACGAGGACTTCCACCGCGGCGACTCGGCCTACGACCGCTACTACGGCGACCCGACCAACAAGCCCAACCCCAACCTCGGCGAGATCAGCCAGGCGCCGTTCTACGCNGCCAAGATGGTGCCGGGCGACCTGGGCACCAAGGGCGGCATCCGCACCGACGTCCACGCCCGCGCGCTGCGCGACGACGGCTCGGTCATCGAGGGCCTGTACGCGGCCGGCAACGTCAGTTCCCCGGTGATGGGTCACACCTATCCNGGGCCGGGTGGAACAATCGGCCCCGCAATGACATTCGGATATCTGGCAGCTCTGCATATTGCCGGGAAGGTGTGATACATGCCGATCAATCTCGACGAGGCGCTGGGCGCGGAACTCGAACCGGTCGAGTTCTCCTGGACCAGCACCGACGTGCAGCTCTACCACCTCGCGCTGGGNGCGGGGGCGGATCCGGTGGACCCGCGCGAGCTGCGCTACCTGGTCGACGACACCCCGCAGGTCCTGCCGACCTTCGGCAACGTCGCGGCCAGCTTCCACATGACCGAGCCGCCGAAGGTGAAGTTCCCCGGCATCGACATCGAGCTGAACAAGGTGCTGCACGCCTCCGAGGCGATCAGCGTGCCCGGGCCGCTGCCGCCGAGCGGATCGGGCCGGGCGGTGCAGAAGTTCACCGANATCTGGGACAAGGGCAAGGCCGCGGTGATCTGGTCGGAGACCACCGTCACCGACCCGGACGGCAACCTGCTGTGGACGCAGAAGCGGTCCATCTACGCCCGCGGCGAGGGCGGCTTCGGCGGCGACCGCGGCCCGTCGACGTCCAACCCGATCCCGGACCGGGCGCCGGACCTCGAGCTCACCATGCCCACGCTGCCGCAGCAGGCGCTGCTGTACCGGCTCTGCGGCGACCGCAACCCGCTGCACTCCGATCCGGAGTTCGCCGCGAACATGGGCTTCCCGCGGCCGATCCTGCACGGGCTGTGCACCTACGGCATCACCTGCAAGAACCTCGTCGACGCGCTGCTCGACGGCGACGTGACCGGGCTGCGCAGCTACGGGGCCCGGTTCGCCGGCGTGGTGTACCCCGGCGAGACGTTGCGCGCCAACGTCTGGAAGGAGGGCGACGGCTACGTCGGCGTCGTCACCGTGCCCGAACGCAACAACGAGGTGGTGCTCTCCGGCGTGGAGCTGGTGCCCGCCTAGGTCTCTCCCTTTCTCCCCACCGGGAGCGAACGCCCCGCCACCAGGCAGCAGGTGGCGGGGCGTTCGTCTTCNGAACCGGGGCTAGGCGGCGCCGAGGATCAGCCCCGAGGTGGGCACCCCGGTGCCGGCGGTGACCAGCACGTGCTCCACGCCGTCGACCTGGTTCACCGAGGTGCCGCGCAGCTGGCGCACCGCCTCGGAAATGCCGTTCATGCCGTGGATGTAGGCCTCGCCGAGCTGGCCGCCGTGGGTGTTGATGGGCAGCCGGCCGCCGATCTCGATGGCCCCGTCGGCGACGAAGTCCTTCGCGTCGCCCTTGTCGCAGAAGCCCAGCTCCTCGAGCTGGATCAGGGTGAACGGGGTGAAGTGGTCGTAGAGGATCGCGGTCCGGATGTCGTCGGGCCGCAGCCCCGACTGCGCCCACAGCTGCCGGCCGACCAGCCCCATCTCCGGCAGCCCGTCCAGCTCCGGCCGGTAGTAGCTGGTCATCGTGTACTGGTCGGCACTCGAACCCTGCGCGGCGGCCTCGATCACCGCCGGGCGGTGCTTGAGGTCGCGGGCCCGCTCCAGCGAGGTCACCACGATGGCCACCGCGCCGTCGGTCTCCTGGCAGCAGTCCAGCAGCCGCAGCGGCTCGGCGATCCAGCGCGAGTTCTGGTGGTCCTCGATGGTGATCGGCTTGCCGTAGAAGTAGGCGTTCGGGTTGTTGGCGGCGTGCCGGCGGTCGGCCACCGACACCATGCCGAAGTCCCGGCTGGTCGCCCCGGACAGGTGCATGTAGCGCCGGGCGATCATCGCGACCTGCGCCGCCGGCGTGGACAGCCCGTGCGGGTAGGAGAAGCTGTTGTCCACGCTGGTGGAGTCGGCCCCGGCGATGAGCCGGGTCTGCACCTGGCCGAACCGCATCCCGGACCGCTCGTTGAACGCCCGGTAGGCCACCACCACGTCGGCCACCCCGGTGGCCACCGCCATCGCGGCCTGCTGGATGGTCGCGCACGCCGCGCCGCCGCCGTAGTGGATCTTGGAGAAGAACTTCAGCTCCGGGATGCCCACCGCGCGGGCCACCGCCACCTCGGTGTTGGTGTCCATCGTGAAGGTGGTCAGCCCGTCGACGTCGGCCGGGGTGAGCCCGGCGTCGGCCAGGGCGTCGAGCACCGCCTCGGCGGCCAGCCGCAGCTCGCTGCGCCCGGAGTTCTTGGAGAAGTCGGTCGCGCCGATGCCGACGATCGCGGCCTTGCCGGACAACATCACTGCTCCCCCAGGGTCAGCGTCGCGGTCGCGACGACGTGGTCACCGAGACTGTTGGAACCCGTCACCTTCACCGTCACCAGGTCGCCGTCGACCTCGGTCACCTCACCGCTGAACGTGACGGTGTCGTAGGCGTACCAGGGCACGCCCAGCCGCAGCTTGATCGACCGGATCCGGGCCTTCGGACCGGCCCAGTCGGTGAGGAACCGCTGCACCAGACCGGTGTCGGTGAGGATGTTGACGAAGATGTCCTTGGAGCCCTTGGCCTGTGCCTTGTCCCGGTCGTGGTGCACGTCCTGGAAGTCGCGGGTGGCCAGGGCCGTCGACACGATGAAGGTGGGGTCGGCGTAGAGCTTCAGCTCGGGCAGCTTGGTGCCGACCTCGACAACGGGCGCGCTCATGCATCTCCTCGACGGGGTTCCCAGGCGTACAGCGTCCAGGCCGGCCCGGCCTCGGTCTCCGGCAGGTCGATGTAGATCGCCTGCACCGGCATGCCGATGTGCACCTCGGCGGGGTCGACGTTGCGGAGCTCGCCGAGCATCCGCACGCCCTCCTCGAGCTCGACCAGCGCGATGACGAACGGCAGGGTGCGGCCCGGCACCTGCGGGGCGTGGTGCACCACGAAGCTGAACACCGTGCCGCGCCCGGAGGACACCACGTAGTCGACCGGGGCCTGTTTGTCCTGCCACACCGCCGGCACCGGCGGGTGCTGCAGCCGGCCGTCCGGCAGCCGCTGGATGCGCAGTTCGTGCGCGTTGACGCCGTCCCAGAAGAACTGGGTGTCGCGGGAGGCGGCCGGCCGCATCAGCCTGGCCGGGTCGAGGTCCTCCGGCACCGCCGGCTTGGGCTTCTCGCGCGGCTTGAACTTCATGATGCGCCAGTTCATCTCGGCGACGGTCTCGTCGCCGTCGGCACCGGGGACGGTCCAGGTGATGAGCTGGTTGATGAAGTAGCCCTCGCCCAGCGCGGTCTGCTTGGGCCCGACGACGTCGGTGAGCTCGGCGTGGATGGTGACCNCCTCGCCGGGCCGCAGGTAGCGGTGGTAGGTCTGCTCGCAGTTGGTGGCGACCACCCCCACGTACCCGGCGTCGTCGAAGAGCTGCATGATCCNCGACAGCGGGTCGTCGACCGGGCGGCCCTCGCCGAGCCCGCCCATGGTCCACACCTGGATCATCGCCGGCGGCGCCACGACGCCGTCGTGCCCGGCGTCGCGGGCGGCCTGCTCGTCGACGTAGATCGGGTTCCGGTCGCCGATCGCGTCCACCCAGTGGTGGATCATGGGCAGGTTCACCGGATCCCGGCCGGTGCGCGGTTTGCTCCTGCCGTCGGCCAGGATCGCGTCGATGCCCTTGCGCAGTTCCTCGGGGGTCATCGTGGCACTCGTCGTGTCACTCGTCGTGGTACTCATCGCGGCACCCTCGGAACCTTCAGCCCGTACGCAGCGATCATCTCCCGCATCACCTCGTTGACTCCGCCGCCGAACGTGATCACCAGGTTGCGCTTGGTCTGCTTGTCCAGCCAGACCAGCAGCTCGGCGGTCTCCGGGTCGGCCGGATTGCCGTAGCCGCCGACGATCTCCTCGGCCAGCCGGCCNACCCGCTGGATCTGTTCGGTGGAGAACACCTTGGTGGCGGCCGCGTCGGCGACGTCGATGGTCTCGCCCGCCGCGGCGACCTGCCAGTTCAGCAGCTCGTTGATCCGCCACACCGACCGGATCTCGGCCAACGCCCGACGCACGTTGGGGTGCTCGATCGGCGCCACCCCGTCGCTGCCCGGCTTGACCGCCCAGGCGTGCACCTTGTCGTAGATGCCCGCGACCCGGCCGTACGGGCCGAGCATCACCCGCTCGTGGTTGAGCTGGGTGGTGATCAGCTTCCAGCCGCCGTTCTCCTCACCGACGAGCATGTTCGCCGGCACCCGCACATCGTTGTAGTAGGTGGCGTTGGTGTGGTGCGCGCCGTCGGACAGGATGATCGGCGTCCACGAGTAGCCGGGATCCTTGGTGTCCACGATCAGGATCGAGATGCCCTTGTGCTTGGGCGCATTCGGGTCGGTGCGGGCGGCCAGCCAGATGTAGTCGGCGTCGTGGGCACCGGTGGTGAAGATCTTCTGGCCGTTGACGATGTAGTGGTCGCCGTCGCGGACCGCGGTGGTGCGCAGCGACGCCAGGTCGGTGCCGGCGTCCGGCTCGGTGTAGCCGATCGCGAAGTGCACCTCGCCGGCCAGGATCGCCGGCAGGAACTTCTTCTTCTGCTCCTCGGTGCCGTACTGCTGCAGGGTGGGGCCCACCGTCTGCAGCGTCACCGCCGGCAACGGGACGTCGGCGCGCGCCGCCTCGTTGACGAAGATGCTCTGCTCGACCGGGCCGTACCCCAGCCCGCCGTACTCCTTGGGCCAGCCCACCCCGAGCTTGCCGTCGGCACCCATCCGCCGGATCACCGCGCGGTAGGCCGCGTTGTGCCGGTCGGTCTCCATCGCGGCCCGTTCCTCGGGGGTGATGAGCGTGGAGAAGTACTCCCGCAGTTCGGCCTGCAGCTTGCGCTGCTCCGGGGTCAGTTCGATGAACATTGCGCTCCCACGAGTTCGAGCCGGTGCGACGGGCCGCCCAGCAACCGCGACAGGTCCTTGATCGTCGAGTAGTAGCGGTCCATCGGGTAGGTGATGTCCATACCCATACCGCCGTGCAGGTGGTGACAGGTGCGCATGGCCGGCGGGGCCTGCGAGGTCAGCCAGAAGCCGAGGATGTCGAGGTCCTCGTCGGCGTCGAGCCCCTCCGAAAGCTTCCACACCACCGCGGTGGACACCAGGTCCAGCGTCCGCGACGCGATGTAGACCTCCGACAACTGCGCGGCCACGGTCTGGAACGTCGACAGCGGCTTGCCGAACTGCTCGCGGGTGGCGACGTAGTCGGCGGTCAGCCGCAGCGCCCCGGCCACCAGCCCGGCGGCGTAGGCGCCGATGGCGGCCAGCGCGANCTGGTTGACCCGCCGTGCGGTCGCGCCGGCGAGCACGTCCTGCTCGGGCACCGCGACGTCGGTGAAGGTCACCGCGTACTCGTCGGTGTGGTTGGCGGTCGGGGTCTTGGTGACGCTCACCCCGGCCGCCGAGCGCGGCACCACGACCACCGCGGTNTCGGCGGTGACCAGGATCCACTCGGCCTGGTCGGCGTAGCCCACACCGATCTTGGTGCCGTTGAGCTTCCCGCCGGCGAACGTGGTGGCCGGCCGGTCCGGCAGCGCGGCCCGCGGCTCGTTGAGCGCGGCGGTCAGCAGCGCGCCCTTGGCCACGCCGGCCAGGTAGCGGTCCTGCTGCTCGTCGGTCGCCANCTCCAGCAGCGGCACCAGACCCAGGCCCAGGGTGGCCAGGGCGGGGCCGACGGTACCGNGCCGGCCGATCTCGGTCAGCGCGGTCGACACCTCGAGCAGCCCGACGCCGTCACCGCCGAGCCGGTCGGGCACACCGAGCGCGGCAACGCCACCGGAAACCAGTGCATCCCAGCTGTTCTCGCGCTCCAGCACCGATCCGACCACGTCGGCGACGGCCTGCTGCTCCGGTGTGGGACTGAAATCCACCCGAATCCTCCTCACTGCATGTCCGCGCCCGGCGCGACACAGCGTCGCGCCGGGCGGCGGGTTCGGCTCCGCGTCGGGGGAGCTATCCGATCGTCAGTGCGCCACCGGGCATTTGCCGGTGTAGTCCACCTGCCAGTGCTTGATGCCGTTGAGCCAGCCCGACTTTAGCCGCTCCGGCTCGCCGACCGGCTTGAGATCGGGCAGATGGTCGGCGATCGCGTTGAACATCAGGTTGATGCTCAGCTTGGCCAGGTTGGCGCCGATGCAGTAGTGCGCACCGGTGCCGCCGAAGCCGACGTGCGGGTTCGGGTTGCGCAGGATGTTGAAGGTGTACGGATCCTCGAACACCTCCTCGTCGAAGTTGGCCGAGCGGTAGGACATCACCACGCGCTCGCCCTTCTTGATCTTCACCCCGCCCAGCTCGACGTCCTCCAGGGCGGTGCGCTGGAAGGCCGACACCGGGGTGGCCCAGCGCACGATCTCGTCGGCGGCGGTCTCCGGGCGCTCCCGCTTGTAGAGCTCCCACTGATCGGGGTACTGGGTGAAGGCGATCATGCCGTGGGTGATCGAGTTGCGGGTGGTCTCGTTGCCGGCCACCGCGAGCATGACCACGAAGAAGCCGAACTCGTCCTCGGAGAGCTTCTCGCCGTCGATGTCGGCGTGCACCAGCTTGCTGACGATGTCGTCGGTCGGGTTCTTGATCCGCTCGTCGGCCATCGC
>JGI25331J36430_1002025_pt1 | contig 9926 bp, 6 predicted proteins | sample HigsolmetaAR206D_FD_36430 | JGI IMG/M metagenome (IMG submission 36430) | reverse complement strand
CCCCCCTCGTGGTCTCGGTACGCGCCATCCTGTCCGGCCGGACACGGACAAGCCAACCCGAGCACCGACGACAGACGTTCCGTGGGCGGCTCACAGAGGGCGATAGCCTGCCTCCACCAAGACGTTCTTGGTTTCGGACCACCACCGCTGGTACGCGGGGACCAGTTTCAGTCGCTCCAGCGAGACCAGCTCGCCCAGCTGCCCGAAGTGGTCCTCGACAGATCGGCGCACGCGCCGCAGCACGTCGTTGAGAATCTTCTTCGGATCCATGATCCGCTCGACATCTNTGGGATGCTTCGGAAGCCCCAGCTGGGCGTCCGTCCACTGGACGCCCAGCGCCGTACGGAGGGCATCGCCGTCCGCGAGGAGCCACGCTTCGGTTTCCCTGACCGGCACGACCGGCACCAGTCGTTCAGGTCGGTCCCCCCACAGCCGCCGGAGCGGGCGCAGCCATTCGGTGTCGACCCGCTCGGCGTTGGCTCCCTGGTCGTGGTGGAAGAAGACCAACGTGAAGCTGGCGGCATTACGCCGTACAAGCTCGATGACCTCGTCGACGGAACATGGCCCGTTGCGTCGCCGTAGCGGCTGGACGTCCGCCACCTCCACCATCTCGTCGAACTCGGTGTTGCACAACTCGGTCAGAGCCCGCCCGAGAAGCCGGGGCAGAAACTGGTCGTCGGTGACGCCTTCCGAGACCAGCGCGGAGGTGAGGTAACGCATCAGCCGTCCAGTTCCGCCATGACCTCGAACTCGGCAATCTCGGCCGGACTGACCACCTTGCTGGGATGGATGTCGTCGATGGTGAGCTGCCGGCTGCTGCTGCCGATGTACCGCCAACGCGTGACGCGGCTGCGGGGTCCCCCCCGGCGCACGCGGGTCACGACATCCATGAACACCGCGTCCCTACGTGGTTCGGTCTGTGCGGGCCCCAGAGCCCGAAGAATCGCGGGCGAATGACTGCTGAGGACAAGCTGGGTCAGGGCGGCCCCATCGGATCTCGCGGCCAGTGCGCGACCGACCAGTGTTCGAAGGTATCGGACGAACTGCGCCAGGCGCTGCGGGTAGATCCCGTTCTCGGGCTCCTCGAAGCAGATGAGGCCAGCGCCACGAGGGTCGTACAAGGCCACGAGCAGTGCTATCGCCCGCAGCGTGCCGTCGGATGCCACCCTCGCCGAGAACGGCGCCTCATCCCGCATCACCACTTCCACCTGGCGCTGGCGGCGTGTCTCGTCCTCCCTGAGACGGATGCGGACGACCCCGGGAATGACCGAGGCCAGGTCGGCAGAGAGATCGTTGAGCACCCCATCCGGCCGATCCGCATCGCCCGTCTCGTCGGCCAGCCGGCGGAGGGAGTTCGCCAGATGCGCGCCGTTGGCAGACAGGGTGTCCGGGTCGTCGTACGAATCCGGGGTTCGAAGCGCGCTGGGGTCCAGGTGCAGCAACCGCCAGGACTGCAACTCCCGCTTCAAGGCGTAGAGCAGGGGAAATTCCGTGGCGGTCGTCAGGCTGGACAGTACGGTCGCCGTCGCCGCGGTCGCCGGCAACCTGCGCTTCCGCCCCTGGTTCCCCTGCTGGCGGATGCTGAAGACCGGCCTACCCTGGTCGTCCTGCTCCGTCTCCAACAAGTCGGTGCCGCTGCCGCTGTAGACCGCCAGCTGCCTCTTGGGGTCATAACGCTGAACCCATTCGTCACCGGACCGCCGGAGTCGGCGAACCGCCTCCCTGATCACATACGGCCGCTTCATGCCGCTTGCGCCGGTAGGGCGCAACTGGATCGTGAGCTCGTAGCGCAGCCGTGAGTGGTTCACCTCAGCCGTGTCACCGAACGCATCGGTGACGGTACGGCCCAGCAGCACCTCCACCGCGAACGACATCGTGTCGACCGAGCTGCCGTCGGTGTGCCGGTGGAACAGGTCGACGATGTCACCCCGCATACGCTGTGCGGCTTCCAGCACCGGCNCACCCGCGACCCAGCCGAGGAACTGTATCGCGTCGAACAGGTTCGACTTGCCGGCGGCGTTGCGACCGACGATCACGAGAAACGGCGGGATGTCGAGCGCGAAGTCCCGGAAGGACTTGAATCCGTCGATCTCGATCCTCGTCAGCATGCACGACCTCAGAGNTCCGGCGGGGTGAGGGTGCCGACCGCGGACTCCAGGGCGGCGGCGACCCGGTACATGCGGTCGTCCGCCATCGTCGGCGCCATGATCTGCAACCCCACCGGAAGCCCNTCGGAGAGGCCGCACGGCACCGAGATGCCCGGACCGCCGTACAGGTTGGTCGGGATGGTGAACAGGTCCGCCAGGTACATCTGGTACGGGTCGGCCGTGCGCGAGCCGAACGGGAAGGCCACGAACGGGGTGGTCGGCGAGACCAGGACGTCGACCTTCTCGAACGCCGCGGTGAAGTCGCGGGTGATCAGCGTACGGACCTTCTGCGCCTGCCCGTAGTAGGCGTCGTAGTAGCCGGAGGAGAGGGCGTACGTGCCGATCATGATCCGCCGCTTGACCTCCGGGCCGAATCCGGCGTCCCGGGTCAGCGACATGACCTCCTCCAGCGAGCGGCTGCCGTCGTCACCGACCCGCAGGCCGTAGCGGACACCGTCGAAGCGGGCCAGGTTCGAGGAACACTCGCTCGGCGCGATCAGGTAGTACGCGGGCAGGGCGTACTCGAAGTGCGGGCAGGAGACCTCGACGACCTCGGCGCCGAGCTTGGTCAGCGTGTCGACGGCGTCCCGGAAGGCGGCCATCACCCCCGGCTCCGCGCCCTCGCCGGAGAACTCGGCGACCAGGCCCAGCCGCACCCCGGACAGGTCACCGCTGGCACCGGCNCGGGCCGCGCCCACCACGTCCGGCACCGGCTGCGGGATCGACGTGGAGTCGCGCGGGTCGTGCCCGCCGATCGCCGCGTGCAGCAGCGCCGCGTCCAGCACCGTCCGGGCGCACGGGCCGGGCGTGTCCAACGAGGACGAGAACGCCACCAGGCCGTACCGGGAGGTGCCGCCGTAGGTGGGCTTGGCGCCGACGGTGCCGGTGACCGCGCCCGGCTGCCGGATGGAGCCGCCGGTGTCGGAGCCGATCGCCAGCGGCGCCTCGTACGCGGCCAGCGCGGCGGCGCTGCCGCCGCCCGAGCCGCCCGGGATGCGGGTCAGGTCCCACGGGTTGCGGGTCGGCCCGTACGCCGAGTACTCGGTCGAGGACCCCATGGCGAACTCGTCCATGTTGGTCTTGCCGATCATGACCGTCCCGGCCGCGTGCAGGCGCTCCACGATCGTCGCGTCGTACGGCGGACGCCAGCCCTCCAGGATCTTGGAGGCGCAGGTGGTCGGCACGCCCTTGGTGGTGAACACGTCCTTGACCGCCACCGGCACCCCGGCCAGCGGGCCCAGTTCCTCGCCGGCGGCGCGGCGCTCGTCGACGGCACGGGCCGCGGCGAGCGCCCGCTCGGCGTCCACGTGCAGGAACGCGTGTACGCGGTCGTCGACCGCCGCGATCCGGTCCAGGTGGGCCTGGGTCACCTCGACGGCGGAGACCTCGCCGCGGGCGACGAGCGCCGCGATCTCGCTCGCGGTCATCCTGGTCACGTCGGACATCGTGGTCACGCCTTTCCTTCCGCAGCCGGCACGCCCTCGCCCCGCGGGCTGGGTGGCTCGTCCTCGTCCAGGATGCGCGGCACCCGGAACCGGTCCTCCTCGGCGTCCGGCGCGCCGGCGAGCACCTCCTCGCGGTTCAGGCAGGGCTGCACCACGTCGTCGCGGAGCACGTTGGTCAGCGGCACGGAGTGCGAGGTGGGCGGGATGTCGGCGGCGACCACCTCGCCGACCCGGGCGACGGCCTGGAGGATCACGTCGAGCTGGCCGGCGAAGGTGTCCAGCTCCTCCTCGGTGACGGCAAGCCGCGACAGTCGCGCCAGGTGCGCGACCTCCTCGCGGGAGATGGCGGACATCGGTGCCCCCTTCGTGCCTAACGTCTGCGCGGCTCGCGCCGTGCCCTCCGGGCGGAGCCTGCCACGTGCGCCCTGACCCGAGCGAGTCTATGTGTCACCCACGGTGCCGCCGTCCCCGACTCCCCCGCCCCGCGCCGCGGCCGGTCCCGCCCCGGTCCCGGCGCGGGCGTCGCCGCCGGACCGCCGGTGGACCGCCGTGGCCGCCGGCGGGTGGCTCGGTCACTCCACGCCCGGCAGGAACCCGTCGGCCGACCCGGCCGGCACCGCCCCGGGGTGGGCCGGCCCGGACAGGGTGTGTCCGAGGCGGGCCTGACCGGTCGGACCGCCGTCGGGCGACCCGGGCGGGGTCGCCGGGGTGGCGGGCCGCACCGGCCGGTACCGGGCCAGCCAGGCGATCAGGTCCTCGGCCGGCATCGGCCGGGCGAAGAACCAGCCCTGTGCGACGTCGCAGCCGGCCGCGTGCAGCAGCCGCCAGGTCCGCTCGTCCTCCACCCCCTCGGCGACCACCCGCAGGCCCAGGGCGCTGGCGAGTTCGATGACCGACCGGACGATGGCCGCGTCGTCGGCGTCGTCGGCCATGCCGAGGACGAACGACCGGTCCACCTTCACCTCGGCCAGCGGCAGCCGGCGCAGGTGCTGCATGGAGGAGTATCCGGTGCCGAAGTCGTCCAGGGCGATCGCCACACCGATGCGGTGCAGCCGGGTGAGGGTGGCCAGGACCCGGCGGGGGTCGGCCATCAGCGCCCCCTCGGTCATCTCCAGCTGCAGCCGCGACGGCGGTACGCCGTACCGGGAGAGCCGGTCGGCGATCTGGTCGGCGATCTCGTCCGTGTGCAGGTCGCGGACGCTGACGTTGACCGCGGCCCGCAGTTCGATGCCGGCCGCGGCCCACTTGGCCAGCTGCTCCACCACGTCGTCGATCACCCGGCGGGTCAGCAGCCGCATCACCGCGCTCTGCTCGGCGACCCGGATCAGCTCCTCGGGGTCGACCATGCCGCGGCGGGGATGGCGCCACCGCAGCAGCGCCTCCACCCCCACCACCTCGCCGGTCGCGATCTCGATCTGCGGCTGGTAGTAGAGGGTGATGTCCCCGACGTCCGGCGCGGGGGCGTCCGCGCCGCCCGCACCCCCGGGCTCCAGCACCCGCCGCAGGTCGGCGAGGAGACTCAGCCGCTCGGCGGAGTTGTGGTCGGACTCGGCGACGTACACCGCGACCGGGTCGCCCCGGTGTTTCGCCTCGTACATCGCGACGTCCGCGTGCCGCATCAGGGTGGCGAAGTCGGCCCCGTGGTCGGGGTAGAGGGCGATGCCGATCGATCCGCCGACGTCCAGCGGCAGCCCGTCGAGGGGAACCGGCTTGGCCAGCACGCCGACCACCCGGTCGGCGAGCCGACGGGCGTCGTCCACACCGTCCAGCCGGGTCGCCACGATCGCGAACTCGTCGCCGCCCAGCCGGGCGATCACGTGTGGCGGGCGGACCGCCGCGGTGAGGCGCCGGCTGACCTCGACCAGCAGCCGGTCTCCCACCGCGTGCCCGAGGGCGTCGTTGACGTGCTTGAACCGGTTGAGGTCGAGCAGCAGCAGCGCGAACTGGCGNCCACCCGCGGCCTCCTTGTCGGCCAACTCCGCGTGCACGGCCACCTGCGCGGTCACCTCTTCCAGCAGCGCCTGCCGGTTCGCCAGACCGGTGAGCGGGTCGAGCCGGGCGAGCTGCTCCCGCTCCGCCGACAGCCGGGCCATCCGGGAGACCGCGTACAGGGGCAGCACCAGCAGCGGGATCAGGGCGGCGCTGGTGCGGGCCGCCGCGACCAGCACCGGCCCGAGCAACAGCAGGGAACCGGTGGCGAGGAACTCGAAGCCGAGCCCCTGCCGCAGCCGGTTGGACCACCGGCCGCCGAACCGCAGCCGCACGGCACTGGCGACCAGGCCGTGGTTGACGGCCAGCCAGGCCGCCGCGGCGCCGACCACGAGGGCGACGTCGACCAGGCGCAGCTGTTCCGTCGAGCCGGGCCGGTGACCGGGGGCGAGCCGGAGCACCAGGTCGGCGGCGGCGAGCGAGCAGGCGTACTGGGCGATGTTGAAGATGGTGCGCCAGACGGCGTACCCCATCCGCCACCCGGAGACGACGACCGCGGCGGCCTGCACCGCCACCGCCGGGCCGAGGCCCCACTCCAGGGCGATCGCGAAGGTGAAACAGATCGACGGGAAGACGGCCAGGCTCCGCCGCTTGGCGTGCGGGCTGAACGGCCGGGCGTCGAAGGCGACCGCGAGGGCGGCCATCAGCCAGAACGCCAGCGGCAGCCGGGGCAGCCGCGCGGGCAGCGTGGCGAGCGACGCCGCGCTGACCGCGACGGCCAGCCCGACGACAGTCCAGACGAAACCGAAGAACGGCGCCGTCCGACCAGGAGGGACGGAGTTCCGCGACGCGGCGGCCTCCATGGGACCTCCCGAGCCTCTCGGTCCAGGGCGCGGCCGGGATGCCGCGCGTGCGCCTCCCATGAAACGCCCTGACCCCGCCCGGAGGCAGGGCGACAGACACGAATCGGGCCTAGTCGTGACTAAGTTGAAATACGCCGCAACTCATCCGGCGCACTTCGATAACTCAGAGCATATATGTCAATTACTAATCGTTACGGACGGCCACCCTGCGCGCCGCCTCGGGGCCCTCCGTCAGGAGGGTACGGAAGCCGTCCTCGTCGAGAATGGGCACCCGCAACGCGACCGCCTTGTCCGCCTTGGAGCCCGGGTTCTCGCCGACCACCACGAAGTCGGTCTTCTTCGACACCGAGCCGCTCAGCCGGCCACCCCGGGCCTGCACCTCCTCCGCCGCCCGGTCCCGCGAGTACGCCGACAGGGTGCCGGTCACCACGACCGTCACCCCCTCCAGCGGGCGGGGACCCGACTCGGCCCGCTCCTCGGCCATCCGTACCCCGGCGGCGGCCCACTTCCGCAACACCTCGCGGTGCCAGTCCACGGCGAGCCACTCGCGCAGGCTGGCCGCGATGGTCGGACCCACCCCCTCGACCGCCGACAGCTCCTCCTCGCTGGCCGCCTCGATCGCCGCCACCGAGCCGAACTCCCGGGCCAGCGCCTGGGCCGCGGTCGGGCCGACGTGGCGGATCGACAGCGACACCAGCACCCGCCACAGCGGGCGCCGCTTCGCCTCGTCGAGGCTGCGCAGGAGCTTCCCGGCGTTGGTGCTCAGGGTGCCGTCCTTCTTGACGAAGAAGGGCACCTCGGCGAGCCGCCGCTCGTCGAGCGCGAACAGATCCCCCTCGTCGGTGATCACCCCCGAGTCCAGCAACGCCGCGGTCGCCTTCTCCCCGAGGACCTCGACGTCCAGGCCGTCCCGGCTGCCGAGGTGGATGATCCGCTCCCGGAGCTGCGCCGGGCAGGTCCGCGAGTTCGGGCAGCGGATGTCCACGTCGCTCTCCTTGGCCGGAGCCAACGCCGTGCCGCAGGCCGGGCAGTGGGTCGGCATCTCGAAGGCGCGGGCGGTGGCCGGACGCAGCTCCATCACCGGCCCGAGCACCTCCGGGATCACGTCCCCGGCCTTGCGGACCACCACGGTGTCGCCGATCAGGACACCCTTGCGGGCCACCTCGCGCGCGTTGTGCAGGGTCGCCAGGGCCACCGTCGACCCCGCCACCCGGACCGGTTCGAGCACCGCGAACGGGGTCACCCGACCGGTCCGCCCGACGTTGACGTCGATGTCGAGCAGCTTGGTGGTGACCTCCTCGGGCGGGTACTTGAAGGCGATCGCCCACCGGGGCGCCCGGCTGGTGGAGCCGAGCCGGCCCTGGATCGCCACCGGGTCGACCTTGACCACCACGCCGTCGATCTCGTGCTCGACGTCGTGCCGGTGCCTCGCGTAGTGGTCGATGTACTCCCGGATGCCGTCCAGGTCCGACACCACCCGCCAGCGGTCACTGATCGGCAGGCCCCAGGCGCGCAGTGTCGCGTACGCCTCCGACTGCGTCGCGGGCCGGAACCCGTCGCGGGCGCCCAGCCCGTGGACGACCATGCGCAGGGGACGGCCGGCGGTGATCCGGGGATCCTTCTGGCGCAGACTCCCGGCGGCCGCGTTGCGGGGGTTCGCGAACGGCGGCTTGCCCTGCTCCACCAGGCTGGCGTTCAGGTCCGCGAAGGCCTCGACCGGGAAGTAGATCTCTCCCCGGACCTCCAGCAGCTCCGGCACCGTCTCGGCGCCCTCGACCAGCCGCTCCGGCACCTCCCGGATGGTCCGGACGTTGGCGGTGACGTCCTCCCCGATCCGGCCGTCGCCGCGGGTGGCCGCCCGGACCAGCCGCCCACGCTCGTACGTCAGGTTGATCGCCAGCCCGTCGACCTTCGGCTCGCAGAGGTAGCTGACCGGGCCGCCCGCCTCCCGCTCCACCCGCTCCACCCAGGCCGCCAGTTCCTCCTGGGTGAAGGCGTTGTCCAGCGACAGCATCCGCTCGGCGTGCGCGACCGGCGTGAACAGCGTGGAGAAGGTCCCCCCGACCCGCTGGGTGGGCGAGTCCGGGGTGCGCAACGCCGGATACCGCTCCTCCAGCTCCTGCAGCTCACGCATCAGTGCGTCGAACTCGGCGTCCGAGATCGTCGGCGCGTCCAGGACGTAGTAGCGGTACTGGTGGTCGGTGATCTCCACGCTCAGCGTGTTGTGCCGCTCCCGGACCGCGGCCGGCGGCTCCGCCCCGGCCGCAGCCTCCTCCCCGGGGCTGACCCGCTGTGGAATGACGTCCTCGGACACCGTCGACCTCCGCGATCACGCTTCCTGCAAACCGTAACGGGACCGTGCCGGCGGACACGCCGGCACGGTGTGACGACCGGGTGCCGGACCGGCACGCCGGCTGCCGACCGGAGGGGACGCCACCACGCGGCGTCGGACACCACCGGCCGGCGGGCCCGACCCACGGGGCTCACTCGTCCCAGCAGAGGCAGAACGGGTGACCGGCCGGGTCGGCGTAGACCCGGAAGGTGTCACCCCCACCCGGAAGCCGGGTGGCACCGAGCGCCAGCACCCTGGCCTCGGCCACCTCGATGTCGTCGACCGTGATGTCGAGGTGGAGCTGCTGCGGACGGTCCGGGTCGGGCCAGCGCGGCTCCCGCAGGTTGGGTGCCCGCTGGAAGGCCAGCCGGGGNTACGCCCCGGGCGGCCCGCCGATGACGATCCAGTTGCCGTCCTCGTCGCCACCGTCGTCGTACGTCNCNGGCAGGCCGAGCAGTTCGGAGTAGAAGGCGGCCAGCGCCCGGTGATCCGGGCAGTCGATCACCACGCTACGCAGTCGTCCGATCATGCCTCAGATCCTGCCCGACGGGTACGACCAATTCACGCCTCGGCGAGCCGGCGTCCGGCGTCCCGGCAGGCGGCCAACACCGCCCGGGCGTACGCGTCGGTCGCGCCGGCCAGGCCACAGGCGGGGCTCACCACCACCTGCTCGGCGAGCCGGGCGCGTGGGAAGCCGAGCCGGTCCCAGAGCTGACGTACCCGGTCGGCCACCTGGGCCGACGACGGCGCGCGGCCGGACGGCGGTGGCAGCGCCGCCACGGCACCGGCGACGATCCCCAGCCCCGCGTCGATCGCCTCGCCGAGCGGGTCGAGCCGGTCGCCGACCCGGGCCAGGTCGAGCGCGACCCCGACGGCGCCGGCGGCGCGGACCAGCTCCAGCGGGACGTCCGGCGCGCAGCAGTGCACCACCACCGGCACCCCGACGGCGTCGACGACGGTACGCAGCAGCCCGGTGGCCGTGCCCGTCTCGACCGGCCGGTAGGCGCCCAGACCGCTCTCGGTGGGCACCCGCCCGGCCAGCACGGCCGGCAGCGACGGCTCGTCGAGCTGCAGCAGGACGTCGGCCCGGGGCAGCCGGCGGCGCACCTGCGCCACGTGCTCCCGCAGCCCCTCGGCGAGCGACTCGGCGAGGTCCCGGACCGCCCCGGCGTCGCGGAGCATCCGCCCGCCGATCGGCAGCTCGATCCCG
>JGI25331J36430_1002015_pt1 | contig 9961 bp, 10 predicted proteins | sample HigsolmetaAR206D_FD_36430 | JGI IMG/M metagenome (IMG submission 36430) | reverse complement strand
CGGGTCGAAGGGGACGGACGATCCGCTGGCCGGGGTGAGCGGATCGGCGGGCACGGCCGCCGCGGGCTCCCGGGGACGCCACGCCTACCTGGAGGAGGCCGCGGCCTACCTGAGCGAGACGGCCGCCGCGGTCCCCCAGGCCCAGCCGGCATCCGCCCAGCCGATCTCCCGGCGCTCCCAGCGCGCCCTCTACAAGCACGCCACGCTCGGGCCGCTGCGGGCCGAGGACCCCTCGGCGTCCGGGGAGGACTTCTTCGACCTGCTGGCCCGGCTGGCCGAACCGGAGGAGTGGGGCGGCGCGCCCAGCGGCCCGGCCCAGGTGGCCCGCAGCGACGACACCTGGGTGCTGCGCGAGTACATCGAGCAGACCTTCGAACGGCTGTACCGGCAGCGCCGGATCCTCACCTCCCCCGACGGGGCGCACAGCGTCTTCAACACCGGCCTGGTCACCTCCCGCCAGGAGGAGATCTACGGCCTGTTCGTCCCCAGCCGCGACCCGGACGGGGCGCCGTGGCGGCTGCAGGGCTGGTACACCGAGTCCGAACGGGAGCTGCAGACCCACTTCCCCGAGCTGCCCCCGGCCGCCACCTACGCCGAAGAGCCCGCCGAGCTGGTCTACGACTGGCGGTGCGAGCTGGTCGTCAACGCCGGCCGGCTGCTGGAGTCCGCCGAGAACCTGGCGGCCCTGCCCGCCCCGCTGAACGCCAACCCCTACCAGGCCGGGCTGGTGCTGGAAGGGGCGGTGCGCCGGGCTCAAAGCCGGGCCCGGCGCGACTACCGCGCCGCGGTCCCCTGCTGGGACCCGCTCTCCGAACGNGTGCGGCTGCTGCTGCCGCTGTCGCTGACCAGCCCCGACGCGGTGGACGCGGCGCTGATGGTCGGCCGGGAGGACGCCCAGGAGGTCTACCGGGGACACCGGCTGCTGGCCCTGGACATCGCCTACGCCCGGGCGCGGCAGCTGGCCCGGCCCCACGACTGGCTCACCCCGCCCGCGGCGTCCTCCTGATCGGACGACCGTTCACAGGTCGGGGTCGGTGCCGTAGGTCTCGAAGGCGGCCTCTTCATACAGCCGCATGTTGATGTCGTGCGCCCACTCGGCGGCAAAGCGCTTGACCCGCCGGATCCGTTCCGCATCCAGGCCGTGGCGCTCGAACTCGGCCTCGGGCATCTGCTCCTGGCAGGTCAGCCGGTCGGCCAGGCGTTCCAGGCAAAAGTCGGGGGCGTTGCAGCCGCCCAGCCACTCCAGCCGCTCATAGCCGTAATCGCCGGCCACCGCGGCCACGTCGATGAGGTCGCAGGCGACCAGCCGCCCGGCCAGCGCACCGACCTTCAGCCCGATCGCGTCCTCGTAGGCCACCACCGGGCAGCCGCCGATCCGCACCGGCCGCAGCCGCAGGGGGACGCGCAGCACGTTGACCCGGCAGGTCCGGCCGCCGCCGGGATCGGTGACCGCCAGGGTGAGGCACGCCTCATCCCTCCGATCGCCGCCCTGTACGCGCAGCCCCCGGTCCCGGTAGGCCGCGGTGATCGCCGCGGCGGCGTCCTCCAGCGGCAGCGGCTCGGCGGTGGCGAAGTCGACATTGCCGTGGGGACGGTCGATGAGCCCGTGCGCGCGCAGCGCATGGCCGCCGGCCAGCGCCAGGCAGAACTCGGCGCACACCGCCGCGGCGGCCTCGATCAGCAGACGGTGGAAGGGATCCATCACGGCGGGACGGCGGAGGGCGCACCGGCCGTCAGCGGACCGGCGACGGTCACGCCCTCACGCCCACAGCTGGCCTTCGAGACGCTCCTCGGCCTCTTCCAGGGTGCCCTCATAAGCCCCGGTGGACAGGTACTTCCAGCCGCCGTCGGCGACGATGAAGACGATGTCGGCGCGCTCGCCGGCCTTGACCGCCTTGCGGGCCATGCCCAGCGCGGCGTGCAGGGCGCAGCCGGTGGAGATGCCGGCGAAGATGCCCTCCTGCTCCAGCAGCTCACGGGTGCGGCGCAGCGCGTCCTGGGAGCTGACCGAAAACCGGGTGGTCAGCACCGACTCGTCGTACAGCTCGGGGATGAAGCCCTCGTCGATGTTGCGCAGGCCGTAGACCAGCTCGCCGTACCGGGGCTCGGCCGCCACGATCTTGACGTCCGGGACGTGCTCGCGCAGGTAGCGGCCCACGCCCATGAGCGTGCCGGTGGTGCCGAGCCCGGCCACGAAGTGGGTGATGGTGGGCAGGTCGGCCAGGATCTCCGGGCCGGTGGTCTCATAGTGCGCCTGGGCGTTGGCCTCGTTGCCGTACTGGTAGAGCATCACCCAGTCGGGGTGCTCGGCGGCCAGGCGCTTGGCCACCCGCACCGCCTCGTTGGAGCCGCCGGCCGCGGGCGAGGAGATGATCTCCGCGCCCCACATGCGCAGCAGCTGGCGGCGCTCCTCGGAGGTGTTCTCCGGCATCACGCACACCATCCGGTAGCCGCGCAGCCGCGCCACCATGGCCAGCGAGATGCCGGTGTTGCCGGAGGTCGGCTCCAAGATGGTGCAGCCGGGGGTGAGCAGCCCTTCCTTCTCCGCCTTGTTGATCATCCAGAGGGCGGGACGGTCCTTGACCGAACCGGTCGGGTTGCGGTCCTCCAGCTTGGCCCACAGCCGTACCTCCGGTGACGGGGACAGCCGGGGCAGCCCCACCAGCGGCGTACGGCCGAGGGAGTCCAGCAGCGAGTCGAAACGCATTACCGGGGGCCGCCGTGCGGTGCGCCGCCCGCCACCGCGGGCAGCACCGTGACCGTGTCCCCGTCGGAGACCTTGGTCTCCAGGCCGCCCAGGAAGCGCACGTCCTCGTCGTTGAGGTAGACGTTGACGAACTTCCGCAGCTTGTCGCCCTCGACCAGGCGGTCGCGCAGACCGGGGTGGCGGGAGTCCAGGTCGGTGAAGAGCTCGTCCAGCGAGCTGCCCTCGCCTTCGACGGACTTGGCGCCGCCAGTGAGGTTGCGCAGGATCGTCGGGATCCGGACCTCGATCGCCATCGCGATTGTTCTCCTTAGCGTCACAGGGGCCCACCGTCCGTGGGATGTCAACACGGGAGGGCGCCGGGGGATTCCGGGGCTGCTACGGGCGGCTTTCAGGAACAGTCGTAGACGACCTCGGCGCGGCAGTGCCCGAACAGGAAACTCTGCACAGGCGGGACACACATGGATTCGAGTTTACCGAGGACCTCACCGCAGGCCGGAAGCCGACCCCTGCGCCCTGACCGGTTCGGTGACCCTCGTCGGCCCGCGGTCCCGGCGCTTTTCCGACGAGACGGGCCGCCCAGGGTGCTCAGTACGAGTCGACGATGCGGACCTCTTCCTCGGTCACCTCCCCGTCCACGATCCGGAAGGAGCGGAACTCCGTCACCTCCGGATCCCGGGTGGAGACCAGCACGTAGTGGGCGTTGGGCTCGGAGGCGTACGAGATGTCGGTGCGCGAGGGGTAGGCCTCGGTGGCGGTGTGGGAGTGGTAGATGACGACCGGCTCCTCGTCGTTGTCGTCCATCTCCCGCCACACCCGCAGCTGCTCCATGGAGTCGAAGCGGTAGAAGGTCGGGGAGCGCTCGGCGTTCGTCATGGGGATGAACCGGGTCGGCCGGTCCGAGCCGATGGGGCCGGCGATCACTCCGCACGCCTCGTCGGGGTGGTCAGCGCGCGCATGCGCAACGATCTTCTCGTACAGGGCCCGCTCGATCGTCAGCATGCTCCGAAGGCTACCCGCCCGGCCGTCCCGCGTGATCGGCGGCCGCCGCGACAGTCCGCTCACCACACGGCCCGCACCAGCTGCTCTTGCAGCATGGTCAGCCAGTCGTAGGCGGCGTACATGGGAAAGCGCGGGTCGTCGCGGTCCAGCTCGGCGGCCTGCTCGTACCACTCCTCGGTGATGTCCAGCCGGGTGCCCAGCGCCAGCCGCACGTCGTTGAGGGCCCGCAGCCACGCCTGCGCCTGCTCGGCGTCCAGCACCACGTCCTCGCCGGGCCGCAGCGTGGCCAGCACCACCCCGGCGGCCTGGCGTTTGCCGTCGCGCAGCCCCGCCTCGGTGTAGCGGCGGAACTCCCGGGCCGCCTTGTCGTCTTCGGTATAGGCGTCGGGGAACAGCCGGGCCAGCACCGGATCGTCGGGCTTTTCGGCGTTCTCACGGATGCCGAGCGCGGCGGCCAGCGGGTCGGCGGAGGAGTCGGGCTCGCCGAGCAGGTCCAGCATCTGCTCGGTCAGGCTCCTGACCAGGGCCGCCTCGGCGTGGTCCAGCCGCAGCCGGACCCCCTGGCGGACGCGTTTGACCTGGCTCATGTTCCTCTTCCCGCGCGCCGTCCGGCCGCGATCGGTTCACTCATCGCGCTTGACGGTGGCCCACAGCCCGTAGGAGTGCAGGATCTCCACGTACCGCTCCATCTCCTCACGGCCGCCGCTGGCCACCACCGCCCGGCCCTTGTGGTGCACGTCCAGCATCAGCTTCTCGGCCTTGGGCTTGGGATACCCGAACACCGTCTGGAACACGTACGTCACATACGACATCAGGTTGATCGGGTCGTTCCAGACGATCGTCAGCCAGGGCAGGTCGGGCCGATGGTCCTCATCGGAGCGCGGCCGGTCCAGCTCCACCGGCGCCGGCGCGGTCATCGCGGATGCCCCCTTCCCCATGCGACTGACATGGCATACGACAGACCTGTGCATCCATGGTGCACACACCGGTCCGTAGTCTTCCACTTGTGGACCTTGGTTACAGTACGGCGCTGCTGACCGACCATTACGAGCTGACGATGCTGCAGGCCGCCCTGCGCAGCGGCACGGCCGGGCGGCGCGCGGTGTTCGAGGTGTTCGCCCGCCGCCTGCCGGCCGGGCGGCGCTATGGGGTGGTGGCCGGGGTGGGCCGGCTGCTGGAGATGATCGAGCAGTTCCGCTTCGGCGAGCGCGAGCTGGAGTTCCTCACCTCCCGCGGCGTCGTGGACGAGTCCACCGCCCAGTGGCTGGCCGGNTACCGGTTCTCCGGCGACATCCACGGCTATCCGGAGGGCGAGTGCTACTTTCCGGGGTCCCCGATCCTGACGGTGGAGGCGCCCTTCGGCGAGGCGGTGCTGCTGGAGACGCTGGTGCTGTCGGTGCTCAACCACGACAGCGCCATCGCCTCGGCTGCCTCCCGGATGGTGAACGCGGCCGGGGGACGCCCGCTGATCGAGATGGGGTCGCGGCGCACCCACGAGGCCGCGGGCGTGGCCGCCGCCCGCGCCGCCTACGTGGCGGGTTTCGCCACCACCTCCAACCTGGAGGCGGGCCGCCGCTACGGCATCCCCACCGCCGGGACGAGCGCGCACGCCTTCACTTTGCTGCACGACAGCGAGCGGCACGCCTTCCAGTCCCAGCTGGAGTCGCTGGGTGAGGGCACCACGCTGCTGGTGGACACCTACGACGTGGAACGGGCGGTGCGCACCGCCGTGGAGCTGGCCGGGCCGCGCCTGGGCGCGGTGCGCATCGACAGCGGGGACCTGGCGGTGGCGGCCGGCCGGGTGCGCGCGCTGCTGGACTCCCTGGGCGCCCGCGACACCCGGATCGTGGTCACCGGCGACCTGGACGAGCACGGCATCGCGGCGCTGGCGGCCGCGCCCGCCGACGCCTACGGGGTCGGCACCGCCCTGGTCACCGGGTCGGGGGCGCCCACCGCGGCCCTGGTCTACAAGATGGTGGCGCGGGCCGACTCACCCGACCCGGACGCCCCGCTGCGCCCGGTGGCCAAACGCTCGGTGGGCAAGCCCACCCGGGGCGGGCGCAAGACCGCGGTGCGGCGGCTGGACGCCCACGGGGTGGCGTGCGCAGAGGTCGTCTCCACCGGCGAGCTGCCCGCCGGCCCGCGCGACCGGCTGCTGCCGGTTCCGCTGGTCCGCGGCGGCGAGGTGGTCGGCCGCGAGCCGCTGGAGGCGGCCCGGGAGCGGCACGCGGCGGCGCTGCGGGAACTGCCGGCCACCGCGCTGCAGCTGTCGGACGGCGAGCCGGCGATCCCCACCGAGTTCATCGACGAGATCGTGTTCCCTTAGCGGTTCCCCTGAAGGTTTCCCTGAGCGGACGGGAGTCCCGGCCCATCCGGTCGGGTAGCGTCCCTATGCAACGGGGGTGATCGAAGGCAAGGAGCGGTCATGGGCAGGGCACTGATCATCGTTGACGTGCAGAACGACTTCTGCGAAGGCGGCTCGCTGGCGGTCGCCGGCGGCGCCGACGTGGCCTCGGCCATCTCCCGGTACCTGCAGGAGCACGGCGACNCCTACGACCACGTCGTGGCGACGCGGGACTTCCACCTGGACCCGGGCGACCACTTCGCCGACGAGCCCGACTACGTCGACTCCTGGCCGCCGCACTGCGTGATCGGGACGCCGGGCGCCGACTTCCACCCGAACCTGTCGCTGGCCCCGATCGAGGCGGTCTTCAGCAAGGGCCACCACAGCGCGGCCTACAGCGGTTTCGAGGGCGCCGCCGACGACGGCACCTCCCTGGCCGACTGGCTGCGCGCCCGCCGGGTGGACCAGGTGGACGTGGTCGGCATCGCCACCGACCACTGCGTGCGGGCCACCGCGCTGGACGCCGCCCGCGCCGGTTTCCGCACCCGGGTGCTGCTGGAGCTGACCGCCGGGGTCGCCGAGGCCACCACCGAACGGGCGCTGGAGCAGTTGCGCGCCGAGGGCGTCGAGCTGACCGGCGCCCCCGTGGTGCGCGCCTGACGATGCCCGCCCCGCTCCCGCAGGTCGTGGTGGTGACCGGCGTGTCCGGCACCGGCAAGTCCACCGTCGGCGGGCTGCTGGCCCGCACCCTGGGCTGGGAGTTCGCCGACGCCGACGACCTGCACTCCGCGGAGGCGGTGGCCAAGATGGCCGGCGGCGTGCCGCTCACCGACGCCGACCGGCTGCCGTGGCTGCGCAAAGTCGCCGCCTGGATCGACGGCAGGCTGGAGTCCGGCGGGCAGGGGGTGATGGCCTGCTCGGCGCTCAAGCGCTCCTACCGCCGGATGCTGGTGCACGACGTCGAGCGGGTGCGGCTGGTCCACCTGTCGGCCGACCGCGCCCTTCTGCAGCGGCGGCTGACCGAGCGGACGGGGCATTTCTTCAAGGCGTCCATGCTCGACAGCCAGCTGCGCGACCTGGAGCCGCCCGCCGCGGACGAACGCGCCGTCACCGTCACGGTCACCGCCGATCAGACCCCGCACCAGGTCGTCGGCCGCATCATCGACGCGCTCGGCCTGCACCGCCCGCGGGCCGCCGGGCATTGAGCCGCCGCACCGGCCTTCAGCGGCGTTTGGCGGCCCACTCGCGNATCTTGGCGATGCGCTTGCTGATGTCCTCGGCGGACGCCTGCGCCACCCGCGGCCCTCCGCAGATGCGGCGCAGCTCGTTGTGGATGACGCCGTGCGGCTTGCCGGTGCGGTGGCTCCAGGCGCCGACCAGGCTGTTGAGCTCGGTGCGCAGCCGGTGCAGGTCCTCGGCGGCGGTGCGCTCCCCGGCGGGCTCGGCGGTCTCTTCGGCCTTTTGCTTTTTGCGGCGCTGGGCGGCCAGCTGCTCGGCCTGGCGGCGGCGCAGCAGCGCGGCCACCTGATCGGGCTCCAGCAGGCCGGGGATGCCCAGGTACTCCTCCTCTTCCAGGGAGCCGGGGGCGGCCTGGGTGCCGAACTCGCCGCCGTCGTAGACCACCCGGTCGAAGGTGGCCGAGGCCTCGACGGTCTCAAACGGCAGCTCCTCGCCGATGACGTCCTTGGTGTCGCGCTGCCGGTTGGCCTCTTTGAGCAGCTCGTCGTCCAGCCCCTCCTCCTGGCCCCCGACACGGTCCAGCACGTGGTCGCGCTCGGCCTCCAGCTCGGCGGCGTGCCCCATGAGCACCGGCACCGACGGCAGGAACACCGAGGCCGTCTCGCCTCGCCGGCGCGAGCGCACGAACCGGCCGATGGCCTGGGCGAAGAACAGCGGGGTGGCGGTGCTGGTGGCGTAGACCCCGACGGCCAGGCGGGGGATGTCCACCCCTTCGGAGACCATCCGCACCGCCACCATCCAGCGGTCCTGCGAGTCGTTGAACTGCTTGATCTTCTTGCTGGCGGTGGGGTCGTCGGAGAGCACCACGGTGGCCGGCTGCCCGGTGATCTCGCGGATCAGCCTGGCGTAGGCGCGGGCGTCGTCCTGGTCGGTGGCGATCACCAGCCCGCCGGCGTCGGGCACCCCGCGGCGGACCTCGGTGAGCCGCCGGTCGGCCGCCGCGAGCACCTGCCGGATCCAGTCGCCCTTGGGGTCGAGCGCGGCCCGCCAGGCCTGGGACATCTGGTCCTGGGTGAGCGGCTCGCCGAGCGTGGCGGTCAGCTCATCGCCGGCCCGGGTGCGCCAGCGCATCTCCCCGGCATAGGCCAGGAAGATCACCGGGCGGACCACCCCGTCGGCCAGCGCCGGCCCATAGCCGTAGGTGTAGTCGGCGCGGCTGCGCCGCACGCCGTCCGGGCCCTCCTCGTACTGCACGAAGGGGATCGGGTTGACGTCGGTGCGAAAGGGGGTGCCCGACAGGCCCAGCCGCCGCGTCGCCGGCTCGAACGCCTCCCTGATGCCGTCGCCCCACGACAGCCCGTCCCCGGCGTGGTGGATCTCATCCAAGATCACCAGGGTTTTGCGCATCTCGGTGCGGTTGCGGTGCAGCGCCGGGCGGGCGGCGACGGTGGCGTAGGTGACCGCCACCCCGTGGAACTCCTTGCCCACCTTGCCCTGGGCGTTGGTGAACTCCGGGTCGAGCCGGATGCCCACCCGGGCCGCCGACTCGGCCCACTGCCGCTTGAGGTGCTCGGTGGGGCACACCACGGTGACCGCGTGCACGACCTTGCGTTCGAGCAGTTCCTTGGCCAGGCGCAGGGCGAAGGTGGTCTTGCCCGCGCCCGGCGTGGCCACGGCCAGGAAGTCGCGGGGGCCGTTGGGGTGAGCCGGGCCGAAGTACTTCTCCAGCGCCTGCTGCTGCCAGGCACGAAGCGACGACGCGGTTCCCCAGGCTGCTCGCTCGGGGAAGGCGGGAGGCATGCTCGAAGCAGCGAAGGTGCTCACGGTCCTGAAAGGGTAGCGAGCCGTGCTGACAGCGCGTGGGACGGCGAAAAGGCCCTCCGGCTACCCGTCGGCCGCGGCGCGGAAGGCCGCCCACGAGGCGCGGATCCGGCGGCCCTGCCCTGCGGTGAACTCCCGCATGCAGGTGTCCCAGGAGTAGTCCATGAAGTTGTGGATGGGGTCGGCGCCGGGAGACGGGCAGGTGTCCTTGGTGTCGGGGCAGCCGTCGGTGGGCGTCGCCTCATAGGGGGTGTCGTCCACCCCGTCGCCGGGCTCGCTGCAGCCGTTTTCGAAGGTGTGGAACAGTCCCAGCCAGTGCCCGACCTCGTGAACGGCGGTGTGNCCGCGCGAGTACTCCTCATACGANCCGCCCGGCAGGCTGCGGTAGTCGACCACCACGCCGTCTTCGCCGGGCCGGCTGCTGTAGTACTGCGGGTAGGTGGAAAAGCCCAGGACGTCGATGCCCACCGCCGCCGTGTACAGGTTGAGGGTGGTCGCGCCGCCTTTGTTCAAAGCGGCCTTCATTTGCCGCTCGTAATGAATGGGGTATTTGAACCAGGTCGCGTTCGTGGTGACGTCGTAGCTCACCAGGCGGAACCGCACGCCGGTGTCGACCGCNCCTTTCCTGCGGCCGGCGTAGGCGGCGTTGAGGACGGCGATCTGCCGGGCGGCCCGCACCCGCGACACCTTCCCCCGCTCCCCGTCGGTGATGACATGGAACCGGACCGGGACGATGATCTTCCCGGTCCGGCGGGCGGCCCGGGCGGCGGCGGCCTCATTGGCGGTGCCGTACCGCTCGACCAGCTTGCGCCGCAGCTCGGCGAGCATCGCGGTGACCTGGTCGCCGCTGAGGGCGGCCGGGTCCCGGGCGGGGTCGCGGCCCGGCGGCGAGGGCCGCAGTCCCCGCGGCA
>JGI25331J36430_1002014_pt1 | contig 9961 bp, 10 predicted proteins | sample HigsolmetaAR206D_FD_36430 | JGI IMG/M metagenome (IMG submission 36430) | reverse complement strand
CGAGCCGACGGCTCGGGCCGGCGCGTCGGCATCGAGGCGCTGCGGCCACATCGGGGGCCACATCGGGGGCCGCATCGGGGGCCGGATCGGGGGCCGCACCGGGTAACACCCCCGGGGCCGCATCGGGCGCGGCGAACTCCCGGGCACCGTCCGGTCGCCGGTCGTCAAAAGGTCTGGAAACCTACCTTTGGAAATGTCAGCCGTGTAAAAGTTGGCCGCCAGAACGTGCAAGTTCGCGCGTTAATGGTTGACTATCCGTCATCTCCTCCCGCTCGAAGTCGAGGAAGGAACTCAGTGCCATGAGCGCCACCGAGGACATGACGGCCGTCCCGTCCGCCGCCGTGCCGCACCCCNCGGACCCGGTCGGCGCATCCGGGGCGATGGGCACCCAGGGCATGCTGACGCGCGCCGACCTGGAACGGCTGGCCGTCACCGGCGAGATCGACACCGTCATCGTCGGGTTCTGCGACATGCAGGGCCGGTTGACCGGCAAACGGGTGTCGGCGCGGTTGTTCCTCGAGGAGGTCGCCGACCACGGCGCCGATTGCTGCAACTACCTGCTCGCGGTCGACGTCGACATGAACACCGTCGACGGCTACCGGATCTCGAGCTGGGACACCGGCTACGGCGACATGGTGATGAGACCCGATCTGTCCACGCTGCGCCGCATCCCGTGGCTGCCGGGCACCGCACTGGTGCTCGCCGATCTGTACTGGCTCGACGGCAGACCGGTCGAACAGGCGCCGCGCACCATCCTGAACCGCCAGATCGACCGGCTCACCGACCGCGGGCTGGTGCCCTACGTCGGAACCGAACTGGAATTCCTGGTGTTCGAGGACGGCTACCGCGACGCGTGGGCGAAAGGCTATCGCGGGCTCACCCCGGCCAGCGACTACAACGTCGACTACGCGTTGCACGCGTCGACCCGCATCGAACCGTTGCTGCGCGACATCCGGCTCGGGATGTCCGGCGCCGGCATGTACTGCGAAGGAGCCAAGGGGGAGTGCAACCTCGGCCAGCAGGAGATTGCGTTCCGCTACGACCACGCGCGCGTCACCTGCGACAACCACACCATCTACAAGAACGGCGCCAAGGAGATCGCCGACCGGCACGGCAAGAGCATCACGTTCATGGCGAAGTTCGACGAACGTGAGGGCAACAGCTGTCACATCCACATCTCGCTGCGCGGACCGGACGGATCGGCGGTGTTCGCCGACGACAGCGATCCGCTGGGGATGTCACCGATGTTCCGCAGCTTCATCGCCGGCCAGCTCGCCACCCTGCGTGAGCTGACCCTGTTCTATGCGCCGAATATCAACTCCTACAAGCGTTTCGTGGACGGCAGCTTCGCGCCCACGGCCGTCGCCTGGGGGCTGGACAACCGCACCTGCGCGCTGCGGGTGGTCGGTCACGGCCCCGGCATGCGCATGGAGAACCGGGCGCCCGGCGGGGACGTCAACCAGTACCTGGCGGTCGCCGCCCTGATCGCCGGCGGCCTGTACGGCATCGATAACGAGCTGCCGCTGCCCGAGCCGATGGTGGGCAACGCGTACACCAGTGGTGCCGAACGACTTCCGACCACCTTGGGCGAGGCGATGACCCTGTTCGAGAACTCCGAGGTGGCCCGCGCCGCGTTCGGGGACGAGGTCGTCGAACACTATCTCAACAACGCGCGGATCGAGCTGTCCGCCTACAACTCGGCGGTCACGGATTGGGAAAGGATGCGCGGGTTTGAGCGCCTCTGAGCACAGGCGGCCCGTCGTCGGGTTGACGACCTATCTGCAGCAGGCGCAGACCGGCGTCTGGGATGTGCGGGCGGGGCTGCTGCCCGCTGCATACCTCGAGGGGGTCGGCGGCGCCGGCGGTATCGCGGTGCTGCTGCCGCCGCAGCCGGTCGACCCCGGACTCGCCGATGAGCTGCTGGACCGGATCGACGGGCTGATCATCACCGGCGGACCCGACCTGGGCCCGGACGCCTACGGGCAGCCACGGCACCCGGCCACCGACGAGCCGGGCGCCGACAATCGGCGGCGTGACGAGTTCGAATTCGCACTGGTGCGCGCCGCGCTGCACCGGGGGATGCCGCTGCTGGGTATCTGCCGCGGCGCGCAGGTACTCAACGTCGCGTTCGGCGGCACCCTGCACCAACACCTGCCCGACGTGATCGGCCACAGCCGACACCGGATCGGCAACGCGGTGTTCGCCACCTCGACGGTGCGCACCGTGGCGGGCACCCGGCTGGCGGAGCTGATCGGGCCGAGCGCCGAGGTGCGGTGCTATCACCACCAGGCCATCGACCGCCTCGGCGCCGGGCTGATCGTCAGCGCCAGGGACGACGAAGGCGTCGTCGAGGCGATCGAGGGCGACCCGCAGCGCTTCCCGGACGGCTGGGTGCTCGGGGTGCAGTGGCATCCCGAGGAACGACTCGACGACCTGCGGCTGTTCGCCGCGGTGGTGGCGGCCGCCGACGCGTACGCGGCCGCCAGGCGCGGGACGGTCGCGGCTACCGGCGGAGGGACCAGGCCATGACCGCGGCACAGATCATCAATCCGGCGACCGAAGAGGTGTTGCGCACCGTCGAATTCACCGACGAAGCCGGGGTGGACGAGGCGGTCGCCCGCGCCAAGGCGGCGCAACGGCGGTGGGCCCGGCTGGCGCCGGCCGAACGCGCCGAGGCGTTGCGGGCGTTCGCCTCGGTCGTCGACGCTCACATCGACGAGCTGGCCGCCCTGGAGGTCGCCAACTCGGGACACCCGATCACCGGCGCCGAATGGGAGGCCGGTCATGTGCGCGATGTGCTCAACTACTACGCGGCCACACCGGAACGATTGAGCGGCAAGCAGATTCCGGTTGCCGGTGGGTTGGATGTGACCTTCAACGAACCCATCGGGGTGGTGGGCATCATCACGCCCTGGAACTTTCCGATGACGATCGCGGCGTGGGGGTTCGCCCCGGCGTTGGCGGCCGGCAACGCGGTGGTGCTCAAACCCGCGGAATGGACGCCGCTGACCACGATCCGGTTGGGGGAGTTGGCCGTCGAGGCGGGGCTGCCCGAGGATCTGTTGTGCGTGCTGCCCGGTCCGGGCCCGGTGGTCGGCGAGCGCTTCGTCAGCCACCCGGACGTCCGCAAGATCGTGTTCACCGGCTCCACCGAGGTCGGCAAGCGGGTGATGGCCGGTGCCGCCCGGTACGTCAAACGCGTCACGCTCGAACTCGGCGGCAAGAGCGCCAACATCGTCTTCGACGACTGCGACCTCGAGCGGGCCGCCGCCACCGCGCCCTACGGGGTGTTCGACAACGCCGGTCAGGACTGCTGTGCGCGCAGCCGGATCCTGGTGCAGCGCAGTGTCTATGACCGGTTCATGGAGCTGTTCGAGCCGGCGGTCAAGGGTGTGGTCGTCGGCGATCCGCGGTCCCGCGACACCGAGATGGGGCCGCTGGTGTCCAGACAACACCGCGACCGGGTGGCATCGTTCGTGCCCGACGACGCGCCGGTCGCGTTCCGCGGTGACGCGCCCACCGGGCCGGGGTACTGGTTCCCGCCGACCGTGCTGACCCCGTCGCGCACCGATCGGTGTGTGCGCGAGGAGATCTTCGGGCCGGTGGTCACCGTGCTGCCGTTCGAGGACGAGGCCGACGCGATCGCGCTGGCCAACGCCACCGACTACGGGTTGTCCGGGTCGATCTGGACCAGGGACCTGTCGCGTGCGGTGCGGGTCGCCCGCGCGGTGGAATCGGGCAACCTGTCGGTCAATTCACATTCGTCGGTGCGCTATCACACCCCGTTCGGCGGGTTCAAGCAGTCCGGACTCGGCCGCGAACTCGGCCCCGACGCCCCGCTGTCGTTCACCGAAACCAAGAACGTGTTCTTCGCCGTCGAGGAGGGCTGATGGATCTGACCCAACGACTTGCGGGCAAGGTGGCCGTCATCACGGGCGGCGGCAGCGGCATCGGGCTGGCCACCGCCCGCCGGCTGCACGCCGAAGGCGCCACCATAGTCATCGGCGACATCGACCCGGCCGCCAAACAGGTCGCCGACGAGCTCGGCGGAACCTTCGTCCCCGTGGACGTCTCCGACGAGGCCGCGGTCGACAACCTGTTCGACACCGCGGCCGAGACCCACGGAGCGGTCGACATCGCGTTCAACAACGCCGGCATCTCCCCACCCGAGGACGATGTCATCGAGGACACCACGCCGGCGGCCTGGCAGTGGGTGCAGGACGTCAACCTCAAATCGGTCTTCTTGTGCTGCAAGGCGGCCCTGCGGCACATGGTGCCGCGGCAGAAGGGCTCGATCATCAACACCGCGTCGTTCGTGGCGGTGATGGGCTCGGCCACCTCCCAGATCTCCTACACCGCCTCCAAGGGCGGCGTGCTGGCGATGTCGCGGGAGCTCGGCGTGCAGTACGCCCGCCAGGGCATCCGGGTCAACGCGCTGTGCCCCGGACCGGTGAACACGCCGCTGCTGCAGGAGCTGTTCGCCAAGGATCCCGAGCGGGCGGCGCGGCGGCTGGTGCACATCCCGATGGGCCGGTTCGCCGAACCCGAGGAGCTCGCCGCCGCGGTGGCGTTCCTGGCCAGCGACGACGCATCGTTCATCACCGCGTCGACATTCCTGGTCGACGGCGGCATCAGCGGCCACTACGTCACCCCGCTATAACGCGTCTCGACATGTCGGCCGACCCGGAGATCATCAGCGCGGCGCTGCTGCGTCCGGTGCGGCCCGGCAACGCCTTCGAGGAGACGGTGTGGCGGCTGCTGCAGACCATCCGGCTCGGGGTGCTGCAGCCGGGGGAGGCGCTGCCGCCGGAGCGCGAGCTGGCGACCCGGCTCGGGGTCAGCCGCGACACGGTGCGGGAGGCCATCAAGTCGCTGGCCGACGCCGGTTATCTGGTGTCACGGCGCGGGCGCTACGGTGGCACGTTCCTGGCCGAGGAGCTGCCCCGCCAACCCGCCGGAGCGGACCGGGTGAGTCCCGCCGAACTCGACGACACCCTGCGGCTGCGGGAGATCCTCGAGGTCGGTGCGGCGCGGATGGCGGCCGGCCGGGCGCTCACCGCCGCCGAACGCGAGACCCTGTGGAACCGGCTCGGTGACGTGCGGGCGGCGTCCGAACAGGATTACCGGAGGCTGGATTCCCGGCTGCATCTGGCCATCGCCGAGGCCGCGGGCAGCCCGTCGCTGGTGCCGCTGGTCGCCGAGAACCGGATGCGGCTCAACACAATGCTGGACCGAATCCCGCTGCTGTCCCGCAACATCGCGCACTCCAACGATCAGCACGAGGCGATCGTGCTGGCCATCCTGGCCGGTGACGCCGATGCCGCGGAGGCCGCGATGCGCGCCCACGTCGAGGGGTCGGCCGCGCTGCTGCACGGGTTCCTGGACTAGCGGACCGCAGCGTCAGCATGATGCGTTGGTGGCGGGCCGATGGCGCCCACACCAACGCGACGAACCGGCGCCGGCCTGCCCACCACACAACCGCCAGGTCGACCGTGATGACCCGAACGCCTGGACCACCCGCCTGACCGACCGCCACGGCGTCGGACCTACCACCAACAACGACGACGAGGGCGGTGAGGCCGCGGGACCACCCAACCCCGCGGTCGACGGCGAAGAGCCCGACACCACCACCACGACACCGCGACACCGCGCGCTGTCGGCGGTCCCGGGTGTCGGCGCGCCGGGCCGGGCCGCGCCCGCGGTGGGCCGGTCCTGGATTAGATTCGAGGAGTGGTCCAGCCAGGTGACCTCTCGCAGGTCAAACGAGCCTCGTCGGCGCTGAAGGACGTCGACACCGCGGGGTGGACGCTGCGCTTCGATCTGCTCTCCGACCCCAACCGGCTGGAAATCCTGTTGTGTCTGCACCGGGCGCCCGGCATCTGCGTGGGGGACCTGGCCGCCGCGCTCGGCCGCAGTGAGAACGCGGTCTCGCAGGCGCTGCGGGTGTTGCGCCAGCAGGGCTGGGTCAGTTCGACCCGGGTGGGGCGCACAGTCAGCTACCGGCTCGAGGACCAGACCGTGCACGATCTGCTGCACTGGATCGGCGCCCGGCACGGCTGAATCCACAGCATGAACATCTGTTCATCTAGACAGATGTTCACCATGCGGCTTAGGCTCCCCCTGTGAAGGTGAACCCAGTCGCTATGCACATGAGCGACGGCATCGTCAACGCTCCGACCTCGCTGATCTTCGGCGTCGTCGCGATCGGTGCGGTGGCGGTCGCGGCGGTCAAGGCGCGATCGGAGCTCGACGAGCGCACCGTCCCGCTGGCCGGCCTCGTCGCGGCCTTCATCTTCGCGGCCCAGATGATCAACTTCCCGATCCTGCCCGGGGTGAGCGGGCACCTGCTCGGCGGTGCACTGGCGGCCATCCTGGTCGGCCCCTATACCGGCGTGCTGTGCCTGACCATCGTGCTGGTGGTGCAGGCGCTGCTGTTCGCCGACGGCGGGGTCACCGCGCTCGGCACCAACATCACCAACATGGCCGTGGTGGGGGTGGCCGTCGGGTACGGGGTCGCCGTCGCCCTGCGCCGGGTACTGCTGTCGCGCCGGCCGGGCGGGCTGGGTGTGCTGGCGTTCCTCGCCGGTCTCGTCGGAACCGTCGCCGCGGCAATGGCGTTCGTGCTCGAGTACGCGATCGGCGGGGCCGGGTCGGGTTCGCTGGGCGCGGTGGCCGGCTACATGTTCGGCACCCACGCGCTCATCGGCATCGGTGAGGGTGTGATCACCGCGGCCACGGTGCTGGCGGTCGCACAGGCCCGGCCCGACCTGGTGTATCTGCTGCGCGGGACCGAGCAGGCACGAAAGCAGGTGGCGGCATGAAGCAGCGGACGTTCTGGGTGGCGTTCGCGGCGGTCACGCTGCTGATCGCCGGGGTGTTCTCGTATTTCGCCAGCTCCAGCCCCGACGGGCTGGACTCGGCCACGCTGCGGGGCTGTGAGGTGGTCGAGACCGACGCCGGTGAGGAACTCGTCGGCGAGTGCATCGCCCAGCACGCCGCCGAACATCACCTGGCGGATTCCCCGCTGGCCGACTACACCCTCGGCGGCCGCGAGGGCACCGGTGGGCTGGCCGGCGTCATCGGGGTGGTGGTCACCGTCGGCGCCGCCGGCGCGCTGTTCTGGGCGATCGCCCGCAGCCGCCGCGACAAGCCCGCCTCGAGCCCGCGCTGACATGGGCGCCGGCGCACATCCGCTCTACCGCCACGGCGACTCCGCGGTGCACCGGGCACCCGCCGAGGTGAAGATCGTCGCGCTGTTGCTGTTCGTGCTCGCCGTGGTGGCGACGCCGCGCGAGACGTTCTGGCCGTTCGCGGCCTATGCCGTGATCATCGTCGCGGTGTGGCGGCTGGCGCGTATCCCGCTGCGGTGGGTGCTGCCCCGGATGCTCATCGAGGCGCCGTTCCTGGTGCTGGCGGTGCTGCTGCCGTTCGCCGAAGGCGGGCAACGCGTCACGGTGGCCGGACTGCAGCTGTCGGTGGCCGGACTGTGGGCCGCCTGGGGGATCGTGATCAAGGGCACGCTCGGGGTGGCCGCTGCGCTGACGGTCGCCGCCACCACCTCGGCGGCCGAACTGCCGGCGGCGCTGAGCCGGCTCGGCGTGCCCGGGGTGATGACCTCGGTGCTGGTGCTGATGATCCGCTACATCGACCTGCTGACCGCCGAGGCCGGCCGGATGCGCATGGCCCGCATCGCCCGCGGCGACTCGCCGCGCGCCCTGCACCAGGCCCGGGCGATCGCGGCCGGGATCGGTGCGCTGTTCCTGCGCTCCTACGAACGCGGTGAGCGGGTGTACGCGGCCATGCTCTCGCGCGGCTTCGAAGGCAGCGCACCGGATCTCGCGGTGGTCGGGGCTCCGCCGAAGGCCACCGCCCGGCAGTGGGCGGCCGCACTGACACCCGCCGTCGCCGCGGCGGCGGTCTCGGTGGCGGCGTGGACGACGGTGGGGCTGATCGGTGGCTGACGGTCGGCACGCCGCGATCCGGATCGAGGGCCTGCACCATGTGTATCCGGACGGGCACGCGGCCCTCAACGGCGTCGACCTGACCGTGCGGGCCGGCGAGCGGGTCGCGGTACTCGGTCCCAACGGTGCGGGCAAGACCACCCTGATGCTGCACCTCAACGGGGTGCTCACGGCGACCTCGGGCAGCGTGCACATCAGCGGAATTCCGCTGGAACGCAAAACTATCCAGGAGATCCGCCGCCGAGTAGGGCTGGTCTTCCAGGACCCCGACGATCAGTTGTTCATGCCGACCGTCGCCCAGGACGTGGCGTTCGGCCCGGCGAACTTCGGGCTGCAGGGCGAGGAGCTCGCGGCGCGGGTTGCGCACGCCCTGCGGGTGGTGTCGCTGACCGAACACGCCGACCGCAGCCCCACGCACCTGTCGGCCGGACAGCGTCGCCGCGCCGCACTGGCCACTGTGTTGGCCTGTGCGCCCGACATTCTCGTGCTCGACGAGCCGTCGGCCAACCTCGACCCGGTGTCGCGGCGGGAGCTGGCCGAGACACTGGCGGGCCTGGACTCGACGATGCTGATCGTCACCCACGACCTGCCGTACGCCGCCCAGCTGTGCGATCGCGCGGTGGTGATGGACGGGGGTGTCATCGTCGCCGACGGGCCGATCGCCGACATCCTCTCGGATGCGGATCTGCTCGCCGCGCACCGGCTCGAGCTGCCGTGGGGTTTCTCGGTCCCGGTTCGCTGAGAGGTCAGTGCCGTTTCGGCGGCGGCCACGGCGGCTCACCGCACAGCGCGAGCAACGCGTTCTCGATCACCTCGGGCAGCGCCGGGTGGATCCAGTACTGTCCGCGCGCCATCTGCTGGGCGGGCAGCCCGAACGACATCGCCTGCACGACCGGCTGAATCAGGGTCGCCGCCTGCGGACCCATGATGTGCGCGCCGAGAATCAGCCCGGTGTCGGCGTCGACGATGACCTTCGCGATGCTGGTGGTGTCCTCCATGGCCCAGCCGTAGGCCACGTCGGCGTAGTCCTGGATCTTGACCTTGATCCGGTAGCCCTTCGCCCGGGCCTGGTTCTCGGTGAGCCCGACGCCGGCGATCTCCGGATCGGTGAACACCGCCGACGGCACGTAACGGTGATCGGCGGGCATCAGCGCCTCGGTGTCGTCCCAGTCCTGCAGCAGATTGTGCTTGACCACACGGGCCTCATGGTTGGCCACGTGCTTGAGCCGGTAGTCCGAACACACGTCGCCGAGCGCGAAGATGCCGCGCGCGGTGGTGCGCTGGTAGCGGTCGACCACCACCCGACCGTCGGCGGTCAGTTCGACCCCGGCGTGGTGGGCGTCGAGCAGATCCCCGTTGGCTCGCCGGCCGGTGGCCACCAGCAGCATGTCGCCGCGCACCACCGAACCGTCGCGGCAGTTGATCTCGATGCCGTCGCCGACCCGGCGGGCGTCGGCCAGCTCGTGATTGCTGCGCACATCCCACTTGCGGGCGGCCAGGTCGGTGAACCGGGTGGCGATGTCGTCGTCGTGACCGCGCAGCAGGGTGCTGCCGCGGATGAGCATGGTCACCCGGCTGCCCAATGCCGAGAACACATGGGCGAATTCGCATGCCACGAAGCCGCCGCCGATGATGATCAGCTCCTCGGGCAGTTCGGGGATGCGCATGATGGTGTCGCTGGTGTGATAGGGCACCCCGCAGTCGGCGATCTGCTCGGGCACCACCGCGCGGGAACCCGCGGCGATCACCACCTTCTCGGCGGTGAACTCGTCGCCGTCCTCGGTGCGCAGCCGGTAGGGGCCGTCGGACGGCAGGAACCGGGTATGGCTGGAGAACACCTCGACGTTGGGCGAGCAGCGGCGATAGTTCTCGCCGCTCACCGCGATCGGATCGATGCGGCCGAACACCCGTGACACGATGTCGGGCCAGCGCACCGCGTCCACCCGCGCGTCGATGCCGTAGCGGGCGGCGTCGGCGACGGTGCGGGCGACGCCGGCGGT
>JGI25331J36430_1002007_pt1 | contig 9984 bp, 7 predicted proteins | sample HigsolmetaAR206D_FD_36430 | JGI IMG/M metagenome (IMG submission 36430) | reverse complement strand
GGCGATGGCGCCGGTGTCGTCGCGGCCGCGGTCGAAGTCGCGCAGCAGCACCGCCAGCACCAGCGCCGGATGGCGGAACGCCAGGCCCTCGTAGCGGGCCAGGTTCCAGCGCGACTGCAGCCCGTCGCTGTGCAGCAGCAGCAGCGCGCCGGGCGCGACCGGCAGGCTGAAGCCAGGCGCGCGCCGGTACTGCCCGCCGACGATGCCCGGATGCGAGGGCAGCCCGCGCGCGGGCAGGCCGGCCTCGTGCACCGAGGCGGCGATGTTGCCCACGCCGCTGAACCGCACCAGGCCGGCCTCCGGCTCGTGGCAGGCCACCGCCACCGCGCCGCCGCGGCTGCCGGCCATGCGCGCGTGCATGCGGCCCAGCTGCAGGTCCGGCGCCAGCTCCGGCGCCTCGGCCACCGCCTCGATGCCGGCCGCGGCCGCCTCGCCCGCCTGCACGCCGTGGCCCAGGCCGTCCACCAGCGCCACCACCACGCGCGCGCCGTCCCGGCCGAGGAACCAGGCGTCGCCGCACACCGTCTCCCGGCCCAGTGGCACGCGCAGGGCGCCGTAGTCCAGGTCCTCGTCGCGCGAATGTTCCGGATAGATCCGCGCCAGCACCACCGCCCCGCCGGCGTCGGACCACACGTCGAACACCTGCGCCTGGCGCCGGATCGCACCCAGGCCCTGGCCGGGGCTGCCGGCCCCGGTCGTGTAGCCGTCCGGCAGGCAGCGCTCCAGGGAGAAGCCCGGGCCGCGGTCGATGGCGCACACCTCCACGCCCGGGCCGGTGCGCCCCTGCACCAGCGACAGCAGCACACGGCCGCCACCGCCGTGGCGCAGCACGTTGGTGGCCACCTCGGTGGCCGCCAGGGTCACCCGCCCGGCATCCAGCTCGCCGAAGCCGGCGCAAGCGGCCAGGGCCCGCGCCTCGCGGCGCACCTGCCCCACCCGGGTGGCCTCCTCCACCGGGATCACGCGCGTGGCCTGGCCGATGAACCCTACGCCCATTTGGTGATCGCCACCCGCGTGCCGCGCCCGGGGGGCGCTGTCGATCTCGAAGGCGTCCACCAGGCGGCGCGAGCCGGACAGGCCCAGGCCCATGCCGGTGCCCGAGGTCCAGCCATCGGTGAGGGCCTGGGCGATGTCGGCGATGCCCGGCCCCTGGTCCACGAACTCCAGGCGGATGCCCGCGCGCATGCCGTCGCGGACCACGTGCCAGCTCATGGTGCCGCCGCCACCGTAGACCACCGCGTTGCGCGCCAGCTCGCTGGCGGCGGTCACCAGCTTGGTCTGGTCCACCAGGCGCAGCCCGCATGCCACCGCCGCCTGGCGCACGGCCTGGCGGGCGAGGACCACGTCCTGCTCGGTGCGCACCGGAATCTCGCCGTGCGGGTTCATTCGTCGCCGGCGCCTGCCTGCCGCAGCAGCCTCATGCCCCGCTCCACCGTCAGCGCGGTGCTCACGCCGGTGTCCAGCCCAGCTCGACCAGGGTGATGGCCACCGCCGGCTGCATGCCCACCACCACGGTACGCGCGTCCATCACCGCGGCCAGTGCCGAGATGGTGGCGATCATGCGGCCGATGAAGGAGTCGACGATGTCCAGCGCGGAGATCTCGATCAGCACGCCGCGCGCCGAGGTGGCGCGGATGCGCTCGGCTAGGTCATCCTGGAGGGTCAGCGCGAGCTGGTCGTGCATGTCCACCTGGATGGTGACCAGCAGCACCTCGCCCATCTGCAGGATCGGGATGCGCTCCATCAGGCCGCCTTCGCCATGGTCACGCCGGTGCGCTTGAGCGCCAGCGCCAGGGCGTCGGCGAGGTTGGCCTTGGTGACGATGCCCTGCAGGTCCAGGCCCAGGTGCACGATGGTCTGCGCGATCTGCGGGCGCACGCCGCTGATGATGGCGTCGGCGCCCATCAGGCGGATCGCGGTGACGGTCTTGAGCAGGTGCTGCGCCACCAGGGTGTCCACGGTGGGCACGCCGGTGATGTCGATGATCGCGATCTCCGAGCCGGTTTCCACGATCCGCTGCAGCAGCGACTCCATGACCACCTGGGTGCGCTGCGAATCCAGGGTACCGATCATCGGCAGCGCCAGCACGCCCTCCCACAGCTTCACCACCGGGGTGGACAGCTCCAGCATCTCCTCCTGCTGGCGCGCGATCACGTCCTCGCGGTTCTTCTGGAACACCTTGACCGTGTACAGGCCCAGCTGGTCCAGCAGCGCCGAGACACCCCGCAGCTGNGCGGCCATTCGCCGCGGCGCGTCGGCGTTGGCCTGCTCGACCGCGTCGAACAGCGGCTGCTTGAGCGAGAAGATGAAGGTGGCCGTCTCCGCGGCGCTGAAGCCCTTGAGCACCCGCTCTCGCGACAGCTCCTCGAGGAAGTGGCGCACCTCCGCCCAGGGTTCGCCCTGCAGGCCGTCGGCGTCGCCTGCCGCCGCCGCCGCCGCCGGCAGCAGGCGCCAGAACTCGCGCGCCCGGGCTTCCAGTTCGCGCGGCGAGGCGCGGCCGTCGTGGCCGGTGTGTTCCAGGCTGGCCCGCCAGGCCTCGATGATCGCGTCCTGGCGGGATTGGAGGGTGGCGAGCGTCGCCGGGTCGAGAGCGGGCATGCGGATTCCTTGCTGGCGCAGCCGGACGATCCCGGTGCCAGCGGATCCCCAGACCGCCTGGATGGGTCAGGCCACCGGCGCCATGCGGCACCGGGGCCGCCGATTAGGCCGGGCCACCCGGTGAAGAAGGCGTGAAACCGGGCCGGGCGCGCCGGCTCCACATCGCCCCGCACCGCGTCTAGACTCGGCGGGCCAGAGGCCCCGCCCACCAGGAGAACCGCCATGCGTAACCCACGGCATCCGGTCCACCCTGTCCTCGGCGCCGCGCTCGCGGCCCTGCTGATGGCCGCATCGCCCGCGCTGCGCGCCGACGATCCCGCCCCCGGTTCCAACCCGCTGTTCCGCGACCGCTTCACCGCCGACCCCGCGCCACTGGTGGTCGGCGACCGTCTGTACCTGTACGTCGGCCACGACGAGGCGGAGGACGGGCAGATGTTCAACATGCGCGAGTGGCTGGTGTATTCGACCACCGACATGCGCCAGTGGACCTACCACGGTCCGATCATGCGCGCGACCGACTTCAAATGGGCCAAGGGCGACGCCTGGGCCTCGCAGGCCATTGAGAAGGACGGCCGCTTCTGGTTCTACGCCGCGGTCGAGCACGACGACACGCATCCGGGCAAGGCCATCGGCGTGGCCGTGTCCGACTCGCCCACCGGCCCGTTCGTGGACGCCAGGGGCTCGGCGCTGATCACTGCGGAGATGACGCCCGAGGGCACGCACAGCTGGGAGGACATCGACCCGACGGTGTTCACCGACGACGACGGCACCACCTGGATCGCCTGGGGCAACCGCCACTGCTACATCGCCCGGCTCAAGCCCAACATGATCGAGCTGGACGGGCCGATCACCGAAATCACTCCGCCGCACTTCGAAGAAGGCCCCTGGCTGCACAAGCGCGGCGACCTGTACTACCTCACCTACGCCTCGCTGGACCGCGCCACCCACACCAACGAGCGCGTCTCCTACGCCACCGCGCCCTCCATCCAGGGCCCGTGGACCTACCGCGGCGAGCTGACCGGCTCGGGCAGGAACAGCTTCACCATCCACCCGGGCATCGTCGAGTTCAAGGGCCAGTGGTACATCTTCCTGCACAACGCCGCGCTGACCATCGGCGACAAGCAGGGCGCGCTGGGGCGGCGCGCGGTGACGGTCGAGTACCTGCACTACAACGACGACGGCACCATGAAGCGCGTGGAGCAGACCGACGCAGGCGTGTCGGTGCCGCCTCCGGGCTGAGCCGGGCACGCGCGCGGGGAACGCGGACCGGAGCCGCCCTCGCCCACGCGCCTGCAGCGGCGCGTGGTCATGGCTGATGACGTGCGTGGGCTGCCATCCGTCCCCGGTCCGTTCCAGGGGTGCACGAAGCGGGCCACGCCCTCGTCCCCTGCCGCCGTCCGGCGTGCGGAAGCGGTGCTCACCCTTCCCTTCACGCGGACCGTCGACCGGGCGGCTGCATCCCCGGACGCGGCCGCTCCCGCCACACGGAGACCCGGCGCGGGCGTGCGTGACGGCGGCGCGAAGCCGCCGCCACGCCACGCCAACGCGGGCGCGCCGCTCAACCGCCCGCGTCGGCGCCGCGCTCCAGGGCGCGCTGGACCTCCTCCAGCGCGCGCGGGTCGTCCAGGGTGGACAGGTCGCCCGGGTCGCGGTGCTCGGCCAGGGCCTGCAGCGAGCGGCGCAGCAGCTTGCCGGAACGGGTCTTGGGCAGGGCGCCGACCACGTACACGCGCGCCGGCCGCGCCACCGGACCGAGCTGCTCGGTGACGGTGCGGATCATGCCGCAGGCCACCTCCGGCGGCGGCACGTCGGCCTGCTTGAGCGTGGCGAACACCACCGGCACCTGGCCCTTGACCTCGTCGTGCACGCCCACCACCGCGGCCTCGGCCACCGCCGGGTGGCTGGCCACCGACTCCTCGATCTCGCGNGTGCCCAGGCGGTGACCGGCGACGTTGATCACATCGTCGGTGCGGCCGAGGATGAAGGTGTAGCCGTCCTCGTCGCGGATGGCCCAGTCCAGCGAGCTGTACAGCAGCTCCTTGAAATGGCCGAAGTAGCTGGACAGGAAGCGCTGGTCNTCGCCCCACACCGTGGTCATGCACCCCGGCGGCAGCGGCGGCTCGATCACCAGCACGCCCTTCTCGCCGGCCCTGGCGTCGTGGCCGGTGGTCTCGTCGATCACGCGCAGGCGGAAGCCCAGGTTGGGCAGACCCGGCGAGCCGAACTTCANCTGCTTCATCTCCAGGCCCGGCAGCAGGCACAGGACCGGCCAGCCGGTCTCGGTCTGCCAGTAGTTGTCGATCACCGGCTTGCCCAGGGCCTCGTGGATCCACTGCGCGGTCGGCTCGTCCAGCGGCTCGCCGGCCAGGAACAGGTACTCCAGCCCGGACAGGTCGTGGCGGCGGATGAAATCCACGTCGTGCTTCTTCAGCACGCGGATGGCGGTGGGCGATGAAAACATGGTGCGCACGCCGTAGCGCTCGCAGATCTTCCACCAGATGCCCGGGTCCGGCGAGGTCGGCAGGCCCTCGTACATGATCGAGGTGGCGCCGGCGATCAGCGGGCCGTACACGTTGTAGGAGTGGCCCACCACCCAGCCGATGTCGGAGGTGGAGAACATCACCTGGCCGGGGCGGATGTCGTACACCGACCACATGGACAGGGCCAGCGCCACCGCGTAGCCGCCCACGTCGCGCTGCACACCCTTGGGCTTGCCGGTGGTGCCGGAGGTGTAGAGGATGTAGCTGGGTTCGTTGGACTCCAGCCAGGTGACCGGCACCTCCGCGTCCTCGTGGTCCCGGCGCAGTGTGGCGTAGTCCACGTCGCGGCCTGCCCGCACCGGCACCGGGGCCAGCCCGCGGCTGACCACCAGCACGTTGGCCGGCGGATGCCGGGCCCGATCCAGCGCCTCGTCCACCAGCGGCTTGAACGGGATCACCTTGCCGCCGCGCATGCCGGCATCGGCGCACACCAGCACCCTGGGTTTGGCATCGTCGATGCGCACGGCCAGGTTGTGGGCGGCAAAGCCGCCGAACACCACCGAGTGGATCGCGCCGATGCGCGCGCAGGCCAGCATCGCCACTGCCGCGTCCACGGTGTGCGGCATGTAGATCACCACGCGGTCGCCCTTGCCCACGCCGAGGGACCGCAGCACCGCGGCGAAGGTGTTCACCTCGCGGTGCAACTGGCGGTAGGTCAGCTCGCGGACGGTGCCGGTTTCACTGGACCAGCCCACCAGCGCCAGCTGGTCGCCGCGGGCGTCCAGGTGGCGGTCCACCGCGTTGTGGCACAGGTTGGTGGTGCCGCCGGCGAACCAGCGCCGGAACGGCGGGTTGTCGTATTCGAGGATCTTCTTCGGCGGCTCGTGCCAGTCGATGGCACGGGCCATCTCGCCCCAGAACTCCTCCGGCTGCTCCACCGAGCGCCGGTACATCGCTTCGTAACCCATGGCCACTCCCACTCCCCCTGCGAGGAATGGCCCGAGCATAGAACCGGCCCACGCGGGCGGGCCGTCCGACCTTGGTCGAACGACGGAACCTGAATGCGGGAAAGGCCGGGCTGCCCCGGCCTTTCCCCGGACGACAGGTTGATCGTGCCGATCAATGCGCCGCGCCGGCGGAGGCGGCCGGCTCNCGCGGGCCGGCGTTCTTCACGTAGCGGTCGAACCAGGCCAGCATCTCGGCCACGAAGTGTTCGTTGGATTCGCGCGCGGTATACCAGTGCGGCTCGAACGGCAGCATCACCAGGCGGGTGGTGCCGCCGTTGCCGCGGATGGCCTGGAACAGGCGCGGCGACTGGGTCGGCTCGGTGCCGGGGTTGGCGTCGTCGGCACCGTGCACGATCAGCAGCGGCTCGTTGACCTTGTCGGCGTGGAANAACGTCGAGGCCTGGGCGTAGACCTCCGNCGCCTCCCAGAACGAACGGCGCTCGTTCTGGAAGCCGAACGGGGTCAGGGTCTTGTTGTAGCCGCCGCTGGAAGCCACGCCGGCGCGGAACAGGTCGCTGTGCGCCAGCAGGTTGGCGGTCATCAGCGCGCCGTGGCTGTGGCCGGTCACGCCGATGCGGTCCGGATCCACCACCCCCAGCTCCACCGCCTTGGCCACCGCCGCCTCGGCGTTGGCCACCAGCTGCTCCAGGTAGGTGTCGTACGCGGTGCGCGGGTCGCCCACGATCGGGAAGGCGGCGTTGTCGATGATCGCGTAGCCGGCCAGCAGCAGCAGCCTGTAGCCGCTCAGGCGGGTGAAGGTCTGCTCCGAGCCGCTCACCTGCCCCGCCCTGGACGGGTCGGCGTAGTCGCGCGGATAGGCGTACAGGATCGCCGGCACGCGCGTGCCCTCCTGGTAGCCCGGCGGGGTGTACAGGGTGAAGGACAGCTCCACCCCGTCCTTGCGCCTGTAGGTGACCAGGCGCTTCTTCACCCCCCCGCGCCAGCGGCGTGGGGTCGGGGAAGCGGGTCAGCGCGGTGGCCTCGGTGGCGACCACGGCCTCGCCCTCCGCGGCCGCCGGCAGCGGCGCGCCCAGGGTGCGCAGGTACAGGTTGGGCGGATCGGCCGGGGACTGGTGCCAGGTCAGCAGCCGGGTGGTGTCGCCGCCGAGGAAGCCCTCGAAGGTCTCGTAGGCGTCCGGGGCGCTGCGGAACAGGCGCGTGGTCCTGCCGGTGGCCAGCTCGTAACGGTCCAGGAACGGGCGGTCGCCGGCGGGGGTGCCGCCGTCGCCGGCCAGGTACAGGTGGCCGTTCTCCTCCAGCAGCACTGCGCGGCCGTTGGGCAGGCGGCGCATCACCGGCCGGCCCGGATGGGCATAGCGCTCCTCCATGGAGATGTCCACCAGCACCCGGTGCGGCTGGCGCGGCCGGTCCACGTCCACCAGCGTGGTGGTCATCCAGTTGCGGTTGGCGTCCATCTCGGTGACCAGCGCGCGGCCGCCCTCGGCGAACCACTGCAGGCCGGCGAAGCGCTGCTTCAGGCGCAGCACCTCGCGCGGCTTGCCGGTGAACGGCGCGGCCAGGGTGAGCACGCGGTCGCGGTGCGGGGCCTCGTTGCGCCAGTCGCCGCCGTCCAGGGCCTCGACCCAGACCAGGGTGGCCGGCTGGTTGGCGCGCCAGTGGTGGCTGCGCGGACCGGTCGGCACGCCGCGCACGGGCACGCGGTCGGCCACCGGCAGGCTGGCGATGGTGCGCACACGGCCGTCGGCCAGGTCCAGCACTTCCACGTCGCGGGCGAAGCGGGTCCAGGTGGTGACATAGGAATACGGGCGCCTGAGCGTCTCCACCAGCACATGGCGGCCGTCCGGGGCGGCGTCCACATTGCCGATCACGCCCGGCCGGCCGACCGGTGTGACCGTACCGCCGGCCACGTCCACGGTGGCCAGCTGGGCGGTGGCGTAGTAGTCGAACAGGGCCTCGTCCTCGGGACTGGAGAGCGTGTCGCGGGCCTCGTAGGTGCTGCTCTCGCCCTTGCCGGCGATGGCCTCCTTGATCTCCGGCCCCGGCGGAACCGGGGCCCGCTGCGGCGCCGGCCCCTGCCCGGCCGGCACGGTCTTGACCAGCAGCCGCGGCGTGTCGCCCAGCCATTGCAGGGTGCTGTCCAGGATCGGGTTCAGGCGCACGCCCTCGATGCGGCGGGCCACGCCGGTGGCGGCCTCGCCCACCCACAGCTCCACGCCGTCGCCGGTGGTGTTGTCGAAGGCGAAGCGGGTGCCGTCCGGCGACCAGCGCGGCGTGCCCGGGCAGGCGCCCTCCGGCAGCCGCACCGGAGTCTCCCGGCCGCTTTCCAGCTCCAGCACGGTCATGCCGTCCAGGCAGACGCGGATGCCGTAACCGTTGGAGCGGTCGTGGCGGTGGCGCGTGCGCGGTTCCACGCGCACGCCGGCCAGCTTGAGGTACGGCTCGGCGACGCGCTCGATCGGCGGGTACTGCGACTGCTGCAGCAGCAGCGCGCGGGTGCCGGTGGGGTCCAGTGCCGGCACCGGGTTCAGCGGCGCGCGCATCACGCCCAGCAGCGGCTCGGGCGGCTGCAGGTATCCGGACTCGTTGGCGTGGAGCGGCTGCGCCAGCGTGCCCGCCAGCAACGCCGCAAGGCCGATCGGCCTCCAGGTATGGAGCATGCGTCTCCCCGTGGTGGTTGAAANGGGCGAAACCTAGCACGCCCGCGCCGCGCGTTTCGAGGCGGCGCGCACATCCGGCCAATCGCGGCGCCGGACGCGCGCGCCGCGGCCACGGAAAAAGACAGGGCGGCCGGAGCCGCCCTGTCCTCGCATCGTGCCGCCCGCCGGCTCAGCCCAGCAGGTGGGCCACGCCGGAACGCTCTTCCTCCAGCTCGGCCAGGGTCTTGTCCAGGGCCTTCTGGCTGAACTCGTCGATCGGCAGNTCCTTGACGATGGTGTACTCGCCGTTCTCGGTGGTCACCGGGAAGCCGAAGATCACGCCCTCCGGGATGCCGTAGGAGCCGTCGGACGGCACGCCCATGGTCACCCACTTGCCGTTGCTGCCCAGCACCCAGTCGCGGATGTGGTCGATGGCGGCATTGGCGGCCGAGGCCGCCGAGGACAGGCCGCGCGCCTCGATGATGGCGGCGCCGCGCTTGCCCACCTTCGGGATGAACTCGTTGGCGTTCCAGCCGGCGTCGTTGATCATGTCCTTCAGCGACTGGCCGTTGACGGTGGCGAAGCGGTAGTCCGGGTACATGGTCGGGCTGTGGTTGCCCCACACCACCATCTTCTCGATGTCGCCCACGGCCACGCCGGCCTTGGCGGCCAGCTGGCTCAGCGCGCGGTTGTGGTCCAGGCGCAGCATGGCGGTGAAGTTCTTCGCCGGCAGGTCGGGCGCGGACTTCATGGCGATGTAGGCGTTGGTGTTGGCCGGGTTGCCCACCACCAGCACCTTCACGTCGCGCTTGGCGACCTTGTTCAGGGCCGCGCCCTGGGCGGTGAAGATCTTGGCGTTCTCCAGCAGCAGGTCCTTGCGCTCCATGCCCGGACCGCGCGGACGCGCGCCGACCAGCAGGGCGATGTCGGCGTCCTTGAACGCCACTTCCGGATCGTCGGTGCCGACCATGCCGGCCAGCAGCGGGAACGCGCAGTCCTCCAGCTCCATCATCACGCCCTTGAGCGCGGCCTGCGCCTTCTCGTTCGGCAGCTCCAGCAGCTGCAGGATCACGGGCTGGTCCTTGCCCAGCATCTCGCCGGAGGCGATGCGGAACAGCAGGGCGTAACCGATCTGGCCGGCGGCGCCGGTGACGGCAACTCGAACGGGGGTCTTCATCTCGGGAAATCCTTGTGGTGTCGNGGGGAAAGAATGGGCGGGCGGCGCGCGTGCCGCGGCGTCGCGCAGGTTAATGGACGCCGCGACCCGGTGCCGTCAGCCTTTGGTCCAAGGCGGGGGGTCGC
>JGI25331J36430_1002003_pt1 | contig 10014 bp, 8 predicted proteins | sample HigsolmetaAR206D_FD_36430 | JGI IMG/M metagenome (IMG submission 36430) | reverse complement strand
CGCCGGGACCGGCGGCGGCCTTGTCGTGCCCCGGGTGGGACTCGTCATCGAACGACACCGACTCAAAGACCGGCGGGAGAGACTTGTCCGCGCCCTTGCCGGGCCGCCAGCCGTCGGGCTTGCCGACGCCCAGGTCGTTGAGCAGGCTGTCGAGGTCAACTCGCGGCATGATGGCTCACCTACCTGCGGGGCCGGCGGTTCTTGCCGCCGGCGCCGCTCTCCTCGGCCAGGCTCAGGACATAGGTCTTGCCGTCGCACTCCAGCGACACGCTGCGCCCCTGGATCTCCACCACCCGGAAGTAGCCGGCGACGGTGTCGCCGACGCGGACGGTCTCGCCGCTGATCCGGGCGACCGGGTTGCTCCCGGCCAGGACGGTGTGCAGCTCGAGGGAGGCGAAGGCGCGATCGATCTCCTGCCGCCTCGCGGCGGCCTCCCGCTCGCGACGGGCGACCTCCGGGTCCACGCCGGCGGGCTTGTCCGGGGGCGGCGCCTCGCCCTCCAGGGCGCCGGCGATCTTGAACGGGTTGCGCTGCACCTGGTCCGGGGGCACCTGCTCCGCGGAGCGGTTGGCCGAGAGGTCCGCCAGCACGCGGTTGTGGTCCACGCTGATGGGGCTGTTGTTCAGGTCGTAGTCGATCTTGACGGACTCGGCCTGGCTGGACCGGGGGCCCATGCCCAGGTACCGCATGGCCAGCAGCGCGCCGGAGCCGGCGGCGAGGACCATCGCCAGCAGGGCCAACTGGCCGCTGAGCCGGGAGCGCGGCGGGGCCGCGGCGGCCGCGGCGTCCTCCGAGGAGGCCCCCAGCAGGTCCATCCGCAGCGCCGCCGCGGAGACGTCTTCCGAGCCCTGCCCCTCGGCCTCGGGGCCGGAGAGGATCGGGTCCACGTGATCGGGTCCATCGCCGCTCATGCTCATTTGCCGTTGCTCCCGTCCTGCTGGTAATAGACGCTCAGGACGCATCTGGCCTTCATCTCGCCGTCAACGTCCGTGGACCGCTCGATGTCGAGTTTCGAGATGCGGGTGATCCGCGGCAGCTGCTCCAGCTGCAGCAGGAACGCGTAGAACCCGTCGAAGTCCCCCTTGATCTCCACGTCCAGCGGCTGCTCCATCGCCAGACCGGCCTGGAGGGGCTTGGCCGACTTCTTGAACGTCGGGACCACGAGGTTGTTCTCGGCGGCCAGGGCGGCCAGCTGCCGCAGGATGCTGTCCATCTCCTTGGTGGTCGGCAGCTTGGCCTCGATGGCCGCGATGGACTCGGCGATCTGCTCGGTGTCGCGGGCCAGGTCCTCGCTGCGGGCGGTCGCCTGCCGCAGCTTCTCGAGCATCCCCTGCTTGTGCTCGATCTCCTTCTTGGCCCGGTCGATCTCCGCGTTCTGCGGCTTGAAGACCAGGAAGAAGCTCGCGACCGGGACGGCGATCAGCACGGCGAAGAAGAATCCCTGCCGGAGCACGGGGCTTGCAGCTATGTTCATCGCGTCACTCCTCCCTCGGCGTGGCGTCCGCCGCCGCGAAGTCCCCCTCCTCCGCCAGCGTGTTCTCGAACTCGGGGCCTTCCTGCGGGCGCGGCTTGGGCGGGTTGCCCGGGAGGAAGCCCAGACGCCTGGTCCAGCTCGCGGGCTGCGCCACCGGCTTGCCGTCCGGACCGATCGCGACGGCGCCGAAGGGGTCGTTCCGCGGGATCTTCAGCGGCTTGATGTTCCGCGCGTCCGCCGACGGGCGGATCGTCGCCTCGATCTTGAACTTGCGCCGGATCGTGTCGTCGATCTTCACCTGGGCGGTGCTCAGCAGTTCGACGTTCTCCAGCAGCGGGCACTGCTTCAGGGCGGTGTGGTAATCCGCCACGAAGGCGTCGTTGGCGGCCAGGCCCTCCAGGACGATCTGGAAGTCGTACCGCGGGGCCACCGGCTTGGGCGCCGGCGGGGGCTCGCTCTTCTTGCCCTTGGACGACCCGCCCTTGCCGGCCAGCGACCGGGCCCGTGCGGGCTGGGTGCTCTTGGCGGTCACCTGCGGCGCATCCTGCACCCGCTTGCCGTTCAGCTCCAGGTCCGTCAGGGTCAGCTGCTCGGGCATCCGGTTGATGATCTCGGCCAGCAGGATCGACCGCGGGACGCGCTCGATCAGCGCGGCGGTGATCTCGGCCTTGGCGAGCATCTCCGTCTTCTGGGCCTCCAGGGCCTTGAGCTGCTCGATCTTCTTGGTCTCCTGCGTGTACAGGAGGTTGATCTCCTGCTGGCGGGCCTTGACGCTGGTCCACTGCCGGTTGGTGACGAAGAACGCGCCCGTCACCGCGAACATCACGATGCAGAACAGCGCCAGCGAGATGAGGTTCATCCGCCGTTCCTGCTTCTGCCGCAGGTAGTCCTCGGGGAGGAAGCTCGAGCCCAGCGGATCGCTCCGAAGGCCCGGGGCGTAGTTCGGCTTCAGCGGGTTCATCCCAGACGCTCCTTGCTTGCGGCTGCCGCGGCGCCCGTGCGCCCGCGCCCCGCCCCGGCCCCATCCGGCGTGCTCACAGGTCCGTCGGCGACACGCAGAGCCCCAGCGGCACGGTCCAGCCGGGCTGCGGCCCGATCAGGATCGTCCCGATGCACGGCTCGGCCCCCGTCCGCGCCACCCGCGCCAGCGGGTCGGCGATCTGGGTGGGCAGGCGGATGGCGCGGGCCACGGCCTGGCAGAGGCCGCGGTGCCGCGCCTCGCCCCCGACCAGCACCGCCCGACCGACGCGTTTGCCGGGGAAGAGCGACTCGTGGTACCGCAGGCACATCGCGACCTCGTCGGTGAGCGTCTCGAGCTGGGCGCTCAGGTCGATCTCGTCCGCGTGCGCGCCGGGCCGGGTCGCGACGGCCGCGCCCGCGCCGGAGGCGCCTTCGCCGCGCCCCTCGTGCTTGGCCATCGCCGCGCTCAGCATGGCCATGCCCCCGCCGGCGTCAGCCCCCTCGGCGGGCCGCGGGGCGTGCGCCGGCGTGGACGGCGTCAGGGCCTTGGCCGCCAGCCGCTTCGCCCTGGCCTCGGCGACGGAGCACTTCAGCCCCCGCGAGAGGGCCTGGTCCATGTGGCGGCCGCCGACGGTCACCGTCTTTGCAAAGACCATCGCCGGCCCGTGGGCGATCACCACCTTCGTCGCCCCCGCCCCGAGGTCCAGGTACAGCGTCGCCCCGTCCGTCTCCTGATTCCCCGCGGCGACGCCGACGGTGAACGCCCGCAGCATCGCGTGGAACTCGGGGTGGATCCCCACCGGCTCCAGCTTCGCCGCGCTGAGCGCGTTCATCAGCCGCGTCACCAGGTCGCGCGACGCCGCGAGGCAGATCACCTCGTTCTTGCCGCTGATCCCGGTCGCGGGCACCTCCACGTGCCGGTACAGCAGCGCATCGGGGTGGCAGCCGACCTGCGCCGGCACCGCGGCCTTCACCAGGGCCGCCACCGGCGTGGAATCGGACTTGGGGAACTGCATGTGCTTGCAGAAGGTCTGCACCGCGGGGATGCCGCAGACGGCCCGCTTGCCCCTGAGTTCCAGTTGCTTGGAGAGCTTGACGAGTTCCGCGGCCTGAAAGGCGATCCGCTTGGCGTGATCGCCCGCGATGTCGTCGGGCGTCTCCACCATCGCCGCGCAGACGAGCTTCAGGCCCTGGTCCCCCTCGCCGGGAGCCACGTGGAGCACCTTGAGCGCCGAGACCCCGAAGTCCACCGCCACCGGGTATCCGGTGTTGAGCAGGTTGATCTTCTTCAGTCGTCCCAGCGGCGAAAACAGCATGATGGCGGCCCCGTCTGTCGTGATGTCGTGCGCAGGTCGGTTCTCTCGGTCCGACAGCACATCGGCGCACCAACGCCCGCCTGTTCATGCCCTCCGCCGACCCCGCCCCCTGCCCGCGGTCCCCAGCCCGCGCAGAACGCATAACCCGCCGCGAACGCGGCGGTCGCCGGGTCCAGGTCGGATAACCGCTCCTCGGTTCCTCAGCCCCGGCCCTCAACCCCGGACTTGCCGCATCCCCGCCGCCACCCTCTCCAGCACCCCCAGCGCCCGCCTCAACTCCCACACCTGGCGCGTGCGGTCACCGGTCGTGTTGCTGATCACCCGTACCTCGCCCGCCATCACCCCCACCCGCGCCCCCACCAGCGCCACCGCCGCCCCCTCCATCGCCTCCGCCAGGGCCCCCGTCCGCCGGCGGACGCGCTGGGCGAGCGCATCGGTCCCCGAGCAGGTGGAAACCGTCGCCACCGACCCGACGGCGCACTCCCCCACCGCCTCGCGGAGTTCCCGCACGAGGTCCGGCGCGACGGGCACTCGCGACCCTTGAACCGGGGATGGCCCCAAGGGAAACCCAAGAGCGGCGCAGTCGATGAACCCCTGCTCCCCCTCCTGCCCCGTCTCTACCCCCTCGTCCGCGAAGACGCACGCATCCGCCACCACGGTCCCGCCCACCCCGAGGTCGGCGACGCCGGGCAGAACCCCCGCCACCCCCATCGACACCACCGCACGGTGCCTCTGCGGGTCCAGCAACCGCCCCACCGCCCCCGCGGCGTTGGCCTTGCCGATTCCGGTCACGACCACGTCGAACCCGGGGGCGGCCGCGTGCAGACGCCAGGGCGACTCCGCCGCGGCCACGTCCGCCCCCAGCCCCGCGAGCACGGCCCGGGCCTCCGCCGGCGCGGCGACCGCGATCAGCACCGTGCGGGCTTTCGGATGGTCGCTCATCGTGGGATCCTGTTCCAGCACGTGGCCGCGGGCGACGGGGCCGGTCCGCGGGGGGAATAGAACCCGATTCTCGTGCGTAACGCCAGCGGCGGCCGTAGCATAACCCTCTCTTCACGCCCTCGAGGCGTGGAACCGTTCCCATCCTGGCCGGTTCAACACGTCGCGGGTCGCCCCCATCCCCGGGCTTACCGCACGCGCAACCCGATCGGAGACCGATCTGATGCCCTCCACACCTTCGCCGGCGTGCCCCCAACGCTTGCGCCGAACTCGCCAGACTCCCCGCCGCGGCAGCGCGCTCGTCAAGGTCCTCATCGCCGTCGCCGGGCTGGCGCTGGTCGGGGGCGTGTCGTACGCGGTGCTGGGAGCGGGGAGCGAGTCCGGGGAGGCCTCCACCAGCGCCACCCTCGACCTGCACGTCGTCACGCGGACGAGTTTCGACATCACCACGACCTCCAACGGCGAACTGGAGGCCCGCAACCAGATCGAGATCCGCAACCGGCTGGAGCAGCAGGCGACGATCACGGAGATCATCGAGGAGGGGCGGCTGGTCAAGAAGGGGGAGTTGCTGTGCAAGCTCAACGATGAGGCGATCCGCACGGCGATCGACGAGGAACTGCTCCGGGTCGAGACCGCCCGCGCCGAACTGATCCAGGCCCGCGAGGCGCACGACATCCAGGTCTCGGAGAACGAATCCGCGCTGCGCCAGGCCGAGCTGAAGGTGGAACTCGCACGCCTGTCGCTCCAGCAGTGGGAGCAGGGGGAACTGGTCAGCAAACGGCAGGAGAACGAACTGGCGCTCGAGAAGGCGGAGCGCGAACTGGAGCGCCTCAAGGAGAAGTACGAGCAGTCGAAGCGGCTGCACGAGGCGAAGTTCCTCTCCGACGACGAGTTCAAGCAGGACCACCTGAGCTACATCGAGGCGCAGGCCTCGCTGAAGAAGGCCCTGCTCGCCAAGGAGGTCTACGAGGAGTTCCAGGTCCCCAAGGACCAGAAGCAGAAGACCTCGGACCTGGAGGAGGCCAAGGCGGAACTGGAGCGCGTCCGGCGGAAGAACGAGAGCCAGCTCGCCACGAAGAAGGCCGACCTGGAGAACCGCAAGCGCCAACTCGCCATCCGCGAGGAGAAGCTCGCCAAGCTCCAGGAGCAACTCGCCGCCTGCACGATGCTCGCCCCCGCCGACGGCCTGGTCGTCTACGCCACGTCGATGGAGCGGGGATGGAGCTTCGGCGGCGACGGCCCGCTGCAGATCGGCCGGCAGGTGTACCCGAATCAGTTGCTGATCGTCCTCCCGGACACCAGCGAGATGGTCGCCTCGGTGAAGGTCCACGAGTCCATCGCCGGCCGGGTCCGGCCCGGGCTGAGCGCGACGGTCAAGATCGAGGCCCTCGGCGGCGCGACCTTTACGGGGCGGGTGCTCTCCATCGGCGTGCTCGCCGAGAGCACCAGCCGCTGGATGGACCCGAACCTCCGCGAGTACACCGTCAAGATCGCCCTGGAGGGGACCGAGGGGGCGGGGCTGAAGCCGTCGATGCGCTGCGAGTCGGAGATCCGCCTCGGGCGCGTCGAGGACGCCATCGCGGTCCCCGTGCAGGCGGTCTTCAACGAGGGGTTCGTCCGGTACGTCTATGTCCCGAGCGGCGCGAAGTTCGTCCGCCGCCCGGTGAAGATCGGCCGACGGTCCGACCGCTTCGTCGAGATCCTCGCCGGTCTGGAGCCGGGCGATCGGGTCCTGCTCCGCCAGCCCGCCGCGGGCGAGATCCTCGCCCGGCCGTGGGTGGACGCCGAACTGGCCGCCGTGGGCCTCAAGCAGAACGAGCAGGGCAAGATTGAACCAATTGAGGACGAGAGCCAGCGCCGTACGCCCCGCGGCGGCCCCCCGACGCACGCCGGCGCATCCGGCGACGCCAGGAGCCCGGATGCGCGGCCGGCCGTCGCCGAGGCCCCCGCGCAGCCCGCCCCCGTCACCGTGGCCGTCGCCGCGACCGACGCTGCCGCGACTGCACCGACTGCACCCGAAACATCCGCGTCCACGGAGAACGACGGCGACAGCGAGTCCGGGAGCGGCGAGTCTGAGCAGCGTGATGCGACGTCGAGTCCCCCCTTGCCGGGCGCGGCCGCGCCCGCCGCGACGGCGCGAGAGGCGGGCCGGTAGCGGCGCGTCTTNCCCCGCCGCGGAGAGGGGCGTGTGCTGATCCTCATCGCCGGCGTCGTCCTCGACAGGTTCGTCGTCGGACGGCGGGGGCGTGGGAGCCGGGCACACGGGGGCATTGCCCACGGGATAGAAGTTGTCCCGGCTGACGTCGTGCCCGTCCACGCGGACGATGGTCAGGTCCGGGGTCTTGCGCAGGTCCTCCGGCGGCCCCAGCCTCCCCTCCACCATGTCGAGCACCTCGCGCACCCGCGGCCGGCACGGATCCGCCGCGGTCCAGCCGTCCACCACGGCGGTTCGACCGTCGCTGAGGCCGACGATCAGCCCCGGCGCGTACGCGGGCGCGACCGAGAGCAGCCCCTTGAAGACCACTGGGTCGAACTTGCCGGCGCGGGTCATCTCCAGCAGCCGCCGCAGCGCCCCCACCGCCGGCAGCGGCGCCGCGGCGCCGGGGGGGCATCGCAGCCGCTCGAACGTCTCCGCCGCCGCGACGATCCTGGAGAAGACGTGGATCCTCCGGCCGGAAAGGGGCGCCGCCGCGCCGCCGAGCCGGCGCAGCATCGGGAAGCCCGTGCCGTCGTACTTCTGGTGGTGGTGCAGCGCGACGGCCGCCGCGGTGGGGGCCACCCGGCCGCGGAGCATCTCGAACCCCAGCCGCGTGTGCGCCTGCCACTCCGGGTCGGCCTCGTTCTGGGTCTTGCGCCAGCGCTCGCGGACCTCCGGGCTGAGTTTGAGCATGCCGACGTCGTGCAGCAGGGCGCCGACGCCGAGGTTCTCCACGCGCTTGGCCCGCGTCGGGCCGGCCGCGGCCCGCTCGGCGATCAGGTACGCGTCGAGTTTGAGCCCCAGCAGCAGCGAGATGAAGCAGGTCGTCGTCGCGTGCGAGAGCATGGGGCTGTCGGGAACGACCAGGTCGTTGAGCAGCACGCACGCATCCGGCCGATCGATGAGTTCCTTCAGCAGCGACCCGACCGCCTGCGCGTAGACAGGGAAGTCCAGCGCGGCGTGGCCCTGGCTGGAGGCGCGGTCGAAACTTTCGGAGATCGCCCCGGCGAGCCTGGCCTGCGCCTCGCTGATCTGCGGGGAGATGTACCGCGCCAGATAATCGAGCGCGGGGTAGCGGATCCACAGCGTGCCGACCTTGAGTTCGTGGAGGCGCTCCAGCGCGGCCGTGTCGAGCACGGCCCCCGGCTTGAGCAGCAGGTGCCCCGGCTTACGCGGGTGGTGCACCGGCAGGGCCACCACCATCCCCGCCCGCGCATTGGACGTCAGCACGCGCAGCATCGACCGCTCCGTCGCCGGGAGCCCCCGCGGGTCTCGCGGTTACCGGCTGTCCAGTTCATCGGCCGTTGCGACGCGCGTACTGAGCCGGGCTCGCGCCTCCCCGGGGTCCACCCCGCTCTGAGGCCGCCGGGCCGCACAAGTGGCGGCGGGCCGGTGTGAATCTGTGCCGGTTGTGCGGGCCGTCGGAGCATGCGCTCGGCCCCACGTCGAGGGCTGCCGCGAAAGCGCCGCGCGGATATCGGACGCGCCACGATCCTCATCGGCGGCGACTGCTCGACCGGCCGGCTCAGCGCCGTTCTCCCGCCGGCTGCTCGACCGCCGCCTCGCGCGGCACAGGGGCGGCCGTCGCCTCTCCCGGCGCCGCCCAGGTGAGCGGATCGGCCCCCTCCGCGGGCGTCATCGTGATGCGGGCCTGCCGGCGCCGCAGGAAGTGCTTCTCCACCAGGTGCCAACTCACCGCTCCCGCCAGCACGGACGGCGGCATCGAGCAGGCGAACAGCACCAGCGGGTGAACCTCACGCCCGAGCAGGGCGACGAGCGCCTGCTGGATCGGGAAGGCGTAGAGGTAGATGCCGTACGAGAAGTCAGCGCTGCGGCCGAAGGCCGAGAGCCGGCTGGGAGCGAACGCCAGCACGAAGAGGATGTACGTCCCGAACACCGGCATGACCGCCGCCATCCCGTGCGGGACGACGGCCCCGACGACCAGCGCGGCGGCGCTGACGGCGAGCAGCGCCCGCGAGACCGGGATCGAATCCCGGTACAGGTAGAACGCCGTCCCCGCCAGGTAGTACGGCAGCAGCCGCGACCACAGGCGCGGGCTGCCGAAGATCGGCCCGAGGAACCCGGCGCCGGGGCGGCGTCGAGCACCAGGAACGCGACGCCGATCACGACCGACGCCGCGAACGCCGCCAGAATGAACAGACGCTGACGCAGCAGCCCCGTCAGCCCCAGGAGCATGATCCCGATGTAGCACCAGAACTCGTACTTGATCGTCCACAGCGACCCATTGACCACGCCAGGGAACGGGTTGCCCGCGAACGGCCCGGGGACTTCCTGATAGTGCAGCGTCACCGCATCGACCAGCACGTCCACGACGTGCTCGACGGACCACGGCGAACCCCTCACCGCGCCGGCGACCGGCGTCACCGGCTCGAACCCCGGCGGGGTGGCCAGGGGCGCGACCACCAGCGCCGAGACGACCGAAGCCGCGATGAATCCCGGATGGATCCGCCGCACCCGCTTGCTGAGGCAGACCCACGGGCCGCGGCTGTTCAGGTAACTGTGCGTGATCAGGAACCCGCTGACGACGAAGAAGAAGTTCACCGCCAGCGCCCCGAAAGTCATCTGCCCGCCGGTCAGCCGCATCAACGGCTCCGGATCGTCCGATCCGGCGAGCAGCGCGTAGGAGTGCGCGTAGATCACCAGCGTGGCGAGGGTAAAGCGGATGAAGTTCAGATTGTTCGTCCGCGAATCGAAGTAACCTCGCACCGATCCGCACTCCTCTTCCTCCCCTGCCCGGCGGAGCCCCCGGCGGCGGACAAGGCCGAGGCCATTATGACGGACGCCGCCAGCCCGTGCACAGCGCCAAGCCCGGCCCAGCGCCGTATCGCGCCTTGCCCTAGTCCCCGCTCCTTACATCGGGTGCCGACCCAGCGCCGCACCGGGGTCGGCCGTGGTCACCTCTTCGCAGCCAAAGTCATCGCGATCGCGGACCGAGCCGCGGGGGGAGCGTCACCGATCCCCTCCTCACTGCATCAACTTTCCACAGGGCATTGCCGTCGGCCACAGAACTGCGGCCGACCGCACCGAAGATCACCTGGGGCTTCCCAGCAACTCGAATCGATCCGGCACCCGCGGGACGAGCACGACCACGGCGCGGACGGTCCGGG
>JGI25331J36430_1002000_pt1 | contig 10019 bp, 12 predicted proteins | sample HigsolmetaAR206D_FD_36430 | JGI IMG/M metagenome (IMG submission 36430) | reverse complement strand
CGACCGCTGGCCGAACTGGTACGAGGGCAACCCGTTCAAGGCCGCCCGCGACCGGATGATGGCCGACAAGGACGGCGCCGCCGCGCACGCCGGACACTGACCGCCATCCGGACGGCGAGCACGCAATGACGAAGGGCCGGCGCCTTGCGGCGACCGGCCCTTCGTAAGCTTCCCCGTCAAGCAGGCATTTCAAAAGTAGAACTTCCGGCGACGCGTTGGCGGTACTCGGCCGGGGTCAGATCGCCGAGCGAATCGTGGGGACGCTCCTCGTTGTACTCGAGCATCCACCAGTACGCGGCCTCGCGCACGTCGTCGAGGCGGGTGAACAGGTGCTGGTCCAGGACCTCCTCGCGGAAGGTCCGATTGAAGCGTTCGATGTAGGCGTTCTGGTTGGGCTTGCCGGGCTGGATGTACCGGATGGCCATGCCGTTGAGCTTGGCCCACTGCACGAAGGCCTCGCCCAGGAACTCCGGGCCGTTGTCGGTACGCAGGACCTGCGGCAGGCCGTGGTCGCGCTTGAGCTGCTCGAAGATGCGGACCAGGCGCGTGGACGAGATCGAGGTGTCGACCTCGATGTGCAGCGCCTCGCGGTTGAAGTCGTCGACCACGTTGAAGGTCCGGAAGCGGCGGCCACACGCCAGCGCGTCGGCCATGAAATCCGCTGACCAGACGGCATCGGGCAGCAGGGGAACGTAGAGCGGTACGCGTTCGCGCTTGGGCAGCCGCTGCTTGGCCTTGCGGCGCAGATTGAGCTTCATCGCCTTGTACACTCGGTAGATTCGCTTGTGGTTCCAGTCCGGACGCGCACGGCGCAGGACCTTGCAACACTTCCAGAAGCCGCGGCTCGGGCGATTCTCGACCACCTCGGCCAGGGCCGCGATGATCTCGGCATCCCGTACCGTCCAGTGCACCGGCGGCTGGTACCACGCTGCCCGCGACAACCCAACGCAATCACAGGACCGGCTCAGGGGCCGCGTGTGCACCTCGACCAGGTACCGCACGGCCTCGCGCTTCTGCTCCGGCCCTACAGTTTTTTTGCGATCAGATCCTTCATCGCGGCGTTGTCGAGCGCCAGCTCGGCGTACATCCGCTTGAGCCTGGCGTTCTCCGCTTCCAGGTCCTTGACACGCCGCAGCTCGGAGGCCTCCAGGCCGCCGTACTTCGACTTCCACTTGTAGTAGGTCGGAACGCTGATGCCGGCCTGCCGGCAGATGTCCTTGACCGGCACGCCGGCGTCGGCCTGCTTGAGGATCGAGACGATCTGGGTCTCGGTGAAACGGGACTGCTTCATGGAACCTCCTGGCTGGGGAAAACATGCCAGAAAGTTCTACTTATGGGGTGTCTGCGGATCGGGGAAGCTTACGCCTTCTTATTACTTGCTGGCATCCGGCAACGATGATCGTTCCGCCGCCAGATAGATCTTACTCGCCATTACAACGAAGACCACCCAGATTACCCCGGTATAGCTCAGGACGGAAACCTCAGAGAAGTTCGTAATTGTATAGAAGACAAGGAAGGCAATAAACATCGAATCAATCATTCTTCGATGCTGGTGGAATACCTTGATGGCCTTGAATGCGGTGACAAAGTACCCGAAGAGAAGCACCACCACTCCGGCTAGGCCGATGCTTACCCACGTCTGCAGAACACCGTTGTGGGCATGGGAGGGAACGAAATAGCGTGCATCCCACACCTGCACGGCGCCAGCGGTGGAACTCCAAAAGGCGTTATACCCATATCCAAGTATGGGCTTGTCTGCAATTACCTCGCCCCAGAGTCGGTCCCAAATCAATGTGCGGGTAGACAGCGTTGCATCCTTGCCAAGGCTTTCAATAAACGCAACTACAAGATCCCCGGATGTTCCTGATGCAATTAGGACTGCTATTCCGAGAATCAAAGATGCGATAACTCCGCCGCCAAGAGCTCTCTGGCGGCGATAGAAGAGAAAGAATCCATAGGCTAAAAATATCGTCAAAACAAGAAGTATCGCGCTTGCAGATAGGGTGATGATCACGCCAACCGTGCAGGCTGCTGTTATCAGGATGCCGAGCTTTCTGTTTTCCGGCGTTAGCGCCAACGCAAGGCCTGGTACCACACCCATCGCGATGGTGCGTCCGGCTATGTTTTTATGCAGGAACATCCCCCTGACAGCGGGATAATGTATGTCGTGATGAATCGCTAACGAAGGCACCAAGAGAATCGAGGTGACCTGCGCTACCACCATGCAGAGGCACACGGCCGCTAGGATTTTCGCGAAGCTGAGTTGATCAAATCTGCAGGCGATGGCCCATCCAAAGGCTGTTGCTAGAAGCAGAAGCATTATTCTAGGAACGGTGACTGGAATGTCGATGGACCAAACAATCGATCCTATAGAAAGCAGAAGCAGGGCCAGTATCCAACGCACTCTGAACAGCTCGCGGAGCGTGCCCTTGGCTCGGACCGCAAAGATGAAAACAGCATAGATGTATGCTGGAAAGCTGAATGCCCTAAGTAGATAGTTCGCCTCGCTGGATAGCCGCGCCTCGACGGTCGTTGACGTGGCAACAAACTGATCCAATGCCCCGCTCATTAGGAGTAGAGCGAGCGCAACATAAGCTGCCTCTGCAGTTCTTTTGATTACCATGAAATGTATCCGCCCGCTTCAGCGCCTTGCTACGGGCGCAGGGCGCAGTTTGATCGCCAGATCGGCCATTAATCGATAGGCCCTACCAGACATAACGATCTGCAAAAAAACAACGATTGAATGCTTTAAAGAGTAAGGGCGCTTTGCTATCGAGGAAAAATAAAGCGCAAGGGCTCTCCAGAGTTTTCCCCTCTTTGCATATGACTTGGCAAGAAACCATCCCCGAAAACCATAATACGCTCTATCAGAAATTAAGCCCCTGATGTTCTCAAGCCAATTTTCTCTGGCCTCTGGATGGGCGCCAGACGAGATACGGGCGGGGTCGAAATGATCCATCCATACAGCGCCTGGCTCCTTCTTCATAATCAAGTTGACGCCATTCCGAGAGCAGCGAATCGCAAAGTCCAGATCCTGACCGGCTGGAAGTCCTGGAAAATAACCGACCTCGACTGCAATTGACTTCCGCAGGACAATGGTTGATGTCTGTACGAAGCCTTTATCACAGAGCATATATTCCGCAACGTCCTCATCGGGCTTGATTCCCCTGTGCGGCTTTAAGAAAGTCACACCGTCGCCTCTGTCCACCACTACCTGCGAGTAGACAAGGGTATTAATTGGGCTTCGTTCAAGGATCTCTACGGAGCTGGCTATGTGGCCGGGCAAATATCTGTCGTCCGAGTCAAGGAGTGCAACATATTCTCCCCGAGCGGCTTTGATGCCGGAATTACGTGCCACGTTTGCGCCTGATTTGGGTTGCCTCAATACTCGAATACGAGAATCCTGAATTCGCTCAACAATCTCGGGCGTTCCGTCTGTAGAGCCGTCGTCTACGACTATCACCTCGATATTTTCATAATTCTGATCGAGCACAGACCTGACACAGTCCTCAATGCTGCCAGATCGGTTAAAAGCTGGAATAACGACGCTAACGAGAGGTTTCATATACTCCTACCTGCGGGAATTTATCATCCTAGCAAGGCGACCAGCCGCCGACATCGCAGTCGTGCGCGCGTCTCCCGCATTAAGTCCGATCACGACTGATGCGTATGAAATCGCTCCGACGCTGAGTGTTAGTATAGTCCTCAGCTCGGAAGGGTGGCCAGCCAGTCGCTGAGTCACCTTAACGCAAGCAGCCATAAATAGACCAGCGAATACGGCCTTGGCGGCATCACTCCATGGGAATGGGAGTGGAAAGCAAAATCGGCTAACCACCACAGATGTAGCCAGTCCGCATGCCTGCCCTCCAAGGGCTGCCCAACCGGCCCCGCTGAGGCCATGCTTAGGGATCAGGAGGTAGGCAAGAGTCAGGCTCGCAGCCGCTGCTGCGACCATGATAATGAACTGGCCAAAAGTCTTTTCTCCCAGCTGGGTAGACTGGGTGAAGTAGAACATTTGCCAGCTCATGAGAAAGGCAGACAATGCCAGCGGCGGGAGCAAAGTTGCAGCGGCATCTCGGTACTCAGTGCCTAGCAGAACGAAGGCGCAGTCCTCGGCGGCGACAGCCAAGCCCATAGCACATGGTACTGATATAAGAAGGAGAAGCTTCGCGTTGGCCGCGAGCTGTCGACGCGCTCCAGAAATGCCTTCATCTTTGAGCGCTCTGATGGCAAGAGGGTAACTAGCCAGTGTGACGCTCTGCAATAAAGTGGTGATGGTTTGGCGCCCTAAGTCAGAGATTGGGCCATAAAGACCTGCTTCGCGAGCGCCTAGAAAATAGGTGACAATAAACCTGTCACCTAGGACACTAATATTGAAAAGCACAAGCGATGCAGAAAGGGGCCATCCGTATGCCAGGATTCGCTTCGCCCAAGAAGAGTCCCAAGCAACGTCTTTTAAGAGTCCTCTAGCATAGCCAATGGGCGAAAGCACTAACGCTAAGGCGAGCGCCAGCACAAGGGCATACCCGCTTTTGAAGACTAGCAATGCAGCTGTTCCGAAGGCGAGAGACAATAGTGCCTTGATGCAGAGGGTTATGCTGTACTCGACAGGGCGTAGCGCGCCCCTCTGAAGTTCCTGAAAGAAGTCAAATGCTGCCTGGCATAGTAAGACAATTACTGAAGCAGCGATGAGACCGTGATCGATACTTGTTTCAAAAACTGTGGTGCCTATTGCAGCGCCGGAAATAATGACAAGTGCAATAAAAATGTAGATACCAGATGCTGCTCCAATGACTTTGGGTCGGTCCTCGCCATGAGCATAGCGGAGGACACTTAGCCTCAACCACTGAAAAAGTGCGGCACTACCGAGAAGTGCGGTTGAGGTGGCTAATACATATGCAGACAAAACATTCGGATCTGCCAGTCGCGTAAAGATCGCCGTTGATACCACCATAATAAGCGCAGGCACTAATCGACCTGCGACGTAAATGGCGGCGTGCTTGCTAACGTTAGCCATTGGGCTCAAATTTCGAACTGGCCCACGAAAGCAGCTCCTTGCGCGGCCAGAATAAAGTATAAGACGTTGGTATATACTCGCCGCGACGATAAAGTTCGCGTCTGGTTCCGGATTTCATCGTGGCGCGTTCCACATCCTTAGCGGAGGATGCTCCGCGAATCAGTATCGCGCCGCCCTCAACGGCGATGCTATTGAGATAGGCCAGGCGCGGACTAATTGCGCCCACATGAGGATCGTTAAACCAGCTCTTTACGGTGAGTCCTACAAGGCTACTATCCGCATTCAATGCTTCAGCACCATATCTAAATGCCTTGACGAGCGAATTTTCGTTAAACAAGTCGAGGCGGCGCGGTTCCACGTACAGACGAACGCAGGGAAGACGCGCGGGTACGCCATGGACGAGGCACATTGGATGGCGGAGTAAATACCAAAGCCCAAGTCTATTTGCCAACCTGCTGCGTAATTCGACCCACCAGGCGTCTGCTGGAAGGCTATAGCCATATGCAAAGCGGACGTCCTTGATGAATTCCTCTGAATCTGGGTTGTAATCGGCATTCTCAAAGTGCTCATACATGAGTTCCAGATATTCGAGGTAATCTCGCTGTGCCTGCGATTTGCTCACGTACCTTCCGAATATGGAAGGTACAGACAGATTTGCAACGCCCCGCAATATAACCCAGTTAAGAATCCTTCTCGACGCTTGGTTGCTCAGTGGGTCACCGACTACACGTTGGAATGGCGGCAGTTCACGCATAAGCCCAGGCGTCCTGCGAGACGCTTCCAAAGCCCTGGCATATTTTTCCCCCCAAGCCACCAGATCCGCTGGTAGACAGGAAGCAAGATCCGAACAGTGAGATGCTGCTCGGTCCGCATAAAAAACTAACTCTTGATGAGAGTTTGATTGCATGCCAAGGGACCGCCTATTCAATTTGCCTGACCATCACGCAGAGAACTCACAACCAGTATGCGGACTTTATGATGTCAACTGCCGTGCAATCGAGCGAGTCCACATAAGTCTGCCCAAGAAATAGGGCGCACTCATGATAGGTGGCAATTGCGCCAGGGACCTTATGAAGACTATATCCACTTGTTGGCTTCCTATAGAACTCTTCGATTCCCGCCATCATCTCACTCGCCCGAAGCTTTTCTTCTTCAAGGGAGAGGCCTAGCTGACTCGATGCAGTGCGGAGGGCTTGGATAATGTCGAAGTCGAGGCAGTAGGGAACGGCCTCCATGAAGGGCTTATGCCGCAGAAAAAGTTTGGACGCTGCTGATCTGACCTGTGGCAGAGCCACATACCTACGGTCAGTGGCATGGTCAATCCAAAGGATATGCGCCAGCCCCCCGAGGTCACCAAGCTCCGGATCGTGGCGGATGGAATATCCGACGCGGAACAACTTTTGTAGCAACTCACTCTTATAGGCTCTTATCAGGCCGGTCTTGGGATCCAAGAGATCATCGACTGAGTCGCGGATGCGCTTAGTGAACCCATTAATTTGACTGGCAAATGGAGAACTCCTCTCAAGAGAGAGGAAGATTGACGGAATTCCGCCGAGCCAATGGCTGACGCGCCAACTATGATGGCTCCATCTCTTAGGAAACTTTGGGGAGAACGTATGCTCATCAATAAGCTCGCCCGGCACAAAGTCACGCCCATGAAGAAATCTCGGATAGAGATCCTCGAAATGGCTACGGAGCAAATTCATTGCTCCGAGTAGATAGGCGAAGTTATGCACCGAGACTTGATTGGGCGTGACACCCCCGGAGAGTCCCGGCAAGCGCGATTTATGAGCGATATCGCAAAACTTCTCTAGAGCATGTGGTGAAATGAGAGAGATCGATCCGGTGAGGTATAGCGAATATACCAAGTCGCAGTGCTGCTCAATGGATGCTTCCGGAAGTTCTCCGCCCTCAGTCCACCCCTTGAAGAGGTCAGAGTGACGGCTCGACAGATAGTTTAGTACGTCGATCTTAAGGGCTGGCATCGTCCCGGCGCTCCGGATTATCAGCGATTCGTATATCTAGCAAGGCGATAGAGGGAATAAGGATTTGTCACCAAGTAGCGATATCCAAGTCGCCGCGGCTCCTTGATTGCCCGGTACAGCCACTCCAAACCAGCAGACTGCATCCATGCAGGAGCTCGGGGGGCGTCCCCGGAAAGAAACGCGTAGAGACCGCCGCATGTCTTGATCCAGCCAACACCGGCCAGGCGCTCCCTATTTCGTACGGCCCAAAATTCCTGCCGAGGCTTACCAAGCGCAATCCAAACAACGTCAGGTTGCGCCTCGCATATTTGGGCACAGACGGCTTCGTCTTCATCGGGACCAAAGTAGCCGTGGTGTCTGCCCACAATTTGAAGATTAGGATAAAGGGTTCGAATCTGATCAACCGCTTGCCGATTCTGCTCCTCCTTGGCGCCAAGCAGGAAGAACTTCATGCCGCTCCTCTCAGCTGCCCGTGCCGCGTCATGAAAGAAGTCTGTGGTAGCTATCCGCTCAGGCAACGGATGCCGGGTTAGTCTGCTCGCAAAAACGACCGGCATGCCATCGGCATGAATGATATCTGCTTCATCCATTGCATCGGCGAAACGCTTGTCTCTTCCGGCAAGCGCGATCCCTTGCCCATTGGATGAGAAGACGAGTCTTGGTAGCCAGGCCCTGCCCTGCTCACGTGCCTTCATGCAATCGCGAACCATTACCTCGGCCAGCGCTTCGCGGGTTATCGCGGCTGTTGGAAACCCGCCAACATGGACCACGGGGAAATCATACGAACTTTGCACGTGGTGCTCTCTGTGAATAGTGCGGCGATTCATTTGCGGAAGGTTCTGAACCAGTCCGAAAATAGTTTGAGTCCGTCGACAAGTCTGACGCGCGGCTCAAAATTCAAGTCACGTGCGGCATTGCTAATGTCGGCGTAAGTTGCGTACACGTCGCCGGGCTGCATCGGCAAGAACCTCTTGACGGCTTGTTTACCCATATATTTCTCGAGGAGGGTAATCATGTCCATCAGTTATTCAGGATGGTTGTTCCCGAGGTTATAGAGCCTGTGGGGAGTGGAGGAGCGATCAAACTCTGGGGGGGGGGNGCTCAACAAGCCTCACGATGGCGTCCACGATGTCGTCGATGTACGTGAAGTCGCGCTTCATGTCCCCGTTGTTATATACATCGATGGGCTTCCCGGCTTCAATTGATTCTGCAAACTTGAAGTAAGCCATGTCCGGCCGCCCCCAGGGGCCGTACACAGTAAAAAATCTCAATCCTGTGATCGGAATGCCGTATAGATGTGCATAGGTTTGGCACATCATTTCATTTGCTTTCTTTGTAGCGGCATATAGAGAAATAGGCGAGTCCGCGCGATCTTCTTCGGAGAAAGGTTGTTTTGTGTTGGCGCCGTACACCGAAGAAGATGATGCATAAATGAGATGATTGACGCCGCTTCGCCGGCATCCCTCCAGTACCGCTAGTGTGCCTGTAAGGTTGCTTTCCAGGTAGGCAAATGGATGGTCAAATTGAATAGCGAACGCCCGCTTGCGCGCCGAGATGCAGGACAGTATCAAACGGATGGGTAGTAAATAGTTTTGCTATGCCCTCTCGGTCTGATAGATCAATCTTAATGAAACTAAAGTTGTCGAATTTCTCAAGAAGCTCCAGTCGCGCAGTCTTGAGCCTAACGTCGTAGTACGGATTTAAGTTGTCGATGCCGACAACATGGTGGCCTGCTTGTAGCAGGCGATTTGCACTGTGGAAGCCAATGAATCCGGCGGCGCCTGTAATAAGGTGTTCATAAGGATTAGAGAATATTTTTCAGTCTGCGCCAAAAAGGTCGCGACTATAGACACGATCCGCTACATCCTGAATTTCCGGGGTGATTCGATTGGCGACAATAACGTCTGCTTCTTGCTTGAACTGGTCTAGGCTGTTGACCACGCGGGAACGGAAAAAGTCCGCATCCTTGAGAACCGGTTCGTAGACTATGACCTCAATGCCCTTTGCTTTTATCCGCTTCATTATCCCTTGGATGGCAGAAGCGCGGAAATTATCTGAACCGGTCTTCATCACGAGACGATATATTCCAACAGTGCGCGGCTGCCTCGAGATGATTTGATCAGCGATGAAATCTTTTCGAGTCCTATTTGAGTCGACGATCGCTCGTATCAGATGCTGAGGTACGTCTTGATAGTTCGCCAGCAACTGCTTGGTGTCCTTCGGGAGGCAGTAGCCACCGTAGCCAAAGCTGGGGTTGTTATAGTGCGCGCCGATGCGTGGATCTAAACATACGCCGTCGATGATCTGGCGCGTGTCCAGGCCGTGGGTGCAGGCGTACGTATCGAGTTCGTTGAAGTACGCGACGCGCATTGCCAGATAGGTATTGGCGAACAGCTTGATGGCTTCGGCTTCGGTGGCATCGGTGAACAGAACCGGCACCTCCTTGGCGAGCGCGCCCTCCTGCAGCAACGCCGCAAAGCGCTTTGCACGCTCTGAACGCTCTCCAACTACGATCCGACTGGGATGGAGGTTGTCGTAGAGGGCACGTCCCTCGCGTAGGAACTCGGGGGAGAAGAGGACGTTTTCCGTTTCCAGCTCTTGGCGGATACGCTTGGTGTATCCAACGGGAATGGTGGACTTGATGACCATCACCGCCTGCGGGTTGATCTCCTTCACGTCCCGAATGACGGATTCAATCGAGGACGTGTTGAAGTAGTTGGTCTGTGGGTCGTAGTCGGTAGGGGTGGCGATGACGACGAAGTCGGCGCCGGCGTACGCCTCCTGCTTGTCCAGGGTTGCCTTCAGGTCGAGTGGACGATTGGCGAGGTAATCCTTGATCTCCCGGTCCTCGATTGGCGACTTGCGGGCGTTGATCAGTTCAACGCGCTTTGGATCGATGTCCAAAGCCACCACACTGTGGTTCTGCGCGAAAAGGACAGCGTTGGATAGGCCGACATAGCCCGTGCCGGCAACAGCAATCTTCATCAGACACTCCTTGTAACGACGACTCGGAACGA
>JGI25331J36430_1001994_pt1 | contig 10043 bp, 8 predicted proteins | sample HigsolmetaAR206D_FD_36430 | JGI IMG/M metagenome (IMG submission 36430) | reverse complement strand
GGCGGCGTTGGCCGCCTGGGGCGGGGCCGCGACGGTCAGCGCCACGGCACCACCCGCGGCGGCCATGGCGGTGGCAGCGAGCGCCGTGACCAGGCGCCGGGGAGATCGGGACGGTTGCGGCATCTGGTTCCTCCCAGCCTGCGGAACGGGTCGCCACCGTGACCGGGTGGCGGTGGGTGGTGGTGGGGTCGGGTGGACACGCGGATCATAGAAACATTTCGCAGTATGACTCGAAACATTGCAAGTCACAAGAGCGACAGTTCTCGATCAATCGCCGGCGTGGCGGCGTGCGGCCTGGTCGCGTTCTTCGCCGACGGCCTCGCGGGCGGTCCCGGCCGGTCGGGGGGGCGGAGGGTGTGCGGCATGGCGGGGCCGGCCTGCCGCGGGGGGGAGGCCGGGAATGCCTGACGTGCTGCAGGAGCGAGCCGGGGTGCCGGTCCTGGTCTGCGACCCGGCCGGNCCGCCGATCACCACCGTGGAGGACGCGCTCGACCTGATCGGCGAGGCCCTCCTCGGCGCCGAGGTGGTGGCCGTTCCCGCGGAGCGGTTCGACGAGCGCTTCTTCTCGCTCGGCACCCGGTTCGCCGGCGAGGTGATGCAGAGGTTCGTCAACTATCGGCTGCGCCTGGTGGTGGTCGGCGACATCTCGCGACACCTCGCGGCCAGCTCCGCCCTCCGCGCCCTCGTCCACGAATCCAACCAGGCCGGCCACGTCTGGTTCGTGCCCGACCTCGACACGCTCGACAGGCGGCTCGGCGCCGGCACCGCTCGCCCCGCGCGCCGTACCGGTGGCCCTGGCGAGGACCGGCGCCCGGCGTGACGACGACGCACCCGGTGTCCCGCGACGGCGCGGGCGTCATCGCCGTGACCAGGGCGGTCGAGGAGGAGGTCACCTCCCTGCTGGTGGTGGGAGAGGGCCCCGCGACCGGAGGCGACGCAGCACGCCCCCGCTGACCGTCGGCCGGGCGCGCCCGGCGAGGGACGCCCGGCGGGTCGGGAGGAAGCGCAGCGTCGCCCCGGACGGGTACGGTGAGCGCCGTCCGCCGGACCGGAGCGGGACCTTCCGTCCCTCACACAGGAGTAGCGATCGTGGACCGCACCTTCCAGGTCGACCTGCGCGGCGTGGTCGACCTGCTCAGTCACCACCTGTACGGCAGCCCGCGGGTCTACGTCCGGGAGCTGCTGCAGAACGCGGTGGACGCCATCACCGCCCGCCGGGCCGCCGAACCGGCGGCGCCGGCCGTCGTCCGGATCGAGCCGCCCGAGATGACCGGTGACGGCACGCTGCGGGTGCACGACACCGGCATCGGGCTGACCGAGGCACAGGTGCACGAACTGCTCGCCACCATCGGCCGTAGTTCCAAACGGGACGAACTCGGCTTCGCCCGGCACGAGTTCCTCGGACAGTTCGGCATCGGGCTGCTCTCCTGCTTCCTGGTCGCCGACGAGATCCGGGTCCAGACCCGGCACGGTGACGAGCCGACCGTGCTGTGGACCGGCTACGCCGACGGCCGCTACCGGGTCGAGCTGGCGGGGCCGGGCGCCNCCCGGGCCGAACCGGGGACCACCGTCACGCTGACGCCGCGTCGCGGCGCCGAGCAGTGGCTGACCACCCCGACCGTGACCGAGTTGGCCCGGCTCTTCGGGTCACTGCTGCCGATCCGGGTCTACGTCGGGGACGTGGAGACCACCGCCGGACCGCCGCCGTGGTCACCGGCCGCCGGCGCGTCGCCGGCGGACCGCCGGGAGCGCCTCGTGGCCTACGCCCGCGAGGTGCTCGGCTTCACCCCGTTCGACGTCGTCCCGCTGTCGGTGCCGGAGGCGGGGCTGACCGGGGCGGCGTTCGTCCTTCCCACGCCGGTGAACCCGGCGGCCCGGGCTGGGCACCGGGTCTACCTCAAGCGGATGCTGCTCGCCGAGGGCGCCGAGGGGCTCCTGCCGGACTGGGCGTTCTTCGCCCGCTGCGTCGTCGACGCCAGCGAGCTGCGCCCNACCGCCAGCCGGGAGGCCCTCTACGAGGACAGCCTGCTGGAGAGCACCCGGGAGGCGCTCGGCGACCAGCTCCGGGGATGGNTGGTCCGGCTCGCCGACAGCAGCCCGCTCCGGCTCGCCGAGTTTCTCCAGNTCCACCACCTCGGGGTGAAGGCGCTGGCGCTGCACGACGACGAGATGCTCCGGCTGGTCGAGCGCTGGTGGCCGATGGAGACCAACACCGGGCAGACCACGCTCGCCGAGTTCCGCGAACGGCACGGCCTGATCCGGTACGCCGCCAGCGTCGACGAGTTCCGACAGCTCGCCGCGGTGGCGGCGGCGCAGGACGTGGCGGTGGTCAACGCCGGGTACACGTACGACACCGAGATCATCGAACGACTGCCCCGGGTCGACCGGTCGATCCTGATCGAGCGGCTGGAACCGAGCGACCTCACCACCCGGTTCGACGTCCTCGACCCCGGGGTCGAACTGGCGCTGCGGCCGTTCGTCGCCACCGCGCAGCGCGCCCTGGACCGGCTCGGCTGCGAGGTCGTGGTCCGGTCGTACGCGCCGGCGTCGCTGCCGGCCCTCTACCTGGTGAGCCGGTCGGCGCTCTTCCAGGAGCAGTTGCAGGCGACCCGGGAGCGCGCGGACGAGACGTGGGCCGGCGTCCTGGACGCGATCGCCGCCTCCGGGCCGCCGGAGCGTCCCCAGCTCGTGCTCAACCACCGCAACCCGCTGGTCCGCCGGGTCACCGCGCTCACCGACCCGGAGCTGGTCGGCCTCGCCGTCGAGGCGCTGTACGGCCAGGCGCTGCTGCTCGGCTACCACCCGATCCGGCCGGCCGACGCCGCCCTGCTCAACAACTCGTTCCTCGGCCTGCTCAACCGGGCCGTGCCTGGACAGGAGTGACAGCCCCGTGGCCTCCAGCAACGACGACCTTCACCGGGCATTCGAGCGGATCCGCGAGATGCCGTACGGCAGCGGGCAGATCGCGGCCGTCGAGCAGCTGATCCGACAGGCGGACGCGGCCGGCGACGAGTACATGTCGTTCGCCTCCCGGATGCTCGCCACCACCGCGTACGTCTACGGCGGCGAGCCGGCCCGCTCCTTCGTGACGTTCTCCTGGTGCCTGGCCCACCACGACAACAACCCGCGACCCTGGCACCAGCACTTCGAGCACAGCCTGCTCTGGTACTTCAAGTACATGGTCAACGGCCTGCTCTCCTTCCCGGAGGTGCCGCTTGACCGCACCAGGGCCGTCATCGACGACATGGAACGCCGGTACCGCGAGGGCGGGCACAGTCTCCAGGCGGTCTACAAGATGCGNCACCGGGTGGCCCGGCACCTGGGAGCGGCCGAGGAGGCCGAGGAGTGGTACCGGCGCTGGACCACCACGCCCCGGGACGACCTCTCCGACTGCGCCGGCTGCGACCCGTCGACGCAGATCAGCTACCTGGCCTCGATCGGTCGCGACGAGGAGGCGGTGGCGCTGGCCGAACCGGTCCTGGCCGGGCGGCTGAGCTGCACCGAGCAGCCGCAGGGTGTCCTCACCGCGCTGCTCATGCCGTACCTGCGGACGGGCCGGCGCGAACAGGCCCGCCAGGCGCATCTGCGGGCGTACCGCCTGCACCGGGGCAACCTGGCCGACCTGTGGGACATCGGCGAGCACATCGCCTTCTGCGCGGTCACCGGCAACGAGGTACGCGGGCTGGAGCTGCTCGAACGGCACCTGGACTGGCTGGACCGGTCNCCCTCGCCGGCCAGCACGATGCACTTCGCCGCCAGCGCCGCGCTGCTGTTGCGGCGGCTCGACGCCACCGGCCCCGCCGGGCTGACCGTGCGGCGGCGGGCACACGGCGACCGGCCGGAGGCCGAGGTGCCGGTCGGGGCGCTGGCCGAGGAGATGGCGGCGACGGCCCGGCAGATCGCCGCCCGGTTCGACGCACGGAACGGGACCTCGGCACAGTCCGAGGTGGTGGCCCAGCTGTTGGCGCTGACCCCGATCGGTGACCACCTGCCGCTGTCGGCCACCGCCCGGCGCCGGCCGGCGTCCGCCACCGGCTCCGGCCAGGCGGCGCACGGCGGGTCCGCCCCCGTCGAACCGGTCGGTGCGGCGGACGCCCCCGGTGGCGCGGCCCCGGCGGACGCCGGCACCGCCGGCGCAGCCGGCGGCCCGACCACGGCGCCGTTCCCGCTCCGTCCGTCCCTGCCGTTCGAGCTGCCGGCGGAGGCGGACCCGACCGAACTGCTCGATCTGGCCGACGAGCTGTGGCGCACCGAGCGGCACGGCGAGCTGGCGNCGGTGCTGGCCGCCTTCGACGAGCGGTTCGGNGGCCGGGAACACGAGCTGCCGGTGTTGGCCCGTCGGGTCGAGTTCCGGGCGGCCGAACGGCACCGGGCCGAGGACCTCACCGGCGCGGTGGCGCTGAACCGGGAGGCGGTCGAGTTGTACCGCCAGGTGCCGGACCCGGTGCGGGAACAGGTGGTCGCGAGCCGGCTCGGCGTGCTGCTGGTGCTGACCGGGGAGGTGGAGGAGGGCGTGGCGCTCGCCCGCTCCACGGCCGACTACCTGAGCGAGCACGGGACCGCCGCGCAGCGGGCCGCCGCGCTGGACCGGCTCTCGATCGCGCTGATCGAGACCGGGCGTGGCGACGAGGCGCTGGCCGTGGCGGACCGGGCGGCGGCCGCGGCGGCCGAGGCCGCCGACCCCTACCTGGTCGCGCGGGTCGCGTTGCACCGGGTTCGGCTGCTGGAACTGGTGGATCGGCGGGACGAGGCCGGCGAGGCCGCGTTGCGTGCCCGGGANCTCTACCGCGGGTTGGGGCTCGTCGAGCCGTACGCGGTCGCGTCCATGGCGTACGCGAACTCGCGGCCCGACCCGGCGCAGGCCGTCGAGGTGTACGACGAGGTGGTCGGGATCGCCACCGCCGACCTCGTGCTTCCCGCCCGGACCGGCCGGGCCCGCGCGCTGCTCGCCGCCGGCCGACCGGGCGAGGCGGTCGACGACCTGGTGGAGGCCGTCGCGATCTGCGTCGAACGGGACATCGTGGACGGGGCGGCGTTCCTGCGCTGCGAGCTGGCCGAGGCGTACCGGAGGGCCGGCCGGATGGCGGAGGCGGCCGAGGCGGCGGAGGAGGCCCTCGGCGCCCTGGACCGGATCGGACACCAGGCCGAGGCGGACCGCTGCCGGCACATGCTCGCCAGCATCTACCTGGCCCTCGGGGAGCAGGGGCCGGCGCTCAACCTGCTCGACGAACTCGCCGAGAACCTGGACGGGCCGGACAATCTTCCGCACCGGGGGCAGGTGCTGGAGGAGGCGGGCGGGATCCTGTACAACCAGGACCGCGACAACCTGGCGGCACAGCGCTTCGCGGCGGCGGCGTCGGCGTACCAGGCGGCCGGTCTGAGGCTCGACGAGCTGCGGGCGCGGCGACGGGAGGTCATGGCGCTGTGCTGGGCCGGCGACCCGGAGGCGTCGCTCGCCGCGCTGGAGCGGGCGGACACCCTCGCCGCCACCCTGCCCGCCGACCCCTGGCCGTCGGAGCCGGCCCCCGGCCCGGACGGGAACCCGGAGTACGGGCCGGCGCTGCGCTGGGAGCGGGCCATGCTGGCCGACGCCGGGGCTCGTGCGCTGCTCGCCGCCGGCCGCGAGGGCGAGGCCCTGGACCGGCTCTCCGGAGTCGCCGACCGGCTGCGCTCGATCGAGGCGTTCGGCGAGGCGCTGCACGTCGACCTGCTCACCGGCGAGCTCCTGGTTCGGGTGGGCCGGCCCGCCGACGCGGAGCCCGTGCTCCGCGGTACCCTCGGTGGCCTTCCTGCACAGTCCGACCTGGTCCCGCGTGCCGCCTGGTGGCTCGCGGAGGCGCTGTCCGCGCAGGGCCGCGTCGACGAGGCCGAGGCGCTGCGCGCCCGGTACTCCCTCGACCAGGACGAGTAGCTGTGNTCTGNCGGACACGGAATGCTCGGACGGGATGGTGATTGTCGGTAGCTAGGCTGGTCGGGTGACGGTGGAGGAACAGGTGATCGAGGCGGAGGCCGGTACGGCGGCCAACGGCGGACGCCGGCGGCGGTCACGGCGCGACGAGATCCTGGAGATCGCGGTCGGGCTCATCGCCGCCCGCGGCTACCACGGGGTCTCGATGGACGACATCGGGTCGGCTGCCGGGGTGACCGGGCCGGCGCTGTACCACCACTTCGCCGGCAAGGAGGCGATGCTCGTCGCCGCCCTGATGCCGGTGAGTGANAGNCTGCTGGCGGGTGGCCGGCAGCGTGTGGCGGAGCATCCGGACNANCCCCGTGCCGCGCTGGAGTCGCTGATCGACTTCCATGTCGAGTTCGCCCTCGCCAACCCGGCGGTGATCGCCCTGCACCTGCACGAGTTGGACCGGCTCCCGGAGGAGCCGCGCCGGCAGATCCGCCGGCTGCAACGGCTCTACGTCGAGGAGTGGGTGGGGGTGCTGACCGCGTTGCACCCCANGCTCTCGGCGGCGGAGGCACGGGTGCTGGCACACTCCGCGTTCGGCCTGATGAACTCCACGCCGTTCCTCGGCGGGGAGGTCGACCGGGAGCGTCGGGCGGTGCTGTTGCGGGCCGCGACCCTCGCCGCGCTGCTCGCCGATCCCGACCGCTGAGTCGGTGTCGCCGGCCGAGCCGCCGTCTCGGCCGGCTTCCGGGTCCGCGGCCGGGTCGCCGTCCCGCCCGCGGAGCGGTTGCGCGTACGAGCTCGCACGACGCCGTCGGACGCGCCGGCCGGGGACCGTTCCCCGGCCAGGAAGGGGAGGAACCTGACATGATCGAGTCGTTGCTCGTCGCGAACCGTGGCGAGATCGCCCGTCGGATCATCCGTACCGCCCGGCGGCTCGGCGTCCGGACGATCGCGGTCTACTCGGAGGCGGACGCCGACCTGCCCTTCGTCCGGGAGGCCGACGAGGCGGTCTGCGTGGGGCCGGCCAACCCGGCACAGAGCTACCGCAACGGCGAGGCCATCCTCGCCGCCGCGAAGTCGACCGGCGCGGACGCGATCCACCCCGGATACGGGTTTCTGTCGGAGAACGCCGAGTTCGCCCGTGCCGTCGAGGCGAACGGCCTGGTCTGGGTCGGTCCCGGCGCGGACGCGATCAGCGCGATGGGCGACAAGATCAATGCCCGGAACCTGATGGCGGCGGCCGGGCTGCCGGTCGCTCCCGGCACCGCTGAGCCGGCGGCCGACGTCGAGGCGGCGCTCGCCGCGGCCACGGAGATCGGTTTCCCCGTCATGGTGAAGGCCGCCGCCGGCGGCGGCGGGATGGGCATGGCGGTCGCCACCGACGAGGCGCGCCTGCGCGCCGAGTACGACAGGGTGCGCGGGTTCGCCGAGCGGATGTTCGGCGACGGGGCGGTGCTGGTCGAGCGGTACTTCCCCCGGGTACGCCATGTCGAGGTTCAGATCCTCGGGTTGGCCGACGGCCGTGTCGTCGCGCTCGGCGAGCGGGAGTGTTCGGTGCAGCGCCGCAACCAGAAGCTGGTCGAGGAGTCACCGTCCCCGGCCGTCACACCCCGGCTGCGTGAACGGCTGCTGGCGGCGGCCGTGCGGGCCGGCGAGGCGGTCGGCTACCGCAACGCCGGCACCGTCGAGTGCCTGCTGGTTCCGGGCCCGGCCGACGGTGGGGGTGACGGTTCCCCGGTCGGCGAGTTCTTCTTCCTGGAGATGAACACCCGGCTGCAGGTGGAACATCCGGTGACCGAGCTGGTCTACGGCGTGGACCTGGTCGAGGAGCAGCTGCGGATCGCCGCCGGACTGGCGCCGACCTTCGACCCGGACGCGCTGGCCCCGCGTGGGCACGCGATCGAGTTCCGGATCAACGCCGAGGACCCGAAGCGGTTCCTGCCCGGCCCGGGTGCGGTCACGGCCTGGACCGAGCCGTCCGGCGAGGGGATCCGGGTCGACTCCGGATACGCTCTCGGCACCACGGTCACCCCCTTCTACGACTCCCTGCTGGCCAAGCTGATCGTGTACGGCGCCGACCGCGCCCAGGCGATCGAACGGGCGCGCGCCGCGGTCGCCGGGTTCGAGGTCGCCGGCCCGAAGTGCAACCTCCCGTTCTTCGCCGAGCTGTTGGACAACCCCGAGTTCCTCGGTGGCGACTACGACACCGGCATCGTCGGCCGGATGCGCTGAGCCTCCGCGTGCCTTCGCCGCGTTCCTCGTCGACCGTGGACCTCCGCACCCGTGACGAACGAGTGCATGATCATCTATTCGGGGTGCGGGCTGGGACAATGGGGGGACCGACGACGTCACAGCGAGGTGACCCATGACGCAGTTGCCGGCTACGGTCTCGATCCGGGAGGTCGGCCCCCGGGACGGGTTGCAGAACGAGGATCCGGTCCCGACCGACGCCAAGGTACGGCTCCTCGACGCGCTCTCGGCCACCGGCGTCCGGCGGATCGAGGCGGTCTCCTTCGTCCACCCGAAGGCGATCCCGCAGATGGCCGACGCCGACGAGGTGTGGGCCAGGGCCACGAAGGCACCGGGGGTGCGCTACTCGGCGCTGGTGCCGAACTCGAAGGGCGCGCAGCGGGCGCTGGCGGCCGGGTTCACCGAGATCGAGGTGGTGGTCTCGGCCAGCGACACCCACAACNGGCGTAACGTCAACCGGTCCACCGCCGAGTCGCTGGACGACATCGCCGGGCTGATCGCGCTGCTGCACGAGCACGGTGCGACCGCCGAGGTCATCGTGGCGACCAGCTTCGGCTGCCCGTACGAGGGGGACGTCGACCCGGCCCGGGTCGCCGGCATCGTGGACCGTGTGGTGGCCGACGGCGCCGACCGGGTCGCCTTCGGCGACACCACCGGGATGGCCACCCCGCGCCGGGTCCGGGAGGTGCTCACCGCGGTCCGCGACCGCCAGCCGGACGTTCCGATCCTGCTGCACTTCCACAACACCCGGGGCACCGCACTGGCGAACCTGCTCGCCGCGCTCGAGCTCGGTGTCACCGAGTACGACGCCAGTGTCGGTGGCCTCGGCGGCTGCCCGTACGCCCCGGGGGCGAGCGGCAACGTGGCCACCGAGGAGGTGGTGCACATGCTGCACGACATGGGCGTCGACACCGGTATCGACCTGGAGGCCCTGCTGGAGGCGGCGAGGCTGGCCGAGGAACTGGTCGGCCGGCGGCTGCCCTCCGGGGTGCTGCGCGCCGGCCCGCGCACCCGGCTCGCCGCCTGACCGGTCCGCGNGCCCGGTCCGCCACCCGACGGGGGTCNGCCGCCCGGGTGGTGACGCCGGGGCCGAGGGGCCGGCACCGGGCCGGCCCCTCGGGCTGGGTGAAAGCGGCGGCTCAGCCGACGGTGGCCGGGGTGGCCGCCGGCCAGCTGTCGCGGAAGATCGTGCTGCCGGTCTCGCCGGTGGTGCGCCCGGCGCTGCGGGTGCCGGCGAACAGTTGGGTGACGCGGGCCGCCTCGGCCGCGCTCGGGTACGGGTTGGTGCAGCTCGTGCCGGCGCTGCCGCCGGACATCAGGATCGAGCAGTCGCCGTTGTAGTTGTCCGGCAGGCCGAGGATGTGGCCGATCTCGTGGCTCATGATCCGCAGCGGGCTGTACTGCTGGGCCTGGCGCGTGTCGATGTAGACCTGGCCCCGGCCGAGGCTGGTTCGGATGGCGTACGAGCCGCCGCCGGTGATCTGGTAGATCCGCAGGTGGGTGCCGCAGTTCGGGGTGAGCGTCAGGTTCGAGGTGGCGTTGTTCCAGATCGTGGCGGCCTGGTGCGCGATGGTGACGAAGCTCGGCGCCTGGCTGGTGTCGTAGCAGATGGTCATCGCCGCGGAGGCGGGTGAGGGGTTGGCGACCGTGACGCCGAGGGTGGCGCCCGCCGTCGCGACGAACGCGACCACGAGCCGGCTGATTCGTGAGGTCATGGCTCACTCTCCAGGTCCCGGGACTGTGGGGGTGTCAGGAGCCTAAGGACCGATATAGATCGATATCAACATNCCTTNCTGGTACGTGGTCATTCGGTATGACACCTCGACCGGCTGGCCGTGAACCTCCGGATGCAGTAACCTAACGATCGTTTAGGTTGCTCGGGCGAGCGAGGGGG
>JGI25331J36430_1001990_pt1 | contig 10049 bp, 6 predicted proteins | sample HigsolmetaAR206D_FD_36430 | JGI IMG/M metagenome (IMG submission 36430) | reverse complement strand
ATCGCTCAACCTGTAGTGGCGACACCCGCCACAACCCGGACAGCGTTTCATCTCCAAATCCTCTCGGATTTGGTCCGGTTTGGCTAGGAATTACCAACAAAAAACCGAGATTCGACCATTTGCTTATTCAGAATGAGTTGCAGATGCAACGTATTCAGGCTAGATACAGCGCCCGAAACAGAGGGGTTAAGAATCATAATGCGTTGCAAGTACTCTTATTTGCTGGCGGGCGCGGCCTGGGTTGCCGCTCCGGCCGCTCAAGCCACCGAAGCTGAAGCCTTTGCCGCAGATGCCATTGTGGTGTCCGCGGCGCGGTCGGCCCTGCCGTCCAACGCCCTGCCGCTGACCATCGACGTCATCGATGCCGAGAGCCTGGCCCAGCAGGCGGCGATCAGCGGTTCGGTGGTGGATGCGGTTGCAACCCTGGTGCCGTCCTTCTCTCCCACGCGTCAGAAGCTGTCCGGCTCGGGCGAGACCCTGCGCGGCCGCTCGCCGCTGTTCGCCATCAATGGCATTCCCCAGTCCACGCCGCTGCGCGACGGCTCGCGCGACGGCTTCACCATCGATCCGTTCTTCGTCGAGCGGGTGGAGCTTATCTATGGTTCCAACGCCCTGCAGGGCATCGGCGGCACCGGCGGCATCGTCAACCAGGTAACGGTGGGCGCACCGAAGACCGATGGCGTCTCCGGGCGCTTCCTGGCCCAGGGCACGGCGGACGATGGTTTCTCGGAAGACGGCATCGGCGGCAAGACGGCGGGCCTTGTCGGCTACCGTATGGGCCGCTTCGATGCCACGGTGGGCGCGACCTATGAGAAACGCGGCGCTTTCTATGATGGCAAGGGCCGCCGCATCGGCGTCGACAGCACCCAGGGCGAGACGCAGGATTCGGATAGCTGGTCGCTATTCGGCCGCTTCGGCTACCAGCTGGACGATACGGCGCGACTGGACCTGATCGCCAACCGCTTCGAGCTGGAGGGCGACGGCGATTATGTGGTGGTGCCCGGCAGCCGGGCGACGGGCCTTCCGGCGAGCGCCGAGCGGGGCGACCCGCCGGGCCAGCCGGCAACGAACCGCACCGAGAGCGTATCGTTATCGCTGACCGATACCGACCTTGCCGGCGGCGACTTCGTCAGCCAGGTGTTCTTCAACCGCTCGCGCGATACCTTCGGCGGGGACCCGGAGCCGATTGAGACCTTCCAGGATGCCTCCATTGCGCCCGAAGGCACGCTGTTCGACCAATCGCAGAACCGCTCGCGCAAGCTGGGCGGCAAGTTCAGCTATGAGCGCACGGTGCCCGGTTTCGAGGCGCTGACCGCCATCCTTGGCTTCGATGCCCTGTTCGACAAGACCGAACAGCGGCTCATCGCCACCAACCGCACCTGGGTGCCGCCCACCGATTTCCGCAGCCTTGCGCCCTTCGCCCAGCTGAACCTTGCCCTGTTCGATGAGAAGCTGCGCCTGGCCGGCGGCCTGCGCCACGAAATGGCGCGCATCAAGGTGGACGATTACACCACCCTTGCCTCCTACGGCTCGCATGCTGTCAAGGGCGGCGCGCCCAAGTTCAGCGACACGCTGTTCAACGGCGGCGTGATCGTGGAGCCGGTCGATGGCATCCGCGCCTTCGTCAGCTACGCGGAGGGCTATACGATGCCGGACGTCGGCCGTATCACCCGCGCGGTCTCCCGCGAGGGCGTCGATATCGACGACTTCCTCGACATCAGCCCGATCGTCTCCAACAACCGCGAAATCGGCGTGGAGATCAACAAGGGGCCGCTGGATGCCAGCGTTTCCTACTTCTGGTCCACCAGCAAGAAGGGGCAGCGGCTCGTGTTTGTGGGCGGCGTCTACGAGGTGGAACGCCAGCGCGTCGAGATCGAGGGACTGGAGCTGAATGTCGCCGTCCGCACGCCCGTGCCGGGCCTCACCCTCTCGACCGGCTACGCCCACCTTGTGGGCCGCGCCGACAGCGATGAGGACGGCAAGGTGGACATCGACCTTGACGGCGCCAACATCTCGCCAGACCGCTTGAACCTTGCCGCCGCCTTTGCCTACGGGCCGGTGACGGCGCGGGTGCAGACGCAGGTCTACTTCTCGCGCACGTTCGAGGGCGATGATCCGCGCAACGACTTCGGCGGCTACACGCTGACCGATGCCACCGTGCGCTATGTCACCCGCTTTGGCGGAATTTCGCTGAGCGTGCAGAACCTGTTCGACAAGCAGTACATCAGCTACAACAGCCAGGTGCAGCGCCCGACCGATAACCTGCGCTTCTTCGCCGGTCGCGGCCGGACCTGGACGCTGGGCTGGGATTACCAGTTCTGATGAAACTCATCGACCTCCTGCACCGCTGGACCGGCGGTCTCATCGGCCTGCTGCTGGCGGTGCTGGGGCTGTCGGGGGCGATCCTCCTCCATAAGGACGCCTGGGTCCTGCTGCCCCACGCCCGCGACCCGCAGGTACAGGAGGTCGCCGTCCTGTCGGCGACGGTCGAACGGCTGATGGCCGGGCCCTCAACGCCCAGCTCCATCCTGCTCGCCACCCAGGATTTCGGCCTTCACCGCCTGCGCTTCGGGGAAGAGGCGGGAGCCTATGCCAGCCAGGCGGGGGAGATCGTCACCCGCTGGGAGAGCAAGTGGGACCGCGTTGAGCTGTGGCTGTTCGACCTGCACCATTACCTGTGGGCGGGCGAGCCGGGCTCCGTCGTCGCGGGCTGGCTGGGGCTCATCGGCCTCGCCTTCGTCATCACCGGCGTCATCCTCTGGTGGCGCACCCGCAAGACCTTCGAGTTCCGCCTGTGGCCCGCGCGGATGAGCCGCCCGGCCATCGTGCGCCATCACCGCGATCTTGGCATTGTGGTCGCGCCGCTCCTGTTTCTCTCCATGGTCACGGGCGTCATGCTGACGCTGCGCCCGGTGGCCAATATGTTGCTCACCCCCTGGTCGGGCGGGGAGAACTTCCGGGCGGCCATGGCCCCGCCGAAGGTGGAGGGCGGCGCGCTCAGCCCGGATCTGGATTGGACCACCATGCTGGGCGAGGCCCACCGGCGCTTTCCCGAGGCCGAGTTCCGCTCGCTCGGCCTGCCGAAAAACCCCGGCGATCTGATTTCCCTGCGGATGAAGCAGCCGGAGGAATGGCTGCCCAACGGCCGCACCCTCCTGTGGTTCGACCCCGCCGACGGCCGCCTGATCGAGGCGCGGGATGCCTTGGCCATGCCGGCGGCCACGCAAATGTTCAATGCGGTCTACCCGCTCCATGCGGCCAAGGTGGGGGGCCTTGCCTACCGCGTGGTCATGACCCTCTCCGGCCTTGGCCTGTGCCTCTTGGGCACGCTCAGCGTCTGGACCTTCTGGTTCCGCCGGCCCAAGCCCAAGGCGCACCCGGCGGCGCGGGTTACGGCTCCCAAACTACGGGAGCCCGCCTGAGAGGGGGGCTTGCCTTTACCCCCAGCTTCCACCCCCTGGGCTCTGGACGCCAACCCTGGCGGATATTAGGGTTACGGCATGATCGAGAGCCTTTTCCGGATGGGCGGCCGCATCGCCCTTCTTGCCAGCGCTGCCGCCCTGGCAGGCTGTGCATCTCCCACCCCAAGCTCTGCCGCCACGGCTGCCGGCCAAGCGGTTTCAAGCAAACCGCCCGCAACTGAAACGGTTGCAAGCAAACCCCTGGTCAACGTGGTCTACCGCAAGCTGGAGAACGGGCTGAAGGTGGTGCTGGCGCCCGATCCTTCCGTGCCGTCCACCACCATCGGCGTCTACTACGGCGTCGGCTGGCGCGTGGAGCCGAAGGACCGCACCGGCTATGCCCACCTGTTCGAGCACCTGATGTTCCAGGGCTCCGCCAATCTGGGCAAGGGCGAGTTCCTGAAGCTGATCGAGGGCAACGGCGGCGTGCTCAACGGCTCCACCCGCTGGGACTACACCAACTACTACGAGGTGGTGCCAAGCCACCTGACCGAGACGGTGCTGTGGGCCGAGGCGGACCGGATGAAAAGCCTCGCCCTCACCCCCGAGATGCTGAAGAACCAGCAGGATGTGGTGATCAACGAGGTGAAGGTGAACGTGCTGAACCAGCCCTACGGCGGGTTCATGTGGCTGGACATGCCGCAGGCGGCCTTCTCCAACTGGTACAACGCCCACAACTTCTACGGCGACCTCGACCATCTGAAGGCCGCGACGCTGGAGGAGGCGGAGACCTTCCGCCAGCAGTACTACGCGCCCGGCAACGCCGTGCTGGTTGTGGCGGGCGACATCGACGTGGAGAAGACCTGGGCCTGGGTGCAGAAGTACTTCGGCGGCATCGCGGCCCGGCCCACCGGCCAGATGCCTGACATCTCCGAGCCGGAGCAGACGGCGGAGAAGGTGGTGCGCCGCACGGACCCGCTCGCGCCGCGCCCGGGGCTTGCCTTCGCCTGGCAGGTGCCGCCGCGCGGCACGCCGGAGTGGTATGCCTTCGGCATGATCGAGAGCCTGCTGCAGGGCGGGGATGACGCCCGGCTCACCCAGCGGCTCGTGCGGGAGAAGGGCTACACCGACAGCGTGATGGGGGGCATCAACCCGTTCCTCGGCGGCATGTTCACCTACAACGGCCCCATGCTCATGACCTTTGGCCTGGTGCATGACGCCACCATCGCCCCCGAGACCATCCTCCAGGACGTGGACGCGGTCATCAACCAGCTGCGGGAGGAGCCGGTGCCGCAGTCCGAACTGGACCGCATCCGCACCCGCCTGCGCTCGGGCCTCTACGACATGGTGGGATCGAGCACCCGGTTCTCGCTCATGGACCTGCTCGCCTCCTTCGCCCTGTTCGAGGACGACCCGGCGCAGGTGAACCGCATCGAGCAGGGCTTTGCCGCGGTCACGCCCGAACTCATTCAGGAGACCGCCCGCAAGTATCTGGCGCCCGAGCGGCGCACGGTGCTGATTCTCGAACCCGGCGCGGCCGCACCTGCTGCCGCCCCCAAGGGAGAGGCCCAATGATGCCGAGCCGTCTTCTCCGCTCCGCAGCGCTCGCCGTTGCCCTTGCCGCCTCTGCCGCCGTGCCCGCGCTCGCCCGGGCGCAGGATGCCGCCACGGCGCCCGCCCGCGAAACCCCGCCGCCGCCGGGCACGCCGCGCGAACTGGCGCTGCCCGCCATCGAGACCTACCGCCTCGCCAACGGCATGCAGGTGACGCTGATCCCCTTCGGCTCCGTGCCCAAGGTGACCCTGTCCCTGCGCATCCGCGCCGGGGTGTTCGACGAGGAGAAGTTCGGCGTGTCCGACTTCACCGCCGCCCTGATGAACGAGGGCGCGGCGGGCCAGTCCGCCGTCGCCATCGCCCAGCGGGCCGGGGACATGGGCGGCGCGGTCGGCGTCGGCAACGGGCAGGAGTACTTCAGCGCCGGGATCTCGGTGCTCTCCGAATTCGGGCCGGAGGCAACCCGCCTGCTGGCGGACGTGGTGCGCCGCCCCAACCTGCCGGAGAGCGAGCTGCCCCGCATCAAGCAGGATGCGCTGCGCAACCTCGCCATCGCCCGGACCAGCCCGCAATCGCTGGCGGGCGACGCCTTCACCAAGACCTTCCTCGCCGGTCACCCCTTCGGCCACGGCATGATGACCGAGGAGGAGATCAACGCCATCACCATCGCGGACATCCGCCGCTTCCACGCCGACAAGCTGGGCGCCCGCCGCGCCCACCTGTACGTTGCCGGCCAGTTCGATGCCGCCGCCATGCGCCAGGCCATCGAGGCGGCGTTCGGGGACTGGCAGGAGGGGCCGGAGCCGATCCTGCGCCCGGCGTCTCCCGCATCGAAGCTCAACGTGGTGCTGATCGACCGGCCGGATGCGCCCCAGTCCACCATCTACATGGGTGTGCCGCTGCCGGACCCGGTGGCGTTCGCGGACCGCATCCCCATGTCTGTCGCCAACGAAGTGCTGGGCGGCAGCTTCACCTCCCGCATCACGCTCAACCTGCGGGAGGACAAGGGCTACACCTATTCGCCCTCGTCGAGCGCCGGCTACGGCTCGGGCTACGGCCAGTGGGTGCTGGCGGCGGATGTCACCTCCGCCCATTCCGGCGACTCCCTGCGCGAGGTGTTCAAGGAAATCCGCGAGCTCGCCAGCGCGCCGCCCCCGCCGGAGGAGTTGCAGGCCAAGCAGAACAGCCTGGCGGGCATGTGGGTGCTGCGAACCGCAACCCGCAGCGGCCTCATCTCGAGCCTGGCCTACTACGACAGCTTCGGCCTGCCGCGCACCGAGCTGGAACACTACGTGGGCAAGGTGCGGGCCGTCGCGCCGCAGGACGTCTCCCGCCTGATCGGCCAGTATCTGAAGCCTGACGTCATGACGCTCGTTGTCGTTGGAGACCTCAAGACGGTGCGCCCCCAACTGCTGGAAGTGCCGGAGATAGCATCCGCCGTTCCGGGAGTGTAATCTGAGTGCATTCGACCTCAACGCGAAAGGCCGGCACACGCCATGGCAGAAAACCCGAACTACTCCCCGGAGGGCCGCAACCCCTCCTCCGGCTTCCTGCTCAACAATCCGACGATTGTGAGCCTGCTGTATCTGGGTGGCTTCATCACCGGCATCTCCGCGCTGGTGGGCCTCGTGCTCGCCTATGTGTGGAGCAGCGACAGCCCGGCCGAGTGGGAGCGCAGCCACTACCGCTACCACATCCGCACCTTCTGGCTGGCGGTGCTCCAGGGCATCGTCGCCGGGCTGCTGTGCCTCACCATCATCCTGATCCCGGTCGCGATCGCGTGGTTCTTCTGGATCGCGGTGTGGACCGCCGTGCGCACCATCAAGGCCCTGATGGCGGCGCAGAAGCCGCAGCCGATCGCCAACCCGGCCGCCTGGCTGTGGTGAGGGTTTCCTGAAGGGATTTTATTGCAGGGGACTCGGTCCCCTGCACCCTGTTCGATTTTCGGGCCGTGCCGCTCCCCAGGGGCGCGGCCCTTTGCTTTGCCGGAGTTGGCAAGGATTGCTCCCGGTCATTCCCGCGCACGGCCCGATAAACCGAAAGGGGGTTCCCAAGGGGGTTACAGACCCCCTTGGACTCTTCATTTTCACACCAATTTTCACTCCCCGGCGCGGAAGCCGCGCCAGCAGTAGGCGGCCATCACCAGGCTGAACCCGGCAAGCACCAGGCAGATGTGGGTGACACGCAGGCCCGCGCCCAGCAGGGCGGCGCTGACCCCGGTTGCCGCCACCATCCACACGGCGTTGAGCACGTTGTTGGCCGCAACCATGCGGGAGCGCGCGCCTTCCGCGCTGGCGGTCTGCATCAGGGCGTAGAGCGGCACGGAGTAGGCCCCGCCCGCCACGGCGAGGATCGTGAGGTCCGCAAGCACCCGCCACGCCCCCGCGCTGGCGAGGAAAGCGTGCGGCGACAGCGCCCCGGCGGCCTCTGCGGGCCGGAAGGCGTTCACCGCCAGCACCAGATCGAACAGCGCCAGGGCCACCACCGCCATGCTGGCGGCGCAGTAGCGGCCCGTCACCCGCCCGCGCAGCAGGCGGCCGATCAGCACCGAGCCCACGGCGATGCCCACCGAGAAGGCGGCAAGGCACAGCGTCGCCACCGTCTGCGACGCCCCAAGCTCCGCCTTTACCAGCGGGCCAAGCTGGGCGGTCATCACCGTGCCCAGCGCCCAGAACCACGACAGGGCGAGGATGGACCGCCACACCGTGCGGTTGGCGCGGGCGGTCTTCATGAGCTTGACCGTCTCGGCCGCCAGATTCCAGCTGAGGCGGCCGTTCGCCACCAGCGGCGGGGCCGGGGGAATGGCCCAACTGGCGGCAAGGCCCAACAGCGCCACCGCCACCACGCCCCAGGCCGCCTGCACCGGCGTGAACAGGCCCCCCAGAATCTGCCCGAACAGGATGGCAAGGAACGTGCCCGCCTCGACCAGCCCGGTGCCCGCCAGCAACTCACGCGCGACCAGATGCTGGGGCAGGATGGAATACTTCATCGGCCCGAAGAAGGCCGAGTGCACCCCCATCAGGAACAGGATGAACAGGAGGAGCGGGATGGAATCGTGGGTCAGCGCGAACGCGCCCGCAGCCATGATGGCCACCTCCGCCACCTTCACCATGCGGGCGACCCACGCCTTGTCCCGCACGTCCGCCAACTGCCCCGCCAGCGCCGAGAACAGGAAGTAGGGCAGGATGAACAAACCCGCCGCCACCGTCGCCAGCGCCGCACCCGCCGCCGGATCGCTCGCCTTCAGGTGAAAGACGATGAGAAACGTCATCGCCGTGCGATAGAGGTTGTCGTTGAACGCCCCCAAAAACTGGGTGGCAAACAACGGCGCAAACCGCCGCGCCCCCAGAAGCCGAACTGTCACCGGCGGCATCGCCACGCCCCCTTTTGAAATCACAGGCCAGTGTTAAGGGGGACTAGTCCCCCTTAACAATCCCCCATTCGTTTTTCCGGGGACGTGCGACGGGCAGGACTGGTGCCGTTCGTTTCATCGGGCCGTGTTTCCAGAGCCCTTCGGACACACGTCCCTATGACCTCGAAATCCAGCAGGCACGGCCGCATGACCGGGTGCGTCCGTTGAAACGAAAGGGAGCGCGAGGGACTGAGTCCCTCGCATCCTTTTGAACATCCAGAACAAACAGGCCCGGAGGGCGTCCCCCTCCGGGCGTTTGCCCTCAGGCTGCGAAGTAGCGGTCGTAGGCAGGCAAGGTGAGGAATTCCGGGCAGTCCTCGGCGAAGATCATCTCCCGCATCAGTTCGGCGGCTTCGAGGAAGCGGCCGGAGGCGAAGAAGTTGTCGCCCACCGCCTGTCGCCAGCCGTCGAGCTGCTGTTCGATCACGGTTTCGATGAGGGCGTCGTCCACCAGTTCGCCGCTGTCGAGGCGGGTTCTGGTCTTGCGCCATTGCCAGACCTGGGTGCGGCTGATCTCGGCGGTGGCGGCGTCCTCCATCAGGTTGTGGAGCGGGGCCGCGCCCTGGCCTCGCAGCCAGGAGGCGATGTAGCCCAGCCCCACGTTGATGTTCATGGCGAGGCCTTGCAGCGTCTTGGGCCCTTCGGAGGGCGTCAGCAGGTCAGCCGCTGTCACGTTCACGTCCGGGATCTTCGCCAGCTGGTTGGGGCCGGGCATGATGCGGTCGAACACCTCCATCGCCACCGGCACGAGGCCGGGGTGGGCGACCCAGGTGCCGTCGTGGCCGTCCGTCGCCTCGCGTTCCTTGTCCTTGCGCACCTGCTCGAAGGCCGCCGCGTTCTTCGCCTCGTCGTTCTTCACGGGGATGAAGGCGGACATGCCGCCCATGGCGTAGGCCCCGTGCAGGTGGCAGGTGCGGATGGTGTGCAGCGAGTAGTTGCGCATGAACGGCACGGTCATGGTGACGGCGGCGCGGTCCGGCAGCACGGCGGCCGGGTCAGTGCGCTGGCGCTTGATGTAGCTGAAGATGTAGTCCCACCGGCCGCAGTTGAGCGCGACGATGTGCTCGCGCAGCTCCCACAGGATTTCTTCCGTCTGGAAGGCGGCGGGCAGGGTTTCGATGAGCACGGTCGCCTTGATGGTGCCGGCCGGCAGGCCGAGCGCGGACTGGGCGTGGATGAACACGTCGTTCCACAGCCGCGCTTCCAGATAGTGTTCGAGCTTGGGCAGGTAGAAGTAGGGGCCGGAGCCCTTGGCCAGCAGCGCCCGGGCGTTGTGGAAGAAGTAGAGGCCGAAGTCGAACAGCGCGCCGGCGATGGGCTCCCCGTCCACGTAGACGTGTTTCTCGAGGAGGTGCCAGCCGCGCGGGCGGGCGATGAGGGTCGCCGTTTCCGTGTTGAGCCGGTATTCCTTGCCGGAGTTCTCGTCCGTCAGCTGGATGGTGCCGTTGACCGCGTCGCGCAGGTTGATCTGGCCCTCCACCATGATCTCCCACGCCGGGGTCGAGGCATCCTCGAAGCAGGCCATGTAGCACTTCGCGCCCGAGTTCAGCGCGTTGATGACCATCTTGCGGTCCACCGGCCCGGTGATTTCCACCCGGCGGTCGGTGAGATCGGCGGGAATGGCCCCGATCTTCCAGGGCGCGCCGCGCACGGCGGCGGTCTCCGGCAGGAAGCCGAGCTTC
>JGI25331J36430_1001988_pt1 | contig 10055 bp, 9 predicted proteins | sample HigsolmetaAR206D_FD_36430 | JGI IMG/M metagenome (IMG submission 36430) | reverse complement strand
TATGAGCAGCATGAACAACACGAACATGAACAACACGAACATGAACAACACGAACAGCATGGACAACCTGAACGGCGTGGACTCTTCTACGCCGCACGGCGCGGGGTTCTGGCAGCGCTTGAAGCAGGAGATGATCGAGGCGGCTCCGGGGCTTGGCATCGACAAAATCGGGGTCGCGTCGGCCGATCCGTTCACGGAGCTGAAGGAACGGCTCATCCGCCACCGGGAGCTGGGGAGGGAATCGGGATTCGAGGAGCCGGATCTGGACAAGCGGACGAATCCCGCTTTGCTGTTCGACAACCCCCGTTCCATCATCGCGATTGCCGTCGCGTATCCGTCCAAGCTGCATGCTCCGCCGGCGTCCGAACCGGGTCTGCGGCGCGGCATTCTGTCGCGGTCGGCCTGGGGAGAGGACTATCACCGCGTGCTGAACCGCAGGCTGGAACGGCTGGCCGATTGGCTGGCGGAACGGGTTCCCGAAGCGCGCACCCTGTCGATGGTGGATACGGGCGCGCTGTCGGACCGCGCGGTGGCGGAGCGGGCCGGCATCGGCTGGAGCGGCAAAAACACGATGATCCTGACCCGCGAATGGGGTTCGTGGGTTTATCTCGGCGAGATGATCACCAACCTGCCGCTGCCGCCGGACAAGCCGGTCGAGGACAGTTGCGGAGAATGCACCCGCTGCATCGATGCCTGTCCGACCGGCGCGTTGGTCGGGCCGGGCGAGCTGGACGCTCAAAAGTGCATATCGTTTCTGACCCAGACGAAAGGAACCCTCTCCGAGGAGGTCATGCTCAAGATCGGCAACCGGTTGTACGGCTGCGATACGTGCCAGATCGTTTGTCCCGTCAACCGGGGAAAAGACGCCCGCCAGCACGCGGAGCTGATTCCCGACGCGGAAGTGGCGAAGCCGCTGCTTCGGCCGCTGCTGAAGATGGGAAACCGCGAATTCAAGGAAAAATTCGGATCGAGCGCCGCCTCCTGGCGCGGCCGCAAGCCGATCCAGCGCAACGCGCTGATCGGACTGGGCAACTTCCGCGACCGGGAGTCCGTGCCGGACATCGCGGCCGTTCTGCGCGAGGACCCGCGCTACGAACTGCGCGCGACGGCGGCGTGGGCGCTGGGCCGGATCGGCGGAAGCGAGGCGGAAGCCGCGCTGCGCGAGGCGATTGAGACGGATGCCGACGAGCGGGTGCAAGAGGCGGCCCGCCGGGCGCTGGAGCAGGCGTCCGGCGCCGGCCGCGCAATCCGGGGGCGGCCCGGAAAGCGCAAGACGCCGGAGGCGCCGGAAGCCGAAAAGACGGCGGCAGATCAAAAGGAGGCGATCGGATGCGAACGAGAGCGCTGAACAGTCTTCGGGAAGCCAAGGCCGAATTAAAGTGGACGGAGCTTGACACGCCGGTTGGAACGCTGCTGTTATGCCGGACGGAGGACGGCATTTGCCGGCTGGAATTCGGCGGCCTGGACGAACGCGAAACCGCGGTAGCGGCGTGGGCGCGGCAATGGTGGCGGGATTTCGCCTTGGTTCGCGCCGACGGCGACCCGGTTCTCGCGGAAGCCGTTCGCCAGCTGTCCGATTATTTCCGGGGAAATGCGACGGCATTCAAGCTGCCGCTCGATTTGCGCGGCACCGCCTTTCAGCGGAACGTATGGAAGGCCCTTCTCGACGTGCCTTACGGCAGCACCGCTTCCTACCGCGACATCGCCGCTTCCATCGGGCAGCCAAAGGCGGTAAGGGCGGTTGGCGGGGCCAATAACCGGAATCCGGTGCCGATCATCGTGCCGTGTCATCGGATCATCGGTTCCAACGGAGCTTTGGTGGGCTACGGGGGAGGGCTTCCGGTCAAAGAGCAGCTGCTTCGGCTGGAGGGCGCTGCGGCCGCCCCCGGCCGATAATGGATTTTCCGTCTGCGGGAGCGCGGCGAGCTTCAAATTTCGGGCTCATTTGCCGACATTATTAAGGCTAAGGGTTTTGAGGCGTTTACCCGCTGTTCAGCATGCTCAGACAGGGAGAGAAAACGAATGAAACTGGTCGATATCGAAGCGGTTGAGCCGGGACAGACGCTCGGCAGGACGATTTTTTCGGCGAACGGGACGGTACTCCTCTCGGCAGGGGTGCAGTTAACGGTATTTATGATTAGCACGCTTAAACGCTTGGGCGTCACAATGGTATACATAAGCGATCCGACGTTTCAGGACGTGACGATCGAGGAAGTGCTGTCCGAAACGACCAAGCATGCCGTCATCAAGCAGATGTCGGAGGCGTTCGATGCGCTGCGCTCGGGAAAACCGTTTAACGCCAAGGCGATCAGCATGTCTGTCAATCAGCTGCTGGAGGACGTGATGCGGAATCAAAACGTGCTGGTGCAGCTGTCGGACATTCGCACCGCCGACAATGCGATGTATATTCACGCCATGAACGTCTGCATGATGTCCACGCTTGTCGGCCTGAATATGGGACTGAACATGATTCAGCTCAAGGAACTGGCCATCGGGGCGCTGCTGCACGACATCGGCAAGCTGGACGCTCCGGAAAGGGAGAAAGAGGAGGGCCGTTTCCATCACGCGTGGCGCGGGTTCGAAATGCTGAAAATGAAGCGGGAGTACAGCCTGCTCTCGGCCCACGTCGCGTTCCAGCATCACGAATGGGTGAACGGCACGGGCCAGCCGCGCGGACTGACCGGCGACGAAATCCATCTCTACTCCAAAATCGTGGCCGTCGCCAATACATACGACAATCTGCTGTACGATCTGTCCGAAGGCAAACGGATTCTTCCGCATGAAGCGATCGAACGGTTAAACGCGCTTTCCGAAACGCAGCTCGACCGGTCGGTGCTGATCGAGTTTTTGCGGATCGTCTCGGTTTACCCCAACGGCATTTCGGTACGGCTGTCCAACCGGCAGACGGGCGTCGTCGTAGGCCAGCACCGGGGGCTGCCGGGCAGGCCGATCGTGCGCGTCATCGACAAATCCGGGGACGAGGCGATCGGGGCGACGGAGATCGACTTGTCGCAGCACCCGACGATTTTTATCGAAGCTGTGCTGCTCTGACGGCGGGACGGGTCGGATTTGCCCTGCCGCCCGGGGTCGTGCTATCATAGGAAAATGGTCCCGAGGGCGTGGTGTCGCGATCCGCATAGGATAAAGAACGGCTAAACTTGATTTTTGTCTGCGCCGCAATGGACCGGCTTCATGTTGATCCTAAATGTCGGAGGGAACGAGTTTGAACGTCTGGAACATCATTATCCCGATTCTCACGCTGCTTGTCGGCGTTGTGCTCGGATTTGTTTTCGGGGTTTTTTATTTGAGAAATCAAATGACCCGCATTCAGAACGACCCGGAAATGCTCCAAAAGATGGCCAAGCAGATGGGTTACAATATGAACAAACAGCAGCTGCAGCGAGCGCAGCAAATGCTTCAAAAACAAAAATCCGGACCCCGCCGCAAATAAGGCGGGTATCCGTTCGCCGCGGGATCGGGCGCCGCTTGCCGGAACTTGCGGCATAAGGAGGAGAATCCGTTGGCCGGTGTGAAGGATTATTCGAATTCCAGCGTGGCGCGCAACCGCGAACAGATCGAGTATCATGTGCGGGAAATTCTGAAGCTGATCGGCGAGGATGTCAAGCGGGAGGGACTGCTTGAAACCCCTGCGCGCGTAACGCGGATGTATGAGGAAATATTTGCGGGTTACGAAGTGGACCCTCGCGATGTGCTCGGGGTGACGTTTGACGAGCAGCACGAAGAGCTGGTCATTGTCAAGGACATCGTTTATTACAGCCAATGCGAGCATCATATGGCGCCGTTTTTCGGCAAGGCGCATATCGGCTATATTCCGAGCGGAAAAATCGCGGGCCTGAGCAAGCTCGCCCGGCTCGTCGAGGCGGTGACGCGGAGGCTGCAGGTGCAGGAGCGGATCACGTCGCAAATCGCGGACATTCTCGAGGAGAAGCTTGAGCCTCACGGCGTCATGGTCGTCGTCGAGGGGGAGCACTTATGCATGTGCTCGCGCGGCGTCAAGAAGCCGGGCAGCAAAACGGTGACCTCGGCCGTGCGCGGCCAGTTCCGCAACAGTTCGACGCTGCGGTCGGAATTTTTGTCGCTGATCAAGGAATGAGGCGGATCGGCCTGATTCAGAAGGCGATTTTAGGGAAAAAAACGGTCGTTGCGGCCTTGTCGGCCGCTCCGGCCGTTTTTTTCTGCCTTGCCGTCACCGTCAGCCGCACCCTCTTCGGCGGTACCAATACGCGTATACCTTCTTGAAGCCCAGCTTGTCGTACAGCCGGATGGCGGACGCGTTCGAATCGGCGACTTGAAGGTAGCCGGTGTGCGCGCCGTTGCCCGCTCCCCAATGCAGGATATGAAGCAGCAACTGCTTCCCGAATCCCCGGTTCCGGCAGTCCGGCCGGGTGACGATTTCATAAAGCCCCACATAGCCGTCCTCGATCACGCCCATGCCGCAGGCTACCGGCTCCGACTTATGCAACAGCGTAAAGAATGCTTTGGCGTCGGGCCCCGCATTCATAATTCGTTCCGCGGCGGACGTCTGTTCGTCCGAATAGCGCAGCCAATCGGCGACAAGCGACAGCCAGCGGCCCGACAAGCGGCGTTCGATCTCGATGCCGTCCGATGCCGGCCGCGCCAGACCGCTGAGCGGAACGGTCCTTACGCTGGAAGGTTCGATCCGGTCGTAGCCGTACGCATGCAGGAGCCGATCCAGATTGGCCGGTGCGGCAAAGGGCGTAATTTTGAACAGAGCCGTCAGCCCCGCGTTCCGGTAGATCTCCTCGCAGTACCCGATTTTCTCCCGTATATCCCCATCCGCGCCTGCTCCGGACCATAGCGGCTGAACGGAGTTGGCGCGTTTCGTAAAGCCGTCGGACAAACGGATCAGCCAGCCGTCATGGACAAATTCGCGCAGTCCCGGCCAGGCGTTCACCGTGAGCTGTTCGATGCGTTCGCCCGCCGCCGTCCGCCCGCAGGCGTCGTTCAAAGCCTCCGGAGCCAAAGGCGTACATCCGTTCTGCCGTTNTGCAAGACGGCTGCCGTGCTCGATCACGGGCGTTCACTTCCTGTCGCTTCAGTATAAATATACAANTACAATTATAAATATACGGAAGCGATTTTCAACCCCANAGCTACATTCGGCAAATTTCTTTCGGGCAATTTTCGCATTGGCAAACGTCGCGCAAGTAATCGAGATTTCGGACGACCAGGTGCCCGTCCTTGACGAGAACGACATGCTCCTTGCGAAACTTGGACAGCATGCGGTTGACGCATTCCCGCGTCGCTCCGATCATGTCCGCCAGCTCGGCATGGCTGATTTTCAAGGAAATCAGCGTTCCGTCGGCATCCGGCACTCCGTTGGAATTGCACAGGCGAATCAAAAGCGAGCAGAGCGCTCCCGCTTTGCCGTACATCATCAGGTCGCGGAACTTCGTCTGCGTCAAACGGTGCATCAGCCCCATCCATTTCACGAACTCGATCGCAAAATCGCCGTGTTGCCACAGCAGCACTTCCAGATCGGACCAGCGGATGACGCCGATTTCCCCCGGTTCGAGCACCTCCGCGTTAAACGCGTGAACCGGGCGGCCCGACGGATCGGGCTGACCGTACAAATCCCCGCTTTGAAGCAGGTAAAGGGTGATATGGCGGCCGTTTTCCGCCGTTTTCGTAATGCGTACCCGACCGCTGCGGACGAAGATGAGATTGTCGGCCGGATCGCCTTCCCAGAACAGGATTGCGCCTTTTTCGGCCGGTTTGCGGTACATGATGCTTTGCAGCCTGGCAAAGCTGACGGGCGAAAAACAATGGGCCGTTCCTTTCAAGCCTTCGTTGCCGATCGGGATTCGGGCTGTCGCGGTCATGTGAGGCACGCTCCTTCCGGTTCGGATACTTTCATTGTAGTGGAACGCATCCGACGCCGTTATGAGGGGATTGACTGAATCTTGCCGGGGAATTCCCTGATTTTTGCGAAAAATGATTTCCGTCACTGCCTGCCCGCTCCGCTTCGGGGTGTAATGAAGGTGGGAACAAAAGCGGTGCACAGCCCAGCAGAGAGGAGCGCAGAACGATGGCGTCATGGGGATTCGAACCGGACGTCTGTCCGGCGGGCTCCGTCTTTCCTTCCGTAAGCGGAATCATCCTCGCCGGCGGCAAAGGCCGCTTTATGTTCGGCGAAGTCAAGGCGCTGTGGCCGATCGGCGGAGAAACGATGCTCGAGCGGCAAATCCGCCTGATGCGGCCGTGGTGCCGCGAAATCGTGGTGGCGACCGATACGCCGCGCCTCTTTTTGCCGATCGTCCCCCGGGACGTGCGCATCGTCACCGACTATGCGCCGGGCAGAGGACCGCTCGGCGGCATGGCGGCTGGCCTGTCGCTGGCGCAGTCCCGGTACGCCTGGATCGTGGACAGCGGCATGCCGGACCCGTCCGCCGCCGCGGCCCGCGTGCTGCTCGCCCGTTGCGCGGCGGGCGGCTGGGACGCCGCCTGGCCCTCGGACGCGGGCGGTCCGTATCCGTTGCACGGCGTGTACGACTGCGCCTGCGCCGGCAAAATCGTCCGGATGGCGGAACAGGGGACGGCCGGTTTGTCCGATTTGCCGAATCGCCTGGCCTGGGCCGAAGTGACGGAAACCGAATTCGCGCAGATGGGGATCGGCTTCCGGTTTACAAGATCGGCGCGATCGCCCTGTGATCTGCTTCATAGCGGCCATGCGGCCGGAGAGCTAATCTAAGGGCGAAACGATCATTCGCGCCGAGGAGGGAGTGGATCGATGGCAGCCAGAGAGAGCACGAAACGCGAGGCGCCGGCCGCATCGCCCGCCGACGAGGTGAACGCGCTTGTCTCCCGAGCCTTGCAGGCGCTGGAGGCCTATATGCGGCTGGATCAGGAGCAGGTCGATTCCGTCGTGCGGGCGATGGCGCTTGCGGGGCTGGACCGGCACATGCCGCTGGCCAAGCTGGCGGCGGAAGAGACGGGACGCGGCGTATACGAGGACAAAATCATCAAAAACCTGTTTGCCGCGGAATACGTTTATCACAGCATCAAGCACGACAAAACGGTCGGCGTCATCGAAGACAATCCGTACGAAAGCTATCAGAAAGTCGCGGAACCGGTCGGGGTGATCGCCGGCGTGACGCCGGTAACGAATCCGACCTCGACGACGATATTCAAATCGCTGATCGCCGCCAAGACGCGCAACCCGATTATCTTCGCCTTTCATCCCTCCGCCCAGCGCTCGAGCGCGGAGGCGGCGCGGACGATGCGCGACGCGGCCGTGAAGGCGGGGGCTCCGGAGCATTGCATCCAGTGGATCGAATCCCCGTCGGTCGAAGCGACGCAGGCGCTCATGAACCACCCGGGCGTTGCGCTCGTGCTGGCGACGGGAGGCGCCTCGATGGTCAGGGCCGCCTACAGCACCGGCAAGCCCGCGCTCGGCGTCGGTCCCGGCAACGTGCCCTGCCTGATCGAGAAGTCGGCCGATTTGAAGCAGGCGGTGACTGACCTCATTTTGTCCAAGACGTTCGACAACGGCATGATCTGCGCGTCCGAGCAGGCGGTCATCGTGGAGGAGGCCGTATGCGATCCGGTTCGCCGGCTGATGAAGGAATACGGCTGCCGCTTTCTGAACAAGGAAGAGACGGAGGCGCTGTCGCGGCTCGCGATCCGCCCGGAAACATGCGCCGTCAACCCGGCGATCGTCGGCCAGCCCGCGGAGAAAATCGCGGAGATGGCGGGGATCCCGGTGCCTGCCGGAACCAAAATTCTGGTGGCCGAGCTCGACGGAGTCGGGGACGCGTGGCCGCTCTCGGCCGAAAAGCTGAGCCCGATCCTGGCCTTTTACACTGTGCCGGACGTCCGTCAGGGCATCGAGCGCGCGGCCGAAATCGTCGCTTACGGCGGGATGGGGCATACCTCGGTCATCCATTCGCGGAACGAAGAAGCGGTCGAGGCGTTCGCGCGGCGGCTGCAGACCGGACGCGTCCTCGTCAATGCGCCGGCCACGCACGGAGCCATCGGCGACATTTACAATACGAACCTGCCGTCCCTTACGCTCGGCTGCGGTTCGTACGGGCGCAATTCGACGACGGCCAACGTGTCGGCGGTCAACCTGATCAACGTAAAGAGGGTGGCGAGGCGGACGGTGAACATGCAGTGGTTCAAAGTGCCTCCGAAAATTTATTTCGAGCGGGGCGCGACGCGGTACTTGGAGAAAATGCCGGACATCTCCCGCGTGCTCATTGTCACCGATGCGACGATGCTGAAGCTGGGATACGCGGAAAGGGTCGAGTATTATTTGCGGAAACGCAAAACGCCCGTCAACATCGAAGTGTTTGCCGACGTCGAGCCTGACCCGTCCACCGGCACGGTAGAAAAGGGAACGGCGCTGATGCGCGCGTTTCAGCCGGACTGCATCATCGCGCTCGGCGGGGGCTCGCCGATGGATGCCGCGAAGGCGATGTGGCTTTTTTACGAATACCCCGATACCGAATTCGACGCGCTCAAGCAGAAATTCCTCGACATCCGCAAGCGCGTCTACAAATATCCCCGGCTCGGCCGCAAAGCGAAGTTCGTCGCGATCCCGACGACGTCGGGCACCGGCTCGGAAGTGACGTCGTTCGCCGTCATTACCGACAGGGAGAAGGGCCATACGAAATACCCGCTGGCCGATTACGAGCTGACGCCGGACGTCGCGATCGTCGACCCGGAGTTCGTCTACACCCTGCCGAAAACCGCGGTCGCGGATACGGGAATGGACGTGCTGACGCATGCGATCGAAGCGTACGTATCGGTCATGGCGAACGACTTTACGGACGGTCTGGCGCTGCAGGCGATCCGGCTTGTGTTCGGCAATCTCGAAAAGTCGTTCCACACTTCGGATGCAATTTCTCGTGAAAAAATTCACAATGCCTCGACNATCGCCGGAATGGCGTTCGCCAACGCTTTTCTCGGCATCAATCACAGCCTGGCCCACAAATGGGGAGGCGAGTACCATACGGCCCACGGGCGCACGAACGCGATCCTGCTGCCGCACGTGATCAAGTACAACGCCCAAAAGCCGACCAAGTTCGCTTCGTTNCCGAAATACGGCCGTTTTGTCGCCGACGAGCGCTATGCGGATATCGCCAGGATGCTCGGGCTTCCGGCCAAGACGACGGAAGAGGGCGTGAACAGCCTCGTCGCGGCGGTCAGGAGGCTGAACCGGTCGCTCGGCATTCCGGAGAAGTTCGCCGATCTCGGCATTTCGCCGGAAGACTTCGAAGCGAAGGTGGACGAACTGGCGGAACGGGCGTTCGAGGACCAGTGCACGACCGCCAATCCGCGGATGCCGCTNGTGGCGGAGCTCGCCGAGCTTTACCGGAACGCGTATTACGGCAGGTTTTGACCCGAATCTACTTTTTTCAGGAGGTGCTTTCTTATGGCGATGCTTGAGGAGGAAGTGCGGGGCGCGGCGCGGTCCGGCCGCGATCCCTGGAGAGGCTTCAAGGCGGGCGAATGGCAGGAGAAAATCGATACGGCCGGGTTCATCTCCTTGAACGTCACTCCGTACACGGGCGACGAGCGGTTTCTCGCTCCGCCGACGGAGGCGACGCTGTCGCTTTGGGCGCAGGTGCTTGAACTGATGCGGCAGGAAAGGGAAAAAGGCGGAGTTCTGGATGTCGACGTGAACACCGTGTCCACGATCACGTCCCATGCGCCGGGCTACATCGACAAGGACAAGGAGAAGATCGTCGGCCTGCAGACCGATGCGCCGCTGAAGCGGGCCGTCCAGCCGTTCGGCGGGATCCGGATGGTGGTCGACGCCTGCAAAGCCTACGGCTACAAGCTGCCGGACGAGATGATCCGGCTGTTTACCGACATCCGCAAAACGCACAATCAGGGCGTGTTCGACGCCTACACGACGGAAATGCGGACGGCCCGCAAAGCCGGCATCATCACCGGCCTGCCGGACGCCTACGGGCGCGGGCGAATCATCGGCGACTACCGGCGGGTGGCGCTTTACGGCGTCGACCGGCTGATTGCAGCCAAGCGGAACGATTTGCGCGAGCTGGAGG
>JGI25331J36430_1001986_pt1 | contig 10067 bp, 10 predicted proteins | sample HigsolmetaAR206D_FD_36430 | JGI IMG/M metagenome (IMG submission 36430) | reverse complement strand
CCCTCGCGCTCCAGCGCGATCAGCGCCTCGCGCACCGGGATGCGGGAGACGCCCAGCGTCTGGGCGATCGCGTCCTGGGGAACCCGCTGCCCCTGACGCAGCACACCATCGAAGATCAACCGCCGCACGTAGAGCCGAACCTGCTCACCGCTGCTCATCCGGGACAGGGTCTGGCTCGGCAGCAGGTCGGGCCCGCTCGCCGCCCGGGCCCCCTGCAGGGCGGGTTCCTGTCTGCGCGGGATCGTTCTCACCTCTGGGTCCGATGGACGGCTTTGCACCGCCGCTGTTTCCTTCAAAACTAGCAGCGCGGCGGCCCGGCACATGCCGGGTGGCGCCGTCTCGGCGGGCGGGGCGCAGGGGCGATCCGATGCTTGTGAACCGGCCGTGTCCGTCCGTCATTCGGGCGGGTCCAGCACCAGCAGCCGGGTCGCGCTCCCTGAGCGATCTTGTGAATCGGTCCGGGCTTCGAGGGGCCTGGCGGGAGTGCGGCCGGGTGCCGTCCTGAAGGCAGCCGGTCTCGAAGGTGACATTGTCCACACCGACCGTCTCCAGCAGCTCGGGCTCGACGAGTCCTCGAAGAAGCAGCCGGTGTTCTGCCGATGGTGGGCCGAGGGCGGTTCGGGGCAGTTGTCTTGGCCGCGCCACCGGCCCGGTGGGTCTGTCACACGTCGTCGATTCGCAGCGTGCCCCCTGGCGAGCCCTCGGTCACGCAAGGCCCGCGGTCTGCTCCATCTCCTGCCGGGTGGCCGCGCCGACCGGGGCGGTGAGCGCGGCCACCGTCATGTCCACCAGGTTGCGCGCCACCAGCGGCAGCGGCAGCGGGCGCCGCCGGCTGTCGGGGGCGTCCTCTGCGAGCGCCCGGTCGGCCAGCACGTGCAGCACCGACTGGGAGGCCACCACCAGCCGCTCGACGGCCAGCCGCCGGGGCATGCCGCGGGACAGGATCTCCACCAGCTCCCGGCCCGCCCGGGTCAGCGAAGGGTCCACCAGGGTGTGCACGTCCTCGATGGCCAACGCGGGCTGGGCCAGCGCCGAGGTCCAGATCCGGATCGCGGCGCGCTGGCTGGGGCCCAGCCCGACGTACTCGGCCGGCGGCAGCACGATCACCTCCACCAGGCCCCGCACGTCCGGCGTGCGGCCGCCGGCGGTGGCCCGGGCGTACAGCTCCTCGTGCCGGGCCCGCAGCCAGGGGCCGTGCCGCCGCAGGATCGCCCGCAGCAGCCCGTCCCGGCCGCCGAAGTGGTAGTGCAGCGCCGCGGTGTTGCGCTGCCCGGCGGCGGTGTTGATCTCGTTCAGCGACACCCCGGTGATGCCGCGCTCGGCCATCAGCCGTTCGGCGGCGTCCAAGATGGCCTCCCTGGTCCCGGCGCCGCGCGTCCGGGACGGTTGGGAAGGTCGGTCAGACACCACTGCCTTCCAGGCGCTTGAGGCGGGGCGGCAGCCACGGCCGCTCGGGGACGTGTTCACCATAGAACTGCCGGGCCCAGTGCCGGAACTCGGTGATCGGGCCGTCGCCCTTGATCAGCAGCGGTTTCTCCACGTAGATCTTGTTCTCCCAGATCGGGACGTCCTCGCTGATCTGCTTGACGAACTCGTCGATCATCCTCGGGGAGAACCTCTCCATGCCGCGGGGGAAGGTGAACACCCAGCGGACGTGCACGTTCTCCTCGTCCACCGGGCTGACCGAGGAGATGAAGGACATCACGCCCTTGAGCCGCAGCGCGCCCAGGCCCAGCCCGTAGGACTTGCGCACGAACTCCAGGGTGTAGACCTTGCCCTCCTTGTTCTTGAACTGCTGCTGCTCGGTGACGATCTTGACGAAGCCGTCGTAGTCCACCTCACCGCCGGGGATGGTCTCCATGCCGTGCACGTATTTGAAGTGCACGTAGTCGGCGTTGTTCTCGGCCATCTCCTGCACGCAGGTGGCGAAGCGGAATTCGTGGAAGACCGGCTCGCTCCAGCCGGGGTCGTCGAACTCCTTCATCTCCGGCATGGGGATGTAGGGGTCGGCGCCGCCCAGGTGGTGCCAGGCGAAGATCAGGCCGAACCGCTCGACCACCGGGTAGGAGCGGACCCGGGCCTTGGGCGAGGGGTCGGCGTCGGTGTAGGGCACCTCCACGCAGCGGCCGGAGACGCCGTCGAAGCGCCAGGCGTGGAAGGGGCATTCCAGCAGCTCTCCCCTGACCTGCCCGCCGTGGGCCAGGTGGGCGCCCAGGTGCGGGCAGTAGGCGTCCACGACGCGGGGCTCGCCGGAGGCGGTGCGGAAGACCGCCAGCTCGCGCCCGAAGTAGCGGGCGGGTTTGACCTGGCCGGTCTTCAGCTCGTCGCTGCGCGCCACGGCGAACCAGCCGTTGGGGATCGGGAAGGGGAAACGCGCCATGGTCGTCCTCCGGGGACGGACTAAAGAGGGTTCTTCAATTGACGGTAACACCGGGGTCCGCCGCGAGCCAGAGGCGCGAGGAGGGCTCCGCCACGGGACAGGATCGCCACACTCCGTAGACTTGATTATGTATATAAAATGACAGTCAATTGCGAGAAGCGCCACCACGAGCTGAGGAGAAGATCCACCGCGGACGGGAAGAACCACGAGGGGGTAGCAGGCGAACCCCCTTAACGATCGGCGTATACTTGAGACTTGACAAAGTAAACAACAAGGGGGGCAGATCGGTGTCGGCACAGGCGGCGACGCTCCCCGGTACACCGTTGCCTCCGCCCGACGAGGCGATGGTCCGGCGGAGCAGCGGCGAACAGGTCGCCCTCTACATCCGCAGGCTGATCTTCGAAGGGCGGCTGCGGCAGGGCGACCGGGTTCCCCAGGACGAGATCGCCCGGGCGCTGGGCGTCAGCCGCATCCCGGTGCGCGAAGCGCTGCTGTCGCTGGAACGCGAGGGCTGGGTGACCATCAAGCCGCACCGCGGCGCGTTCATCGGCGCCCTGGACGAGGCCGCGGTCCGCGACCACTACACGCTGTACGGCCTGGTGTTCGGCTTCGCGGCCCGGCGCGCCACCGAGCGCCGCACGCCGGAGATGGTGGCGCACCTGGACGAGCTGTGCCGGGCGCTGCAGCGCGCAGAAGACCCGGCGGCGGTGGCCCGCCTGAGCCGCGACTTCGGCCGGCTCATCCTGCAGACGGCCGGCTCGCCCCGGCTGCGGGCGGTGCTGCGCGCCATGGTCGGCATCGTGCCCGGCAACTTCTTCGCCCTGGTGCCCGGCGCGATCGAGGCCGAACGCGACGGCAGCCGGGCGATCTGGGAGGCGGTGCGCGACGGCGACCCGGATCGGGCCGCCTGGGCGTGCGCCCAGAAACTGCAGCGCCAGGGCGACCTGGTGGCCGAGCTGTTCGCCGCCCGCGGCCTGTTCGCCACCTCGGCCTGACCTCCGCTCCGCCCGCTACAGCAGCTCCACCACCAGGGCCGAACCCATGCCGCCACCCGCGCACATGGCGATGCAATGGCGGCGCCGACCGCGATGCGGGCCAGTTGGAAGGCGTCGACGTCGACCAGCGAACCCTTGGGCGCCCGCCCGATCGGCGTCCGGGCGGCAGAGACGATCACCGCGTCGGTCAAGGGAGCCTCCTTGCGGAAAGCGGGCTTGGGACGTGTTCTCCTCGGCGGTCTTGCGGACGNACCGGGACGGCGCCCGGCACCGGCGTCTGTCACCGCCGCCGGCGAGGACGGCGTCGGGAAGCATGCGGTGTCCGGCGACGCCCCGGCCTCATCCGCACCCAGTTGCAGCCCCTGGACACCACCTGCCGCCTAGGCCGGCTGGACTTCACCGCCACCCCCGCCGACGCCGCAGAAGGCACCCTGGAACGGGCCGGGGAGCACGCGTCGATCGCCCTGGCCGCCGAGTCGGTGGGCGGCACCCAGCGCATCCTGGACCTGGCCATCGCGCACGCCCGCACCCGCGTGCAATAAGGCAAAGCCCTCCCAGAGTCTTTTCCATACTTCATCTCCCATGGCGGGATAGAAACGCTGTAGTCGAGATAGCCCCGGACGCCATCGAAGGCTCTGCTCCAAGAGCACAGATCGGCAAGGTTCCGATCCCACTGGCGCGCCGGGAAGACAGGCATGGCCGCAAACGGCCAGGGGCACCGGAACCGGCCAGCTCACGGTGCCCTCAGGCGGAAAGACGTCGCCCCGGGCCCGCCCCAGCCGTATCAGAAACCACCGGGGCCGGGCGGCGCACCGCAAGGACCGCCAGCTCATGATCGCTATCCTTGGCCGGGTCCATGCCTTCTCCAAAGACGAGGAAATGAGACAGTACCCCGACCGCATCGAATTCGACCCCACCCGAATACAGCGTCTTGCAGCGTTCTTTGTCCCGTTCCTGGTCGTTGTGGGCGGCGTGTCGCTGAAACTGTTCGTCCACCACGAAAATCTTCATTTCGCGCTGGCCCTCATGTTCCCCCCGCTCCTGGGCTTCACCATCGCGCTGGGGGAGACTGGATGCGGCCGCCGACCGCGCTCACCGCCACCGATATCCGGTTCTGTCCCCGGGATGCGCTCTTCCAGATCATCCCCCAGCGGCTCCCTTGGCCGGTGGTCTCTTACATTGAGGCCGGGCAGCGGGGCCGCCAGGCGTTCGTCGTGCTCTGCCTGCGGGACGGAAAGCGGGTTCGGCTGCGGCATCCGTCCGGGAGGGTCGGCGACCGCTGGTTCGAGGAGGCCCTCGCCGTCATGCGGCAGCGCCACATGGAGGCCTGCAACGGCGTGCTGCCGGCGGTGACCGGCGCGCCGATCGCGGAGCGACGGGTGCGGCTGTGGGTGAAGGCGGCGGCGGTCCTGCTGCCGGTCGCCGCTTTGGCGATGCACTTTTGGTGGCTTGACCGGCAGTCCGACCGTCACGACACGCCACCGGAGGTCGCCTCATGCGACTACCTGCCGAGGGACCTGGCCGCCCAGGCGGTCCCCGGAGGCCGCGAGGTCGGCTTCGGCATCGAGAGCCTGGCCTGCCGGTGGGGCACCGAGCGGCCGTGGGAGCAAGGCACCTGGCTGGACATGTTCATCGGCACCTGGTCCGTCCACGAGGCCGAACGCTCCCATGAGGCCAGGAAGAAAGGCCATCCCCCGGGCAGTGTGCTGCACCCCCTGCCCGGGGCGAAGAAGAACGCCTACACCGTGGCCTGGCAGGACAGCTGGGGGTTCACCGCCCAGGGCCGGGCTCACGTCAAGGGCTACCTGGTGACGGTCGACCTGCACACCCGGCATGCGCCCTCGGCCGCCGTGGCCGAGCAGCAGGTCGCCGGCATCCTGCAGGCGATCGTGCGGAAATTGGAGAAGCGGGTATGAAAGCGACTCCCCGTGAACGCGTCTGGCTGACGCAGACCCTCCTGCTGACCGCGTGCCTGTGTCTGCTGTCTCTGCTGGCGCTCCCGGACCTGAGCTCACCCGAAGAAGAGGAGGAGTCGCCGCCCAGGCGCACGCCGCTGGTGGACCTGTGCGCCTGGTTCCCCTACCCCAAGGTCACCCGGCTGGTTCCCGATCCCCGGCCTCCCCGGCTGGAGCACTATTTCCCCGGTGTGCTCCAGTGCCGCTGGCTGAGCCGGAACGGCCGTGCCCGCTTGGAGATCAGCGCCGTCCGCCCCAACAGAGGGGACACTCTCGAAGAAGAGAGTCGTATCGCCCGGGACGCCTATAGCAGCCCGGGAGTGACCGGGAAGGTCTCCCCCGCCGGAATCGGCGAGGAGAGCATGATGGTCGTCGACACCGAGTCCGATACCCCGGCAGTGGGCATCAGCGCCCGCGACGGCCTGGTGAGCATCACGGTCCTCTACAAAGCCCCGCGCGAACCCGAACAGCTCATCGCCGGAGCCAAGGAGGCCGCCGTCGAACTCCTGCGCATCCTCCCCCATAAGGGGTACTAGGCGCCCCTGATCGCGTGGACGGGGGCGCCGTCCAGAGCCGAGCAACCCCCTGCAGCCATGGNCCGAAGGGCCATTCCCGTAGCCCGGCGGAAACCGGGACCGGTGTCCCTGGGCGGCGGGACGCGGNCGAGATGAAGATCGTCACCGAGAAACCGGGGGACGATCATTTGATCACGGGGAGTCGACATGTTCGGCACGGGAACCCGTCTCGTCGTCGCGGGGGCGGTCGCCGCCACGAGCCTGGTGGGGGTCGCCGCGCCCGCCGAGGCCAAGGCCAAACGGTGCGTGCTCGGAACCTGGGTGCTGACGTCGTTCACGGCGGTGTCCAAGGGACCGGGGTACAAGCACACGATGGACGGCCTGGAGGGGACGGTACTTCGGATCAAAAAGAATTCGATCATGTACAACTTCACCGGCTCCAAGCGCGGTGACATCAGCGGAAAGGCNAACGGGCACCCCTACCAGATCTGGCATCTGCTGTCCGGCAAGCTCACCGTCAAGGCGAAGGTGACCGGGTCCACCAAGGGCAAGGTGAACGTGAAGCCCAGGACCGCCACCGGCGGGGCCACCCGCACGGAGATCTACATCGCCTCGGGCCAGAAGATCCGCACCGGCCCCTTCAACATGGTCAAGGAGCACAAGACGGGCACCTGGGAGGCGACCACTCCGTTCTACTCGTCCTACACCTGCAAGGGCAAGCGGCTCCGGATGGACTCCAAGACCGGCGCCAACGGAAGCTCCACCAAGGTCACCAGGATCTTCAAGCGCCTTTGACGGCGCGCTGAAGCCGTAGGCGAACCGCCGCAGGCCGGAAACGTCCCCCGGGCCTGCGGCGGTTTTCCGTCGGCCCGCCGCCTTCCTCAGCCGAGCTGTTCGACCACCAGGTCGGCGGCCGTGGCGGCGCCATCGGTGCGGACCCGTCCGGCCAGCGCCGCCGCCCGTTCGGCGGTTTCCGGGGCCAGTGCCGTCTCCAGCGCGGACGCCAGGGAGCGGGCGGTCGGCACCGGGCCGTCATGGGCCGCGCCGATGCCCAGCTCGGCGACGCGGCCCGCCCAGTACGGCTGGTCGGCCCCCTGCGGGACGAGCACCTGGGGCCTGCCGGCGCGGGCGGCCGTGGCCGTGGTGCCCGCGCCGCCGTGGTGGACGACCGCGGCCACCCGGCCGAACAGCGCCTGATGGTTGACCTCGCCGACGACGAAGCAGTCGTCCCGGTCGTCGACCGCCGACAGACCGGCCCAGCCGCGCAGCAGCACCATGCGGCGGCCGTGCGCGCGGACCGCCTCGACGACCGCCCGCGGCAGGTCCGCCGCCGCCTTCATCGGCATGCTGCCGAACCCCACGTACACCGGCGGCTCCCCCGCGTCGAGGAACGCCCGCAGATCATCGGGGAGCGGGCGGTCGTCCGGGACGAACCAGGCGCCGGTCTGCACCACGTCCACCTCCGCCGACCCCTGCCAGGGGTCCAGCACCGGGTCGCTGGCCAGCCAGTTGCGCCCGCCGAACAGGAAGGAGGNCACATCCTCTGCCGGCGGCAGGCCCAGCGCCGCCCGGGTGGCGTTGATCGCCTCGCCGAACAGCTCGTTCAGGTACCGGTCGTGCAGCTTCCACAGGGTCGGGACGTCGGTGATCCCCGGCGGGTAGGACTGCCCCGGGTAGGCCAGCGGCGCCCGGTGCGGCGAGGGCAACGTGAGCTGCTGGAAGGTCACATGCACCCAGGGAACGCCCAGCTTCTCGGCCACCGAGCGGGCCCCGCCCAGCGCCGCCGGCACNCCGGTCGCCACCAGCGCGTCGCACCCTTCGGCCGCTTCGGGGAGCACCCGGCGCTGGCTCGCGGCGATCTCGGCCGAGACCCGGGCCACCACCTCTCCCGCCGGCGGCCTGGCCGATTCGGTCGGCGGCAGCGCTTTGGACGCCGATGCGCGCGCCGACGGCCCGTACGGCACCAGCGGCACCCCGACCGCCGCCAGCCGCCGCGCGATGTCCTCATCCGGCGGCGCGCACAGCCGCACCTGAACGCCGCGCTCCCGCAGCCGCACGGCGAGCGCCGCCATCGGCTCCACGTCCCCGCGCCCGCCCCACGTCGACAACACCACCCGCATTTTCACGCCCCCGTTTTCATCGGTTCCGGCCACGGCGAGCAATTCTGCAACAGAAACCGGCGCTTGCCGCAAGTCCCCCCGTCTGCTATATATTGAAAATGGCGGGAGTCGTTGAGATTTTTGACGGGACGAACAGCACCCCTCCACCATCGCCCTGAGGCCGAAGCGGCCGCTCCTCCCGGTGGACTCGCCAGGACCGCAGGCTCTCGCTCGGCTGTATGCACCCTCGATGGTCAGCCCCGACTCCCGGTTCCCTCTGCGGCACCACAGCGAGACCGCGCCTGCAAACAAAAGACAAATTCCCGACGCTCCGAAATACCTCCGGTTCATAAGACCTGAATGATGTTTGACAGGCCCAGGAAGCAGCTTCTCGTTTCAGCGATCCCCAAAAGGACGAGCGTTGCCCAGGCCTGTCATCGAGCCGCCACCCGCTTCAAGGCTCGGCCGTGCCATATGTGACCAGCCGCCTCAAGCGAGCCACGGGAGCCCCGCAAGCCGACGCCGGCCGGCACAACCGGCATGCTGAACCGGAAAGAACGCATTCAAGGAGCCCACACGAGCCTGAGCCCTGGAAAAACGTCCCTGCCGGCAGCGGGCTTCGGACTCGTCCTCCTGCTGCTCACCGCATGCGGCGGCGGACGGCCCGCCGACCCGGTGCAACCGGGAGCGGCCGCCATCGGCGACCTGGACATCCACCGCCGCAGCGACATGGAGTTCTTCAGCAGGCTCCGCCGGCCCGGCGCCCTGTACATCCGGCCGCCCGCCGACCTGGCCGCCGGAGTGAAGGCTTCCACGGCCGTCGTCATCGCCGAGGTCACCGGCGTCCGGCCGACCCGAACCCCGGGCGACGGCGACCCCCAGCCGCTGATCGGCGTCGTACTGCGCCCCGTCGAGGTCCTCAAAGGAAGGCTGCGGCCGGAGCCGAAGGAAGCGGTGGCGGAATTCCTCGGCGGCTCCACAGCGGATTCAGCCGACCCCATAGCCGAATTGCGCCGCACCCTCCCGCGGGGTAAAGCCATCTGGTTCCTGCGTTGGAACGGGAAATCCCCACGCGCGGCCAAAACGGGAGCTACCCCTCTCCCGGAGGTCGACAAGCAGTACTACAGCCTCGTGCACATGGAGGGCGGGGTCTTCGTCCAGGGGCCGTCCGGAATCCTCGCCCCGACCGCCCAGCGGAACCACAGCAACCCCACCGGACCGTCCCTGCGAAACAGCAGGGAGAAGTTCCAGAAGCCGAGTGAACTCGCCCACCGGATCCGCACTGCCACCTGACCGTTCAAAGTGCACGCCGGATCCTTTTGCCACGTCCTCCCCATAGGCAGAGACGGGCTCGTCGCGGTCAGGAACGTCGTCCCTCAGGAACCCAAGACCGCATGTAGAAAAAGGTTCACTGAGGTTTTCTCAACGATTGAGTGCCCTGGAGGGCGGCGGCCGCGCAGGGGCCGGAGCAAAGTCCCTGGTGAGGGCACAGGCGGGACGTCGCCGAGCGGGCCGCGGGACTGCCGGCTCACGGCCGGGTGCGGAAGAGGCCCACCGGGACTGGCCGACCGCGCGCACTCCTGGCAGGAGGCGTCGCGATATGAGGCGGGCTTGTATTCGTTGAGAAAACCTCACTGCCAGAATTCCTCCGGAGCCGCGCCGAAGAAGGCCGCACAGGACGGGGAGGTCGAGTGGTCGGGCCCGGGACGCTGCTGGGGGGAAGGTACCGGCTGGAGAAAGGGCTGGGCCGGGGCGGCATGGGCGAAGTGTGGTCGGCCTTCGACCAAGGGCTGGACCGGCAGGTGGCGGTCAAGATCCTGCTGGCGGAGCTGACCGGCGACCCGGCGCTGATCGCCCGGCTGCGGCGGGAGGCCAAGGCGGCGGCCGCGCTGCAGCACCCCGGCATCACCGTCGTGCACGACCTCGGCGAGCACGACGGGCACCCGTATTTCGTGATGGAGCTGCTGGAGGGCACCACCTTCAGCGCGTTGCTGACCGCCCACCCCGAAGGGCTGCCGGTCGCCCGGGCGACGCATTTGATGGCGCAGGTGGCCGACGCCTTGGACCATGCGCACCGCAAAGGGGTGGTGCACCGCGACATCAAACCCGCCAACCTCATGGAA
>JGI25331J36430_1001955_pt1 | contig 10211 bp, 13 predicted proteins | sample HigsolmetaAR206D_FD_36430 | JGI IMG/M metagenome (IMG submission 36430) | reverse complement strand
AACCGAACGGCTTTGCCGTTCGATTTTATTTTTTTTGATACGTATTGCTTTTTTCGGATTGAGCAATCCATTCTTTCAGTTTCTCTTTTAAAGTATTAAATCCGGTGGAAGAATCGTCCAATTTAATATTTCCGTATCGTCGAGNCATTTTCCGATCCGTTTTNGNGGATTCCATTTCACGCATGGAAAGGCTGATTTTTCCATCTTCTTCATCAATCGCAACAATTTTNGCTTGAACCTCGTCCCCAACTTTTAAATAGTCTTCAATGTTTCTGACATATCCATGTGTAATTTCCGAAATATGGATGAGTCCTTGCGTTTCCTCATCTAAGGCGACAAACGCCCCATATGGTTGAATCCCGGTGACTTTTCCGGTTACTATGGAACCAACTTCATATTTTGCAGACATGCAAACACTCCTATAAAATTTTTTCTCCTATTTACGCATTGATCAATTATAGCATAATCATACTTCCACCGCAAAAACGATTGTAAACTTCATCCATATTCAACTGAATACATATCGATCGTCTATAAGCATTCCATGTTTATGGCGGTCAAAACATTACTTGCCTAATCATCATCAAGAGACGTCTTATTTATCCATCATCCAAAATTTTTAGGAAAAATAAGAATAAATTTTCACATCATTGGACATCCTTAAAATGCAGCAAAGCTTTCTAATAGTATTCCCCCTACCCTTATTATCAGGACGAGTGGATCGTCCTCTTTTTTTTGCCAAAAATGAAAGGCTGATTTCCCGNTAAAGGAATTCAGCCTTTGGATCGTATCTAAAGGGAAGCCAGAAAACGTTTCATTCTTTTAATCGCTTCTTGAAGCTGTTCGATCGATGAAGCATAAGAACAACGAATATATCCTTCTCCGCCTTTGCCGAATACATGTCCGGGAACAACGGCCACTTTTTCCGAAAGCAAAAGCTGTTCAGCGAATTGCTCCGATGAAAGCCCCGTTCCCNTNATAGACGGAAAAGCATAAAAAGCACCGCCCGGCATATGGCAATCCAATCCTAGTTCATTTAAAGATTCGACAAAGAAGTTTCGTCTTCTTCTATAATCGTTTTTCATTTCTTCCACATACTCCATTCCGTTTTGCAAAGCCTCAATCGCAGCATATTGCGCAGGAGTGGAAGCACACATCATGGTATATTGATGCACTTTCAACATCGCTTTGGAAATTTCTTTTGGAGCGCATGTAAATCCAAGTCTCCAGCCCGTCATGGCAAATCCCTTCGAAAATCCGTTTATTAATATCGTCCGCTCCTTCATCCCTTCCAAGCTTGCAAAAGAGGTATGCGGAATATCGTAAGCCAGCTCAGCATAGATTTCATCCGCAATCACCAATAAGTCATATTTTTTTACGATATCNCAAATGGCGNTCAAGTCTTCCCGTGCCAGCTGTGTTCCGGTCGGGTTATTCGGAGAACAGATCAACAACGCTTTCGTTTTAGGTGTAATGGCCCGTTCCAATTCTTCCGGCTGAAGTTTAAAATCATTTTGCGCCAATGTGCCTATGGAAACGACATTGCCGCCGGCCAGCTGAACGAGGGGTCCATAAGAAACGAAGCATGGCTCTACTACCGCGATTTCGTCTCCAGGGTCAATAATCGTTCGAAGGGCAATATCCAGCGCTTCGCTTCCCCCCGATGTCACGATAATTTCTTGTTCCGGATCATATTCTGCTTGAAACCGTTCTCGCATATAATCGGCAATCGCCCTTCTTAGTTCGATTAAACCTGCATTGGCCGTATAGGAAGTATATCCTCTTTCCAGCGAGGAGATGGCCGCTTCCCTAACGGACCAAGAGGTAACAAAATCCGGCTCTCCCACTCCTAGTGAAACGACGCCTTCCATATTGGCCGCCAGATCAAAAAACTTTCGAATCCCAGACGGAGGAATTTTATCCACTGATTTGGCTATATAGCTTTTCGTTGTATTCATGGTGACACCACAATTCTTCTATCATCATTGTTTTGGTCATAAATAATTCCGTCATGCTTATATTTTTTCAGTTGGAAATGTGTAGTAGTCGAAACGACCGAATCCAACGTGGACAGTTTTTCCGAAACAAAGCGGGAAATTTCATTCATCGAACGGCCTTCCACCGTCACGGACAAATCGTAAGCGCCGCTCATTAAATAAACGGATTTCACTTCTTTAAACCGATAAATGCGCTCAGCCACGGCATCGAAACCTACTCCCCGTTTTGGCGTGACTTTCACATCTATCATGGCGGTGACTCCATGATAGCTATCTACTTTCGACCAATTTACTAAAGTTGTATAATGGACGATAATATTTTCTTTTTCTAATTTTTGAATCACGTCTTGAACTTCCTCGACAGATAATTGTGTCATTTTTGCTATGTTCTCGAGAGTCGTTCTGGCATCCTTTTCCAGGATCGCCAATATCTCCAGTTCTTTCTCGTTGAGCTCCATGATTCTCCCCCATTTTTGAAATATTAAGACTACTTTATTATAACAAATTTAGGAGAAAATAAAGAAGAGAGTTCCATTTAATCAAGAAAAGTTTCTCACGGATTTCCATCAACTAGGGGGAACCAACATTGTTCAATCAAAAAGAAAGAGTTTCAATCAAAATAGACGATTCTTGCTTATATTACCGCTATATTCCAAATAGTGCNGCCAAATACACGCTTGTCTTTTTGCACGGCTTTCTTTCTTCCTCTTTTAGTTTTCGCAAACTGATTCCTTTATTAAAAACAGATTATGCACTTCTTTTGATTGACTGGCCGCCGTTTGGAAAAAGCAAAAAATCAAAGGCATTTCTTTACTCGTACGAAAATATTGCCGCCTCCATTCTCCGGCTGCTTCGTTCTTTCCAATTCGAATCCGTCGTGCTCGTGGGTCATTCNATGGGAGGACAGTTGATTTTGAATATGCTGAAACAAAAGCCGGATGCGGCGGAAAAAATCATACTCATCAATGGCTCTGCTTATATTCCGAGGTTCAAACAATCTCTGATTTTGGCCAGTTATCTGCCATTTGCCCATCGATTGGTAAAACGTTTGCTGGAAAAAACGGGGGTGGAGGGAAATTTGCGGTCAGCTGTCTATGAACATGAAAAAATTGATCAAGAAATGGTGGCAGGCTATATGGAACCATTTCTTTCTGAGGATATTTTCCACGGACTGATCCGATTTCTGCGCCATAGGGAAGGCGATCTTTCTTCCGTAGAAATTCAAAACATACAAACCCCTTCTCTTTTAATTCACGGGGAATTTGACAAGATCGTTCCTTTCCATATCGGCAAACGGTTAGCTCAAGATTTGCCGAACAGCCGTCTCGTTATGATCGAAAAAGCCGGACATCTTTTACCGGAAGAAAATCCGGAAGAGATCTGCCGGCACTTGAACGAATTTGTCAGCGTTGAAAAGGGAGATCGCACGAAGAATTTTCTTTGACGGCTAACAAAGCGCTTGCTATGGGTTCTATTTCTTCACGCGGAAGAAGTTNTTCAAATGAAAGTTCAAAGATGGCACGAATTTTTCGCACAAGAGTTTCAAGGTTATCCGTTTCATGAACCGCTTGGATAATATCCGCCATTTCCGTATCATATTGACCTGCTCCAATGCGGAATGGATCCCAGCCCATTAAAATATCTGCCAGCTGCAGATTCGTTTTAGCGATTGGATTCAAGTTGCATCACCTTTTGTTTTACCATTTTTGCTTCTTATTTTACCATGGAGTAGAGAAATCAAAAACTAGGAGGAAATATGGAATGGTGCAATTTGACGAAATCATCGGCCGAAAAGGAACTTCCTCGGTAAAATGGGACCAAATCAAAACGATATTCGGAACCGAAGAAGCGTTGCCTATGTGGGTAGCAGACATGGACTTCCGCGCCCCGCAAGAAGTGATCGAGGCTCTGAAGAAAAAAATCGAACATGGCGTTTTTGGTTATACGACCATGCCGGACTCTGCCATCGAAGCTGTTTGCCAATGGATGGAGAAGCGTCATCATTTTCCCGTTCAAAGAGAATGGCTGCTTTTCAGCCCGGGAGTAGTTCCTTCCATCAGTTTAGCCATTCAAGCGTTGACGGAGGAAGGTGACGAAGTGCTGGTGCAGCCGCCCATATACCCGCCGTTTTTCAACATGGTAAAAGCAAATAACCGCAAAGTGGCCTATTGCCCGCTTGTATTAAAGGGCAATCAATACGAGATCGACTTTGACGCGTTTGAACAGTTGTTAAAAACTAGAAATATTCGATTGTTTTTGCTGTGCAGTCCACACAATCCCGGCGGAAGGGTATGGACAAAAAAAGAATTAACCAAAATAGCGGATCTCTGTCAAACTTACCAAGTATGGATCGTCTCTGACGAAATCCATAGTGATTTGACGGCACTCCCAAACAAACATATCCCCATCGCTTCCATAAAAGAAGAATACCGCGAATTTGTCATTACTTGCATCGCGCCAAGCAAGACTTTCAATTTAGCAGGACTTCAAGCTTCCTGTATCATTGTGCCAAACCCAAAAATTCGGAATCAATTATCCCGCGTTCAAAAACGTCAAGGCTTTTTCCAGCTGAATATGATGGGAATGGCAGCGATGGAAGCTGCTTATCGTTACGGGGAAAAGTGGTTGGATGAAGCCATTTCCTATATTCGTGGAAACGTGGAGCTTGTGAAGCAGTTTATTGAAAAAGAAATTCCATCATTAAAAGTAATGGAACCGCAAGGCGGATATCTGATTTGGATTGATTGCCGAGAAACCGGCTTAACGGATCAAGAAATAAAAGAGCGGCTTTTATTCAAAGGAAAACTCGCTTTAGAGTCCGGCCCTAAATACGGACCAGGCGGAGAAGGGTTTGTCCGTATGAATGTCGGCTGCCCGCGCTCCTTAGTCGAGGAAGGTTTGAAGCGAATGAAAGCTGCGTTTTCGAAAGACTAATTCACTTCATGCAGCACATTGCCGTAAATGGACGAAAGCGCCGGTCATCTGAACCGGCGCCCAATGGTTTGGATACATAAATTCGCCAATTTAAAATAATGAGCTTATTTCCTTAAATGGCGTCTCTGTTTATTAATTTGCTCTTCTAATTCCCTTGTTTTTTCCTCTTCTTTTTTGGAGATTTTTTTAATCAACAGGAAGGCGATCACTGCCAAAATAAAAAAAATGGTCATAGATATAGCCGCCGGAATGTACTCCGATTTATCTTCCGGAAAATACAAAAACAAGCCTAATATGAAAGCGATCAAAACAAAACAGCCCCCTTAATAGTAATGAGCTCCCTATTTCTCTTCACCATTCCAACTTCTATCCCCTTCGTCCATTCTCGATTCAAATACGAGAAAAAAGCAGCCACATCAAACATTTTATTCCCAAAATTCTGATTTCTTACGCTCTACCTTTAAATCATCATGTTCGAAATCCATCGTTCCTCCGCCGGATTGAAGCATCCAGCGGAGGACTTTCATTTATTCGGCCACCAATATCGTTTCAATAATCACATCTTCCAAAGGACGATCTTGTTGATCTGTTTCCACGTTGGCGATTTCATCTACAACGTCCATTCCTTCCAACACTTGTCCAAAGACAGTGTGGCGGAAGTCAAGCCAAGGCGTTCCACCTTTCTCCATATAAACGTCAATAATTTCTTTCGGATACCCGGCTTTTTCCATTTGTTCCCGAAAACCAGGATCGATGTTTTGATTTTGAACAATAAAAAACTGGCTTCCATTTGTGTTTGGCCCCGCATTGGCCATCGAGAGCGCTCCTCGAATGTTAAACAAATTCGGCGAGAATTCATCTTCAAATGGCTTTCCGTAAATGCTCTCTCCACCTGTTCCATTTCCTTTCGGATCGCCGCCTTGAATCATAAAATCGCGAATCACACGATGAAAAATTAATCCGTTGTAATAGCCGTTTTTGCTGTGAGTAATAAAATTTTCCACAGTTTTCGGCGCGTATTCCGGAAACAGCTTGATTTTAATGCTGCCTTTATTGGTCTTCATTTCAACAACGATCTCATTTTCTGCTACTTGATTGGTTAATTGCGGAAATGTCATAAATTTTCTCCTTCCGTTTTATTATCTCTCTTACTTTACCTTATTGCGGATGAAATTTCCACATCGCAACTTCGGCTGGAGCTTCCCGACTAAAAAGTTCTTTTCCCGTTCCATTCTTTTTGTGTTATGTTTATGAAAAAGACTTTTCAGGAGGAACGAATCATGGATATAGGAGATGTGGTAACCGCCATTTACAAAACAGGAAAATATATCGGAAAAATTACGGACGAACGACCGGAACATTATACCGTGCAAATATTAGCGGTAGAAAAGCACCCGCTGCAAGGAGACCTTCATCATCCGAAACAAGGAAATGTAAGCTTTTTCCACGAACGCAAAGCGCTGGCTTTCAAAGAACAAGCCAATATTCCTAAAAAAATGGTGAAGCCTTTTACCGGAAAAGTGCCGAATTACACGGAATCATTGGTGAAATCCTTTATCGTTTATAAACAGGAACTGGAACAAAACCCGGAAAATGAATATGCCCAAAAAAGCCTCCAATGTTTATCATCCATACAAAAAGAATACGAATTCATGTACTCGATTTCCTTCCCAAATTAATCATCCAGTACAAAAATTCGTATTTTCTCTACACATCAAACCTTCGCTTCTCCATGTTTGCCATCATGGAGACTGATGGATCTTTTCATTTGATTGATTAGGAGAGTTTTCACTCGTCGAAGGTTGATCGGCATTTGTTGTTTGGCTTTGATTGTTTTCTGATGTTTGCGTATGATCAGCAGTACCATTGTTGTTCTGATTGTTTTCCGTCGATTGATTGGTCGGCGCCACCGGTACTAATGGATTGCTTTTCCCTGAAGGATCCGGAGTCGAGATACTTGGCGGCGTTAGTTTTAACTTTTTGGCAATCGTTGAATCATAATAAACGGAAATCGTCATATTAACCGTTAAGGCATTCGCTTCATTCTCTGTGGAAACAGGTTCGTTGTTTCCTGCAAATTGGATCGATTCCACTCGATTGACACGATCCATTTGCTCCAATTTTTTTAAAAACTGATAAATCTCAGGATACGTTGACGCTTGTACGACTAAATTGACTTTTTCTTGTTTTACCCCCGACGGCAATGAAGTTTTGGCCGTTTTGATGGTTTCGTATCGTTATTTTGTGCAGTTGTACTCGTCGTTTCACCCGTATTGAAACTAGTCGCATTGGAGTTTGAGTTTGTTCCAGTCATTTGATCCATTTGATCCGCTTGATTCGTACCATCACCGGCATCGGTTGATGAGTCAGAGTCTTCCGCAAGGGCGTATTGAATAATGGTACAGCCTGATGATGCTTCAGCCTTTTGCAAATCCAAAATAAATTGGTCGACAGAATCGTTCCAAGGAAGCGCTGTCTGCCATTGATAGACCTTTTTCAAATCGTCTGCTGATAATTGTTTTTCAGATTGAAAACCTTTTCCGATGAATCATTGACATGAGCCATTTGCGAAGAAAGGGCAGCAATCTGTTTTTTGGCAGGGACGATTGCTTTCCAATAATAAAAAATGTCTAAAAAACAGAAAAGGATCANAAGAATTAACGGGATCAACATTTTCACTCGTTTGCTCATGCCTACTCATCCTTTTCTGTATCGATCTTTAATTTACTCGTTTCAAGCTGTAAAACATACTCCGCTTGATAGCGCGGCAACGTTGTTGGATCAATAGCGGTGTTGTCTGTTGCATTATCGGTTGTATAACCGTTCACGCTGCCGGTTGTATCATTTGTTTGAGGCGGAACGCCAAAACTCTTTAACGTCGCTTTCTTGATCCATGATATTTCATTGAGTCGTTTCAAATAATAAGCAATCTCGCTTTTTGTATCAAATTGAACGATCATATCCGCTTCTTGATCATCTGTCAGTGAAAATAGCAACAAATATCCTCTTTCCGGCAGCTTTTCCGTGAGTTCTTTCAATATTTTCGTCGTTTCAATGGGTTGATTTTGTGCCCATTTCACAGCCGTTTCGTATTGATGGAAGGACTCGACTTCAGGATTTTGATGGTTCGCTTTCATTTTCGCAGCTTGCAGCTTTGTGGCAAAATCCACTTTCTCTTGCAGCTCGGCTTCTTGTTTTTGCAATGAATGGCCATAGATGAGAAGAAAAACAAGCAAAAAAATAAAAAGAACGAGCAAGATAAAAAGGCCAATCAAGAGATAAGAAGGTTTTTTCTTTTTTTCAATGAAATTGATTTCTACTAACATATACTCACCTTCTGATGCTCATTCTGCAGGGTGGAGGGCTAGTCCAATACAGTCAGAAAAAGCAGGCGGAATATTGATATTTTCTTTATTTTGAAATAACGGCACAGTCAATGCATCATCGATCTCCATTTCAATTTGCTCTTGCAAAACTTCAGAAATGGTTTGTAAATAAGGATGGTCCCCCGCTACGACAATTTTATTCAATCGCTTTTCCCCTTGCATGATGGTGAATTCGTAAAAGTTTTGCAATCGGCTTATTTCCTGAACGATCGTGCGAATATATTCACCGAGCAAATCTTCAATTCCTTCCGGCATATAATATTCATAATCCATATATGAGCGGTTGATATACGCTTCTCTATTTGCAGGCAAGTTTACATAGTGGACATAAATCGGCTGATGTTGTTCAAAAATCGATACTTGAATATACGAATAATGGATTTGCAGCAATAAAATACGGTCATCCGGACGAACCCGATTCAAATGGTAATACAGACGATACAACGATAAAAGCGATAAATCCATAACTCTCGGCTTTAATTTTAGTTTTTCCAATAAACCGACATACTGGTTCACAATCGCCTCCCGCGCTGCAATCATCAATGCTTCTCGGCCATTTTCGCTCTCATCTTGCCATTCTACCGTTTCAATAATCGGATCTTCAAAAGGAAGCGGAATGGAATCATTGGCAGCCATATAAAGATATCCTTTCATTTCATCACTCGGAACATCTTCAGGAATGGCCACTTTCCGCAAAAAAGTATGCCCGTCCGGAAGGCAAAGAAAGGCAGGCAGCTTTTTGGCGCCGTATTCTATGAGCTGTTCCTCGATCATATCAAGCAAGTAATCTTCATTCTCAATAAATCCGCCTGAAATGATTCCGTCCGGCAATGCTTTTTGATTGAATGAGAGAATGGTATTTTTTTTTGTCACCAGTAAACGCAAATAATCATCCGTTATGATCATTTGTAATTTCTTTCGTTTGCCATATGTATAGGACTTCATTTCCTGATCTCCTTAACTCCACATGGTTCTTATGTAGAAATCTATCATATCTTGTCCATAAAAAAAGGCAAGAATGGCACCGGCAGCTATAAACGGGCCAAAAGGAACCGGTTTTCCTTTCTTAAATTTTCCTTTGAACAGGAGAATCAATCCGAATAACGATCCAAACAAGCAAGCCAGAAAAAATGACAATAGAGTCTTTTCTAATCCTAAAATCAACCCGATGACAAAGTACAGCTTAATATCTCCTCCGCCCATTGCCCCGTTTGTCACAACCGCGATGAGAAAAAGAAGTCCAAATCCAATCACGGCACCCGCCCATGAACTCCACCACGGTACGGTTGGCGAAAGGAGTCGGATGACGATAAAAAGAATCATAAACGGCAGCAAAATCTTATCAGGAATCACCATATAAGCTAAATCCGAAACGGTAATGANGACGAGCAAGGATGTNAACAAACAAGCCATCACCAGATTCATACTCCAGCCAAATTGATAAAAAGAAAAAGCAAAGAGCACACCCGTGACAGCTTCAAAAATAGGATAGATCCATGAAATTTTTCTTTTGCACGACCGGCATTTGCCTTTGAGAAAGAAAAAAGAAAACAAAGGAATATTTTCAAACCAACGCAGTTTATGATGGCAATGAGGACAATGTGAGCTTGGAAAAACGATCGATTCATGGTTTGGCACGCGAAGCCCCACAACATTAAAAAACGAACCGAACACAAGACCTATTACGGCAAAATAAACAGTCCAAAAAGCATTCATTCTCGATCCTCTCATTCCTTGTTATAGCAAATACTCACTTAAGCGAAAAACGCCATGATCATTGCTAAACTATCATTACTTAAGAGAGAAGCTGTTTCTTTCCATTGTGTCACAATACAGAAAGTAAATGAAAATAAGGATACGGTCTGGATAGTAATCCAGACCTTAAAACGATCAT
>JGI25331J36430_1001951_pt1 | contig 10224 bp, 8 predicted proteins | sample HigsolmetaAR206D_FD_36430 | JGI IMG/M metagenome (IMG submission 36430) | reverse complement strand
TTCGTAAACTTTTGATACTGCTCAAACAATTTCGAAACGGATTCGATGGCGTACATTTTTTCCAATACTCGGCCATTTCGTTCAAAAATCAGGCAAGGCACGCTTTCGATTTGCCACTTCTGAACATACGGTTTCCATTCATTGATGCGGCATTCATAGGTCGGAAGCGGCTTCGGTAATGACGCCAAACAAATTTTTAACATCTCCCTTGCCAGTTGGCAAGTCCCGCACATGGGCGTCGTAAAAAACAACACGCGTACAGATAAAGCCGAAAGTTGTTCATAACTTTCCATGGACAATGTTTCCATTGCCTCACCTCATTTCAAGTCACATAACGAGTGCGTATCATCGTTTTTTTATCTTTGAACTCCCCCACTTAATGTTCTGCCGAAAAATTGAAGTGGGAGACGCTAAGTGTCTGTTTGTTTTTGAAAACTAGAGAGATCTCCACCCTAGCACAACTTAAGGATGAAGTCTTCTAACATTAAATGATAAAGAAACCTCGCCAATTGTTCAGTTTCTTGGCGAAAAACTTGGCTCATTAACATTGATACACTTGCATTGTACGACGTCATAATGTCACTGGCAAAAGTTTTACCCTTCCATATAGTGTAAAAAAAATGCCCGTCGAATCCGACGGGCATTTCACATATCTTTCTTATTCTTCGCTCGTGGCTTTCTCATATTCATCCGGAGACAAAAGCTCGTTAAGTTCCGCTGGGTCTTTCATCTCCACCTTAATCATCCAAGCCTTTTCATAGGGGGATTCATTGACCCATTCCGGGGAATCAGCCAGTGCTTCATTCACTTCGATGACTTTACCGCTAACCGGTGCATAAAGCTCGGAAACGGTTTTAACCGATTCAACGCTTCCGAAGGCATCATCTGCAGTGACTTCATCACCGACTTCTGGAAGTTCGACAAATACAATGTCACCGAGTTCATCTTGGGCAAAATCGGTAATGCCGACAACCGCTACATTACCTTCAACTCTTACCCATTCATGTTCTTCCGAATACTTCAAGTCCTTTGGTATGTTCATGCTCTTTATCCCTCCGCGTTTTATCAAATCCATCATAGCCCAGAAACAAGCCTTCTGCAAGCCATGAATTTATAAATTTCCCCAAACCTTTTCAAATGTTTCTTCATCAAAGCCGACCGTCACTTTGTCTTCATTATCGGTGACGATCGGTCTTTTAATGAGCCGTCCGTCCGATGCTAGCCAATTTAACAGTTCGTCATCGGACGAATGTTGAATTTTATCTTTCATCCCTAAATCTCGATAACGACGACCGCTTGTGTTGAAAAATTTCTTAATTGGCAAGCCGCTTTGTTTATAAAACTTTTCCAATTCAACTTTAGTTGGCGGCGATGTAAGAATCGGGATGACATCTAGTTCGTAACCATGGGCCTCCAACCATTTTTTTGCTTTACGGCATGTCCCGCAATTTTCATAGCCATAAAAAGTTAAACGCATCACTTCACCCCTCGTAAGAAACGATGAAACAACTACTTGTTCAGCCGTTCATCTTCCTTTATTTTATTGATCGCCTGTACTAAGCGATCATCTGCACCCGTTAAGACGAGCATGATGGCCAATTGCTCAAAAGTAATATACGAACTGCCGATATCCAATTCCCTTATGCGCAATTCCCGATCACTGACTGTTTCCATTTCCAGCAAGCCGCCTTTTTCCCCAGAACTGAGCCTTGCTGACAAATGCCCGTCGTCGGCCTCGCTGACGGTGATGGTATAGTCACCCATTTGCAAGTCCCGAACTACGTTTGCCATATGGCACCTCCTATGTATAAAACACACCTTTATAGACTTCTCTCGACAATATCTTTTTTCTTATATTATAACAGAAACAGCGCTTACATCATACGTATTAGGATCTTTTTAGTATAGGATGCAAATGAGATGAACGGGAACGCGGGCCATAACAAAAGTGGACCATGTGAATATAAACCTCTACTGATTTGTAATAAAAAAACAGGGTACAAACATTCATAACATTGTAACCCCTGTTGAAAATGATAGCTCCCATTCATTTCGGACAGTCATAGCTTTGTTTTCAAAGGATCTCCAATCCCTCGTTTTTAACTAGAACTCAGAAGGTAACTGCTAATTGATGCGTGGATCCCACGAGGAATTACTTAATATTTTCGACAAGCACTTTAGGCTCATACATGCTCAGTATTTCAAAGGTTGAATCAACGGTTGCAATAACATGATGTTCAATATGATAAACATCGGTTCCCGGTCCGGGTAGCTGATTGTACCAATCAATGAAATCAGAACTGGTGCTTTTGTAGAGATACCAAGGAAGTTTTCGATCTCCAAAATATTTTTGTCTTGCCTCTGACGCTTCATGAACTAAATAACTCGCTTTTATTTCATCCATAAATCGAAACGCCTCAACAAAATTTGCCGTCTTAAGTTGCTGATCATAAATGAAACTAAAAATTTTACGATCATCTCCAACCTTAATAATTAGACCCCTTGGACCGTAATGAACATCTATTTGTTCCAGTATNTCTACATGTTCATAGTTAGTGGGATGCCATATCTCCATCATGTTATCACTACCTTTCGTTACCTGTANCGTATTTTGTATTTACCCCAGTTCAGTGTAAGCACGGCCTGACCTTTCCTTTCTCATCNTCTATCAATTGTTATTTTCTTAATATTTATTATATATTAACAAATACCAATTTCCACCTAAACATGGTCAGACAAAAGGATTTACATTTGTAGCAATGCTCGGCAAAATGTACGATTAGAAACACGGCCGCCGTCACAGTCCTCAGCCCATAGAGCTAATGGCTTGTCAAAAGGTACGCGATCAGAAACGTGTAACTTTTAGGGCTAATAGGTTCGTCAAAGGTAAAGCAAACCGGAAAAGCGTAATATTTTATGAGCTGAAGGTCTCGCAAAAGATACGGAATCTCGGGGAATGGTATTATCTGAGCCGCATTTCGCTCAAAAAACAAAAAAGCATATTATTTTGAGGCCATTCCGCCAGCGAAATGATACGCAATCCGAAAAAGCCTATCATTTCATGAGCCGGAGGCCGCGCAAATGATACGCAATCACAGGAATTGGAATTATCTGGGTCACATTTCGGCCAAAAACCAAAAAAGCATATTATTTTGAGGCCGATCGGTCAGCCAAATGATACGCAATCCGAAAAAGCGTATCATTTCATGAGCTGGAGGCCCTGCAATTGATACGCAATCACAGAAATGGAAATAAATGGTGATTTTTAGAAAATGCGAACAAGTTACCACCTGATTACGATTCATGTTGATAACGAGGTTGCATTTACGTCACAATAATGATTTTTCATGAAAAAACCCCCCGGCAAAGCCGGAGGACAAAGTGAGGAATGTGTTCATGGAAAGGCATGGGTGTCAAATTTTCAAACGATATACGTTTCAGCTTTCATAACGTTTTGGGCAATGGCACGTTTTTTGGCAACGACATTGGACGGTGTAAAGCGCGTTAGTTTACGCAAGGCGGAAAGCATCATGCGCAAGTTGTCGCCTTCTTCGATCACTAATAGCGATTCTTTGGCGAGTGCTTCGATTTTTTGGAAGGCTTCTTGGCAGAAGACCTCGGTCATGAGAAGCTTTTGCTGATTTTTCTCAAGACCCGTTTTGTCGATCGCCTTTTGAGTCCGCGTGATGACGGATTCCATCGCATAAATGTTGCTGACGATATCCGCCACATTGGCGAGGAGCTCTTGCTCGTGTTCAAGGTTTTTCCCGAACTTTTGCACGCCGAGTCCGGCGACCATTAAGAACACTTTTTTCGCATTCTTTAACAGATAGCGTTCTTGATCAAGCGGGGCATCTCCTGGCTCTTCCGGCATGAGCATGAGCAATTCCTCTTGAAGCGTTTGCGCTTTTTGTAAAAGTGGCAGGTCACCCTTCATCGTCTTGCGTAAAATTTGCGACGGCACGAGCAAGCGGTTGATTTCGTTTGTGCCTTCGAAAATCCGGTTGATCCGGGAATCCCGGTAGGCCCCTTCTACTTCATACTCTTGCATGTAACCGTAACCGCCGTGAATTTGCACCGCTTCATCAACGATGTAGTCCAATGCTTCTGAGGCAAAAACTTTATTGAGCGAGCATTCAATCGCGTATTCCGCAATCGCTTCCGCTACTTTGGCTCCGTCATTGATTTCTTCTTCCGTGAGATTGTCCATGCGGTCGCGGAAAAGACCGACTGTGCGATAGACGGAGCTTTCGGCCGCATAGGTTTGAATGGCCATATTGGCCAGTTTGTTTTGAATTAACGTAAACGATGAAATCGGTGTGTTAAATTGTTTGCGTCCGTTGGCGTAACGCACGGCGACTTCAAGCACGCGTTTGGCNGCNCCGACGCAGCCGACCGCTAATTTATAGCGACCGATATTCAANATGTTGAAGGCGATTTTATGACCTTTGCCGATTTCACCGAGGACGTTTTCAACCGGCACCGGCACATCTTCTAAAATCAGAGTGCGCGTTGACGAAGCTTTAATCCCCATTTTCTTTTCTTCGGCGCCAGTTGAAACACCCGGGAATTCCCGTTCAACGATAAAGGCGGTAAACTTATCGCCATCGACTTTGGCGTAAACGACGAACACATCAGCAAAGCCCGAGTTCGTAATCCACTGCTTTTCCCCATTTAAAATGTAGTGCGTGCCGGCTTCATTCAATTTCGCGGTTGTCTTGGCACCGAGAGCGTCTGAGCCTGAACCCGGTTCCGTTAAAGCGTAAGCCGCAAATTTCTTACCTGTAGCAAGGTCTGGCAAATACTTTTGTTTTTGTTCGTGTGTCCCGAATAAAACAATCGGCAATGACCCAATGCCAACATGGGCGCCATAACTCAGTGAAAACGAGCGGGCGAGCGCAAATTTTTCTGTAATCAGGGATGAGGAAATTTTATCGAGTCCCAACCCGCCGTAGGCTTCGGGAACGTCAGCCCCAAGCAACCCCAGGTCGCCGGCTTTCCTCAGCAATTTTTTCGTTAATTCCAAGTCTTGTTTTTCGAGCGTCTCCATGTGTGGCAAAACTTCATTTTGAATGTAATCTTGCGTCGTTTTCGCGATCATTTGTTGTTCTTCGGTGAGGTCCTCCGGCACAAACATTTGNTCCGGAGTAAGTTCATCAACGAGAAACGAGCCGCCTTTTAAGGCTTTTTCCGCAGTGTTACTCATTTTCTTCCCCTCCGTAGTATTTTTATAAAAGTTCAAAGACACCAGCCGCCCCCATACCGCCGCCGATGCACATCGTCACGAGGCCAAATTGGGCACCGCGCCGTTTCATTTCGTAAATGGCTGTCAGCGTCAGTTTTGCGCCTGTACATCCGAGCGGGTGTCCGAGAGCGATGGCACCGCCATTGATGTTGACGATTTCTTCATCCAAGCCTAATTCACGAATGACTTGAATGGACTGGGAGGCAAAGGCTTCATTCAACTCAATTACACCAATATCTTTCAATGACAGGCCTGCGAGTTTCAAAGCTTTTGGCACCGCTTTGACAGGTCCGATACCCATGATTTCCGGCGGGACACCGGCTACGGCAAACGACCGGAATTTAGCTAATGGTTTTAGTCCTTCGCTTTCTGCCTTTTCCCGGTCCATGACGAGAACACTCGCTGCCCCATCACTCGTTTGCGAGGAATTCCCAGCGGTGACCGTCCCTTGGCGATGGAAAACCGGTTTAAGTTTGGCTAAGGCCTCTAAAGATGTATCGCGGCGGACGCCTTCGTCTTGAGTAACCGTGAATGTTTTTTCTTGAAGTTTATGGTTCTCGTCCACCCATCGCTTGGTCACTTCCACTGGGACGATTTCTTCGTTGAACTTCCCTTCATCAATCGCTTTAGCCGCTCGTTGGTGGCTGCGAAGAGCAAAGGCGTCTTGTTCTTCGCGAGTAATGCCAAAGCGGCGCGCGACTTCTTCAGCGGTATGTCCCATGCCCATGTAATATTCTGGTTGGGTTTCGACCAGTTTGGGATTCGGCTTGATGACGTGTCCGCCCATCGGCACCAGGCTCATCGTCTCGGTTCCGCCGGCAATGATCGCTTCCGCCCCACCGGCAATAATTCGTTCCGCCGCATAGGCGATCGCTTGTAAACCGGAAGAGCAATACCGGTTAATCGTAATGGCTGGAGTTGTTTCCGGGAGTCCGCTGAGCGCTCCGATCAAACGGGCAACGTTCAAGCCTTGTTCTGCCTCAGGGATGGCACAGCCGATAATGATGTCATCGATTTCTCCTTCATAGCCAGATCGCTTCAACGTCTCTTTAACGGTGATGGCGCCGAGATCATCNGGNCNCATATTAGCAAAACTGCCTTTGCCGGCTTTGCCGACCGGCGTTCTTGCACCGGCCACAATAACAGCTTCTCTCATGGTTTCACCCCTTTTCCTAATTGCGTAATGGTTTGCCTTTAGCGAGCATGTATTGCATACGCTGTTGGGTTTTCGGTTCACCTAACAGGCTTAAGAACGCTTCNCNTTCAAGGTCGAGCAAATATTGTTCATCCACTTCCGTCCCTTGTGGCACCGGCCCGCCAGAGAGAACATAAGCCAGTTTTTTAGCGATTTTCACATCGTGGTCTGAAGCGTACCCCGAATACCGCATCGTTTCAGCGCCCATCACCATGGCGGCGTAGCCTGCTTCGCCGGATACCGGAATCTTGCGTGGGACAGGCGGACGATAGCCTTCGTGATAGAGCGTTAAAACTTTTTGTTTGGCATCATGGAGCAGATGGTCGCTGTTCACGCTGATGCCATCGGTCGGCCTTAAAAAGCCCAATTTGCGCGCTTCTTCTGCCGACGTTGACACTTGAGCTGTGGCGATCAGTTTAAAAACTTGGTTGCTGACGGCGGTTAGATCTACGGGCACGCCCTCCGGCAGGCGCTCTAAATAACGGATGAGCAATTCCTTATTGCCACCGCCGCCCGGAATCAGCCCGACGCCGACTTCGACTTGACCCATGTAGGTTTCCATCGAAGCTTGAATCGCATCGCAAGCAAGGCTCACTTCCATGCCCCCGCCAAGCGCCATTTGAAACGGTGCGGCCACGACCGGGCGATTCATATATTTCAAGCGCAACATCGTTTTATGGAATTGGCGGACGACCAAGTCTAATTCAAAGAAGTTGTCGTCTTGNGCTTCCATTAACATTAAGGCGATGTTCGCGCCGACGCAGAAGTTTTTGCCTTGGTTGCCGATGACAAGCCCTTTATAATTTTTTTCCACTTCATCAGCCGCTTGGTTCATCAATTGAAGAATATCCAGTCCAAGCGCATTGTTTGGCGAGTGAAATTCGAGTAATGCCACATCATCGCCGATATCGATTAAGCTTGCTCCGTTATTTTTCTTAATGACGCGGTTTTGTTTCTTCAGAAGGTGAAGATGAATGACTTTTGGGTTTTCTGTGATGTCAACATAAGTACCGTCCTTGTAATACGCGCGCTTGCCGTTTTCTTCCTTATAAAAAGATGTAAATCCTTTGGCTAGCATGTCTTCGATCCATTCTGGAATGCGGGCGCCTTCTTCCTTCATGCGGTTGACCGATGTTTCGAGGCCAATGGCATCCCATGTTTCAAACGGACCGAGTTCCCAGCCAAAACCCCATTTCATGGCGCGGTCAATATCATAGAGGTTATCCGCTATTTCATAAGTTTTTTGGGCTGTATAAAGAAGCGTCGACTTTAAAAGAGTCCAAATGATTTCACCAGCGCGGTCATTGGCATAGGCNAGCATCTTCATTTTTTGCTTGGTCGATTTTAATGCTTTCGCCTGTTCAATCGAAGGCGCTTTCAGTTTTTCNCGCGGCGAATACGTTAACGTTTTTGGATCAAGTTGCAAAATGTCTTTGCCTTTTTTCAAGTAAAAGCCTTGACCTGATTTACTTCCGATCCAGCCTTTCTCAACCATAGTGCGGATGAATTCNGGNACGACAAATACGGCTTTTTCCTCGGGATCCGACACGTTTTCACGGACATTGTCAGCAACGTGAACAAACGTATCCAAACCGACAACATCGAGCGTGCGAAAGGTCGCGCTCTTAGGCCGTCCAAGAAGCGGCCCTGTGACCGAATCGATTTCACCGACGGTATAGCCGCGCTCCAGCATTTCCTTTGTCGTGACTTGCAAGCCATATACACCAATGCGGTTAGCAATAAAGTTTGGGGTATCTTTACAAATGACGACACCTTTGCCAAGCCGTTCCTCCCCGAAAGTGGTCATGAACGAAACGACTTCCGGCAGTGTGTCTTCTGTCGGAATAACTTCAAGCAACTTTAAATAACGAGGCGGGTTAAAGAAGTGAGTGCCTAAGAAATGCGCCTTGAAATCCTCTGACCGGCCTTCTGCCATGGCGCGAATCGAAATGCCTGAAGTGTTGGAACTCACGATGGATCCGGGCCGGCGATGCTGATCAATTTTTTCAAAGACGCTTTTTTTAATGGCGAGGTTTTCGACAACCACTTCAATGATCCAGTCGGCTTCTTTTAACCTTTCTAAGTCATCTTCTAAGTTGCCGGTTTCAATCAAAGCGAGGTTGTCCTTAACGGTTAGCGGTGCCGGTTTTTGTTTCAAAAGCTTAGCCTTGGCCGCATCCGCAATGCGGTTACGCACCGCGCGATCCTTCAGGGTTAACCCCTTGGCTTCTTCCTCGGGGGTCAGCCCGTTCGGAACGATATCGAGGAGCAATGTCGGAATGCCAACATTTGCTAAATGCGCAGCGATCGAGGAGCCCATGACACCGGANCCGATGACCGCTGCTTTACGAATCGCTTCCAATTTGCCGATACCTCCTCTTNCNTTTGAATGAATACTCATTCATTTTNGTGCTAAAAAAATATCTACGTTATAATAATACACCCTCTTTTTAATCTTCTCAATATTTATTTAGTAACCCTTTTCATTTTTTTAGCGAACACTACATGGCGAGAGTGGTTTGACAGCTAAATACAGGCTTAAGCGTAGCTTTCGCGCGTTTTCTCAGTTGGAGCCAAAAAATAATTGCGCATGGGCTTCAGTTTTTTACAAATTTTGCTATGATTCTTCCAGATTATGGAGTGTATGCGCATTTTCGTCCCTCTCACCGCTAAAAAATGCGCATAAATGCTGTTTTTGCACATTTTCTTGCTGGTTCTACCTTAAAAGTGCGCATACGCTCCAGTTTTTTACATATCCCGCTGCGTTTCTTCCAGATTATGGAGCGTCTGCGCATTTTCGTAGCTCATCCTGCTGAAAAATGCGCATAAATGCTGTTTTTGCGCATTTTCATGCCCGTTCTGCTTTAAATTTTCGCGTATGCTCCAGTTTTTTACATATTCCATTATATTTCTTCCAGATTATGGAGCGTCTGCTCATTTCCGTGGCTCTTCCAGCCGAAAAATGAGCATAAAAAAGTTTTACACACTTTAAAACCCGTTCTAGCATATAAAAAAAGGCCGCNTCAACCGCNGTTTCACANGGGGTTGAGACGACCTTTCCGACTGCACCGGCCGATGATCAGCTGCCTTTTCCAAAGACGCCTTTCAGTACGAAGGCGACATTNGCCGGCCGTTCTGCCAAGCGGCGCATGAAATAGCCGTACCAGTCGGTGCCGTATGGGACATACAGGCGCATTTTATAGCCTTCTTTTAAAATTTCTTTTTGTCGTTCGACTTTAATGCCATACAACATTTGGAATTCAAACTGGTCATTCGGAATATTGTGTTCTTTTACGAAAGCCTTTGCAAAATTGATGATTTCATCATCATGGGTGGCGATTGCCGTATAGTTGCCATTTAACAAGTGTTTTTCAATCATCTTTTTATAGTTTTCATCGACATCTTTCTTATTCGGAAAAGCAACGGTTTCCGGTTCTTTGTAAGCCCCTTTAACAAGGCGCAAGTTGGGATGATACGCATTTAAGCGATCCAAGTCATCAAGCGTACGGTATAGATAGGCTTGAATAACCGTGCCAAGGTTGTCGTATTCTTTACGCAGCGTTTCAAAAATTTGCAAAGTTTTTTCGCAACGACCGGAATCTTCCATATCGATCGTCACAAATACATCGCACTCTTTTGCAACATCCAAAATTCTTCGCATGTTGCGCATGACTAAGTCATCACTGATATCCATACCCATTGAAGTGAGTTTTAGGGAGAGCTGGGAATCCAAGTTATTTTCTTTAATCGCCCGAATCGCTTCAATGGAATGTTCGGTCATTTC
>JGI25331J36430_1001949_pt1 | contig 10243 bp, 7 predicted proteins | sample HigsolmetaAR206D_FD_36430 | JGI IMG/M metagenome (IMG submission 36430) | reverse complement strand
CGGACCTATATATAAGTCCCATTCAGTTGGTGTTTGATGATGTTGTTCCCTGTACTCCACACTGGCATCAATATGAAGGTTTAGTACACTCGCATTATCATATTGTTGTATATGTGTTATATAATAAAACCTTGTTCCTTCATTATAAAATTTCATGACAGGCTTTGTATGGCGAAATCCGGTAGGCTCAACTTTTGGTTGGAACACTTTTTCATTGCCCAAGGCTCGAAAGATGTAACGTAAGTGGTCTNCGTANAANCCAAACTCTTCGGCCCATTCTTTGATNTGTTGATTTGGTGGAAAACCTTGGTTATAATTTGAAATTGATTTTCTCTTAGCTATCAGTTCGCAAAGCTGTTTATCAAGAGTGCGAATCTTTTCATTGTAATACTTTGCTGAATGATCTTTTTGATAGCTGTCCAAAAGGAATCACTCCATTCCATGTTAATTAGGGAATAGAAATAGAGCCTTGTCCGAGTTTTAAAAAATATTCTAGTACATCAACATTATACCAATTTGATTGTTGTCGGCAAAATTTTCCTTATATTTGCTATACTTTGATTTGAATTCATTTATAGTAAAGCTCAACAAATGCCCCTGTAAAATGGTGTGAAAATCAAAAAAACAAAGGGTTCTATCGCAGATGATAGAACCCTTTTTATAAGTGAAGGGAGTCAAGCTTTTGGAACGTTTCGGTTAGTATCTGCCGGAGACACCCTCTTTTGAAGGTATTTGTTCTTGGCTGAAGCTAATTAAGCCCAACGGAACCATCTCCTTAAACCGATTGTCCAAAAATCTTTTGTATCCCTTCGAAAATTATATTGCCCGATTTTTGATGACCTATGCAAAGTTTTTTCGAGCTTCTGCATTCCAAAATGTGGATTAATTTTTAGAACGTGGTGTAAGAATAAGGCAAAAACAGGAACTTTTATGTTCCTAAAAATCGAGGGCAATGGGAGCGGAGTGAAAGAGGAGGTCATTTTCGTTAATTAGGGAATGGCCGATCGCATGTTAAGAGCTGAACACAAAATGATCGTTTCGCTTGGAAATGGACGGCTGATGGAAAATGAGATACGATAAATAATGGATTTTAGAGGGGGGAGAGACGATTGGCCATTTTGGTTACAGGTGGTGCCGGTTTTATCGGCAGCCATACATGTGTCGAATTGCTGGATGCGGGTTATGAGATCGTGGTCTTAGACAACCTAAAAAACAGTCACGAAACGGCAATCAACCGTATTAAAGAAATTACCGGTAAAGATTTCTCGTTTTACCCAGTGGATTTGCTGAATCGGGAAGCGGTCGAGGCCGTTTTTGCTGAAAACACCATCGACGCAGTGATACATTTTGCCGGTCTAAAAGCGGTCGGTGAGTCGGTCAGCCAACCGCTTCGGTATTATTATAACAATATTACAGGTACCCTTATACTTTGCGAGGTAATGCAAAAGTTTGGGGTCAAGAAAATGGTTTTTAGTTCTTCCGCAACGGTTTACGGAATGTCCAACCAAGTGCCGTTTACGGAGGACATGCCGCTTTCGGCGACGAACCCATATGGCTGGACAAAGGTCATGATTGAACAAATCTTACGTGATGTCTATGCCGCAGACAATGAGTGGGCGATCAGCATGTTGCGCTATTTTAATCCTGTTGGCGCACACCCCAGTGGGAAAATTGGGGAAGATCCAAACGGCATCCCTAATAATTTAATGCCATTTATCACACAGGTGGCAGTAGGAAAACTCAAAGAACTGCGCGTGTTCGGTAACGATTATCCCACAAAAGACGGCACAGGTGTCCGGGACTACATTCATGTAGTGGACTTAGCCAAAGGACACATTAAGGCATTGGAAAAAATCCTCAAAGGCCAAGGCGTGTCGGCTTATAACCTTGGCACCGGCACCGGCTATAGTGTTTTGGACATGGTCAACGCCTTTGAAAAAGCGACAGGACAAGCCGTTCCATATAAAATTGTCGACCGTCGCCCCGGCGATATCGCGGCAAGTTTTGCTGACCCGTCCAAAGCAGAAAAAGAACTCAACTGGAAAGCGGAAAAAACGCTGGAAGACATGTGCCGGGATGCTTGGCGTTGGCAATCGCAAAATCCAAATGGATATAATAAGTAAACCATTTTTCTATAGAGAAGGTTGACACACTAAACAGAAATCCTTCATCGCGTTAAGGATATCGTCGGTGTGTCGACCTTTTTTTCTTGACACTCGAAATTTTCTATTTTTAAAATGTGATTGAAAATTGGAAATATACGAGATTTATTTATTTTGTCATTCGGGGGCGGAAAAATGAGGCTGAGCAGCATTTTTATTGATGAACAAGCAGAAGCTGCGCTTTCACTAGACAACGGTTTTTTGCCGATTAAAACAGTGAACAAAATCTTTAACAAAAACTGGCCTGTCGACTTATTTGATTTAATCGCTAACCAAAAGTTGGAGGAAATCAGAGCTTGGCTTAATGATATTGGCGGTGTTGATACTCTAGAACAAAAGGGAGGTGTCATTCCAAAAGATAAAATCAACTATGGCCCGTTATATCGTCATCCGCGAAAGATATGGGGAATCGGTTTAAATTATGCGGAGCATGCGGCTGATCTCAAAGAAGTCGCTCCCAATACAGAACCGGCNAGTTTTATGAAACCCGATACGACGATTATCGGGCCAAACGACNGCATTTTTATCCCAAAACAATCCCATCGGACCACAGCTGAAGCTGAACTTGGCATCATCATCGGCCAAAAATGCAAGGATGTCTCCGAATCGGAAGCCCCATCAGTGATTGCTGGTTTTACAACCATTTTGGACATGACGGCTGAAGACATCCTCGAGAGAAATCCGCGCTATTTGACCCGCGCCAAAAGCTTTGATACATTTTTCAGCTTCGGGCCTGAGCTTGTGACGCCCGATGAAATAGACAACCTCAGTGAGCTGACCGTTGCAACAGTGATCAATGGGAAGGTGCATCGGAAAAATACGGTAGCCAATATGATGTTTTCTCCTTGGCACTTGGTTTCTTTTCATTCCAAAGTCATGACCCTTTTACCCGGGGATATCATTTCCACGGGGACACCCGGTGCTTGCGTCATTCAGGATGGGGATACGGTGGCGTGTGTCATTGATGGGTTTGAACCTTTAATCAATCGGGTCACGGATCTTAAAAAAAGGGATCGATTACCTTAAAGCTTTTATTATATTCCTTTAGAAAGGCGGAGAAAGTATGGATTTAGGTTTAAAAGATAAAACGGTGATTGTGACGGCGGCGAGTAAAGGTTTAGGCAAGGCGACGGCACTAGAATTTGCTGCCGAAGGAGCGAAGGTGATCATCTCAAGCCGTCATGCTTCTGAACTTGAAAAAGCAAAAGCTGACATCATTTCAAAAACAAACAACTCAAATGTTCAGGCGGTCGTCTGCGATATGACCAAAGCCGAGGATATTAAAAAACTTGTCCAACAAACGATCGACCTTCACGGAACGGTGGATGTTCTCATTAACAATACCGGCGGTCCACCTGCTGGGCGTTTTGATCAATTTTCCGATCAGGATTGGTATGTGGCATTCGAGCTCAATTTGCTCAGCTTTATCCGCACCATTCGCGAAGTGCTGCCATTTATGCGCAAACAGCAATTTGGCCGGATCGTTAATTTTGCCTCGTCGGCTGTGAAACAAACCTTGGATGACCTCATTTTATCGAATACCTTAAGAGCTGGCATTGTAGGCCTAGCCAAAAGCCTTTCACAAGAATTAGGCAAAGACAATATNCTCATTAACACCCTTGGCCCTGGCCGTATTGCAACGGAGCGCGTCGCTCAACTCGACGAAGGGAGAGCCCGCAAGTTAAATATTTGTGCAGAGGAAGTGCGCGCGAGGATGGAACAATCCATTCCTCTTGGACGCTACGGTGAACCTGAGGAATTTGCCCGTGTGGCCGTCTTCCTTGGTTCTTCCGCCAATACCTATGTGACAGGTCAGACGTTTGTCGTTGACGGGGGGATGGTAAAAGCGTATTAGGCAATAGTTAAAAAGCCCTATTATACAAAATAGTCGGAAAAGTGGTTGCGTTCTGATATTTAGCTTGCTATACTTGTACTGGACCAGACACTGGGCGGCTTATAAAGAATGGAGTTAAAACAATGGCCTTTGTACCTGTGGAAAAGAAACGTATTTACCATGTGATTATTGAACAAATTAAGGGAGCCATCGATAGAGGTGAGTTAAAACCGGGCGATCGGTTGCCTTCCGAGCGAAAACTCGCAGAGTCCTTATCCGTTTCACGCTCTACGATAAAAGAGGCCATCAGCGTTTTGGAATCAGCGGGGATTGTGGACATTCGGCCGGGCGTGGGGGTTTTTTTAAGGCAAAATAGTCTTGAACATATTATTCTGGATATCAACATGATTTTAGGTAAGAAAACCAATATGGTTGAACTTTTGGAATTTCGCCAGGCCCTCGAAAGTAATGCTGCTTATTATGCGGCTTTGCGCGCCACGGCCGAAGACCATGCCCGCATCAAAAAAGCATTTGAGAAGTTGGAACAAGCGGTGCTCGACAATCGCATTGCCGCTTTAGAAGACTTTGCCTTTCACATGGAAGTCTGCCTTGCTTCAAAAAATATGTTATTTAAAAAGGTTTTGGACAGCATCTCAGATGTCTTTTTGGATGGACTAAAAGAGAGCCGCTCCATTTCACAGAAAATGGGCAGGTCGAAAATCATCCTTGAGGAACATCGGAAAATTTATGAAGCCATACTTAGTGGGGATGCCTCGCTTTCGCGCAAGGAAATGTGGGATCATATCCAAAAAGTTAAAGAACGTTTTATACCAGTTCCATCCGGCACTAAAGATTCGTTTGATTTAAAACGTTGAAAATCATTTTTTGGGTTTATTTGAAAGCGCATACACATCCGGTGGTGATGAAAACTTGTACGATTTTTTAATCGTTGGTGCTGGCATAGTTGGTTTGTCAGTGGGCATGCACTTATTAAAAGAAGTCCCTCATGCAAAGTTAGCGATCGTGGAAAAGGAGCCGGAAATTTGCCGCCACCAGACAGGCCATAACAGCGGTGTCATTCATTCGGGCATTTATTATACACCGGGAAGTTTTAAAGCCCGCTTCGCAAGAATTGGCAGCGAAAGGCTGATCGCTTTTTGTAAGGAGAATGATATTCCTTATGAACAATGCGGAAAACTGATCGTTGCCGTTGATGAAAAAGAATTGCCTTGGCTTGAGAACCTTTATCAAAGGGGGCTTACCAACGGGTTGAAAATTCGTATGGTGGACGCCGATGAAATCCACGAAATTGAGCCGTTTGTTCAAGGGATTTCCGGTATATATGTTCCTGAAACAGGCATCGTGGATTTTAAACGAGTGGCCGCCGTCTATGCAGAAGAAATCACGGCCAAGAATGGTGAAATATTAACCGCTACGCAAGTGCAAAACGTACATACGACAAAAGACTTTATAGAATTGGAAACCAACCGGGGAATGTACCGAGCGAAATACATGATAAATTGTGCCGGTCTTTTTAGTGACAAGATCGCAAAATTAACCGGGTTAAAAACGGACATGATCATTGTGCCGTTTCGCGGTGAGTATTATGAGCTGAAAGAAGAAAAGCGATATTTGGTCAAAAATCTCGTTTACCCGGTGCCTAATCCGGAATTACCTTTTTTAGGTGTGCATTTTACACGAATGATCGATGGACATGTGCACATCGGTCCAAATGCGGTCCTTGGATTTCGCCGTGAAGCTTATAAGAAAACCGATATCAATATAAAGGAATTGGCAGAAACTTTGAGTTTTAAAGGCTTTTGGAAGATGGCGCAAACATATATGGGTAAAGGGGTTAAGGAAATGGTTCGTTCATTTTCCAGAAAAGCTTTTTTAAAAAACGTCCAAAAATATTTTCCGCAAATTGAAGCATCTGATTTGACACCAAGCTCAGCCGGGGTGCGCGCACAAGCTTTAACGAAAGAAGGCCAGTTGTTTGACGACTTTTATATTCTTGAAGCAGAACGGTCGTTTCACATCGGTAATGCGCCATCTCCGGCGGCAACCGCCTCGTTGGAAATTGGCAGCTACATTGCCCATTTAGTAAAAAATAAAATTCATACGATCGGAAAGGAGGACGTTCATGTTTAGAAAGAAAAAGGAGACCGCCAATGCGCTTGTTGGCGTGGAAGGTGCTGAAAGGTTAAGAGAATATACGGGGCCAATGGTGCGGGTCATCAGTTTTTTCTCAATCATTTGGGCGCTTTTTCAAATCTTTGAATCTAGTTACGGGGTCATGGAAGCCATCAAATTTCGAGCTTGGTACTTTGGCTTTTTAACCATTGCGATTTTTTTGCTTATGCCTGCAAGAAAAAATGAATCTCCCAAAAGAAGCCTTCCATCCATTTGGGATTGTATCTGCATCGTCAGTGCGCTCATTTCGGTGGGTTATTTTATATTAACCTATGACATCTATGTGTTGGACCGCGGGGGTATGCATGTCACATTAGATTACTGGTTTGGGGCGCTTGGGATTCTTGTCGCTTTCGAAGCGGCAAGAAGAGCTGCCGGAACAGTCATGACGGTGCTTTCAGCCATTTTCTTGCTATACAATTTTTTGGGCGCTTATATTCCAGGAGTTTTCGGGCACACCAATTTTACTTTAGATCGCGTTATTGATGTGATGTGGTGGGGAACCGAAGGCATCTTCGGAACCGTTATTGATGTTGCAAGCACCTATATCTTTTTGTTTATTCTATTTGGTGCATTTTTAAGGAAAAGTGGATTCATTGATTTTGCCAATAATCTGGCTTTAACGATTGCTGGGCGTACATCTGGGGGGCCTGCAAAAGTAGCCGTCATCGGAAGTGGATTGATGGGGATGATTAACGGAAGCGGTGTGGCAAATGCGTCAACGGTTGGTACAGTGACCATCCCTCTGATGAAAAGAGCAGGATATAAGGGACATTTTGCTGCAGGGGTCGAAGCGGTCGCCGGAACCGGGGGTGTCATCGCTCCGCCTGTAATGGGGGCTGCCAGTTTCGTGATGGCGGAATTTTTAGGTATCAACTACAGTGTAATCATGCTGGCTGCACTGATTCCTGCTATCCTTTATTTCTTGACTTGTTTTATGTCGGTGCATTTTGAAGCCAAAAAACTTGGATTAAAAGGTCTGCCGAAGGAAGAGATCCCTAAAATTAAAGATGTTCTCAAGCAAGGTGGTCATCTCGTCATACCGGTTATTATTTTAGTCGCTTTAATCGTTGAAGGGACAACCCCGTTGTTTGCCGCGGTCTGGTCGATGCTGGCAACGGTTGTGGTGAGTTGGTTGAGAAAAGAGACGCGCATGGGTTTAAAAGACATATTGGAAGCATTGCAAGAAGGGGCGAAGGGGTCGCTTACTGTCGGAGCTGCTTGTACGATTGTCGGTGTGATTGTCGGTACGATTTCCCTAACGAGTTTGGGACTAACATTAGGAAACAATATTCTTGCCTTGGCAGGAAATCATCTGTTTTTAGTCGCTCTGTTAACCATGTTGATTAGCACGCTTCTAGGTATGGGCGTGCCTGTCACGGCTTCTTATATTATTACGGCAACGATTTCAGCGCCGTTATTGGTGAAAATGGGTGTACCGATACTCGTCGCTCATATGTTTGCCTTTTTCTATGCGGCCCTTTCCGATATTACGCCGCCTGTTGCCCTTGCGGCGATGGCTGCGGCAGGTATAGCGAAAGAACCGACGTTAAAGGTGGCTATGACGGCTGTGCGATTAGGTATTACCGGTTTCATCATTCCGTACTTTTTCCTGTACAATCCGTTGCTATTGTTTCAAGGAGAAAGTCCGTTATACAGCATTTTTGCAGGATTAACCGCCGCGATTGGGGTAGTGGCACTGGCCGCTGCTTTATCGAACTGGTTTGCAGCACGTTTATCGCTATTGCAGCGTGTGCTCCTTTTGATCGGTGCCTTCTGTATGATCTGGCCGGAATTTTATTCAGATATCGCAGGAATCATTATCATTCCGTCCATCTATCTCTGGCAGAAGATCAGTCTTTCAAAAGTGAAAAAGCTTTCGGACTCACTTGGTGTTTAACTGCCTTTTAATATGAAATCCATAGAAAGGGGCGGGATGATGAGAGAATGATCACTCCATGGGCGTTTTTTAGCAAAGATTCCGTTGAAAAAGAGTGAGGAGGGAATGTGATGAAAAAGACGTGGTTGATTATGGTTGTTGGGTTATTATTTCTTTTTACATTAGTGGGTTGCAACAATAGCTCGTCATCTGGCGGACAATCGTCGGGGAAATCGAGCTCAAATGAGAGGCAAGATATTAACATTGGGACTGGAACGACGACAGGGGTCTATTATCCTTTAGGCGCTGCATTTGCAAAAGTATGGCAGAATGCATTGGATGGTGTGAAAGTTTCCTCTCAGGCAACCGATGGGAGCGTACAAAATATAAACCTCATGCAACAGGGTAAAATCAATGTTGGGTTTACAACGATCGATGTCCTTTATGATGCCTATCATGGTAAGGGACAATTTAAGAGCCACCCTTATAAGGATTTCCGCATCCTTGCGGCTCTTTATCCAAATGTTGGTCAAATGTTGACAACAAAAGGCAGCGGGATTAAATCCATTGAAGATTTTAAAGGGAAAAAATTTGTACCAGGTGCGCCGGGTAGTTCAACGCGCATTTTAGCAGAACAAATTTTCGAAGCTTATGGGCTAACTCTTAAAGATGTTAACGCACAATATGTCGGCTTTACCGAAGCCACGAATTTGATGAGGAACCATCAAGTAGACGGAACCATTGTCATGGCAGGTGTACCAACATCGGCTGTTGTTGAAATATTGTCGTCTGCTGATGGGCAATTAGTGGGCATTGATGAGGAACACATCAAAAAATTGGAAAAGAATCCGTTGTATAAAAAATATGTGATCCCGGCGGGCACCTATGATGGGCAGGATCAAGATGTCACAACGATTTCGCAAATTAATCTCCTTATTGTACCAAAACAACTTCCGGATGACGAAGTCTACGATTTAACGGTATGTGTCAAGATTTTCTCGACAACCTTTATAGATCAATATCTCCGGCACCCTAATTTTGTACGCCTACCCTACCGCGCTATCGCTTGGTATCCTGTGTGATTTCGTTCATTCAAAGAATGAATCAAAATCACACAGGTTGATATTTTGGGTTAATACTTGAACCCTTTGATAAGCTGTCCCAAAGCGGATGAACTTGGGCCGTTCAACGGGATACGCCCATGCTTCACACCAATGGAAGGGCGCGTCTTTTGATGGAGAATTTCAGCCTTTTTGACGACCCTCTTCACTTCACGGTGTTTCCTTGCGCTTCTCCTCTGATGTTTGAGATAAACACTTCGCAGTGTTCGATTGGCCATACCTTGAATGATTTTGACCATTGCCTCGGCACCCTCTGCACTCCAGTGCATCCCGCGCTTCTTCATCCGAAAAGTGACGCGTCGCTGATTCGATTCCATAGCTCCCAAAGCTCGTGCGCCTTTAGGTACGTGATCCATACGGTCACGCCAATCAAAGATGCGCACCCAATTCCCAAGTATGTAAGATCGAAAATCCTTCAGCTTCTTGATCTGTTTAGAATCCTCTAAGCGGCTTTCATAAGTATCTAACAACACGACCAATTGGTCGTGATCGTGATGCTTGATCGCTTTTTTGACTTCGGTTTTCAACGGGTTTTTGACGCCAAATGTTCGGTTCAATGCTTGGGCAATATGATAGGGATCAAGAGAGTTAAGCACCTCGTGTTTGGACTGGGAAAAGGCTTCTTGAAACTTGTCGGCGGTATACCCTTTGCCACCATCACTGTTAGTGATGACTTGTGTATCTTCTAAGGCATATTTATTGGCCGCTTCAGCTTGAACCTGATGCCAAAACACATCCGTTGACCGCGTGGTCAAAATCACCGTTGAATGCCTTAATGAGACGCGTTGGCCGTTCGTTTCCCAACCCTCGTATAGCATACCATGATGGACCTCTATATTTTTCTTCTTTTTCGTACTGCGGACAAAGACGCCATCTGCCTCCGCCATTAAGAAATCCACGGGTTTACCCTCTGGTAATGCGGGCGATTCCTCTAATTCCATGATGAGTTCTTCATCGGCTGCGGCTTGGGCGCCTCCCACTTCCTTAACCATTTCGCCAACCGTTGTATGGCTGATCTCCACCGCCGTCCATTCTTTTAACACACGGGCCACTT
>JGI25331J36430_1001944_pt1 | contig 10263 bp, 10 predicted proteins | sample HigsolmetaAR206D_FD_36430 | JGI IMG/M metagenome (IMG submission 36430) | reverse complement strand
AGGTTGACTCGACGGATCACGCGGTGGCCGCTTTACGTCCATCACCGACACGATGACGAACCCAGCAACCGCGCTACACCACTATGCGGGACTCAACTCGGGCGCGGGCGGGGTGGTTTGGTGGCCGCAGCTGGTTTCGCCGGCGTGGGCGGCGTTTCCGGGTTGGTGGTGTNGGTGTCGAGGTGTACTCGGCTGGGCGGTATGTGACGGTGACTGGGCGGCGTTGGAATGGTGCGCCGCTGGTGCTTGCGGATTTGCGGCCTGTTGTGGCTGGTCTGTGATTGTTTTCCCCGGTATGGGGGTTTGGTTCCCGGTATGGGGGTGTGTTGTGCCTGGTCCTGCTCCGAAAGATCCGAGTGTTCGTGCGCGGCGTAATCGGTCGTCGACGCGTGCGGTGTTGACTGCTGATCATGAGATTGAGGCGCCGCCGTTGCCGGATGAGGTGGTGTGGCATCCGATGACGCGGCGGTGGTGGGCTGATATTTGGTCGTCTCCGATGGCGCCTGAGTATGCGGCGACTGATGTGCATGGGTTGTTCCGTGTCGCGATGTTGATGAATGATTTCTGGCTGGCTGAGACGCCGAAGGAGCGCGCGGAGATCCAGGTGCGGCTGGAGAAGGCTGACGCTGATTTTGGGACGAATCCGTTGGCTCGGCGCAGGCTTGAGTGGCAGATTGCTGAGACGGAGGATCGGCAGGCGAAGTCGCGTCGGCGGCGTGCTGAGGAGTCGCGGCAGCAGGCGCAGCAGGCGCCGGTTGATTCGTCGGGTGATCCGCGTTTGCGGCTGGTGCAGTAGCTAGGGTCGTCTTGTATGGCGGTTCTGGTTGTTCCGCCGATCGATCCGTCGATTCCGACGCTTGGCCCGCAGGTCGCTCAGTTNATNGAGGAGCGGCTGATTTTCGGGCCGGGTTCGTTGCGGGATCAGCCGGCGAAGCTTGACCCGGAGAAGGTTGGGCTGCTGTACCGGATTTATGAGGTGCATCCGCCGGGNCACAGGTTGGCTGGGCGGCGGTTGTATAACCGGTGCGGAATCGAGCTTCGTAAGGGGCTGGCGAAGTGCTTGGCGCCGGATACGCCGGTGTCGATGGCGGATGGGACGCTGCGGCTGGCTTGCGAGTTGCGGCCAGGTGATGTGGTGCTCGGCTATGACGAGCAGAGCCGACGATTGNTGCCTGCTGTTGTTTCCGGTGTTGAGGAGCAGTTGCCGGCGCCGATGGTTCGGGTTACGACGGATCATGGTCGGCAGATCACGGTTACGGCTGAGCATCCTGTTCTGACTCGCGGAACGCTGTGGCGTGAGGGGATGCCGAGTCGGNGGCGGTGGCCTTCCTGCGACCCGCGCAGCAGCGATGAGCAGTGGACGAAGGCGTGCGAGTTACGGCCTGGTGATCGTATCGTCGTTGGGTTGGGTGGTGTCGGCGGCGCCCCGGTTGATCCAGAGCTTGCATGGATCGTTGGCGCGTTCTGTGGTGACGGCAGCGGTAAGGGCCGGTTCACGTCGGCTGATCCTGAGATCGTCGAGCGGATAGCGCGCACCTTTGCCGTCACGAAGTGCAAGGGCGACTACAACTACTACGTGTGCGGTTCGGCGGACATGTTGCGCGAGTTCGGCATGTTCGATTCGAACTCGAAGACGAAGCATGTGCCGGCGCAGATCATGCGGGCGGACCGCGATAGTGTCCTGGCATTNCTTGCAGGCTACCTAGATACCGATGGCTGGGTGAGCTACTCAAGGCGTGGAAACCGGAAGGTTCACAAGGAGATAGCTTGGGGCTCGGTCAATCGAGACCTTCTTGTTGAGTGCCAGCATCTTCTTGCGCGTATCGGCATCAACGGGACCGTCTGCCGGTCTGTCACTGCCTACAACGGTGTGCGTCACCAGTCGTGGAATCTCGCGGTTCGGGACGCAGTGCAGGCTAGGCANCTTGCGGAGATGCTGTTGCCGTATGCGACGCACGCTAAGAAACGTGATCGGCTCGCGCAGATCGCTGCTCATGAGGAGCGAGCACCGTTCGGGCAGCGCGATTGCGACAAGGTTGTTGCTGTCGAGTACTTGCCGCCTGCGGTTTCGATTGCGGTCGAGGTTGCTGGTGTTCATACGCATGTGACCGGTGGGATCGTCACTCACAACACCGAGTTTGCGGCGTGGATTGCGATTTGTGAGTTGCATCCTGAGGCGCCGGTTCGGTGTGATGGGTTTGATGCGCGGGGGAATCCTGTTGGGCGCCCGGTGCGTTCGCCGTATATCCCGATGATGGCGGTGACTGAGGGGCAGGTCGAGGAGTTGGCGTACGGGGTGGTGAAGTACATCCTGGAGAACTGCGCTGACGCTGACCTGTTCGATATTTCGAAGGACCGGATTGTTCGGCTCGGGGCGAACGGCTCGAATGATGGTGAGCTGGTCGCGGTGTCGAACGCGCCTGGGTCTCGTGATGGTGCGCGGACGACGTTTCAGCATTTTGATGAGCCGCACCGGTTGTTTATGCCGCGGCATCGTGATGCGCACGAGACGATGCTGCAGAACCTGCACAAGCGGCAGCTGGAGGACCCGTGGACGTTGTATACGTCGACGGCGGGGCAGCCTGGGCAGGGGTCGATTCAGGAGTCGTTGCGGTCTGAGGCTGAGAAGATCGCTAATGGCGATGTGAGTGATCCGACGCTGTTTTTCTTTTCGCGGTGGGCTGGCGATGACCACGATGATCTGTCGACGTTGGAGAAGCGGATCGCCGCGGTGGCTGACGCGACCGGCCCGGTGGGTGAGTGGGGTGCCGGCCAGTTTGAGCGGATTGCCCGCGACTATGACCGTGAGGACGTGGACAAGGCGTATTGGGAGCGGGTCTGGCTGAATCGGTGGCGCCAGTCGGGGAGTCAGGGGTTCAACATGCGCAAGGTTGAGGCCTTGTGTGTGGATGGGGTGATCCCGGATGGGGCGTTTGTTGGTGTGGGGTTTGATGGGTCGCGGTATAACGATGCGACTGCGCTGGTTGTGACTGACCTTGAGACGGGTCGCCAGGTGTGTGCGGGTGTGTGGGAGCACCCGGAGAACGTCGATGAGTGGGAGGTTCCTGAGGATGAGGTCACCGAGCAGGTGGCCGAGTTGATGGACCGGTTCGATGTGTGGCGACTCTACGCTGACCCGTATTACTGGACGGCGGCGATCGCGGGCTGGGCTGAGCGGTGGCCGGATCGTGTGGTGGAGTGGTCGACTGCGCGGAAGCGGGCGATGGCTGAGGCGTGTGCCGCGTTTGATGAGGCGGTCGAGTCTGGTGCGGTGTCGTTTGGTGCCGGCCCGTTTAGGGATGTGTTGTTGCGGCATATGGGGAATGCTGCCCGCCGGTATTTGACGATCACTGATGACAAAGGGCAGCAGTTGTGGGTGTTGCAGAAGCGTGAGGGCCGGTTGGCGGACAAGATTGATGCTTCTGTGGCTGCGGTGTTGTCGTGGCGGGTGTTTTTGGATGCGAAGCGTGAGGGTGCGCGGCCTCGACCGAAGTCGTGGATGCCGCGCCGCCTCTATTGAGTTGGAGTGTTGGAGTGCCTTGGAGAGGGGGCCTGATGGCTGAGACGCCGAGCACGCCAGAGGCCTGGCTCCCTGTGCTGGCGAAGCGGCTTGATGATGATGTGCCGCGTGTCCGGTTGCTGAAGCGTTACCGGGAGGGTGATGCGCCGCTGCCTGAGGGTGGCGAGAATGTGCGGGCTTCGTGGCAGCGGTTCCAGCGTGAGGCGCGGACGAACTGGGCGGAGTTGATCCTGGAGGCTGTTGCGTCGAGGATTGTGCCGTCTGGGATTACGGTCGCTGGGAGCGCGGATCATCCGCTTGCTGTTCAGGCGCAGCGGATTTGGCGTGATAACCGGATGAACGCGGTGGTTGATAACTGGGTGCGGGATGGGTTGTCGTTCCGGCGNTCGTATCTGACNGTGTGGACGGGTGATGATGGTCGCGCGGTTGTGACGGCGGATTCGCCTGAGACGATGTATGCGGCGACTGATCCGCTGCGGCCGTGGCGTGTCCGTGCGGCGATCCGTGTGTGGCGGGACGAGGATGAAGAGCGCGACTACGCGATGGTGTGGACGGATGGGGGCCGGCAGAAGTTCTGGCGTCCGTCGACGAACCAGAAGGGCCGGTTGTATCGCACGGTTTCCGGTGGCAAGTGGGAGGCTGCCGGCGACCCGGTGGTGACTGATGGGCGTCCGCCGATCACGGTGTTTAATCACCCGAACGGTAAGGGCGAGTACGAGTCTCATCTTGATCTGATCAACCGCATCAATCGTGGTGTGCTGCATCGGCTGGTGATTGAGGCGATGGAGGCGTATCGGCAGCGGGCGATCAAGGCCGGTGACCATGGCTGCCGAAGACCGACCCTGATGGTAATGAGATTGACTATTCGAAGGTGTTTGCGCCGGCTCCTGGCGCGCTTTGGGAGCTGCCTCCTGGGGTTGAGATTTGGGAGTCGCAGACGACGGATATCCGCCCGCTGCTGGATGGGGCGCGGGATGATCTGCGCCAGCTGGCGTCGGTGTCTCGTACACCGCTGCCGATGCTTATGCCTGATTCGGCGAACCAGTCTGCTCAGGGCGCGTTGCAGGCCGCGGCGGCGTATTTGTCGAAGTGTGAGGCTAGGGCGCGGGAGGCGCAGCTCGGGATCACGGCGTGTCTGGTGGATGCGTTGCGGGCTGAGGGTGCTGAGCTTGGTGAGGCGGACACTGTTGAGGTGACGATGACGCCGGTGGATACGGTGTCGATGGCTGAGCGGTATTCGGCTGCGGCTCAGGCGAAGGCTGCGGGTGTTCCGGTGCGCACGATTTGGCGTGAGGTTCTGGGCTGGTCTCCGCAGCAGATTAAGCAGGCCGAGTTGGATGCGGCGAATGAGCGTCTCGCGGCGGGTGTTTTCAATTTTCAGGGTTTGACGGGTGACGCAGCCAGCATCGGTGCCGCCGGCGACTAGCCGTGAGTCGTATGAGCGGGCGGTCCAGGAGGTTGTTAAGGGGGCGCTCGCGTTTGTGAATGCGCGCTGGGGTGAGGCGCAGTTCACTGATGCGGCGATGGTGGCGTTTGTTGATGATGTGGTGCCGGTGGTGTTGGCGGCGCAGCAGCAGGTCGCGGCGTTGACATCGGTTCACCTGGCGCATTTGACGGGGATTGATCCGTTGCCGGTGCCGGCGAATTTGTATGAGCGTGGTGTTGCGCCGGAGGTGGTGTATCAGCGCCCGATTGTGGCGGCGCGGCGTGCGCTGGCTGAGGGGAAGTCGGTTGCGCAGGCGCGGCTTGCGGGTGAGCGCCGGCTTGAGTCGCTGGTGCGCACTGACATCCAGATGGCGAAGGTGCGGCAGGCTGATCGGGTGATGCGTGCCGCAGGGGTGCGTTTCTACAAGCGTGTTCCGAAGGGTGCGGCGACGTGTGCGCTGTGCCTGATCGCTTCCACGCAGCGGTACAAGGTTGGGAAGCTACTTCCGATTCACCCCGGTTGTGTTCCTGCCGGCACCGCGGTGTCGACTCCACCGCGCCAGGCAGGCGTGGGTGGCGCGTTCGGATGGGGTGCGCTTCACGCTGTCACGCGCCGCAAGTTCGAGGGCGAACTCGTCGAGTTCGCCACGGCCCGCGGCGATAAGGTGCGCGTCACCCCGAATCACCCGGTACTCACCGAGAAGGGCTGGGTTCCGGCACACTTGTTGGGCGAAGGTGACACAGTATTCCGCCGCCTGCAACGTGAGTGGCCAGTTGGTTGTCGCCCAAACGTAGACCAGGGACCAGTTCTGGTCGAGGATGTATTTGATGCGGCGCGGATGGCGTTCCCCCTTGTACGAGTGCCACTCGCCGCCGAGGATTTCCACGCCGATGGAGCCGATGGCGAAGTCGAGATTGTATATACCAACGGCTACTTCCCTGCGGAACGGGATGCCGAGCTGGTTGAGGTAGTTGGCGAACGTCTGCTCGTGGATGCTGGGCGGGCCGGGGTTGCGTTCGACGGTGGCGGCGCGTTTGGCTCGCTCGTCCCAGGTGGCGCTTCTGCCGCGAGATGCGGCGTTTGCGGCGGCAGCTTGGGCTTTCCGTTGCTCGGGCGTCATTTTGGAGGCGCGGAGCTTGCCGGCTTCGGATCGGTCACGCGGTTTGATGCCCCTGCGGAGGAGTTCGGCCCGGATAGTGCTGCGGGTTACGCCAGTAAGGGTTTCGACCTCAAGCGCAGACTTGCCGGACTGGTAGAGGGTGATCGCGTGGTCGAGTTTCGCCGGGTCGGTTTTTCGGGCCACGTGTTTAACCTCCACACGAACGAAGGCTGGTACGGCGCAAGCAATTACATCGTATCGAACTGTGACTGTGGCGTGGAGCCGTTGCCTGGGGATAAGGACCCGGGGCATGTGATCGATGAGGATCTGTTGGAGGCGACGCATGCCCGGGTGGCGGCGATCATGGGTGAGGCTGACCGTGGTGGCCGGAACCCGGATTATCGGAAGCTGATTGTGACGCATGAGCATGGGGAGATTGGTCCTCTGGTTGCGTGGAAGGGTGACCGGTTTACGGGGCGGTCACAGATCCCTGACGAGTATTGGTCTCCGCTGCCGTCTGTGTGATCGCTGGTTTTGAGGGTTTTCCGCCGAGAGGGCGGGTTTTGTTGTGGCCCGTTATGGGGTTGTGGCCCGTTATGGGGAGGGGTTGTTCATGGCTGAGCATGATTCGCCTACGCCGAATGATATGCCTGGTGCTGAGGCGGTGAAGGCTGCGCCTGAGCGTGCCGCTGATGCGGCGCCCGAGTCTGTTGGGAAGCCGGATGATGGTGTGCCTGAGCAGGTGTCGGGGTTGTCGGATGCTGAGCGGCGCGAACTGGAGCGGTTGCGCGCGATTCATAGTGATGAGCGCAAGTGGGAGAACCGCAATAAGGAGTTGCAGCGCGCGGTGAAGGAAATCGCCAGGGAGTTGGGCATTTTGGACGGGGACGCTGAGAAGTTCGATCCGAAGTCGGCGATTACGCAGCTTCGTGAGGAGTTTCATCGGGAGCGTGTNGAGCGGCTTCGTTCGGAGGTTGCCCGCACTGAGGGTGTTGACCTGGATGTGGTTGTGGGTGAGTCCGAGGATGAGATGCGGGCTGCTGCTCAGCGTTTCAAGGCGAAGGTGGATGCCGCTGTGGAGGCGGCGCTCAAGGCGCGTGTGGCCCCTGCTGCTGCGCCGGCTTCTGAGGTTGGGTCGGGGAATCCGATTGATGAGCCGAGGAAGTTGTCGCGTGAGGACCTGAAGAGCATGAGTCCTGCTGAGCGGATCAAGGCTTATAGGGAGGGCTTGATCGCTGGTTTGCAGGATGCCAGTTGAGGAGGAGCCTAGATGGCTGTCACGAATTTCATTCCTGAGATTTGGAGCGCGTTCGTTCTGGAACGCTATGTGGCGGTGAATGTTCTGCCGAACCTGTTCGACCGCAAGTACGAGGGTGAGGCCCGCAAGGGTAATACTGTGAAGATCCCGGGTGTTGTCGCCCCGTCGGTGAAGGACTACAAGGCGGAGGGTCGCACGACTTCGGCTGATGACATCACCGATACCGGTGTCGAGATCCTGATCGACCAGGAGAAGTCGTTCGACTTCTATGTCGATGATATCGATGCTGCGCAGGCGAATCATGATCTCCTGCCGCTGTACACCGATGCTGCCGGTGATTCGCTGGCCGCTGATGCCGACGAGTTCCTGGGTGCTCTGCTGTTTGATGAGGGCACTGCGGTCGATAGTGTGTCGGTGACCGATGAGAAGTCGGCGTACAACCTGTTCCTGGATGCGCGGAAGGCGATGAGCAAGGCTGATGTGCCGGACGATGGTCTGCGTGTCGCGGTGGTGAACGCTGAGCTTGAGTCGCTGCTGCTCGGGCACGACTCGAAGCTGACCAGCTTCGACACCAGTGGTGACACTGCCGGGCTGCGGAACGCCACGGTTGGTCAGCTGCTCGGGTTCCGGGTGGTTCGGTCGAATCATTTGCCGGAGAACGACTCCCCGGCTGGGGTGTTCTTCCATCAGCGTGCTGCGGCGTTTGTGTCGCAGATCAGCGAGATTGAGGCGCTGCGTGCGGAGAATAAGTTCGCTGACCGTGTCCGTGGCCTGCATGTGTATGGCGGGAAGGTTGTGAAGCCTGAGGGCGTCTACGTGTACGGCGAGGACGCTAGCTAGTCCGGTTGGGGTGGTGTGATGCTGGCAGACCTGGTGGATGTTGCTGTGGCGCTGGGTTTGGGGTCCGAGACGGAGTTGAGTGCTGCCCAGGTTCAGCGCGCCCCGGGTCTGCTGGCATCCGCCACCGCCCTGTTTCAGGCTGAGGCTGGTCGCCGGTTTGTGCCCGGCACGTATGTGCAGCGGATGCGTGTCGGTGTGGGTGGCCGGTTGCGGCTGGTTGAGACTCCGGTGGCTGGTGTGGAGTCGGTTGTTGATGATGATGGTGGTTTGGTGGCGTTTTCCCGGGATGGGGCTTGGCTGCGTGTTGACCGTCATCTAGCCGGCTCTTTTGTCACCGTGACGTATTCGGGTGGTGAGATACCTGCTTCGGTTCGCTCGGCGGTGGCGAACATGGTGGCGCGCGCCCTGGTTTTCACTGACCCGGAGACGATCAACCTGTCCAGCCACGAGGTGTCAAGCGGCCCGTTCCGGGAGCGCAAGCAGTTCTCGGACTGGGCCGACCGGTTCGGTAATGCGACCGGTGGGGGCGGCATGTTCTTGTCCGATGACGACAAGGCGCTTGCTCGGTCGTTTCGGTGGCCGGCTGCCGGTCTGGTGGTGATGGAGCCGTGAAACCCCGGCACACGGTGTACCGCAGGCCCGCGGTCACGGGGGTCGACGCGCTCGGCAACACCACGGTCTCTCACGGCCCTGTCATCGAGCTCGCCGCGTATGGTGTGGCGCCGCACCTGGAGCGGACCGGTGAGGGGTCGATGGTGGAGACCGATCGCGCCGACATCGACATCTTCATGCCGAAGACCGAGGTCGCCACGGGTGACCTATTCACGGTGGATGGCCGGGACTATCGGGTCGTCAAGGTCGACGACTGGACGATGGGGTTGACCGGCTGGCAGCCTGGGATCGTGGTGGCGCTGAAGGGAGTTACGTGATGGCGAAGGGTCCGGCGCGGCGCAACCCGCTCAAAAAGTTCGGGATCGAGTTCGAGGACATCGACCGCCTGCCCGAGGTGAACGAAGGCGTCAACAAGTTCATGGAGCAGGAGGTTGTGCCGTACTGGCAGTCGGTGTCTCCGACCGGCAGCGGCGAGTACAGGTCGAGCATCCGGGTCGTTGAGCAGTCCTCGACGCGTGGCCGCGGCAAGGTCGCGGCAACAGCCGATCACGCCGCGCTGGTCGAGTTCGGTGGGCACAACACTCCCGAGTATGCGCCGGCGCAGAAGACGGTGACGCATTTCGGTGGCCGGACGTGGCGGCGAGCAGATGGTGGTGAGTTGTGAGCCGTAACCCTTGGGCTGCGCCGCCTGTGGTGCTGTTGCTGATCAACTATCTGCGTCCTCTTGGNCGTGTGGGGACGAAACGCAAGCCCGGTGACCCGTTCCCGTTTCGCACGGTTGCTCGTGTCGCCGGCAGCGATGATCCGTGGCGCGGCTGGGATGACGCGGTCGTGTCCGTGCATACCTTCGATGAAACCGATGTTGGTGCGCTCCAGGAGGCGTGGGAGACGCACCGCCACCTGACCGGGTTGTCGGTCAACCCGCAGCAGCAGATCCAGGTCGACGGCCTCGGCGNCTTCACCGTGCAGTACTGTGATCCGATTCTCGGCCCGGTCGAGGTCGAGGAGGACGACGCCGGGTTCGTGCATTATGTGTCGCGGTTCGAGGTTGGTGTCGGTTACTCGCTGCTGCCCTAGATTTCCAGCCCGTTCTGATCAGCCCGTTTCAGCCCGATCGTTTTGTATCCGTGTTCGCCCGGAGCGCGCCCATCGCGTGTGTCCGGTGCTCAACCATGTTTGGAGTGTCAAATGACGCGACCCGCTACCGGTTCGACGTGGGCTGGCGCTGGACTCGGGGATATTGACCCCCGGCTCGCTGAGCGCGGCCCGCTCCAGGGTGTCCTGATCCGTGACTATCGTGGTGCGGCGACNGATATTTCGCCGTTCGCCGACGAGTTCGGGACTGTGAATTTCCATCCTCTCGCCGAGGACGGCACTATCCGTGATGATCTGCTCGCTGCCCGCATGGTGAATGGCGAGTGGCGTGTGAACCCGAACCCGAACGAGGGCTGGGTGTTTGTTGGTGCGATGGCTGAGGATGGGGGCCCGGAGCGTTCGCCGAACATCGA
>JGI25331J36430_1001942_pt1 | contig 10267 bp, 13 predicted proteins | sample HigsolmetaAR206D_FD_36430 | JGI IMG/M metagenome (IMG submission 36430) | reverse complement strand
GGCCTGATCGGTTGGGGGCAAGGGGCGGTCCGGCGGGCGTGCGTGGTGGCTGTGCGCCGGACCGCTCTCCTGTCTGTTAGGGCCGGGGAATGACGGGGCGGTCCGATCGAGTCATGTCGGGTTCGGGGTCAATCAGGTAGAGGTCGAAGTAGCGGCGGGCGCCGGACCCGCGGCGGTTGGGGTAGGCCGGGGAGACTTCACCGACCTGGCATCGGCCGTCCGAGAGAGCTGGCAGAAGTCGAGCCAGCAGTTCGGCGACCCGGCCGGCGTCATCTCCTTCGCCGGACAGGCGGACTTTGACGACGCGGACCTTGGGGGCGTTCATAGGGCTCCTTGGGGTGGTGGGTCAGCGGGTGCGGTGGTCGCGGTTGTGGGTGTGTTTGAGGTAGGTCCAGATGCGGCGGCCGGTGCGCAGGCGGGCGCCGTTGCCGCCGCAGCGGTTGCAGTAGCGCCAGGAGCGGCCGGACGGTGAGCGGAATCGACCGGCGCCGTCGCAGTTACGGCATGACCCAAATGGCCAGATGGCGCAGTGGATCACGTAGGCGATGCCGGCGAGGGCGGCCAGCGCCAGCAGTGCGGCCGGGTTGGTTGCGGTGTCGCTAGCGGCGGTGAGCAGGGGTGTCATGGGTGTGCTCCGGGCCGGTTTCAGGCATGGGTGCAGGTAGGGGTGCTAGGTGCTTGTTCGCTGGTGGTCAGGGGGTTGGGGTGCTAGCGGGGCCGCTAGGTCTAGCGGGGGCGGGCGCTAGACCTAGCGGGCGCCCGGCGGGGTCAGTTGGCGTTGGTGCGGGTGTTGTCGAGGGCGGCCATGACGTGTTGGGCGATGATGCCGCGGCGGTTGGCGCTCTTGCCGGTTTCGTCCTGTCCCCAAACCTGGGTGGTGGTGATGCCGTAGGGCTTGAGCGCGTCGGCGAGTTGGGTCGGCGTCCACCCGGCGTACAGGCCGGGGCGTAGTTCGGCGAGCCGGGTCGTGATGGTTTCCGACCACACCTTGTCCTCGCCGGGGCGTAGGACGGCGGCGATGTCGGACAGCAGGGACGCGCCGCTGTCAGTGGCGGGGGTGGTGTCCTCGCCTGCGGCATAACCGGTGAGGGTGCCGGCGGCCTTGCGGAGGGCGCGGGCGCGGTCGGCGATGCGATCGGCGGTGGGGCCGTCGATGTAGTAGCTGCGGGTGATCTGGGGTTCGTCGGCTTCGCCCACCAGGTAGCCGATGCCCTTGTCTTGCTTGGTGAAGGTGGTGGCGCGGATGCCGCGCCTGTACATCGAGGTGCCCAAGACCATGTCGTTTTCGAGCTGGCCCATGACCCTCAAGCAGAATCGGATGCCCACGTTCGCTGAGACACCGGTGGGCAGGCTGTCTTTGTCGGGGCGCTGGGTGGCCAGCAGCAGGATCACGCCCAGGGCGCGGCCGCGCTTGATGATGGCGGTAGCCAACTCACCGGCTTCCTTGCCGTATTCGGGATGGGCGAAGAGTTCTTGGCACTCGTCCACCACGAACACCAGGGGGTGAAGCCCGAGCGACTTGCGGGCGGCCAGTTGCGGGGTGACCTTGTTCTCCGGGCGCAGGTCCTTGGGCAGGCCGGCGAGCGTCTTGGCGCGTTTCTCCAGTTCGGCGTAGACCTCCCGCAGGCTGGCCAGGCACTCGCCGATGGTGGTGTCATCGGGACCGGATCCGTAGTGGTGGGCCACTTTCTCGGCGAAGTCCAGATCACCGGTGCCCTTGAGCTCGAACACCCGAAGCTGGGAGGTGGGGTCGAGGGCGGCGGCCAGCAACGGCACCTTGAGCGCGAACGTCTTGCCGGCACCGGGCATGGCGCCGATCAACATGTTGGCGTACATCAGGGTGAGCGTCACCGGACGGCCACGCTGGTCGGTGCCGAAGGGGAAGGGCTTGAACAGGTCGGCGGTGCCGGTCTTGGCCAGCGGCCAGACGGGCGGACGGACCCGGTTCATGTCCTGATCGCCCACCCACAGCACCAACCGTCCGGCGTGCTGGTCATGGGCCGGCTCGGGCCACACGCAGCCCAGCGGACGGCGCAGACCGGAGGCCAGCCGGTCACGGCGTTCCATGATGTCGGTCACCGTCACGCCGTACGGCAGGTCGATGTCGGCGCGCCAGCCGGGGCCGTCGCGGGTGATCGGCGCCGGGAAGGTGATGCCGCCCCCGCCCTTGGCGACCGCCTTGTTGATCTCGGCGATACCGAGTGAAGCCAGCGCCCGAACAACGATCTCGGAGGTGAGTTTGGGGGCCTTGGTGGAGACAACCGCGGTGTCGAGGATGCGCTTGTCCTGGGGGGTGCCGAGCCAGCCGAGAACCGCCACCAGTCCGGCCAGGACACCGGCTTGGGTCAGCCCATCGGCGGCCATCACCGCCGAAGCGGCCAATCCGGTGCCGGCCAGTCCTCCGGCGGTCACGATGCGGCGCCACCGGACACGGTTGTCGCGCTCGCGCAACAGCTGAAGGTAGGTCTCGGCGTCCTTGCGGTCCACCGCGGCGATGCGCAGCGGCATCGCTTCGGCATCGAAGGTCCACCGCCACGTACCGGCCACCACCCGGTACAGGCCGCGCGGTGAGCGCAGCGTCAACCGCAGCCCATACAGCGGGAGGCGGACGGCGTGGTAGGCGGTCACGTGGGCGGCATAACCGACCGCCCACCGCACCGTGGCGCGGGCCTCATCCCGATCGCGCAGCCAGGGGGCGATGATGGGGCGGCGCTGCCCGGTGTCGGCCAGTCGGCGCGCCCGCAGGTCCAGATGCCGACCGGTGTCGGGCTGATCGACCAGGACCTTGCCCTCCAACACCTCATCCGCGCCGTCCGAGTCGCCGGTGTGGGGAGCGGCCGGGATGGGCTCTGCAGCGGTGGCGGTGGGGCGTATGGGCAGATTGATCACTTCGCCCATGGGCTCATGGGTGCTCACTGGGCTTCACCTCCACTGGCCGCGGCGGCGGCCATGGCGGGCTCGTTGACAGGGGTGTTCGTCTGAGCGATCAGGCGGGCGCGCAGCCGGGAACCGGTGCGTTCGGAGACCTTGAGCCGACGCCCCAACTCGGCGCCGCTCATGTCCGGGTTGGCGGCCAGCAGCGCACGGGCCTTGTCCGCCAGCCGGTCACTGCGCTTGGCGGACTTGCCGCCGCTTCTCCGGGTCGCCGCACGGGGCCGCTTGGCGGCGGACACTTCGCCGGACATCTGCGGCGTGTCCGTGTCCGGCTCGCCGGGCGGGGCGGCGGTCACCGTCTCGGACGTCGTGTCTGGCGTGCTGTCGGCCACGGGCGCCGGAGGTGTGTCCGCCATGCCGGTCGGTCCGGGCTCGATCGTCGGCCGGTCGGCATCGGCCAGGACAGCGCGCTCGCCGGACGAAGCGAGGGGGGCGGGGGCCAGTTCGCCGAGCCGGTACAGGGCGCGTACCTTGCGGGGCGCTCGCCACCGCCACGCCACCGCGCCATAGGTGTCCTGGAGGTCGGTGCGGACCAACAGGCGGGTACGCTCGCGCTCCAGCGCCAGCGGATAAGACCGGATCTCCCACAGCACCATGCGGCGCCACAGCGCGGCCGTCCGGATCGGCGCCAGCAGCCATCGCGACGCCCGAATGCGGTCCATCCGAGTGCCCGCGGCGATACCGGCACGGACCTTGACCACGTGCGCGGCGATCTCGACGGCGACCGCCCACAGGCACGGCAGCAGGGCGTGCGCCACCTGGCCGAACAGCGTGTGTTCACCGGCCACGTTGAGGTAGACCGTCGCGGCCGTCAGCGCCCACACGATGCACCGCAGCCAGCGGACCCGCATGTCGAGCCGGGCCAACACGATGTCCAGGGCAGCGAAGATCGCGATGCCCAAATCGATGCCCAACGGCACCGTCCAGGCCAGCGCGCCGAAGGACGGTTCGGCCGCGCGCATCACCGCGGCGAAGCTGTTGACGAACCCCAGCAATCCCAGCACCGCCACCAAGGCGGCCACCGTGCACACGGCGGTGAACTCGCTGCCCGACAGCTTGCGGGCTCGCTGGTCGCTGCGGTCCATTCCAAGCGGGGTCTGTCCGAAGGACGGGGGCGGGGTCGGGTCGAAGGGGGTCATGACGCGTTCTCCCATGCGTCGGCGCAGTCCAGGCAGACGCCCAGACGGCGAGGCAGGACGTAACCGGCGTCAGTGCCGCATTCGGGGCAGATACGGCGGGCCTTGAGGGCTTTGGCCAGCGCAGCGCGCTGGGCGGCGGTCGGGGTGCGCTTGGGCAGTGCCAACCGCACGTCGTACAGGTAGGCGACTCGCACCCCACCGGGGGCGTTGTAGCGGCGCGAGCGCCACAGCACCTGGCCGGCGATCTCCTGACCGCCAGGGCGCAGCCCACGGGCGGCGAGCTGGCGACGGGTCAGCAAGTGCGGCGGGGCCATCCGCCACGGCCAGGTGGGAATGCCATAGCGGGCGCCGGTCGGGTCGAAGAACCGGGCGGCGGTCCTGTAGCTCACCGCGCACCCCCGCAGCTCAAGACGGCGGCGGTACCGGCGTCGATCTCCCGGATCGCCCACACCAGCAGCAGGCAGGCCAACCGCAGTGCGCCCAGCACAACCGCCAGCACCGCCACCAGCACGGGCACCGGGTGGGCGGTGGCGCCGGTGTGGGCGGCCAGGGCGGCGGCCAGCCGTTCGGCCAGTTCGGTCGTGATGACCAGTACAACCCCGCCGATCCTCAACAGCAGACCGGCCAACAAGACCCCCAGCGCGACCAGCACCATGCCCCACGGCAGACCGGCCAGCAGACCGGCCAGCCGGACCCGTCCGAACTCTTCGGCCAGCACTCCGGCGAACCTCCCGGTATTGGGGGTGGTGTTCATCGGGCCACCCCCAACAGACCAGCCGTGATCAAGCCGATTCGGGTCGCTTCGTCGTGACCGGTCATCTCAGGCCACCTCGCCCAGCGCCCGCGCGTCGGCCAGTTCGGTGATCTCGGCGGCGGTGAAGCCGGCCCAGATGCCGTGCTCGGGCTCGATGCGAAGCGCGTATTCGAAGCACTCCAGGCGGACCGGGCAGGATGCGCACACCTGCATCGCCACCTCTTCACGGACGGCGCGGTCCTCGTCGGATTCGTCGGTGAAAGCGTCCGGGCCGGTGTGCAGCTCCGGGTCGTACTGGCATTCAGCGCCGTCGATCAGCGCATCCCGCAGATCTTCTGTGGACAGGTCGGACGGATGAACATTCACGTTGCGGCTCTCCCTTGCAGAGGGTTCGGGCCAGATCGGTTGGGAGGGGCGTCCTGCGGCGTGCGTGGTGGCTGTGGAGCAGGACGCCCCCTGTTCTGTGGCGGTCAGCGGTGCACCACGGGCTTGTCCAAGTCGCGGTGCGAGAGGGTCACGGTCAATCCGGCGGCGCGGAGCCGCTCGGCCAAGGCCATGGCGAAGGCGGGGGCGCGGTGCCGGCCACCGGCGCACCCGTCGGCCACCGTGACGGGTCCGGCGCTGGGGCCGGAGATGAAGGCGGTGACCGCGGTGGCGGTGGCCTCGATCAGGTCCGCGATGCCGGGCGTGGCCAGCACGGTGCGGCGCACCGGCTCGTCATGGGCGGTCATGTAGCGCAGCCGCGGGTCGATGTGCGGGTCACGGAAGTGGTGGCGCAAATCCACGGTCAGGTGCGCGGCCGGCGGCTCACCGTGCAGGTAGCCGAACGACACGATCTCGACAGCGGCCATGAGGGCTCCCTTCTCAGGCGCAGACGGGCCAGCGGGCGGGTCAGCCCAGGGCGCCGGCGAAGGTGCCGATCGCGGCGACGGCCTGGTTGACGAACTCGGCGGCCTGCACCGGGTTGTTGAACACGTAGATCGCGGCGATGAGGCCGACCAGGATCTGACCGACCTTGCCCTTGGGCTGCGGGAACATCGGGAACCTCCTTCACTCGGCAGCCACTTGCCACCGTTGGCAGGTGGACTAGGCCAGATACCAATAAGGTGGCCTAGTCCATTGAAGGTGTCAAGACCCTGCCGCGAAATCGCGCGCACAAAGAAGCCGGCCCCGCTCCGACGGAGCGGGGCCGGCAGCGCGTTTTGCCTGCTAGCTATCGCTGATGGGGTAGTCGTACGTCGTCCACCGCTCGGGCGGCGCGATGCCCTCCTCGTAGCTCAGCGGCCGCCCCTCCGTGTCCCAGACGGTGTGCAGGGTCACCAGCACAGCGCTGGGCTCGGGCAGGGCGAGTTCCGCCAGCTCTTCCGCAGTGGCCAGGCGTGCAGCGATCCTGTCTTGCCCCCGGCTCATGCGACGCCCAGTCATCTCTTCAACGTAGGCGGCAGTGCCCTGGCGTATCCGTGCGGTCTCCAGCAGCAGCGGTGCAACGTCGGCCAGGTCACCGGCGAACCACGACGTAGAGCAGGCCAAGGGGTGGTGATCAGCGTCATACGTCACCCGGTGCCGGCGGATCGCCATGGCACCCGGCTCCAAGTCCAGCGCTTCGGCCACTTCGGCCGGTGCTTCCACCAGTGAGGCATCGATGATCTTCGCGTACTGCCCCGGTGTGTAGATCCGTCCCGTACGCCGCACGGTGCCGTAACGCTCGTGAATGCTCTGGTAGAGCGACCGGGTACCGGTAACCACCGTGCCCGACCCCTGGCGAGCCTCAGCAAGCCCTTCACTCCGCAGCACAGCAAGCGCCTTCGTAGCGGTGGCTCGGGAGACTCCCCACTCACTCGCGATCTGGCGCTCAGACATGATGGAGTCGCCAGGGGCCAGCTTCCCGTCCATGATCAGTTGCTTGAAGTAGTCGGCGATCTGCCGGTACGGCGGCTTCTCTCGTTGCACGCGCGGCGACATGGGCTTCCTCCTGGTTGGATGGTGGCCTGAGCCAGTTGCCAGAGTAGCCGCCTTGTGCACTAGCTTTAGCACTATGTGCGCGTGGGCAGTCTGGCTCACGAGCGGTACGAGGCAGAGCAGCGAGGGGCAACTGTGGAGCTAGTCCACTCCGGCAAGGTGCGTGACGTCTACGCCGACGGCGACGATCTCATCCTGGTCGCGTCCGACCGGGTGAGCGTGTACGACGTCGTGCTGCCCACCGAGATCCCGGACAAGGGCAAGATCCTCACCCAGCTCTCGCTGTGGTGGTTCGAGCAGCTCGCCGATGTCTTCCCCAACCATGTGATCTCGGCAACCGATGTGCCTGCCGAGTGGGCCGGCCGTGCGATCCGGTGCCGCCGCTTGGAGATGCTTCCCGTGGAGTGGATCGCCCGCGGCTACCTAGCAGGACTGGGCCTCAAGGAGTACGAGAAGCACGGGACTGTTTCCGGCGTCCAGCTCCCCCCGGGTCTGGTCGAAGGCTCCAAGCTCCCCGAGCCCATCTTCACCCCGACGACCAAGGCGACAGCCGGTCATGACGAGTTCATCACCTATGAGGATGTCATTGAGCAGATCGGCACCGAGACAGCCGAGCGGCTCCGAGAAGTGACTCTGGAAATCTACCGGCGCGGCGCGGCCATCGCCGCCGAGCGCGGCATCATTATCGCCGACACCAAGCTTGAGTTCGGCCGTGCTCCCGACGGAACGCTCATGCTCGCGGACGAACTCCTCACCCCTGATTCGTCCCGCTTCTGGCCGGCCAACAACTGGGAGCCGGGCCGTCCCCAGCATGCGCTGGACAAGCAGTTCGTCCGCGACTGGTCCTCCACCATCACTGATTGGGACCGTACTCCCCCAGGTCCCCCCATTCCCCCTGATGTAGTCGAGGCCACCCGAGCCCGCTATATCCAGGTCTACGAAGCTCTCACTGGCAAGTGCTGGAGGTCCTAACCATGGCTCAAACCTACGATGTCAGCCGCTTCTTGCGCGAAGTCCAAGCCCTCCTCTGGCAGGCTGGCCTAGAGCCTAGGCATACTCCAAACCAGCCCAAACCTGACGTAGCCGCCAGCATGCTTCTCCGCGCCTACGGAATTACTCCAGTTATAAACCAAGTCGATGCGCTTGCTCACGCTATGGATAACCCGTGGCACGAACAAGATGAACGTCATTCATCCATCTAATCCATCAAACGGGTTCAGCATACCCCGGCAAACCCAACGGGGTTGGCTTAAGCGGCCCATTTTTATTACCCCACTTATCCGGAAGGAAAATTCGAAAGTTTTCTTTACCCTCTGGGCGTAGCTGCACCTTTACTCCAGCTCCCCTTCCCTCATTAAGCGCTTGTAGCGCCTCTGCATAATTTAGGGCAACAACACGAGTGTGAAACATAACAGCGTCGCCTATAACCAGGGTTCGACCACCCACAGTAATCGAAATATCCGTTAGGTCAAAGCGAAGAGAGCTAGGTCTACCGCTAAGAAGCTCCCTCAAGACAGGTGAGTCACTGCCACTTAGCGTCACTGTAACAGTACGGGCTTCAGGCTGAACAACACAATGACCCTCAATTAGTAGACGCGCAGCCCGAAGTGAAATTCTCTCTCTCGCCGAAATGGAGGTCGGCATCGTGAAATACACCCCACAGTGACGCTGCACTACATCTAGATCAGAAGCCAAATCCTCCCATTCTGCAATCCCATTAAGATAATCAGGACTCAGATCCTGATTTTTCGAAGAGATCGACACTTCTGCAAGANGGCGACCATCAATGTAGACGTCAAACTTTCTCTGTTCATAGATTTGACGAATCAAAGATCCTGCACGCATAACATCTACGGGATACGCTCCTTCAACGTTAATTGAGTATTGCAATTTAGATGAACCTTGCNATTCTCTAGAAAAGAGGAATACCAGCGTCGCAACCTTATAAAAAGTTACCTTTAGAGAAAACCCTCGACTTCCCGCTCCGCCGTGCATTATTTCGGCTTCATGAGACGTACGGACTACACCAAACTCATCCACAAAACGAAGTTCCACACGAGCCTTCCCCTTAGAGGGATTCGGCAAAGGTTCCCATGAAACCTCAACGTTTTCATAACTCGCCGAAATCCACTCCGGACCTTCAATAGTCAGCCTTTCAATCACTTCTGGAGGGATCGTGATAGAGTCGTCAGTTCCATAACCAATACTGCGCTCAATCGCACTACTCAGCCCTGGATACTGAACTGCACTTATTTTCCCCTCCAAAGTGATAGTTATAGGACTCACCTCGTGAGCATAAGGGTGCTTTGCTCGCAATACGCTAATAGTTGATCCGCCACTTCTAATGAAGTCATAAGTCCAATGAGGATCACAAGCATCAACAACTTTTCCAAGATTCATCACTCGCTGTGCCAGGTCAGACACTCCCCCAGCCAGCACTGTTTGTTCGTGCCCAAGTATCCTGGCAGCNTCTAGAAACTGATCCCTCGTAAAAGAGTCAAGAAGGTCCGGGAATGCGGCAATTCGAGAATCCAGATTTGCCCGATCAATAATAGATATACGAATCGACCTTTCTTTGCCNAGGTTCTCCACGAACGACCGTTCAGAATTGGTTAGATTGCAAGGGACAACAAGAGTCCACTCATAGGGGCTATGCTGCATCGCGCGCTCGAACGACTTCCTAATCTGCCTGCGCCGCGATTGCATTTCAGAAGAGAAACCTTCAGGAAAGTATTTTAGTTGAAAAATTCGCAGGCGCTGCCCCTGTTTTACCAAGAAGTCGATGCCGCTATCGCCGCCACGACCATCAACAGCTCGAACTTCGCTATTAAATGAGTAAGTGCGATACAGCAAGGCTTCTACGATGCGCTCAAACTTTTCTCGACCTATTTGCTTCCACTCGATCGCCATACTCACTCTCCAATCACCTGCTCGCCGCACCACATCTAGCGTGCTACTAGATTTCTCCTCTACATCATTTATAGCATCGATCTTCCCCGTCTGAGGTGCACTTTAGATTATCAATCCAGCCCCAGGCGCAGCTATCCTGCTCGTTATCAGCCCATATCCGGTTGGCTTCCCCTGTCCTGGCCTGCGGTTTTACCCTGGGGTTCCTCATCCCCCTAGAGGGGTCGCAACATGCCGATGTGTCGGGGCAGGGCGGTGGCGAACCAACGTTGCTCATCATCCCTGGAGGGATCACTGACGTAGTGTGCTTGGTCTCTTCTGCCCATGAGCTAAGCACCCAGCTCACAGCGCTCGTGCCGGATCAGGAGAGATGCGCTTCTGAGTGACTATGTGGGTGACGATCACGGTGCACGACTCTGAACGTCTATGGACGCTCGTGGAAGGGATTGTGCAGGTCAAACGAAGGATCAGGGCATGTCAGGAGGGCTCGTGATATGCCTGGGGGTCAAGGGGTCGTGGGTTCAAATCCCGCCATCCCGACACGAACTAGCAGGTCAGAGGCCTGATCATCACC
>JGI25331J36430_1001925_pt1 | contig 10301 bp, 9 predicted proteins | sample HigsolmetaAR206D_FD_36430 | JGI IMG/M metagenome (IMG submission 36430) | reverse complement strand
CCGAAGCGGCAGCAAAAAAGCAGGGCCATTGACGGATGCCCTGCTGTCGTTGCGCACGTTCGATTCCATGGCTTCCGGACCGCCATTCGGCGCCGCTCCAGTCAGGATCGGACGGGACCGGTCGACTGCCGGACGGTCAGCTCCGGCCGAATGACGACCCGCTGCTTGGCGGCGTCCGCATTGTCCAGGTTGTGGATCAACAATTGAAAAGCCTGCTTGCCCATCTGTTCGATCGGTTGAGCGATCGTCGTCAGCGGCGGGTTCGTCACGCTGGCCAAAATGGTGTCGTCAAAACCGACGATCGACAGGTCGTCCGGCACTTTGACGCCAAGCTGTCTCGCTACCTGCATGGCGCCGATCGCGAGCAAATCGTTGCAGCAAAAAATCGCCGTCGGCTTGTCCGCGCGCGCCAGCAGCTCCTGAGCGCCCCGTCTCCCCTCCTCGATCCGGTATTCGCAAATGACGATGTCGGCGTCGTCAAACGGAACGCCCATATCGAGCAGCCCTTGCTTAAAACCCCGGATGCGCTCGCGGCTGCTGCTCACCTTCAAGTTCTCGGAGAGAATGGCCATGCGGCGGTGGCCCAGTTCGGCCAAATGCCGTGCGGCCAGCATCCCGCCCACAAAGTCGTCGGCGACGACCGTATCGGCGGCCAGCGCAAACGTCTCCCGCGAGATCATGACGAAGGGAACGCCTCTTTCTTGAAGCTGCGTCAAAATGTCCAGGTTGTCGATGCCCGTCCCGATGATGATGCCGTCGACGCTGTTCTGCTCAAGCACGGAAATATACCGTTCGACGCGCTCGTCCTTGTTGTCCGTGCTGCAAATGATGACGCTGTAGCCGGTCTGATGGGCATGATCCTCGATCGCGCGCGCGATTTCGCTGAAAAAAGGGTTCGAAATATCCGGAATGAGCAGCCCCAACGTATAGGTTCTCTTCCCGACGAGCGCGGATGCGATCCGGCTTGGCTGGTAGTTGAGCTTTTCCATGATTTTGAAAATTTGCTCGCGCCGCTTCTTGCTGATCTTGCCCTTCCCGTTAATCGCATTGGATACCGTGGCGATCGACACGCCGGCCTCTTTGGCCACGTCATAAATCGTCGCTTTCATTCGGGTCCCTCTTAAGAAAATAGTAAGGGATGGGCGCGCCATCCCCTCTCTTTATTACAATTATAGGAATCCGCCGAGACGGTTGCAACCGTTGAGCGCCCGCTTACGGCTTTGCGTTTGCCGACAGGATCCAAGCGTGGTCCGGATCGTTATGAAACTTCCAGGTGCGGCGCGGACCGGCCATTACGTTCAAGTAATAAACGTCGTAGCCTGGAGGAGCCGACACCGGATGATAGCCGCAAGGCACGAGAACCGCCTCGCCGTCCTTGACCGCCAGCGTCTCGTCCAGCGAGCGGTCGTCCGTGTAGATCCGCTGAAGGGCAAACCCCTGCTCGGGCCGGACGCGAAAATAATACGTTTCCTCCAGCAGCGATTCATCCGGCAGCGCGTCCCTGTCGTGCTTGTGCGGCGGGTAGCTGGACCAATGCCCGTTCGGCGTGAACACCTCGACCACCAGCAAGCTGTCGGCCGGTTCTTGCTCGGGCAAGATGTTGTGAACGCGGCGCTCGATCGCGCCGCTGCCGCGGATTTCGACCCCGACTTGCTCGGGCGGGATCAGCCGGGCGGGATGACCGCCGCTTCCCGGAGCGGAGCAGACGGCCAGCTCAAGCGCCGTTCGGGCCTCCACCCGGTAGCGGTCCCCGCTCGGCACGTAAACGGAGTACGGCGGCGTCTGCTCGAACACGCTCATCCTGCCGCCGATCCCCCGCCATTGCTCGGTTGAAGTGGCGACATCCGCCACCCCGCTCAGCAGGACGAGGCACACTTCCCGCGAGCCCGTCTCTTGCGCGAGCGACTGCCCTTCGGACAGCTTGAACACCTCAAAGCCGACGTACGTCCAGCCGGCAGAAGCCGGCGTAATCGAAATCAACTTGCCGCTTGCGGCGTTGGAATCTGGGGTAATCAGCAATTTGGACAACCGTCGCACCTCCCTTTCGTCAATTGGCCTGCAGGCGCCGCAACTCCGCAATTTCGTCAAGCTTGACGACGCGATTCAGCCGGAAAGACCATTTTGCGGCCAGCGCGATGCGCTCGGCCTGCAGTCCGTCTTCGCCGTCGACCGGCACCGGCGTGCCGTTGGCTAGACTGTCGATGAACTGCCTGGCTTCGTCCTCGTACGCTTGCGCATACCGTTCCAGGAAGAAATGAAGCGGTTTGTCGGATGAGATTCCCGCTTCCGTACTGACGACCGCCGAATTGGGAAAGTCGTTCGCCGCGGCCACCGCTCCTTTCGACCCGAACACTTCGACGCGCTGGTCGTACCCGTACGCCGCTTTGCGGCTGTTGTCGATGACGCCGAAAGCCCCGTTCGCGAACTTCAGCGTAATGACCGCGGTATCGATATCGCCGCATTCGGCAAACACCGGATCGACGAGCACGCCTCCCTGNGCNAANACTTCGACGACTTCGCTTCCGGACAGAAANCGGGCCATGTCGAAATCGTGAATCGCCATATCCATAAANAGGCCGCCCGAAGTCCGGATATACGCTTCCGGCGGCGGGCTCGGATCGCGGGACGTAATCTTGACGATGTGCGGGACGCCGATCGTTCCGCTTTCCACATGTTCTTTCACCCGTTTGAAATTATGGTCGAAGCGCCGGTTGAAGCCGACTTGCAGCTTGACTCCCGCCTTGCGGACCGCCTCCAGCGCTTCCTCCGTCCGCTCGATCTCCATGCTGATCGGCTTTTCGCAGAAAATATGCTTGCCCGCCTGCGCCGCCTGCTTGATCAGAGGCACATGGGTATCCGTGGAAGAACAAATAAAGACCGCATCGATGTCCGGATGATGAATCAAGTCGGCGCTTTCTTTGGTCAACAAGCCGATTCCCCGCGCCGCCGCCCAAGCTTCCAGCTCGGGACCGGCGAACAGGTCGCTGACCGCGACGACTTCCGCATTCGGATGCCGCAGCAAATTGTCGGCATGGATTTTGCCGATTCGGCCGGCGCCGATAATGCCGATCTTTAAGGTAGCCATCTGCCGTTTCCTCCTATCCTCTTCCCGAGCTGCCGAACAACCGGATTTTGGCCCGAACCGCCGCTTGAACCGCTTCCTTCGCCGGGATGAAGTAATGTCTCGGGTCGTAAGCCTGGGGATGTTCCTGAAGATATGTCCGGATTGCCGCCGTGAAGGCCATCTGATTGTCCGTGTTCACATTGATTTTGGCGGTGCCCAGCGAAATGGCCTGCAGAATTTCCTCTTCCGGCAATCCGCTTCCGCCGTGCAAGACCAGCGGCAATCCCGTCAGCCGCTGAATTTCGCCCATCCGTTCGAAGCCGAGCCGCGGCTGGCCGCGGTACGGGCCGTGGACCGAGCCGAGCGCCGGGGCAAGGCAGTCGACGCCCGTCTCCCTCGCCAGCTTGGCGCACTCCTCGGGCACGGCATACATGGCTTCCGCTTCCTCCACGATCAGATCGTCTTCCCTGCCGGTGATCCGGCCCAGCTCGGCTTCGACGGAGGCGCCAAGCGCATGCGCCGCTTCCGTTACGCGCGAAGTCACCTCGATGTTGCGCGAAAGCTCCAGATGCGAGGCGTCGATCATGACGGACGTAAAGCCTGCGCGAAGCGCCCGGATGCATAATTCATACGTGGTGCCGTGATCGAGATGAAGCGCGACCGGAACCGAAATCCGCAAATGCTCCATGAGCGAGCGGACCATGCGCGAAATCGTCTTCAGGCCGCCCATGTACGGGACATAAGCTTCGCTGACGCCGAGAATGACCGGGGCCCGTTCGGCTTCCGCGGCCAGCAGAATCGCTTGCGCGAACTCGAGGTTCAGCAGATTGAACTGGCCGACGGCGTACCGCTCTTCCAGCGCCTTTCGGAGCATTTCGGTCATGGACACGAGTGCCATCTACGTTCCCCCCCATCCGCCGTTACCAACGAGCCGTCACCATTTTCTTGCGGGTGTAAAATTCGACGCCGTCGTTGCCGTTCGCATGCAAATCGCCGTAAAAAGACTTCTTCCAACCGGAAAACGGGAAGAACGCCATCGGCGCCGGAACGCCCAGGTTGACGCCGAGCATGCCCGCGTCGATCGTCTCGCGGAATTGCCGCACCGCCGCTCCGCTTTTCGTGAAAATGCAGGCGCCGTTGGCGAATTCCGAACGATTGGCGATCTCGATCGCCTCTTCCAGCGAATCGGCGCGAACGATGGACAGAACGGGCGCAAAAATTTCGTCCTGCCAAATTTTCATCCCTGCCTGCACGTTGTCGAAGAGCGTCGGGCCGACGAAATAGCCTTGGCCGCTCGCGGCGGAGTCCTTGCGTCCGTCACGCACCAGCAGCGCGCCTTCCTTTTCTCCGATCTCGATATATTTCAAGGTACGCTCCTTGTGGGAATCGCGAATGACGGGGCCAAGGAATACGCCGGGCTCCAGCCCGTTGCCGATCGTCAGGCCGTCCGCCGCTTCCACCAGCCTCCGGACAAGCTCGTCGCCGATTTCCCCGACCGCCACGACGACCGAGCAAGCCATGCAGCGCTCGCCGGCCGAACCGAAGGCGGCGTTGATAATCTCTTTGACGGCCAGGTTCAGGTCCGCATCCGGCATGACGATGGTGTGGTTTTTGGCGCCGGCCAGCGCCTGCACGCGCTTGCCGTGGGCGGAAGCCGTCTTGTAGACGTATTCGGCCACCGGCTGGGAGCCGACGAAGGACACGGCGGCAACGGCGGGATGCTCCAAAATGCCGTTCACCACGTCATGCGCGCCGTGAACGATATTCAGCACGCCATCCGGCAATCCCGCTTCGCGAAACAGCTCGGCCAGGCGGTTGGCGAGCAGCGGCGTCCGCTCCGACGGCTTGAGCACAAACGTATTGCCGCACGCGATCGCCAGCGGAAACATCCAGCACGGCACCATCATCGGAAAATTGAACGGCGTGATGCCGCCGACGACGCCTACCGGATACCGGAACATGCCCGATTCCAGATTGGTGGCGATGTCGGGAAGCTGCTTGCCCATCATCAGGTTGGGCGCTCCCGCGGCGAATTCGACGCACTCGATGCCGCGCTGCACCTCTCCGTACGCCTCGTTGTAGCTTTTGCCGTTCTCCAGAGTCACAAGGCGCGCCAGCTCCTCCCAATGGTCCACCAGCAGCTGCTGGTACTTGAACAGCACTCTGGCGCGGCGCGGCACCGGCGTGCGGCTCCACGCCTTGAACGCTTCCTTGGCGGCCGCTACCGCCCGGTCGACATCTTCCTTCGTGGACAGCGGAACCGATGCCAGCACTTCTTCCGTTGCCGGATTGTATACGGGTTCGGTTCGGTCCGTTTGCGCCTCGACCCAGCGTCCTGCAATCCAATTTTTCAGCACTTGCGTCATGTTAGATGCCCTCCTCTTTGCCCGGTTCAACCGTTATCCGACAATTTCGCCCCGCTCGCAGCTGGCCATATACGATTCGACCTGATCCGCCGTGGGCATGGCGTCGGAACAGCTATGGCTGGAAATGACAATGCTGGCCGCCGCGCTCCCGAACGACATGCTCTTCTCCAGCGTCCACCCCTGTATCACGCCGTACAGGAAGCCCGCGGCGTAGGCGTCGCCGGCGCCGAACGTCTTGACGACTTTGGCCGGATACGACCGGGCCCGGTGGCTTGCTCCGTCTTTGGTGTAGGCGATCGAACCCGCTTTGCCGTGCTTGATGATGACGATGCGGGCGGCGTGATCAAACCATTTTTCCGCCGTCACCCGGTCGCTGCGGTCCGGGTTGCGCTCGAACCGCTCCATCATGTCGAACTCCTCGCGCGTCCCCAGAAGGATGTCGCACTTCTCCGCCGCCAGATTGTAATAGACGGCCGTCTCCTCCTCCGACTTCCACGTGTACGGGCGATAGTCGAGATCGAAGGCCACGACGGCGCCGTGCCTGCGCGCGTAGACCAGCGCCTGAAACACCGCTTCCCTCGACGGGCTTTGCGCCAAGGCGGTTCCCGAAATCAGCAGCATTTTGGTCCGCGCGATCAGCTCCTCGCTCACCTCGCCCGGCGTCAGCTTCAAATCGGCGACATTGTCGCGGTACATCAGAATGCTGCAATCGGTCGGGCTCTTGATTTCCGTAAACGCCAGCCCGGTCACCGCGCCCGTCTTGTCGACGACCACGTTCGCGGTGTCGATGCCGTTGTCGTTCAAGTAACGGTGAATGAAACGCCCCATCTGATCGTCGGCGATTTTACCGATAAAAGCGGTCTTCATGCCCAGGCTCGACATGCCGATGGCAATGTTGGCGGGAGAGCCGCCGACATATTTCGTGAACGTGCGCGTCTCCTCCATCGGCCGGTTGATCTCGTTGGCGTTTAAGTCGATGCACAGCCTGCCGATGGCCGCAAAGTCCAGTTCCCGTCCGGCGGGAAAGTTCACATACGTCATTGCGGTTGCCCCTCTTTCTCCGATAAGATGAACTGCAAATATTGCAGCGCCTTGCTTGCGTACTCGTAGGCCGGATGGACCTTCGGATCCTGCTCNCCCTCCAGCATCACCCAGCCGCTGTAGCCGCGGNCGACGAGCTCCTCGACGATGGGCCGAAAGTCAANGTCCCCGGTTCCCGGCACCGTAAACACGCCTTTGCGGATGCAAGTAAGGAAATCGGCCCGCTCCGCTCTCGCTTCTTCAAGCAGGGCCATGCGAACGTCCTTCAGATGCACGTACGCGATACGGTCGTAGTGCTTGCGAAGCAAGGCGAGCGGGTCCGCCCCGCCGTAAACGGCATGGCCCGTGTCATAGAGCAGGTAGACAAGGTCCGGATCGGTCATCTCCATCAGCCGGTCGATTTCCTCCGGGCGTTCCACGACCGTTCCCCCATGGTGATGGTACGTCAGCTTGAGGCCGTATTCCCGGGCAATCGCGCCTGCCGCGTTCAACCCTTCGGCAAGGCTGCGCCAGCCTGCCTCGTCCAGTCTCCGCACTTCCTTCTCGCAAGGCGAACGGCGGGGGTCGAAATGCAGGGAGCCCCCGACCTCGCATGTGCTGATGACGGCGCCGCCCATTTGATGCAAAAACTCGGCGTGCGCCCGGTAGGCTTTCAGCTCTTCGTCTCTGCGGGCAGGGTCGGAAAACAAGACCGATTTCCACTGGGAGACAAGCTGCAAGCCGCGAGCCGCCAATTCCCGCTTGAGCGTCGGAATATCTTTCGGGTATTTTCGGCCCATTTCCGTTCCTTTCAGCCCAAGCCGCTGCATGTCGTCGACGATCTGCTCGAAAGTCGTTTCCTCGCCGTGTTCCTTCACGTCTTCTCCGACCCAGTTGATGGGGTGCGCCCCCAGTCGAAACGGAAAATTGGCCATCGCTTATTTCTCCTCCAAAACGGCCCGCCGAAGCGATGCAAGGCGATTGCGGCCGGGCCGGCTCATTTTCAGTACGGTTTGGCCGCTCGGATCTTCCGCTTCATGTTCTCGTGCGCCTGAACCACTTTGTCGCTTACGGACACTTCCGCAACGCCGACATTCCACCACGACTCGTAGCCGCCCGTGTTCGTCCCGGGAACGACGGGAATATGAATCAGCGTCGATACCCGCTCCTTCTTCGCTTGTTCCAGCGCGGCTTTCAGTTCATCCGCCGTAGCGGCGAAGAACGCTTTGGCGCCGAGACTGCGGGCGTGAGCGGCAAAATCGATCGGCAAGTAGCCGCCCGTCAGCCGGCCGGTCGCCTCCTCCCGATAGCGGAACTCGTTCCCGAAGCCGTCGCTGCCATGCTCCCGCTGCAAATTGTGAATGCATTGGAAGCCATGGTTGTCGAACAGCAGAACGGTAATCTTCTTTCCTTCCTGCAGGCTGGTGACAAGCTCCGAATGCAGCATCAGATAGCTGCCGTCTCCGACCAGCGCATACACTTCCCGGTCCGGCTCGGCCAGCGAAACGCCGAACGCGCCGCTGACTTCGTAGCCCATGCAGGAAAAGCCGTATTCCATGTGGTACGTCTTCGGCTGAGAAGGCCTCCACAGCCGGTGCAAATCGCCGGGAAGGCTGCCCGCCGCGCAGACGACGACGGCATCCGGGCCGATCGTCTCCTGAATGACGCCGAGCGCTCGCGTCTGCGATAAGCCCGCGTCGTGTTCCTGCCCGAACAGCCGGTCCGCTTCGGCATCCCAGCGGCGCTTCAAGCCCGCAATCTCGTCCGCTTCGTAGCCGCTCCGGTAGCCGCGTTCGGCAAGAGCCGAACCGAGCGCCCGCAACCCGAGCTTGGCGTCGCCTGTCAGCGCGGCGCCACTCCATTTCGCGGCATCCAGCGCGCTGACGTTGAGGTTCACAAACTGGACGTCCGGATGCGCAAAAGCCGATTTGGACGACGTCGTGAAGTCGGAATACCGGGTGCCGACGCCGATCACGGCATCCGCTTCCTTCGCCAGCAAATTCGCCGCAAGCGAACCGGTAACCCCGATCGCGCCGACGTTCAGCGGATGGTCCCACGGCAGCGCGCTTTTGCCCGCCTGCGTCTCGGCCACCGGAATGCCGAACGCTTCGGCGAATTCGCGAAGCTCCTGAACCGCCTCCGCATACAGCACGCCGCCTCCGGCAACGATGAGCGGCCTGCGCTTGCCGGCGAGCAGCTCGGCCGCGCGCCGCACGGCTTCCGCCGCAGGCGGCCGGCGATCGATATAATGAACCCGCCGGCGGAAAAACTCCTCCGGGTAATCGTACGCTTCCGCTTGCACGTCCTGCGGCAGCGCCAGCGTGACCGCGCCGGTCTCCGCCGGATCGGTCAGCACGCGCATGGCCTGAAGGGCGGCCGACATCAATTGCTCGGGCCGCACGATCCGGTCCCAATATTTGCTGACCGCCTTAAACGGATCGGTAGCGGAAACGGTATAATCGCTCGCCACCTCAAGCTGCTGCAGCACAGGGTCCGGCTGGCGCGAGGCGAAATTGTCGCCGGGCAGAAGCAGAACGGGAATACGGTTGACCGTCGCCGTCGCGGCCGCCGTTACCATGTTGAGCGCGCCCGGCCCGATGGAAGTGGTGCAGGCAAAAATTTGCTTGCGATTCTTCTGCTTCGCGTAAGCGACCGCCGCATGCACCATTCCCTGCTCGTTCTTGCCTTGAATCAGCGTCAGGCTGCCCGGGCTTCGTTCCAGCGCTTCGCCGATGCCGGTTACGTTGCCGTGCCCGAAGATGCCCATAACGCCCCGAACGAATTTCGTTTCCTCGCCGTCGATCGAAACATATTGGGCGTCCAGAAAACGAAGCAATGCTTGTGCCATTGTCAAGCGCACGGTTGCCAACGCCATCCCTCCATTTCTGTATTCAGCGTAGGGTCAGACATTCAGATTAAGCGCTTAATCTCCCGTCTCGACTTAAGCATACACGGAATTCTCTATCCGCACAACACATTTTTTGTTACGCTTTCACCGGCGGAAAATAAGACCGAATGACACGGGACGCCGTCTCGTAGCCGGTTCGGATCGCCCGCTCGATATCCCACTCCCAATACTCCGGCCGAAACAACTCGACGGACGCCATCTCGCCGTAGCCGATCTCCTTCAGCGTCCGCAAAATCGCATCCAAATCGATGCAGCCTTGACCCGGCCATACCCGGTGCCGGTCCCGCAGCGCGCCGGCGGGCAAATCCTCGCAGTCGTCGATGTGGAAGACGAAAATGTCGGCGGGATCGGCCTGCCGCAAATCCTCCAGCCTCGAATTCATCGCATGAAAATGGAAGCAGTCCAGCACGATGCCGACGTTGTCCCGTTCCGCCTCCCGGACGATGTCGTAAGCCTGGCCGAACGTATTGACCGAGCAGTTCGGATAGCCGACAAACTCGAACGCGAGGCGAAGGCCGTACGGCCGCGCCAGGTCCGCCAATTGACGGAGCGCGCGCACCGTCTCGTCCCGAATCGCTTGCTTCGTATAATCGCCCACGTCAAAGGCGGGCACGACGATGACGGTACGGCAGCCGATGATGCCGCCGATCTCGCCCAACTTGAGGTCGTTCACGATTTGCCGAAAGCTTTCTTCGTCCCGAAAGCTGATCTGCTCAAGCGCATTGAACGCAAGCGGCCGCAGGGCGCTCCGTTCGAAGAACGCCTTCAGCTCTTGCGGCCGATGACGCCGCAAATAGTCTTTCAATTTGTCCAGCCGAATTTCGATCCCGTCGTATCCGTGCTTCTCGCAATAGGCAAGATCAAGCTCAAGCGTGGAATGCTTCATGGTGGTCGCCTGGTTGAACGCGATTTTCATACCCCTCTCCTCCCTTTGCCTGCAAAA
>JGI25331J36430_1001918_pt1 | contig 10330 bp, 9 predicted proteins | sample HigsolmetaAR206D_FD_36430 | JGI IMG/M metagenome (IMG submission 36430) | reverse complement strand
ACCTGAATGTGGAATGAGTTAAATTTAATGGATATGCTTATTATACTAGATTTCATGCGAATGGGTTAACGTTAAGTGAAAATTTCGTCACGGATTCAGGTTTAAGTTTTAAAAATCCAGCCTGAGTATCCATTACATGGAGAACTACTTTTTGCGGCAGACAACAAACTGGCAATATTTTGTTTATTTTTTATAGGATAGTTTTACGGAGACATATTAATTACTAAAATTTGAAACACCGAAATCTAGAGTCGCTGGTACTAGTGAATTGTTTATTTTTTTCCCAACCTTTATTGGTTTATGGAATTAAGTACATAAATCAGGTTAAAGGTCTTAAATGTCAAGTTCTTTTCTAATTTGTCGTATTTATACGCTTGGGAAAATTGACCGTGATAGCGAGACAAGTCATTTATGATCATGCTGGTTTCTGAGAAAAACCAAGAAGTATCGTAATTCGTAAAGCTGGAAAGTATCGGAACAAGAGGAAAACCCCTTACCATATCCGAAATTTCCGATGAATTTAGTAATCCCCGATTAGAACATGCTCAACGAATCAGATTTTAACTTGTAACCGATTTGTCAACAAGTGCTGTCTCGATATTATAGAAGAAATGCTTGAGTGCTGTCTTCTCTACAAGTTGAATTAGCTTTAGCGTGCAAATTTTTCCCTGCATTTTTGATGAAACCTTTACATTAAAGTTGGCCAAGCTGACCGAATCCTTGTCAAGCCTCTACCCTTGTTTATTCAGTAAGTCCCAAGTAAGATTTGCTGAGCAAACCTTACTTGGCTTGTATTCGATTCATTCAACAAAATCCAAACAGAAGAAAGCACCCATAAAACTGATTAATTTCGATTTCGCCGCACTTCCAAACAACTTTCGGTCTAAAATCCCCCTTGTTTTTTCGTTCCTGGAATTCTTTCAGAGTCCTGGGCTTTTTCGTATTCAGCCGCCCCCCGATTATGTATTTCTGTCATCCTCGTCGTCCAGTTCCCTGATCAAATTCCAAGTCTGATAAATCCGGTTTGCCATTTTCTCAGGATCTTTCAGCATCATTTGGTATAAATCCGGCTCATGGCTCAACGTTTCAAGCAGTTTCTTTTCCGGATTACTGACCGCTTCATTTGTCTTCAGACCGGCATGGTTGGTAAGGCCCAAAAGATAATCAATTGAAACTTTTAACACTTGCGAAATACGGTATAACACCTTAATAGAAGGAAAACTGTATCCAGTTTCGTAGTTCGAAATGTTCCGGTCGCTTACCCCGACTTTTTTCGCAAGTTCAGGCTGGCTGTAGCCTTGAGCTGTCCGCACTTTTTTCAATCGGGCTGCGAATATTTCTTTAACGTTTTCCATGTTTTCATTCCCGTGATCGGCCATTGCTACTGCTCCTTAAAAAAAATCAAAAAAGATGGTTGACTTCCAAAATAATTGTGTATAATATAAGTGTATAGAAATTATTTTGTTGAAGAGCATCTGTTACAAAAAGTTGACAAAGAGCCGGAGACACAAAGAAAATAGATGCTTCAGCAAAAAATACCCCCCTATTTTCTCATGATTCTTACTTACTGTTCCCAAATTCAAAGTAAGAGTAATATGGTCTCCAGGCTCTTTTTTTACAGTCTCCCTTCCAGTTTAGCATGAAAACGATGCTGATTTAACCCCTTTTTAAATTGTAAACGCTTTCATTAAAATGACGGGTCTATTTATCCACCCTTCCATAACACCGTTAACGATTCTAGTCCCATACTGGCACGCAAAAGGGTTGCTGAACGAATTCCATTCTGGCTTTGCCTCAATATATAAAAGAATGCCTCTATCGGAAAGAGGAATGCTAACTTCTCTATACGTTGAACTGACTTATGCGGGCAAAGATAAGTCCGGACAAGCGGTCAGTCTCTTTACCAAGTCCACAGTTCGCAACCCCTCAAGCAGGCAGGACAGTTCCATGCCTTTATAAAATCGACATTCCCTGTTTTCCTTTACATGACGTCCATGTCCACCAACCTTATCCCAGGTTTAGAGGAAATCAATTATAAAAAAGCATTGTAGCTTACGTTCAAAATGCCCCAGCCCCAATATAGCCTCTGCCCATGCGGTTCCATTGTTCAACCGGCATGGGCAGGGTTCTACAGCATAGGTGCAACTCTCAACTTTTTATGGAAGATAAGTGCGTATTAAGATTAATGGCCAGAAATCCGGCGTTTTCCGGGATCTCTTTATAAATCGTAATTCCAGTATTGTCTTGTGGGATCATCCGGTAATTTTTAAACGGGACTTCAAGGGTTCCGGCGACGAAAAAGCGGATTGCCATGCTGTGGGCAACAACAAGAACGGTTTCTTCCGGATGTTTCTCCACCAGCTCATCGATACAGGCACGGACACGGTTATAGACCTGGACGGCCGTTTCCCCCGTATAACCCGCATGTGTCGCACCCGGATCTTTTAGCCAGGCCTCCCAATTATCCGCATATTTTACGGTAAAATCTTCCTGGCGTTCTCCTTCCCAGGCACCGAAGTCCGTTTCGACAAGACGTGGATCTTGATGGATTTTCAAATTCCGCCCCTTAACAAGTATTTCCGCCGTATGGACAGCACGGCCCAATGTGGATGCATAAACAACATCAAAAGGAATGTCCTTTAAAACGCCTGCCGCCAGTTCCGCCTGCCGCACGCCCGTCTGCGACAAACCGATATCGCTTCTACCGCAATATCTGTTCCGGTCGGCGTTCCATTCTGTCTGGCCATGGCGCACAAAATAAAAAAGTGTCATAATGTACCTCTTTTCACAAAGTATCAACTGGCTCTATTTTAACAAATTGAGGAGTGGAATGCTATTTCCGGTCAATAAGACTCCTTTCATAATCCATGAGAAGAACACTCTCTAGATGTTCATTTAGCTGTGTACATTTCGGTAATAGAGTGCCTGCCCTTTTTTTCACTCATTCGCCTCTTCCAGTAAAGTTTTACCCATACCGAATTGTCGGATATGCAACGCGATCGCGCCCGAGCCCTCCCTATAAAAAATTTATTTGCTATATTATATTAAAATATTATATAATGGCAAAGGACGCTAAAACATTGAAGAAGGATGAGTTGTTTTTTTATTTTTTAAAAACTTCATATCATCGCTCAATTACATGTTTATGTAAACGGGGGAACCAACAGGTGTTCTATGCACCAGGGGTGAAACCTTTCATTGAAAGGTAGGGAAACTCTTTATTCCCTAATCCGTCAGCTAACCTCGTAAGCGTCTGGAGAGAACTGTGTGTGTTTTTTGGACACGCCTTTTAAGCAAAAATGCTGCGAAGGAATTTCTCTCTTTCGTGGTTTTTTTAATCCACAAATTTGGTTTTCGGGGTAAAGCCGGAAACTGGCAGGACTTGCGATTTGAGTTTTACAAACAATCCGGTATGCAGCTTGCGTACTGCGCTTTTTGAAAAATATTGGCATCTGGGAGGGAAACTTCATGAAAAGAGTGAGCTTAGCCTGGCAGATTTTTATCGGCCTGATACTAGGTATTGCGATTGGCGGCATTTTCCACGGCAATGACACCGTGGCCCATATTCTCCAGCCGTTTGGCGACTTCTTTTTGCGCTTGATTAAAATGATTGTGATTCCGATTGTCGTTTCAAGCTTGATTGTCGGTGTTGCCGGCGCAGGCGATATGAAACAGGTTGGAAAGCTTGGCCTGAAAGCATTGATTTATTTTGAAATTGTCACGACCATCGCGATTGTAGTAGGACTGCTGGCCGGAAACTTGTTTCATCCGGGGACAGGGGTGGATATGGGCTCATTGGCAAAAACATCGATCAGCAGCTATGTGGAAACAACAAAAGAGACGCAACACAATGGCATAGTCGATACGATTTTAAGTATCGTGCCGACGAACTTGTTTGAATCCCTTTCACAAGGGAATATGCTTCCAATCATTTTCTTCTCTGTCATGTTCGGGATTGGGGTGGCAGCCATCGGGGAAAAAGGAAAACCGGTGCTCCGCTTTTTCCAGGGTGTCAGTGAAGCGATGTTTTATGTCACTAATTTGGTCATGAAAGTGGCTCCGATCGGTGTATTTGGCCTGATTGGTGTAACCGTTACACAATTCGGCCTCAAGTCATTGATTCCGCTAAGCAAGCTTGTTTTCACGGTTTACGGCACGATTATTTTCTTTGTGGTTGTCGTGCTTGGCCTGATTGCCTGGCTTTTCCGCGTAAATATTTTCAATCTCTTCAAAATCCTGAAAGACGAATTGATCCTTGCTTATTCCACTGCAAGCTCGGAAGCGGTGCTGCCAAGGCTCATGGAGAAAATGGAAAAATTCGGTTGCCCGAAATCGATCACCACACTGGTGATTCCGACGGGGTACTCATTCAACCTGGACGGCTCGACCTTGTACCAGTCGCTGGCGGCGCTGTTTATCGCGCAAATGTACGGGATTCACATGTCCATCGGTGCGCAAATTTCGCTGGTGCTTGTGCTGATGGTTACATCAAAAGGCATCGCCGGTGTTCCAGGAGTTTCATTCGTTGTCCTTTTGGCGACGCTGGGGACGGTCGGGATTCCGCTTGAAGGCTTAGCATTTATTGCTGGCATTGACCGTATTCTGGATATGGCAAGAACAGCCTGCAATGTCGTTGGCAATACGCTTGCAACCATTATTGTGTCAAAATGGGAAGGAAAATATGATAAAGAAAAAGCAGAAGCGTACCTTGCCGAAATCAGCGGCGGCGGGCACGATACTGATGCCAAAGATCACAAATATGTAACGGAATCTTAAGAGATGAGCGATGAAGTTAAAAAAGGTGCACTGCCGGAATAGAGGCAGCGCGCCTTTTTTGTTTGCGAGTAAAGAACGTCGGTAGTTTTTTACATTTCCATCAAATTATGCTAGCTCTGTTGCCTACTGGAGTCATGATGCAAATTGGCGCTTGGACTCGGTGTGAAAACTTCATCCGTATAAGTTGAACTCCTTCTTGATGTGTCGCCAGAAGAAATGCTTACCTTGATCGGCTTTGATTTTGGAGCGGTACAGATTTTTGTCGGGAAAAATTGTGCCTCTCTTTCCAAGGATTGTTACCGGTCGGACTGAAATAATGAGCGCCCTAGGGCACAAACTATTCACAGCAGCATGTATTGATTTTTTGGAGGGATAAAGATGGACAAAAAAATGCTACTGTGGGTAGCGGTACTGTCCCTCGCTCTTTTTCCCCGGACGGAACATGCGGATGCGGCTTTTTGGTTTCAATCGAAACGGGCCACTGTCGACTTGCGTTTGCTGGAGACATCGGATTTGCACGGCTATATGCTGAATTATGATTATGCCGCTCGCACTGAGGCGGAGACTTATGGCCTTGCTCTTACGGCTTCACTCATTGCAGCGGAGAGGAAGACGGCAAAAAATACGATGCTGTTTGATGATGGGGACTTACTTGAAGGGAACGAAATGGCTGCTTATGTTGCCCGTCGACCGTTAAAAAAGGGGGAAATTCATCCGTTTATCCGCGTGATGAATCATTTAAATTACGACGCAGCGACCGTGGGCAATCATGATTTTCATTACGGACTTGATTTTTTGAAACAGACGATCAATGGAGCAAAGTTTCCGTTTGTAAATGCCAATATATACTATAATTTCGAAAAAAATGATACAGATGACCAAAATTTTTTCAAACCCTATGTGATTCTGGATAAAAAAGTGGAAGACCGGAGCGGGCACCATCATCATCTGAAAATCGGGGTCATCGGATTTGTTACGCCTTCAGTCATTGAATGGGAAAAACCGAGCCTTGGCGGCAAAGTCAAAGCAAAGGACATCCTGCATACGGCTGCCTGGTTTGTCCCGCGAATGAAGGCGGAAGGAGCCGACCTGATCATCGCGCTTGCCCATTGTGGTGTGGATCCGGCTGCGAAACAACCGTTTTATACAGGCGATGCCGTTTATTTATTAAGCGAGGTAAAAGGGATCGATGCTATTCTGTTTGGGCATCAGCATCGGGTGTTCCCAAGCGAATTTTTTGCCGGCGTCCCCGGCGTCGATATCCGGAAAGGGACAATCAATGGCGTGCCAGCAGTAATGCCCGGCAAGTGGGGGAGTCATCTCGGCGTGATCAGTCTCACTTTGGAAAAAAAGGGAGAGAAGTGGGAGATGACGCAGGCACAATCGGAGGCGAAACCGGTATATGCCATCCACAATCAACAGGCAAAATCCATCGTTAGACCGGATCCGGACATTGTTCGGATGACCGCCGAGCTGCAAAAAAACGTGCTGGGGTCCAAGTTTACTTTATATAGTCGAAACTAATTTGCCCATGCCGCCTTTGTTGCGGCATGGGCATTGAAGTGAAGGAAGAGGACGGCGGGGCATATCTTAACGTAGAGGTTTTCTATGTTAAGGAAGAACGTGAAAGTCTGCATCTATCTTAAAGTAGATGTGTTTTAAGTGAAGGAAGGGCATGAAAAATTGCGTCTATCTTCACATAGGGACGCTCTAAATAAACTTTCCGTACATGGTTAAAATTGTTGCACCTCCCTCACACTAGGCCCTGGTTTTCTCATCATATTTTTAGGGAAAACGGAAGGTGCAATCGTGTATAATAGAAATGATGCATCATGATGAGCAGGTTTGTAGGCTTTTGAAATGGCAGCGCGGCAAGCCCGCAACATTTCAAAAAGGGAGGAAAAAAAAGAATGCTAAAAAGATTGGGATGGATCTGGTTCATCGCTATGATTGCGCTTGGGTTCACCATGAACGGCGTGGCAAAAGCGTCNGGCGATAANAGTACAGTGATCGATGAAAAATACGGGAAACCGATCGTTGCGACAGGCGCGGCTCTTTCTGCCTCGCAAAAAGCAGAGGTGGAAAAGGAACTTGGCGTGGACGATGCAAACAATGTCGAAGAGATTACCGTAACCGGCGATGATCTTGTCCATTACATCCCTGACGGCAACCGCAATTCGAATATGTATTCATCCGCAAAAATTACAAGAACGGATTCCGGCGGTATCCAGGTGAATATTGTAACACCAGAAAATATTACAGAAGTAACGGCGGATATGTATAAAAATGCGCTGCTCACTGCCGGAATTAAAAATGCGGAAGTGGAAGTGGCTTCCCCGCTCAAAGTAACCGGACATTCAGCGCTTGTCGGTATTTATAAAGCTTACGACAATTCGGATAAATCCGGAGATAAACTTAATTCAGACCGGACGGAAGTGGCCAGCCAGGAACTGAGTGTCGCGACGGATCTGGCGAAAAAGGAAGGGTTAAGCAATGATCAAGTGACCCAGCTTCTTACGGAAATTAAGCAGGAAATTGCAAACCAGCATCCGGCAACAAAAGAAGATATTGAAAAAATCGTCGATGATAAATTGAAGGATTTAAACATCAATTTGAGCGATTCCGATCGCAAGCTGCTGTATGATTTATTCGACCAGATGCGTAAGCTCAACATCAATTTTGGTTCGGTCAAAAGCGAATTGAGTTCCTTGTCCGACAAACTGAGCGATAAGATCAACAAAGCGGCCGGAGACAAAGGTTTTTGGCAAAGCGTAAAAGACTTTTTCCAAAACATCTTTGACGCGATCCGGGGATTATTCCAATAATGGGAAAGAAGGCAGTGCGCCCCTAATTTCCGGCGCTGCTGCCTTCTTTTTGTTGAACATTTTGATCTGTACTGCTCTGATCCTGAGCAGTCTTTGTAGTGGTGCCATTCTTTTCCGTTTCCTGAGCGGAAGCAGGAGGTTTTGTGCCAGTGTTGTCCGATTTTGTATCATCCTTGTTTTCTGATTCCTTCTTTTTGTTTTGATCCTGAACCTTGCCATCCGTTTTCGCATCGTTATGTTTTTCTGTACCCTGTTTTTCTTTCTTCTCTTTATCCTGGGTATCAGCCTTTGCTTTATCAGCCGTATCATCCTTGTCACTTTTTTCTTCTTTATTTTGTTCTGAAGCCCCACCCTGCAGCAGTTGTGTCAGCTGATCAGCCTGCTTTCGCAATGTTTCCTCATCTGAACCGGAAGTGTCAATATCGGCTGCGCCGGTTTCCATCGATAGGTTAAGACCCGGCAGATCGGCATTGTCAGCAAGCTGTTGATGGGCAACAAGGCGGACGTTTTTCATGCCGATCTGTCCGGCTTTTTCCGGGACGTAAATGCCGCCAAAGTTCACCTTTGTGGCATCGACCCTCATATTTTTCAATTGAATCGGGCCGGGGGCATTCATATGGATTGTCACCGGTCCCTCAGGCGTTTGCAGCACTTTTGTGATTTTCAGGCCGTAAATGGTGACATCCGCATACTGCAGGCGGAGCATGACCTGATTTTGTTTTGTCGCTGTATCGCCTGCTGTAATCCCGGGCGGAAGCATCGCGCCTTCCACGCGGTCTGCTTCAATGATGAAGCCGTCTGTTACGGGGGATTCAGCCACTGAAATGTTTGTAAAAAAGCAAAAATTAAATGCAATAAATGCGGCTGTCAATAGGAAAGATTTTGTTTTCTTCACTTGCCTCACCATTTCTGTGTATAGTCTTTATCTTTCTTCTGCACTCCCTGCGGCAATTTCTTCCATCGGGCCCACACCAGCCGGCACTTCCTCCTGCCTGATTACCCGCCATGAAACAGATAAAGACCCGCCGATTATACCGAGCAGGGTTCCAATGAAAAATCCGCCCATCGCCCCCATGATGGAAAGGACAGACAGAAAAATGGCCAAAATGCCGAACACCATATTAAATTTCGGGAAAAAATAACCCATTCCGCCGATCAGAAAAATCAAGCCACCGAAAATGAGGCCGATCGACACCATGCTTCCGGGCGCGGCTGCAATTTCAAGAAGTTGGACCGGCACATATAAAATGATCATCCCGGAGAGCAACGTAAACGTTGCCCCCCAGAATGGCCGGCTTCTTCTCCAGTTTCTAAATTTCATGCGGAACATATGGAACTTGCCCATTATGATCACTCCTTGAAGAAAAGCCTATTTTTTGACAAACTGCACTTTTAGGTTCGGAAGATTTGCGACTTTTTGGAATAGGTAATGTGTATCCAGGCTGCCGTTTTTGATCGTTAAAGTATCTGCCCCTTGTGTAAAAGCCTTGGAAGCAGCTTGAGGGTCATCGGCAGTGACATAATTTTCCGAAATATTCATATTGGTGAAGACTGCATCCCCCTGGACAAGCGCAGCTTTTTGAATCAGCCCATTAAGGTGTACAGGTGTGTTTCCGTCGCCCGCCGTAATTTTCACCTGGTAATCGCCAAGAACCGGAATCTTAACATCTTTTGAAATAACCAAGTCCTGGATCGTCACTTTATCAATTTCATTGACAAAGACCGGTTTGACATGGTCCTCCCCTTTGGATGGATCCCCGTATAAACTCCCGTATAATTTAAACCCGGTACCTTGCATTTGTTTGAATGAAACATTGAATTTGCCGATGCCGCCGACAGTTGCTGCAACGGCAACCCCGTTAATGCCGAGTACAGCTAAAAGTCCCCCCAAAAAAATAAGGCCTGAAAGCAGAGCGGTAAAAAACCATTTTTTTGAAGTTCTCCCTTGTCCTTGTAAGACTAATGCCCCTTCGTTCATGTAACAATCCTCCCCTTTAAAACTTGATCATTTAAAAAAGATGGTACGCTAAAATATTTAGGTGAAAAATCCCCTCCTTTCCAAATGATATCGCTTACATTTTCTTTATTTTATTCATTTTGGACAAAAAAATATATTCCTATTATTGTAGGGAATTCAATGGCTTATGGCCTACAAATATCGTGTCGGAAAGCCGGTATGTTTTTTTTGCGCGCCAACCAGGCATGATTATGATAATATTATAGGAAAAAAGACCGGTAAGGGGTTAGACAAAGGAGGGAGAAAGGTGTCGCTGTCGTTAAATGCGCATATGGACATGGTCATGAAACATGGAGTGGACCTTTTGCGCTCGCACCAGCAGCAAATTATTGCGGAATGTACGGGAATTTTGCAGTATTTGAGAGAAACACATAAAGGCAGTGCGGATGCTTTTGAATTCGCTTTCAATTGTTTTGTTGCCTTTTTCCGTTCCGGCCAGCAATCGGTTGAAACACTGATTGACGATATCCGGTTACAATGGGTGAAGGAATTCCACCGCCCGCCGGAACCGCATGTTCTCATCTTTATTTTAACACTGATTGAAAACTCTGTTCATAAAGCCATAAAAGAAAGCACGACCCGGTCTTTTCATTTGCATCCTTCCGTCCAGTACCTTTTTTCGAAAATCTGCGAAGAAATGCTGCTCATTTCCAAACAGGAAACTTTTCAAATGGATTCATTTTGTGAGCAGCTAACCAAATCCGAGCAGCTC
>JGI25331J36430_1001917_pt1 | contig 10334 bp, 11 predicted proteins | sample HigsolmetaAR206D_FD_36430 | JGI IMG/M metagenome (IMG submission 36430) | reverse complement strand
GCTTTGCTTGGTGGCCCCGATGAGGGGGATTGCGAACCTACGTTCCCAACCCCCTCATCGGGGAATTCTAAGAATTTCTCCCACAAACATTTTACTCACACATGGTGGATTTGTGGGGGAGATCGGTGTTCATATTACTTATGGGTATCTTTTTACCCAATTTCCCTTTAATTCTCCAAAAATGCTCGCAAATTCTAACTTATTGTATAAAGGACACTTTCTATAAAGTTAATGAACGCACACCTTTTGCAGAAGATAGGAGCGGAAACCTTACGAATGCAGTTTTTCTCGAATTTGATGAAAAAAACTGGTTTCATAGACTTGATGAACATACTTTTCTTTTGATTTGTCGGGAAAAATCGGTTATAGTTAGACCATGAACTCACTTTTTCTTTAAAAAACGAAACAAAACTGGTTTCAGTTGGCCCATGAACACATTTTTTTACAAAACACTCAACAAAACTGCTTTCAACTAACCTATGAACTCACTTTTTCCTCAAAACACACAAAAAAACGTAAGCGTCAAATAAAACCCACATTCCGATCATAGATCATCCGTGTGATAATCTTCTTAGAATGATTCGGGAGGTTTTGCCATGACCCTAAAAGAAAAAAGAATAGAATGGAAAGCACGATATGATGCCTGGAAAGAGAGTGGACAGAGTATAGCGGAGTGGTTGCCGGGATCAAGGAATCAAAACTCACCAAATGTACTATTGGGTGAGGCAGTTCTCCCGCGGTGGCAGTTGCACTGAAACGCCTGTCCAGACGCAGTGGCTGGCTGTTCAGGTAGAAGAATCCTTGCCCTCTTCAGGTCAAGGTCCGATCTTTTTACACGTTGATGCGATCTCCGTTGAAGTACGGCCCGGTGCCAATCTGGATCTATTAACCGATGTGATTCGGGTGCTGCAACACCAATGTTGATGAATTCCCCGTTTGAACGTGTCTATCTGGCGCGTGGCAGTACGGATCTTCGCAAATCGATTGACGGACTGGCCGCTATTGTACAGGAATGCTTTGAACTCGATCCCTTCTCTCCGTGCTTATTCGTGTTTTGTAACCGGAAACGGGACAAGTTAAAGATTCTTCAATGGGAACATAACGGCTTCTGGCTTCATTATCGCCGTCTGGAAAAAGGGACGTTCCACTGGCCGTCGGAGAATGATACAGCGCCCATGTCTATCAGTTCACGCCAGCTGCGCTGGCTGCTGGACGGCTTGCCAATCGAACAAAAACAAGCGCATCAGGAAGTGAAGGCACGCATCCTTCTATAAAACAAATAAATAAAAAAAGAATTCGATACTAGGCAAGTTGGATTCTTTTCCGTATACTGGACATATGGAAAAATCAGCGCAGACTTCAAAAGGCACAATTGAATATTACAAAGCGCTCAACGAAAAGCTCCAAATGGAAAAGGAAGAGTTGGAAGCGAAATTAAAATGGTATGAGGAACAATTCCGCCTCAGCCAGCAACGCCGATTCGGAGCTTCCAGCGAGAAGACCCATCCGGACCAGCTCTCCCTTTTCAACGAAGCCGAGTCCACGGCTGATCCAGCTATGGAAGAGCCTACCGTTGAGACGATGACATATAGACGCAAGAAACAACACGGCCAACGCAAACGCATGCTTGAAAACCTGCCTACAGAGACGATCGAATACCGTTTGTCTGATGAGGAACAGGTCTGTTCGTGCTGTGGCGGTGCCATGCATGAAATGAGCACAGAAGTACGCAAGGAATTGAAAGTCATTCCTGCCCAAGTGAAAGTAGTCGAACATGTGCGTCATGTATATAGCTGCCGTCACTGTGAGCGTCATGAACTGAACACACCTATTGTGACAGCGAAGATGCCGGAACCTGTTTTCCCTGGAAGCCTAGCGTCTCCGTCGTCAATGGCTTATACCATGACACAAAAATACATAGAAGGTATGCCCCTGTATCGCCAGGAGAAACAACTGGAACGCTTTGGCGTGTCCATACCTCGGCAAACGCTGGCCAATTGGACAATTTATGGGGCTCAAACTTGGCTTAGTCTCATTTACGATGAGATGCATGAGCACCTCCTACAGAAGGATCGTCTGCATGCGGATGAGACAACCTTGCAGGTCCTGTCTGAACCGGACCGGCCAGCGACATCGACTTCCTACATATGGCTTTATCGTACCGGTCGCGGGGATACACCAATCGTCTTATACGATTACCAGCAAACCCGTGCAGGCAAGCACCCACGCCGTTTTTTGGACGGCTTCCGGGGATATTTGCATGTGGACGGGTATGCGGGTTATAACGTCCTCCCCGATGTGAAATTGGTCGGGTGCTGGGCCCATGCCCGCCGCAAATTCACAGAAGCCCTGCAGGCACTGCCTGAATCGGCGAGCACTTCCACCGTCAAAGCAAAGGAAGGTCTGGCCTATTGCAATAAACTTTTTGAAATTGAGCACAAGCTTAAAGATGCAAGTCCAGAGGAGCGCTATCAAGCACGGCTGGAGCACAGCAAACCCGTGCTTGAGGCTTTTTTGTCATGGCTTAAAGAGCAAATGCCGCGCGTACTGCCAAAAAGCGCACTTGGCAAAGCGATCAAGTATTGTCGTAACCAATGGGAGCGGTTGGAGGCATTTTTAGAGGACGGCCGTTTGGAGATCGATAATAATCGCGGGGAACGGTCAATTAAACCTTTTGTGATCGGTCGCAAAAACTGGCTCTTCAGTAATACATCAAAAGGAGCAAGGTCTAGTGCGATCATCTATAGTGTTGTGGAGACAGCCAAGGAAAACGAGTTGGATCCATTCAACTACCTTAGCTATCTGTTTCAAGAGCTTCCCAATATAGATACGACAGATAAAACAAAATTAGCTGAATTCCTGCCATGGTCACCGACGCTTCCGCAGGAATGCCGTGTTCCTAAAAAATCTAAATAAAGCATACATGAAATCCCATCTGAATACAGGTGGGGATTACTTTACGCTTACTAAAAAAGAGCGAATTGAGAAACTCAAAGTTTCCCAGTTCGCTCTTTTGACATATGCATGTTACATTGTTATCACGCCAACTTCTTTCTTCAAATAAGGACAGTTTTTTATCCGTAAAAATAGCAAAAGGGCCAAACCGAAGGTCAAATTCAATTGACATTTCGGACAGCCCAACTTAATTTTAATAATCAATCAATTCTTTTATTTAATATTTACTAACTCAACTCCAACCATGTTAGCAAAATCCTCGATTTGTTCTGGTGTGACTTTAAGAGAGAAAACTGTGTGGTGACCTCCACCATATTCAATCCAGCGACGAACACCTTCATAAAAGCCAACTTTCGGTGTCCAAATTTGACGAGCTACTGGAAGATTTGGCGCTTCTTCAACCGGTGTCTTACCTTCGACTTCATACATGATCATTTTAAATTGATCACCAAAGTCAGATACCGTTACGTTAATGCCTTCACCTTCAGAACCATCAAATACAAGGCGTGCCGGTGCCTCTCGATCACCAATGCCCAAAGGATGAACTTCTACTTTAATCTTTGTGCTGGCTAATGTTGGATCGACTTCAAGCATATGTGCACCTAGAATTTCTTCATTTCCTTTCACTAAGTTGTACGTATAATCTTCCATAAATCCCGTTTTCTCATTATGAGCCATAATTTTTAATAAACGATCAAGAGCTGCTGTTTTCCAATCTCCTTCACCAGCGAAACCATACCCTTCCGCGTTTAATCTTTGTACGGCCATACCTGGTAGCTGTTTCATTCCCCATAAATCTTCAAAGTTCGTAGTAAAGGCTGTATATCCGCCTCTTTCAAGAAATTTCCGTAAAGCAATCTCGATACGGATTTGTTCTTTAACATGTTCTTCAAAATATTTAGGATCATTGTCTCCAATCACAAATTCATATTTTTCTTGGCATTCATCATAAATTTCATTAATCTCTTGTTCTGTCACATCTTTCATTTCAGCTACAAGATCGCCGATACCATAATAATCAACTGTCCACCCAAACTTAATCTGAGCTTCAATTTTATCACCTTCTGTAACGGCTACATTTCTCATGTTATCTCCGAATCTTGCAACTTTAATATTGAAACTCTCATTATACGCTACGGCAACATTCATCCAATCTGCAATTTGTTTTTGTACATTTTTATCTTTCCAATACCCTACGACAACCTTATTTCTTTTGTCTAATCTTGCATTAATATAGCCATATTCACGATCTCCATGGGCACTTTGATGTAGATTCATGTAGTCCATATCAATTGTTTTCCAAGGGATATGGTCAAGAAACTGTGTAGCTAAATGAAGCAATGGTTTTTGCAGTAGTTTTGTACCTCTAATCCAGTTTTTAGCAGGAGAAAAAGTATGCATCCACGTAATGACACCTGCTACATGGTCGTTATAGTTAACATCTTTCATGACTTGAGTAATACTATCAGCTGTTGTTGCAACTGTTTTAAAAACAACTTTATATGGTAGCTTACCACTTTTATTCAATTCATCAATAATCTTAATAGTGTTTTTTTCAACTTCTTCTAATGCCTCGGGTCCATACAAATGTTGACTCCCAACAACAAACCAAAATTCATAATTTCTTGTTTTTAACATACGCAAAACCTCCAATGGAAAATAATCTATTTTGTTTGACCGTAATAGGCGTTTTTCCCATGTTTTCTTAAAAAGTGTTTGTCTAAAAGGTATTGATCCATGTCAATACGGTGTGGATTTAGTTGTATCGTATGATATGTCATCTTTGCGACTTCTTCTAAAACGACTGCATGATGTACGGCATCAAGAGGCGATTTGCCCCATGTAAATGGACCGTGGTCATTAACTAATACTGCTGGAATTTGATCTGGATCTAGACTTCTTTCTGTAAAAGTTTCAACGATGACATCACCGGTTTGTTTTTCATAATCCGTGACAACTTCCTCTTCCTTCATCGCTCTTGTTACTGGAACAGGACCATAAAATGTATCAGCATGTGTTGTACCTGCTGCAGGAATTTCAAGTCCAGCTTGAGCAAACACTACAGCCCAAGGAGAATGTGTATGAACAATCCCGTTAATGTTAGAAAAATGTTTATATAGCACACAATGGGTTGCTGTATCACTTGATGGTTTTAAATCACCTTCTACGACGTTTCCATCTAAATCAACGACGACCATTTTTTCTGGTGACAACTCTTCATACTCGACACCACTTGGCTTAATCACAACTAGGTTTTTTTCACGATCTATCCCGCTTACATTCCCCCAAGTAAAGGTGATCAAATTATATTTAGGTAACAACATGTTTGCTTCATAGACTTCTTTTTTTAACTCTTCTAACATCATGAATCACCCCTTTTGAAATTTTATAATCTACTTGTCTACGTGAATTTAATTTTTCTAGTGTACTAAAGTAATATAAAAAAATTCATCTCCTTTCTATTAGAATGGACTTTAATTCTTGAAACCTAACTCGATGTTGCTTATAACGACAGACAAGTACATTCGTTTTATTCAAAAACTATTTTTAAAACGCTTACAATAAAATCGTATATTAATTATACGTATAAGTCAAGATTTGTAATTTTAATACGTACAAAATTAACAAAAAACAACCAAAAAAGTGAAATTTGTATACAAAAAATAGGCTGAATCACAAAAACCTCTCGACCCCACAAAACAAAAATAACAAAATAAATAAAGGATTATAGGTCCGGTTGAAAAATTTGTACTGATAATATTTTTATTTATTGATTTATACTGATGACTATGCTAGCATATGATTAAGAAATTGAAAGCGCTTTTCTAAAATCTATTGATGTCGACATCATAATCAAACAAACGAAAGTTCAATACACACATGATCAGAAAGACAATTAAGGAGGGATTTTAATGGTAAATGAAAAGAAAATATCTAGTAGATTTATATATTTCTTTGGGGCCTTTGGTGGTATTCTTTTTGGCTATGATATTGGCGTTATGACTGGTGCATTACCATTTCTAAAAGAAGATTGGAATCTTCAAGATGCTAGTACTATCGGTTGGATCACTTCCTCCGTTATGTTTGGTGCCATTTTTGGTGGTGCAATGGCCGGACAACTGTCAGACCGATTAGGTCGGCGAAAGATGATTTTAATTTCAGCTATCATTTTTGTCGTTGGATCTATTTTATCCGGTATTGTACCTTTTAATGGAAGCGTTTCCCTCATCCTAGCTAGAATTTTATTAGGATTTGCTGTTGGGGCAGCCTCTGCACTAGTTCCAGCTTACATGTCAGAAATGGCTCCAGCACATCTGCGTGGACGTTTATCAGGAATTAATCAAACGATGATTGTTTCTGGTATGCTGCTTTCATATGTAGTTGATTTTTTACTAAGTGGTTTACCAACAACATGGGCTTGGCGTTCCATGCTTACGATCGCAGCTCTACCAGCCGTCATTTTATTTATTGGTGTGTTGAAATTACCTGAATCACCTCGTTTCTTAGTGAAAAACAATAAATTAGATGAAGCACGTAAAGTCTTAAGCTATATTCGTCCTAAACATGAAATTGATGCGGAAATGAAACAAATACAAGATACGATAAGAGAAGAACAAAATAAAAAGGCATCATGGGGAACACTACTTAATAGTAAATACCGTTATTTAGTTATTGCAGGTGTTGGTGTAGCCGCTTTCCAACAATTCCAAGGCGCTAACGCCATATTTTATTACATTCCATTAATTGTAGAAACAGCAACAGGAAAAGCAGCAAGTTCAGCTCTTTTATGGCCGATTATTCAAGGGATTATTCTTGTTTTAGGATCATTAGTATTCTTAGTAGTAGCTGATAAATTCAATCGTCGTACTTTATTAACTTTAGGTGGAACGATTATGGGACTTTCCTTTATCTTCCCGGCAATATTAAATGTAATCATTCCAAACGCACATCCCATGATCATCGTCGTATTTTTAAGTATTTATGTCGCATTTTATTCCTTCACATGGGCACCTTTAACATGGGTGATTGTAGGAGAAATATTCCCATTAATGATTCGTGGTCGTGCATCAGGATTAGCTTCATCCCTTAACTGGATCGGCTCTTTCTTAGTTGGGCTCCTTTTCCCAATCATGACTGCTACTATGGCTCAAGAAGCTGTATTTGCCATTTTCGGTGCGATTTGTTTACTTGGAGTGTTATTTGTACGGACATGCGTCCCTGAAACTCGTGGACGTACATTGGAGGAAATCGAAAAAATCGGAGAGATGAAAAACGTAGAAAACCATACACTAAAAATATAAATATAATCGATAAGGTTAGGTGTGTAGAGTATGAATCTAGTAGAAACTTCTAAGGCAATCCAACAGGGAAATATCTCTCTAGGAATCGAATTAGGATCAACACGAATAAAGGCGGTTTTAATCACTGACGACTTTAAAACAATAGCTTCTGGTAGCTATGTTTGGGAGAATAAATTTGAAAACGGAATTTGGACCTATTCACTCGATGAAGTTTGGAAGGGCATACAACATTGTTATACTCAAATTGCCGCCGATGTAAAAGCGAAATTTCACTGTACGATTTCAAAAATTAGTTCGATCGGTGTAAGTGCGATGATGCACGGATATTTAGCTTTTTCAGAGAATGGAAGTTTACTAACGCCTTTCCGAACTTGGCGAAATAATATAACAGAACAAGCTGCAAATAAGTTAACAAAACTTTTTAATTTTAATATTCCTGAACGTTGGAGTATTGCCCACTTGTATCAGGCTATTTTAAATAATGAGCCACATGTAAACGATATCCGTTATATCACTACATTAGCGGGCTATGTTCATTGGAAGTTATCTGGAGAAAAGGTATTAGGAATCGGAGATGCTTCTGGTGTATTTCCAATTGATGAAACTACAGGTGATTATCGAAATGATTTTTTAGAAAAATTTGAAACTCTTGAAAATGTAACCCAATACCAATGGAAAATAAAAGATATTTTACCAAAAGTTTTAAAAGCAGGTGAACATGCAGGTACTTTGACAGAGGATGGAGCTAGATTACTAGATAAAAATGGGCATCTACAAAGTGGTAGTTTAATGGCTCCTCCTGAAGGCGATGCAGGCACTGGTATGGTTTGTACCAATAGCATTCGGGAACGAAAAGGGAATGTTTCGGTCGGTACATCTGCATTTTCAATGATCGTTCTTGATAAACCACTGAATAAAGTTTATCGTGACATCGATATCGTCACAACACCTACGGGGAGTCCGGTCGCAATGGTACACATCAACAATTGCTCATCTGATATTAATGCTTGGGCTCAAATTTTTAAAGAATTTGCTGAACGTNTCGGTATTGATTTAAAAGCTGATCGCTTGTTTGAAACATTATTATTCGCTTCTACNAAAGCTGATCCTGATGCAGGAGGACTAGTTAATTATAGCTACTTATCAGGCGAAAATATTACCAAGATGCCTGCTGGTCGTCCACTTTTTGTTAGGGAGCCAAATAGCAGGTTTACATTAGCAAATTTTGTGCTAACCCAGTTATACGCTGCTTTTGCACCACTGAAAATCGGAATGGATATTTTAAAACATGAAGAAAAAATCAATATGGATGTCTTAATCGCACAAGGTGGATTATTTAAAACACCTGTTATCGGTCAACAAGTACTTGCTAATGCATTAAATATACCGATCACCGTCATGAGTACCGCAGGTGAAGGTGGAGCCTGGGGAATGGCTGTATTAGCGGTATATGCGAAATACGCCAAAAAATATCCATGTCTGGAAGACTTTTTGGATACAGAAGTATTCACTAATCTTGAAAGTATCACACTAAGTCCAGAACCTGAAGGTGTTGTTGGATACGAACAGTTTATAGAAAAGTATCAAGATGGTCTACCAATCGAAGAAACCGCTATTAAGTGCCTTTGATAAAAAATAAATCTGTTAAACATAATCATTGTTAAGAATCCGTTGCTGTCACTACACTCTTCTTATAGTGACAGCATTTTTTCCTTCTTCGTACCATTCCAAATGGATGTACTCTCTTATTTTTTTGTTTAATAGATTCCCGTATGATATAATCTATCCGTATAAATAGCACTTTTAATTGATCAAAATACAATACAAATATTTTTGCAAAAATTATAATACAGAAGGAATGAACTATGACAAAAAAATACGAACGAATAACACGCGATATTCGTGAAAAAATCTTATCAGAAGAGTATAAAATAAAAGAAAAATTACCGACAGAATCTGAACTGATGGAGATTTATCAAGTAAGTAGGTTCACCGTTAGACGAGCAATCGACGAACTTGAAAAAGATAATCTTGTTTACCGTATTCAAGGTGGGGGTATATTTGTAAATGACTGGAAAAGGCAACCAAAATCCTCTGACAAAAATAAAACAATTGGTCTAATTACAACTCATATATCTGATTACATTTTTCCTAATATTATCTCAGGTATTGATGAATATATATCAAAAAGTGGTCATTCTATACTTATCGCCAATACGAAAAACAACCCTGAAAAAGAACGGAAAAGCTTAACAAATCTATTATCTAACAACTTATCCGGTTTAATTATTGAGCCCACAAAAAGCGCATTGAACAATACAAACAAAAGTATATATGAGAATATTAAATCAATGGGCATACCCATGTTATTTATTAATGCAGTATACGATGACTTTGATACCCCTTATTTAATCATGGATGATGTCAAAGTTGGTGAGATGGTTACAAACTACTTATTCTCACAGGGGCATGAACATATTGTGGGAATATTTAAGGTCGATGATAAACAAGGTATTCAAAGGATGAATGGATTTATTAAGGCTTATCAAGAACACCCTAGTATTTCAAATATGGGTGATATTTTAATGTATCAAACAGAAGAAAATAAAACCGACCTGTTTAAAAAACTACAAACAATTCTTTCAAGAACGAAGTTAGCGCCAACAGCTATTGTTTGTTATAACGATCAATTAGCAATTCAGTTTATTAACTTTTTAAATGAGATTGGTTTAAAGGTTCCGGATGATATTTCGATTACCGGTGTTGATGATTATGCCTTTTCAAGATTTATCCAACCAAGTTTAACTACCGTTCGTCATCCCCAAGAGCAAATGGGGCTTGACGCCGGTAAAATGATTATTGATATGGTAAATAAGCAGAAGGTCCAATCAAAGATATATGAACCTGAATTCATTATTAGAAACTCCGTTAAGAAAATCAATTAATGTAAAAACCTTGGTTTACTATAACAAAAAAGGATTCATCACCACATTTTGTGATTTAACCCAAAAATAGGGAAAACACTCACGAATTCCTGGCAGTAATGTTAGCGTCACTTAACATAACAGGAGGTTCTAA
>JGI25331J36430_1001902_pt1 | contig 10404 bp, 20 predicted proteins | sample HigsolmetaAR206D_FD_36430 | JGI IMG/M metagenome (IMG submission 36430) | reverse complement strand
GTGTGGCGAGATGCACGCGAGCTCCCGGCCGGCTCGGCGGATGTCGAGCGGTATCTGCGCGCTAGCGACGTGCGAGGCCGGGACGACCGTGGAGTGCTGGTAGAGGCAACGCTGGACAGATAGGAGTACGGCATGAACGAACACGATCAGGATTGCGACGGTCACTGCGGATGGAATCGCACGCTCTGCGATGAGCAGTGGAGGAACGTCCTCCAGCGCATGACCGCACGCCCGGAAACCGCAGAGGAGTACAAAGAACGCGTCCCGGACTAGACATCGCATCAGCAGCCCCGATGGTCGTAGGTGTGGTTCGACTCCACACCGGGGCACGGTAACTATCCAGCCAACGATAGGAGTAAAGAGGAGGAGACCATGACCACCTATGCGACCCGCGCTGAGGCGATCCAGCGGGAGATCATCGACCCCATCGAAGCGTCCGGAGAGGTTTCGGACGCGCGGGCGGAATTCGATGTCGACGCCATCGCCGACGAGGTGTTGGGTGACCACGCCGCCGGCTATGCGCCCATCGTCGACGCCGACGAGTTCTGGCGTGTCGTCGAGCGGCACGCCGCGCTGGAGAGGGACTGGGCGCAGACCACCACTGCGTGGGACGTCGCCCTGCGCGTCTCCCGGGCTGTCGAGGACGCCGAGTATCCGGCCACCCATCCGACGGGGGAGTGGCACGAAGTGCATGCCGGGCCTGCCCTGCTGGCCATCGGCGACGACGAAGGCGGCGTCTCCTGGTCGATCTACCGCACCGCCGACGACGACGAGGAGCTGTTCTCCGGCGGCTGGACATATGACGAGCCCGAGGTCGCCGAACGACAGATCGCCCTGATCATCGACACGCTGACCCGACTCGGCGCGCAGCATGACTGACCGGCACCCATCACAGCAAGGGGAGAACATGGACACCACCGTCTACACCAGCTACCGCGACGCCATCGAGCACGAAATCGTCGGCGCTATCGAGGCGAACGGCACTGACGTCGCAGTCGCCGACGAGTTCGACGTCGACGCCATCGCCGACGAGGTGCTCGACACTGACGGCCAGGGCCGCTGGTACNTCGCCGTCGATGACGAGGAATTCTGGCGCGCCGTCGAGAAGCACGCGANGCAGTACCGCGCTGTCGTGACCGGCACCAACGCGATCACCGTGTTCTGCGACGATGAGGAGGATGAGGAGATCGACACCGTTACCGTCGAGTCTTCGGAGGACGAGGCTTCGTGCATCGAGGCGCTGCGGCTTGCCGGGTGGAAGGTGGAGGACAACCGCGACTGCGACGGCGGCGGATGGCCGGTGTTCTCGACGCTCACCACCGGCAAGGCAATCGCCGAGTACATCGCCCGCAAGGTGCCGCACGCCGTCGCTCATCGCGGCGACGATGAGGTGGCGGGGCCGGGGGCTGCCGATTCGGACTACATGTGCGACTGGGTTGTCCAGGCTGGCCAGGCCAAACTCGTGATCGGGCCGAGCCGCCACGATGGCGGGGTCATCTCCTGGATGCTGCATCCCGCACCCGACGATCCCTACATGTCGGGCGAGTGGAGGACCAGCGCCACCCGCGACGCGCGCCGCGAGATCGCCGAGATCATCGACACGCTGACCCGTATCTGACCGGTGAGTGATGGCGCGGCACCGGCGAATGTCGGTGCCGCGCAATGGCTTACCGGCCAACTCGAAGGGAGGACATAATAATGACCACTTGGACAGACGATGAACTGCCGCTCATCGAGCGCATTAATGGCATCATCGAGGAGGTTGGCCTACCGNCNGGTCGGCGATATGAGCGGATCGGGGTCATCGCCACTGAGAATGGTGATCGCTCGGTAACCGTTGCGTGGCACGACTTCTGGTGGGACGAGAACTGGCATCTCCCGGGGGTCGGCGAGGTCCGCTGGCAGGATGAGGATCCTGTCACGCTCTGCGACGAGGACGGAGAGGATGCTCGAGCCATCCTGGTCGAGAGGTTTGGTGACCGGAGCCCAGATGNCACGGTGGAGCAGCTGGCGCACATATGCCGCACATACGTCCGTGACCGTGCGTTTGAGATAGTTTCGGAGGCAAGGCATCTCAGTGTCGGCGAGATTATGGAGCGTTGGCAGTCGGAAGTGCACGTCTGGGCCGACGAGGACGGCTTCCCGATGCGTGATGGATCGTGGCTCACGTCGAGGATGAGCCCAGAGCTTTGGGAGAAGGTCCGAGATATGACTGACGAGTGGGAGAGGCAACAAATGGAGCCGGGAGGGGAGCTCCGGTTGCTGCTCGACGAAGCTCTGGAAAAGAGCCAGAGCCAGCGATCCTGAATGGCTGGACCACTGGCGGTGTCAGCGTCCATCGCGCTGTAGCTGGCGCGCCTGTGTCGACCGCTGGGGCGACCCCAGTGGTCGGCATAGGTTCACCAGCGGCAGGGANCGTCAAGATCCTGCCATCCGGCAACAAAATCCTGCCACCGGCTTGAGATCCTGCACGAAATCCCTGCTAATAGCTNTCGAACCTGGTTCTAGAAACCGATGTTCCCCCGCCTGGGAGCGGGGCACNGAGGGGAGTNTGTGCAATGCCCACTGTCACTGCGCCAGCATCCGCCGACGAGGCCCTGGCCGACCCCCGCACCGCCAAAGCGGCNGAGGCGATTGTTGCCGCGCTGGGTCGCCAGCAGTTCGACCGGATGTGCCGTGAGGGCCATCAGCAGGCGCGCAAGATCGCCCGAGCGGAGATGGGCCGCCTCAACAGCCGCCAGCGCCGCCACCTGCGGCGAGCACTGGAACGGGCTGCACGTGAGCGGGCCACCGACGATCAGCATCTCGACCTGCTCATGAGCATCGCCGCCAAGGCGAGCACCCACGCTGGCTCGATGACTGCGCGCAAGCGTCGCGAGGCCAAACGGCTTGCCGCCAAGCGGGAGTTTGAGGGGATCATGCAGCCCGAGACCCCCGGCAAGCGCCAGGCCAAGGGCAAGCTGCGGTGGGAGGATCGACTCACCGCCAGCGCGCCAGACGGCAACGCGGTGCTGGTGTTCTGGCAGGACGATAACGGCAACCGCCACCTGGTGGACTGCTTGCCCGGCTGACGCTCTATCGGATTCGTGATTCGGGAATGGCCGACGAGAGTCGGCCTTCTCTTTTTCAGATAGTTAGATAGGCTAACAAATCATGTCCATTGAATTCTTATTGATCTCTTATAGTTGGCTATTGACACCCGATAGCGCGTTATGCGATAACAGAAGTGCCCCGCCGGAAGGCGGTGAGAGCCACCGAAAAGGTGGTCGGAGACAGGCCCCGCCGGGTCTGGGAGCCCACTCTATGAGCGGGTTTCCACATCCGGCGATGGCAGCCCCGCAAGGGGTGCTGTCGTCCGGTAGTGGCACTGCGATACGTGTCCCAGGAATCAATTCAAGATTCCTGCCGAATTCCTCTCCTACTTCTCTCGTTCAAGGAGGGGAGGGAGCGGGTGAGGCTTGAGGATGTGCGACCCGGGAAGGATGTCGCATGGCCCGTGTCATACCATTGTTGACCGTTGGTGCAATGGTGCTCACTATCTTCGAGCTCTACTTCTGAGGGGGAAGCATGGCCACCACATTCGAGGTCTTCGCCGGAAGGCAGCCAGCGAGCTATTCCTCACTGCCCACCAAGGATGTGGAGATCCTGGCCGGTGAGAGCCACTGCCGGACCTGTGGCGAGGTGGTCGAGCCGGACCCGGACCGGTTCGTATGGCGTCACGCCAGCGGCCAGGAGGACCACCCGGCAGACCCGCGACCGAAGTGCCGCTACTGCAACAACGACCAGGGCATCATCCACCGCCAGGGAGCCTGGCATGACGAGTGGGAGTGCCCCCGCTGCGGCGGCATCTACGGATTCGCGATTGGTGACTAGCGAATTGCCCAGTGGGCAGTTCGCCTTTTTCTTCGGAGTGCCGTTCTAGAAGTCAATTGGTCGCACATCCCCATGCCTCACCCGCTCCCGCCCAATCACTCGATAGGTAGTTGTGCTGCCGGGGTGGGACGAGGGGAATGGAGGTGGGGCGTGTTCAAAGCGTCAGGCAAGCATCACGTGCTGGCGATCAACCCCAGCAAGATCGTGACCGTTGACGACCTGTGGATGCGGGAGCGCGGCTATTCCCCGCTGCAATTGCGGCACCGGGGCAAGCGGGTCGATCTCACCGACCACAGCTTCGGCGTGCCCGCGCGCCAAGTACTCAAAGTGTGCGCATAACAACTAGTTAGCCATTCTAACGGTTCTACTCTCGGGCGACATTCCCCACCCCGACGGCACAAGTGCCTATCGGCACCAAACGAGGGAAGAAAGGGGAACGCAGATGTTCAAGGGGCCGGACTGCTCGCACCCGAAGGGGATCCTGAGCTTCCGCACCAGCGGCGGGTTTCCCACACCCCCGCCGAATTTGGTGAACATCAAGGTCTGCTTTCGGTCAGCGGCGCTCACCCTGATGAGGATCGGGTTCATCCCGGATGACGTGACCGTGAACGAGTCCAGCGGGAGGGCGATGTTCATCATCCCCGACCCAAGCAGGTCGACAAGGTTCGTGCCCATGCCCGGGACGAGCTGGGACGAGGACTGCAAGGCGTTCAACGGCAAGCTCTGGGTGGACCTGGAGCCGGAGATCAACCCCGACCAAGTCGAGATCCCGGACACGGTGCCCGCCGAATGGGAGAGCCAGTAACCCAGCGAAGGGAGTAGTGGCAAATTGGAGCGCAAGGTGTTGGCGACCATGATCGTGACCGACCCGGGGTGCCGTTTCACCGACGCCCCGTACAGCGAGATTCCGGCGGAGTACACCGCCCATGAGGCGGCGGTCGTTCTGATCGAGATCATGGAGCTGATCCCGGAGGAGGTGATGCGTGACGCTCGCCGCCAGGTTGGGGAGTCCATCGGGTTGAGCATCGAGGAGACCGACGCGCTGACCGACCGTGAGCTCGTGAAGCGACTTATGGACGCCGGTGTCACCAATCTCCAGCAGGCGGTGATCCTGACGCGAGTGGACCTGACATCGGAACGGATCACCTGGGTACCGAGGCCGGGCGGATTCCTCTGGCTGGCGCTGCTGAACGCCCCCGGGGGAACCTCGGTCAAGGTGATCACCGAGCCGATGCTCCCCGACCCAGACGCCGTGTCCATACCGGACACGGTGGATGAGATCAATTGGGGCACGTAGCGTTCGGCATCCAAAGGCCCGCGCCAGATCTCTGGTGCGGGTTTTTGTGTGCCGAAAGCACACACCCAACCACCCCTTCAACGAAGAAGTAAGGAGAGCAAGTGAGCAAGGGAGAAAAGAAGAGTCTGGGGCTGATCACCGGCGACGAGGTGCAGTACCACGACGGTTCCGCGATCATCATCCCGCGCGGGATGACCTATGATCGCGCCTTCGAAATCCTGGAGCACATGTATCGCAGCCAGGAAACCATCGAGGAGCTGGAGCCCGAGATTTTCCCGTTCCGGCCCAACGATGTCGCGGTCGCCGTCGCCAGGGTGGTTCAGCGGCGTTACGGGCTGTCGTTCGGTCTCGGGCAGCGGTCGTTCTTCACCGAGGAACCGCCGTCGTTCAAGTCGGTGCCGGTCTCGCTCACTGAGCGGGTTGAGGTCGCCACAGGCCGGATCGCGTTACCGACGCTCGATAACGCCGAGATCCGCGTCGGCGAAACTCTTCACCCGCAGTACGGCCTGGTTGGCGCGGTCAACTGCGAGATGAAGCGTAAGGATCGCAGCCATGTTCGCGAACTCCTGAAGGATATTCAGGAGGAGCTTCGCACCAACTCGATCTACAAGGGCAAGGCCCTCAGGATCGTTGGGAACAAGGCGGAGCCGGAGTTCATGGACGTGGACCGGTTCCCGACTTGGGACGACATCGTCTACAAGGCCGAGGCCAGGGCGGCCCTAGAAGGGTCGGTGCTGATTCCGCTGCGGAAGCATGAGCGGATGGCTCGTGAGGGTGTGCCATTCCGGCGGAGCACCCTGCTGACCGGCCCCTACGGGACCGGCAAGACCTCGTTCGGCCAGCTGGCGGCCCGTGAGGCCGTCAACTGCGGTGTCACCGCGATCTTCTCCGACGCCGGAGCAGACATCAATGTCCTGTTCCAGACAGCCCGGCTGTACCAGCCCGCGCTGGTGTTCATCGAGGACATCGACGTGTACACCTCGTCCGGCGAGGACGAGAAGGTGTCCAAGTTCCTGGACATCTTCGACGGCGTCCACGCCAAGACCGCCGAGGTGATGGTGATCATGACCACCAACCGCGTCGAGCGCATCCACAGGGGCCTCCTGCGGCCCGGTCGCGTGGATGCGGTGATCGAGATCGATCACCTCGACCGCCACGGTGTGGAGAAGCTGATCCGGCAGACCGTGGGCAACGCCCTGGCAGACGATGTCGATTTCGACGCGATCTACGAGGCCATGGACGCCTACACCCCGGCGTTCATCGCGGACGCGATCAAGCGCGCCAAGGTGCACGCGATTGGTCGCAGCGCCGACGACGAGGAGATCAAGCTGACCACCGAGGACCTGATCGGCGCGGCGGCACAGCTGCGGGGGCAGCACAACCTCATGCGGCGGGCCACCGAGGGGCAGCGCAAGCCGTCCTTCGAACGGGCCCTGTCGGATGTGGTGGCCGGTGCCGCCGCCAAGGCGGTCAACGGGGCTGCCCTGCGCAAGGGTGGGGGCACCGACGGCCCGCAGATCGCGACGGTTGTCATCCAGAACGGCGAGGAGGTTGCCGTCTAGCGGCCAGGTTGCCAAGGGGCGCAAGTCCCTTGGCTTCCTAGTGGCTAGAAGGAGCCATGACGAGAGGAGAGGAAATGGGAGAGATTCCCAAGCTGACCAAGATGTACTCCCCACGGGAGACCCGTATCTTCGTTCCGCCAGTGCCAGCCCTGGGAGAGCACTCCGAGGATATCTGCCATGTGCAGCACCCGTCGTACGGGGTTGTGTGCACGCGGAAGCGGGGGCACCTGGGGCTGCATGAGGCGGCGACGGACGCAGACGATGACGGCACCCCACTCATCGGTTTGGCGTGGACCGACTGCGACGAAGTCCGCACGAAGCGGCTCGCCAAGGAGCGCCAATGATGGCCGAGTGGTTCAACTCCATCATCCTGGTCGGGTTCTTCGCCCTTATGGGGATCGTACTGATGGTCATGGACCGGGGCGCGAAGTGACTTGACGCGCAACAGCCCACGCTCCCTGCGAGTGTGGGTTCTTGTGCGCCAAGCGCAAACCAGTTGAGAGAAGGGGAGGACCATGAGTCGAGAGTACGAGGTTGAGGTCGTCCGCGAAGTTCAGCAGACCATCCGGATTTACGTCGAGGCCGACTCCTTCAGGCGAGCTGAGAAGCTCGCAGTCGAGGATGTGGAGGACGGAAACTTCGTCGCCGACGACATCGTCGATGAATACGTCATGGACGTTGAGGTGCAGGAGGTGCAGTGCGTGATCTGCAATGCCCGGGATGAAGAGGCCTGCACCTGCGGGAAGGGCGACTCCGGCGGCGACGAGAAAGCCGACGACCCCAACTCCGATGGCGAGGACTCCGACGACGACGAAGACGACGAGGACTTCGAACAGGAAGAGATCGAGCAGGCGATAGCCGACTTGTTGGACACCGACTTCTCCTGACGGTCTGACAGGGCCCCCGTGCACAGTGGGTCTGCGTGCTCATTGTGTTGTCTCCCTTTTGCCACTGTGCACGGGCTGATCTGCCAGAACGGCGGAACCGGAGAAGAGAAAGGGGGAGAGTGAACACCGCTACCGACAGGACGAGCCTGAAGTCTCTGCCGAAGACCGCGAGCATCATCGAGGATGAGTACCCGTACGGGCTGCGCCCAGCCCAGGTGTATGGCCTGCTTCCGGACGACAGGCCGTTCCACTACTACTGCCAAGACGGCAAGTGGCGGCTAAACGTCGGCCAGCGGGGCTGGCCGGTCGATAGCGAAGACTGGCCGAGCGACCAGTTGAGCATCTACTGGGAGGGCGATGGCAATTTCATCGCCAAGCTGGATGTGGACACCATCCTCAACAAGCTCATCCCGGGCTGGCAGTCGGTGGATATCGATACCATCAGGAGAGTGAAGCAAGCCCGGGAAAGGACAACAACGATGCCGCAGGCAGTGATTCGCGAAGAGTATGACGGCGACCTCTCCTGCGAGGATGAGGTGACCGAAGGCGAGGCACTGCGTGAGCTGGCCTCCTACCTCGCCGAGGGGTACCGCGTCACCGCCCACGTGAGCGGCGACGAGTACCACGTCATCGTTCGCGGAACCCCCAGGGACTGGGCCGTCACATTCCGCTTCGACGAACGAACCGAGGAGCGGACCGAGTGACCAGGTTCAACGCAGCTATGCGGGGCATCGCCGCGCTCACTGAGCGCGTCCTGCTCCGCAAAACGGCCGACGACCCGATCATTCGGGAGCCCTGCGACGACGAACTGGACTACTACCTAACCGTTGATATTCATCGCCTGTACGAGGCAATGAGAGATGAGAGGAGAAGGGCCGCAAACTCCACGTTGACACCGTTCTAGAAATCGCTACTATGGGTGACACACAGGGAGTGAGTGCAAGAAAGGGGGACACGATGAAAACGGTCGAAATCACTACCTACCGCTACACCTGTGAGCTCGTCCGATACGAGGTCACGGTGCCGGATAATGTTCGGCTCGTCACCGCCGAGGAAGGGCTGAACTACGTCAAATCGCTCCCCAACCCGAACGAGCACATCATTGGCCGCGAGGATGTGGAGTGCTTCGAGCGCCCCGGCGAAGACCCGGTTGAGGTGGCGTACGAGCCGGACCCGTCGGGGGTGGTCGCATGAAGCGGTGCAAAGCNGCCGTCCTGCGGAGCGGGATCGACCCGCAGCTCAAGCGCCTGAGCAAGTTGCATGCGATCCGCTCCAGCCGGGAGCGGGCCCTCAAGCGGGCCTTCGAGGCATACCAGCAGGACGGCGACATCGCGGGGTACGTGAAAGCCCTCAGCAACCTACAGGCGGCCAGAGACAGCATCGAACGCTACTGGGGGGAGGTGATGAAGACCATCGAACTGCGAGAGAAGGAAGAGCAGAAGAAGCTCGCGGTTTGATGTCGGAAAGTGAACGCATCAACAGCATTCGGGATCATGGTTGGGGTGCTCCTAGCAACCTGGGAAGTCTATAAAGACATAATCACCAGGCTCTAGGGGCACCCCGCCCTCTTTTATGGAGATTGCCGAGCTCCGGGAGGAAGAGAAGCGGTGGAACTGATCGTCATCGGGCTGATCTACCTCGTCGGCGGGCCGTTCGTCGTCAAGACGGCCATAGCCGTCGCCGAGCGGCACTACCTGCACCGGGCCCAGCTTGAATGCTACTCGCAGGCAAAGATGGACCGCGACGACTGGGTGGGGGCGATGCTCTTCGCCGGGTTGGCGTTCGCACTGACCCCGCTCAGCCTGGTGGCCATGGCGCTGGCTGGCCCGGCAAAGGCCGCATGGCAGCCGGTGCGGAGGTTTTTCCTGCCGCCCACACAGCGGGCGCACGAGGAGCATGTGGCGGTGCTGGACTCAGTCAAGCAGCAGGCCATGCGAACCGCGAAAACCCTGCACGAGGTGAAACGCTTCCCCAGCGGGCCGGACACAGACGCGCTCCGCAGCATGTTGCGCTCCCAGCTGAGAGACCAGCTCGACCAGCTGCGAAGCCTGATCGACCAGGACTCGGACTTCGACCAGGAGTACCTGAAGAACGCNGAAACNGACATCGACAGCGTAGAGATGACTGGCCGCCCGGCCACCACCCACGGGCGACTGATCTTCGAAGGGAGGAAGCGTGANCGTTGACCAGNTCAAGTCGGCAATTACGACGAGATAACGCCGTGAAAGAGCGCCGGTGCGAATACTGGCGCGTCCACAGCACCAGCGAGCAGTGGTGGATAAGAACCACCACAACGGTGGGNGACACGGTGGTGGAGGACACCGTCCACCCGTCGAGCGCCGACACCGACATGGGCGACTGGGACTGGGCCTCCTGGTGGGCGGTGTTCGGCGACCGGGCCGAGCGGAAANCGGAATGGGAATACCAGGAGAGACACACNGAGCAGGCCCACAACCCCGAAGACCTCGACGCCCTCGGTAACGGCGCGGTGATCATCGACGCCAGCGGACAAGCCATGCAGAAACGTGGATGCCGCTGGCTCGCACCNGGCGGCGATATCGAGCGGTCCAGCACCGATATCGAGCTGCCCGCATGGGTGCTGAGAAAAAGAGTCGAAATTCAATAAGGAGAACCAGAAATGCGCGAAAACCTGAAGATGATCTGGGGGAACCAGGTCCGGTCCAGCACAGCCTGGTCCCTTGACAGAGCAAAGAAGACAGCGGAGGATTGGATCAATGGCGCGTGAGATCATCGTCGTACTGACCGACGACCTGGACAAAGAGTC
>JGI25331J36430_1001894_pt1 | contig 10433 bp, 10 predicted proteins | sample HigsolmetaAR206D_FD_36430 | JGI IMG/M metagenome (IMG submission 36430) | reverse complement strand
ATGAGGCTGTTACACGGTTTCTTTGATTATTATTTAAAATTGAACGAAAAAGAGGAGGCGGAAGTAATGGAAAACATTAAAATGCTGGATCCGGACGAAGCGGAGCAAGTATTGAAGCTGCCGAATTCCTATTTTGACCGCGGGTATAAGAAGGGGAAAGAGGAAGGCAGAGAAGAAGGAAGGGAAGAAGGGGAAGAAAGGTTAAGAAGATTTATTGTTAACTTGTTGAAAAATCAAGTGGATGTGAAGGTCATTGCCCAAGCATCCGGCTTGAGTGAAGATGAGATCATGAAAATCAAAAGGCAGATAGAAGGGGAAAAGCCTTGAACCCGAGTTATGACGAAGCAGAGCAAGTATTAAAGCTGCCGAATTCTTACTTTGATCGCGGGTATAAGAAAGGAATTGAAATAGGAGTAGAGAAGGGAAGAGAAGAAGGAAGGGAAGAAGAAAGAAAAGAATTGTTACAAACGATTCCAATTGCCATCAAAATGTTGCTGGCAGGTACGGAGCTTCAATTAATTGTAGAAAAAACCGGCCTGAGCCAGACAGAAGTGGAAAAAATAAAACAGCAACTGGAGACAAAGCAGGACAAGTATTGAAGCTGCCGAATTTTTATTTTGATTTCGCGAATATATGAAATAAAATAAATGCACACCATTGCGAACAGGCTGCTCAGGGCGGTAGCGACCCGCAATGCATTGAAAAAACGGCCGGCCTGAGTCAGCAGGGGTGCCGTTCAAGCGGTCGTTAGCGGGGAATGATGTCTGTTACAATCCGGCAAATCCGGAGAGTGGCAGGCATTTTTTCAGGACTGTGATACCGGCAAACGGTAAATGTACGGCATTGGCCGGCTCGTGAACGGATATGCCGCTTTTTTGGTGCAAGTTTCATTCCTGAAAATTGTTTTCAAAAAGGAATTGATCAGCGACTCGCGAGCGTTGAGGTGTTGCTTTGCGGGAATTTATAGTAAAATAAACTTGCAGCTACATACCGGCAAGTTTTTTAGGCTTGCCACCGTTTCCACCGTTTTGCAAAACTCAATTGTAAGCACATACAGGAGGGGAAGAAAGTGGAGTACCGAATTGAAAAAGACACACTCGGAGAAATGAAAGTGCCGCGGGACAAATATTGGGGGGCACAAACGCAGCGCAGCAAGGAAAACTTCCCGATCGGCGGGGAAAAAATGCCGATGGAAGTGATCCGCGCTTTTGCCCATTTGAAAAAGGCGGCTGCCGTCAGCAACAATCGCCTCGGCAAATTATCGGATGCCAAAATGAAGGCGATTGTCCAAGCTTGTGAAGAAGTGCTGGACGGGAAATTTGATGAACATTTTCCGCTTGTTGTCTGGCAAACAGGCAGCGGCACCCAGTCAAACATGAACGTGAATGAAGTGGTGGCAAGAAGGGCAAACGAAATTCTTTCGGGAGAAAATAGTGCTGAACACGTCCATCCGAACGATGATGTGAATATGTCGCAAAGCTCGAACGATACGTTCCCGACTGCAATGCATATTGCCGCTTACCATGAACTACAGACAAGGTTGTTGCCGCCGCTGGAACAGCTGAAAGAAACGCTGCTTGAAAAAGAAAAAGCGTACATGAAAATTATTAAAATCGGGCGCACGCATTTGCAGGATGCAACCCCGCTTACTTTCGGCCAGGAAATCAGCGGCTGGCGTGCCATGCTGGAAAAAAGCGAACGCATGATCAAAGAAAGTGCAAAACATATTTTGAACCTGGCGATCGGCGGCACGGCTGTCGGCACCGGCATTAATGCGGACCCGACTTTCGGTGATAAAGTTGCGGAAGAACTAGAAAGCCAGACCGGCTACCCGTTTGTTTCTTCTGATAACAAATTCCATGCACTCACAAGCCATGACGAAATCGTTCATGTCCACGGGGCATTAAAAGGGCTTGCTGCAGATTTAATGAAAATGGCCAATGATGTCAGGTGGCTTGCAAGCGGGCCGAGAAGCGGAATCGGTGAGATTACGATCCCGGCCAATGAACCGGGCAGCTCGATTATGCCTGGCAAAGTCAACCCGACCCAGTGCGAAGCATTGACGATGGTAGCGGTCCAAGTATTCGGGAATGATGCCGCAATCGGGTTTGCCGCGAGCCAGGGCAACTTTGAATTAAATGTATTTAAACCGGTAATTATATACAATTTCCTGCAGTCCGTCCATCTGCTCGGCGATGCGATGAAATCATTTGATGAAAGATGCGTGCGCGGCATCGAACCGAATGTAGAAACGATCCAGGAAAATGTTAATCGTTCCCTCATGCTGGTGACGGCCTTAAATCCGCATATCGGTTATGAAAAAGCGGCCCAAATTGCGAAACTTGCTTTCAAGGAAGGTACGACGCTGAAAGAAGCCGCCATTAAAACAGGTTATGTAACCGAAGAACAATATGAGGAGTGGATTGTGCCGGAAAAAATGGTCAATTTAAATCACTGATAAAAAGGGAGGCGATTGCCCCCCTTTTTTTCAGCCATTTTATTGGTTTGTTTTATTACGAATGGAAAGTACCACCAAGTTGTTGTTCAGCCATTTGCACAAGGCGTTTTGTAATTTCTCCCCCGACAGATCCGTTCGCGCGGGATGTCGTATCTGCGCCGAGGTTTACGCCGAATTCTTGTGCAATTTCGTATTTCATTTGGTCGAGAGCCTGCTCAGCACCGGAAACTAACAATTGGTTTGAATTGCTGTTGTTTGCCATCTGTGTCATCTCCTCGTTGTAAGTTTTTGGTTGGGTCGGCTGGAATTGCACCAGCAAGCGGGGAATTCCCCGCCACCTTCTTGGTTGAACCCAGCGGAATTTGATCGATGTACTACGTATTATGGAGGAAAAAATTTTAATTATACTGGTTCCTGGATGGTAATCGCTGGTGATTTTTGCAGTGAAAAAATGCCGGCTGCAACCAGCAGCCGGCATTTCTATTCACCCAATCCTTAATTCTGTTTCAGCATCAAAGAAATGGGCTTTGTTCATATCAAGCCCGAGCGTAATTTCGTCACCCGGTTTGACAACCGTCCTGGAATCGATGCGGGAGATAAACTCTTGCCCGTTGATTCTGGAATAAAGCATTGTTTCAGCGCCATGAAGTTCGGAAACATCAATCGTGGCTTTGATGGTAGCGCCCGGCATTGTCTCAATGAAAACAGGTTCATCGTGGATGTCTTCGGGGCGGACGCCGAGGATGACATCTTTCCCGATATGGCTTTTCAAGTGTTTCATTTTTCCTTCCGGCACATCAATCTGAACCGATTCGTTTAAGTGGAATTTGCCGTTATCCAGTTTACCGCGGAAGAAGTTCATCGCTGGTGAGCCGATAAAACCGGCGACGAACAGGTTAGCAGGTGAGTCGTATACTTCACGCGGCGTTCCGACTTGCTGGATGACACCATCTTTCATGACGACAATCCTCGAAGCCATCGTCATTGCTTCCGTCTGGTCATGCGTCACATAAATGGTCGTCGTTTGCAAACGCTGGTGAAGCCGGGCAATTTCGGCCCGCATTTGCACCCGCAATTTTGCGTCCAGATTTGATAAAGGTTCGTCCATGAGGAAGACTTTTGCATCCCGTACAATCGCGCGGCCGAGGGCAACCCGTTGCCTTTGTCCGCCTGATAAAGCTTTTGGTTTCCGTTTTAAATATTCTTCAAGGCCAAGAATTTTTGCGGCTTCCTGTACCCGCTTGTCAATTTCCGCTTTCGGCACTTTGCGGAGTTTCAGCCCGAATGCCATATTGTCGTATACCGTCATATGCGGATAAAGCGCGTAGTTCTGGAATACCATCGCGATATCACGATCTTTCGGCGCGACATCGTTCACCCGTTTGCCATCCATGTATAAATCGCCTTTTGAAATTTCTTCAAGCCCGGCAATCATCCTGAGCGTCGTCGATTTCCCGCAGCCGGAAGGACCGACAAATACAATGAATTCCTTGTCATTAATATGTAGATTAAAATCGGATACAGCGGTTACATTATTGTCGTAAATCTTATAAATATGCTCAAGCGCAAGTTCTGTCATCGTAAAATCCTCCCCCGTTATAAGTTGTCTTTATTATAAAGAAAACCCTTTCATAATGGGAACGTCAGGATGCACAAAAAATGCAGGGCGATTTTCGGCACCCTGCCCACACGATTTTCCCGGTTGACGCAGTGAAATGAGAGAGCCGGGATCCTGGCAATGTAAAAGCAGCTCGTTTTCCATTCTTCTGGTTGCCGCATTCATTACAACATGGGAGCTGATGCCGGCATGCCACTCTTGATACAACCATTTTTTGTAAAATAGGCCTATTCCATCTCAAGGCAGATCACGTAAGACTTATCGGAAGGGTTAGCCGCCAAAGGTTTCGAGACAGGCGAAATACGCAAAGATCGCATCTGTAAAATGTTTTAAATTCAAACCCGTTTTTTCTTCGAATTTTTCAATCCGGTACTGCAAGGAATTGCGGTGGATGAATAATTGTTTTGCCGTCAGGCTGGCATTCGCAAAATTTTCAAGATACCGTTTGATCGTTTGCCCCATTTCCCGGTCTTCTTCAAACAGCCCGTGCAGGGATTGAAAGAGCAGGCCCTTTTCACTTTCAGGCAAATTAGACAGCAAATAAAGGGGAAGCAGGGAATGAACCGTGAACAAAGCGGACGTTTTCCGGCGGCTTTTGGCAAATTCGAAAAGCCGGCGTTCGAATGAGAAGTGGTGCTTTAATGCTGCCATTTCCTGAAATTCGCCTAAATACAGCAAAACAGGGGTGTAGAAATCCCCTTCAAACGCACGGAGGGATGCCGTCAGATCGTCTTTGGTTGCAATTGTTTCACTTTTTTCTTCAATCACAATGCCTTCCAGCTGATTGGTCACAATCACCAAGACATCAGGCACAAACATGTTTTTGATAGCTTCCTGAACGCCGGATACATCCGACCCTGCTTTTGCCAGCGCAAATTGTGTAACGCGATATACGCCGTCATGGACAGGGGCATCGGCATCCGGCAAAAACAGGTAGTCATACCATTTGGATGCTTCGCTCGTCGTGCCGGCAGTATTTTCTTGAAATTTTGGGAATAATGTCTTTAACAGCAGCGTTTCTTCCGGTGTCAATTCGACCGGATCAATCCCGAAATACTTTTTTTCTTCTTCCATCCAAAACCACAACAAAGGTTTCGCCGCAATCGGTTCATTTGCAATGCAAGCATTTGGATACCTCGTTTTTAATCTTTCCAGCATGTTTGGACCCCTCAGTTTTTCATTGGATATAGTCTATTTTACTCAATTTTTTTAAAGGGAGGGAATCATTTTGCCAAAAATCCGGTAACGGCATAAAACAAATCGGCAAGTTTCTGGGTTTTTGCTGTTTCAATTTCAGGTTCATCAAAGGACATTGGTTTCGCATTCAGTTCAAACAAATAAAAGCTGTCTTCATTGCCGGGTGCGATGTCAGCGGTAAATTCCCCGAAAAAGCCGTATGATTCCGCTAAAGCATTGCCGCATGCTGAAATGAGCGGCGCAAGCTTTTTTTCAATCTCCGTTTTTTCCCGGGAAGATAGCACCAGCGTTTCCCCGCCCTTTGCCGTATGGGTTGTCATGCCGCCGGGGCGGGCAACCCGCACGCCGATGCTGGTAACCCGGTAACCTGTTCCGTCGTAATGGACGTGGACACGGTAGTCATATTTCCGACCATCAAGCAATAATGTTGGCACGGTTTCTTGGACAATGTACGTTTCTTTTTCCGCAAGCAGGCCAATCTCCTGCCACACATCCGAAAAGCTGGCGGGCAAGCGGGCGGATTGGGGCGTGTAAAATGTCCATGTCTCACAGGGTCCCTCTACAATGCGGCGGATGCCGTATCCTTGCGAACGGGCGGCGGGCTTGATATAGACATCCTTGTGCGTCAATAAAAAAGCGTGCAAGCTGTCTTCATCAGAAATAAGCGCCGTTTCCGGAAGAAAACCAGCAATCGCCGGGTCCTGCTTCAATTTTTCGTACACATCATATTTATTTAAAAAATGCGGGTTGAAAAAAGGAATCCTTTTTTGCCGGAGAAGCGTGGTGAAGCGGTGGAAATCTTCGCCCGATTCTTCCTCCCGCTTCCGGATCCGGTTATAAACCACGTCCGGAAGCGGGAACATTGCCCTGTGCCATTTTTCTTGTTTTATATCCCAAAACACACCGGTAATATGTGCTGAAATATCGGCAAGGCTGAATAAAAAAGACAGACCGCCCTGTTTTTCCTGCAATGCTTGTTGAATGGCGATAAAAAAATCACGATCTCCGCTGATGGCTTTCTTTGATTTACTGATAAGTATCCCGATAAGGGGGCCGGCCGATGCTCCTTTTAACATCAGGCGGTGAGGCGTTTCCTCACCGGGTTTCGCGGAGAAAGGAATCAGTTCCGCTTCTTTTCCCCAAAAAAGCGGGGACGGGGTAGTGCGCTTAAACATTTTTTCCTTGCGGTCAAACCAGATGACGGTCATGGGAACATTTCCCCTGGTGACTGCACCTGCCGTTCCGTCAAATAAACGGCAAATGATAAGCTCATTTTGCGCGTCAATAAATCGCACGCCTTCATGAACGGATGGTTGAAAATGGAGCGCCCGGGCTTTGAATTGGCTTCAAACAGCCATACTTTTCCGTCCGTACTGATGCCGAGGTCAAACCCGATTTCTCCAATGATTCCTTCGACATGTTCATCGATGGCACGGGAAAGTTTGAGGGCGGCTGTTTCCAGTGCATGCCGGTACATCTCCTGTTGTTCCGGGTTTTCCGTAAGCTCGGGAAGTGTTTTAATTAATCCGCCGCTTCTCACATGCGTTGTCGGGCTTCCCGGGCCGGCCACTTTTGCCGCGATTGCTGTAACGACCCAGTTTCCATCCCCGTCTTTATTGGTATGGACCCGGAAATCAACCGGCCGCCCTCCGTCTGTTACGAGAAAAATGCCCTGCTGGACAAGCAGCCGGTTCCATTGCTTTTTGGAAAAAACACGGTTCATTAAGTTTTCAAGGCTGCTGAATTTTAACAATCGGTTGCCAGTGTCCCGGTACCGGCAATAATACGCACCGGAAGCATGGTGGTAAAGGATTTGATGGACGCCGAGGCCAAGGCTGCCATTCACCGGTTTGATATAGACCATCCCGTAGTCAGACAGCATCCGTTCAATTTGATGAAAAGAGGTGAGCGGGTTTGTTTCCGGCAAATATGGGCGCACATCCGGATCTTGAAACAGCCGCTCGTGAATTTCTAGTTTGTTGAAAAAACCGGGATTGTACCATGGAATGAAATATTCATTTTCCAATTTTTCTTTAATTTTCTGCGCATTTACAAGTTTTTCACTCTTCCGGTTCGGGAGCCGGTCGTAAATGGCATTGGGAAATGGAACTTCCTGTTTTTCCCAGCCCGCTTTCCCGTAAAAGTAGCCGGTGATCACACCCTGTTCCCAATCTATATGCTGTTCGCCGAATAAAAACGGCACAACACCGGCGTCCGGCTGGGCGGAAAGAAGTTTTGCAAACCACGCTGACCTTGCGCCGGCCGGCCGGTTTTCAAAAGGGGTGAAGCCGGCCGTAAAAATGCCGACGAGCGGGCCGAGCATTAGGATATCGCTGTTTTGGAAACAGTGAAGAACCGTTAAAAAGGCGGGCATTCTCAGTTCACCGGCAAGTGCGCTTGAGACGGAAAAAACATTGCGGCCATTTGGATGCGGTTCGATTTTTGCGGCAGCGATCTTAGAGCCGAAAGCCACTTTGTCGGTGTGTTCAAGTATCGGAAGGCTTTGCGGCGTGTACAGGATCGGGTCGGATGCCTCAAAAAACTCGATTTTATATTTTCTAGCCATTTGCAAAACACCTCGTTTCATTTTCAGCTTCGTGCTATACAGTTTCGATATTTGCCCGCGCGCGGCTTCCGGTTTCCTGTAAATGCCGGCAGTAGGCAAGCGGGGCTTCAGCCATTTGCCCGGTTTTTTCCGGATGGAGAAGGCTGACCATTTTCCTGCCCGGTTTCGAATTGATGTCGAGTATCCAGATCGATTGGTCTCCCGCAATGAGCAGATCGATCCCCAGCTCAAACAGCGGTTGAAAAGTTTCTTCCAAAACAGCCGGCAAGGTGCTGATGATGTCAGAGATTTCCTGGCTGATATAGACGTGATTAAAATGCGGCGTTTCGCGTTGCCAGTTCTCGTATGTTGAGAGGCTTGCCCCTGCGCTCAAATTGGTTAGAATGCCGTTTTCCATGCCGGTACGGATGCCCCGCGCCACTTCCTGCCACTCGCCGCGGCTGTCTTTTTGCAAAAAGATGCGGAGATCAAAAGGCCGGTTTTTCCGGTCCATATTGTCAATCCTTGCCTGAATGAGAAAATCATGCTTTCCAAGCAGCTGATTGAGCCAAGCTTGAAATTGATCCAAACGGTCGAAGTTCCGCGATATAAGACTGCCGTTTTTCGTCGTACTCACAAGCAGTCCGCCCGTTCTCTTTTCGAGGGAATATACCGCATAACCATGCGCACCGTTTGCCGGTTTTAAAATAATGGAAAGGTATTTGTTCAGCTCCCGCAAAACCGTTCCCGTGCTGTCCGCCTTTACTGTCTCCGGCAAATACGGAGAGATCTCCGGAATTTCCTTTAGGCGGTCATAAAGCATGGCTTTATTCGGCAGCCCGTATCCGAGAAAGGTAAGGTCTTTCCGTTCTTTCAGCCATGCGACAATTTTTTTGGCATCTTTTGATGGCTGGTCTTCACCGTAAAAGCAGCGGTCATAAAGGAATTCCGGAATTTGGAAAACTTCTTCTTTCCATATGCCGCTTGCAGTGTCAAAATGGAGTCCTTTTGCTTTCTGCGTGCCGGGCAGTAAATCAAGGGGGGAGAATGAATAAAGATCGGTCCCGTATTTTTTTGATTCATGTGCCATTTGGTCAAAATATTCCTGCCGGGAAGCAGGATCCAGCGTTAGAATGCCTAATTTATCCGGCATGTTCCATTCCCCTTTCAGTCCATAGAAATAAACCGTAACGGTAAAGTGCTTTTACGGATGGGCGGATGCCGCCGCGGGATACACCAAACGCGGCCTTAGACGGCTTAACGTTTGCTTCAATTACCCACGGTTTTCCTTCCCGGTCCACGCCTAAATCGATCCCGAATTCCGCAAAATGCCCGTTTCCGGCAGAACAGAGCGTGATGGCGGCGGCTTCCGCCAGCTCGTGCATGAGTTCCAGCACAAGCCGGCCTTTTTCCTTTCCAAAATGATGGAAGATCAGCGGCGCCGGTTTTGCCGGAAGCCCTCCTTGTGAGAGGTTTGATACAATCGCATCATCTGCCGCTGTTCTTGCGAGGGATGACGCGATCTGCCAATCGTTTTTTGCGCCGGTTCTCCAGACAAGAAACCGGAAATCGGTTTGCCTTCCATCTGCCGAAAGCAATGGAATGCCTTGTTGAAGAATATACGGAAGGGTTCCGGTGAGTTGGTCCATTTTTTTAACGATGTCTTCCACATTTTCCGCAACTTCCGGCAAACTGTTTTCCTTGTGCGTATGGCCAAGGAGGAAACGGCCTTCCATTTTTTCAATCCGGATGATGCCGCGCCCCTGGCTTCCGTTTTCGGGCTTGACATACAGGACGCTTGATGCCTCAAGTTTTTCCGCAAGGCACGCTGGCCCGTACCGGCAAGTTTCCGGTAAATACGGCCGCAAAAATCGGTTTGCATAAAGGCATTCGTAAACTTCCATTTTTGTTAAATACTTGGCGTTAAAAAAATCGATTCCCTTTTCTTTGTACGCCGCTGTTTTTTTCTCAAACTGACGGCTTTTTTCAGCCAGCCTGGAGTGAATGCGGTTATAGACGATGTCCGGTTCCGGCACTTCCCTTGTTTTCCAACGGTCGTCGGAAAACGTGCAGCCGGTACCGGCACGGGAATCCAAGCCTTCTACAAAAAGGTAGCCGCCTTCTTTTTCGAGCAGGTGGTGCAGTTCTTCGCAAAATGGCCGAATGTTTTCGGAAGGGGCACTGCCAGTGAGTTCTGTCAGGACGGCAATTACCGGGCCAAGTTCAAGCACTCCCTGCCGGCAGAAGGCTCTCATCCGTGCGGGCGGAACAGGGAGCTTCAGATGTTTGTAACCATCCGCAGAGAGCATCATCACCGTTTTGCCGGATGCATTGGTTTCCACTTTTGCCGTGGCTGTTTTTCCGCCGAACCGGATGGTGAGCCCGCCATTTAAAATGTGCAAAAAGGAAAGGAGCGCCCGTGGAATTTCCGCCGCCGCGCCTTTCATTTCATCGTCATGCCGGAATGCAATGGTTGATGCCAATCCGTTCCCTCCCTTCCTCCTGAAAACACGGGCACGAACACGGGTATGTGTAAAATTTTACTCGAAGGGGCAAATGAGTGGAAAAAAATGGGAAGACACTCTATCATCTAAATGTACACAGCTAAATGAACA
>JGI25331J36430_1001892_pt1 | contig 10440 bp, 13 predicted proteins | sample HigsolmetaAR206D_FD_36430 | JGI IMG/M metagenome (IMG submission 36430) | reverse complement strand
TCGCCGGCATCAATCTCCCGTAACAGCGACACGAGCACGTCGCGCGGCGTCCATTTCGAGCCGTCAAGCTCCCTGCTGGCCCGGATTTCGCCTATCGACATAGGCGCCTTCGAGAAGTCGTCCATCACGACACCCGCCGCAGCGAGCGGGCCCCCGATACCACTTCGCCGGCTTGTTCGTACGTGTCGTTGGCCATGGTCAGTCCTCCACCTCGACGGGCTTGCCGTCGCGGAGCGTGTAGAATGTGTTGGGTTTGATGCCGTCTCTGCCGACGATGCCGGCCCAGGCATGGGTGATCTTGTCGTCTTTGGCACGCTCGACGAGGAATAGGGCGCACCCGATCTCGCCCGACGCTCGACCGTGTCGGCCCGTCGCAACCGCAGCGCCGCGCTCGCCGGTCGTAGAGGCCGCGCCGAAGGGGCCAGCCGCAATCGCAGCGCCGCAGTAGCCGGTAGCAGAGGCCTTGCCTTTTCGGTCCGTCGCAACCGCAGTGCCGCAGTAGCCCAACGCCGTGGCCTCGCCGCGGCGCCCAGTCGCAATCGCTGCGCCGCAGTAGCCCGACGCGGTGGCCGCGCCGTAGTTGCCTGTCGCAGAGGCAGCGCCGCAGCAGCCCGACGCCGTGGCTAAACCGCCGTAACCGGTCGCCGAGGCTGTGCCGCCGTGGCCCGACGCCGTGGCCGCGCCGTTGTGGCCTGTCGCAGAGGCTGTGCCACAGGTGTCGGTCGCCGAGGCTGCGCCGTGGTGGCCCGTCGCCAAGGCAGCGCCGCCGGGGCCCGTCGCCAAGGCAGCGCTGTAGTAGCCCGTCGCAATCGCAGCGCCCTGTTCACCGGTCGCCGAGGCAACGCCGCAGGGGCCGGTCGTGGATGCAGCGCCCTGCTCACCAGTCGCCGAGGCCGCGCCGTGGGGGCCCGTCGCCAAGGTAGCGCCGCTGTGCCCCGTCGCAAGCGCAGCGCCCTGCTCACCGGTCGCCGAGGCAACGCCGAAGGGGCCGGTCGCCGTATTCTGCGGCGGCTTGGCGCGGGCGAAGACGTACTCGACGGCACGCTCGATCATCTCGGGGAGCGAGAGCTCCTCCTCGATCATGATCCGAGACGCGGCGATCTTGCTGTCCTCGCCGCGCGACAGATCTCCGGAAAGCGTCACCTCAGCGAACCGGCTCGTCGCCGGGGCGTAGTAGCAGAACACGTCAAGCGGATGCTCGCAGGCGTGGAAGCCGCTTTCGCATGCCTTCACCTCGCCCTTGTGCTCGTAGGTATCGCCGACCTGGTATCGAAAGCCACGACATGTGAAGTCGCGGTTGAAGCCCTTGTAGGCAACAATGGGATCGTCGCTGAGCATAGCTCCTCCTCAATCGAAAACGGTGGCCGCAGCCACGGGTGTCGGGGGTTCTTCAGGAAAGGCGGCGGCCATGCACTCCGCCAGCGTGTCGCCCTCGAAGGCGAAGACGTTGCCGTCCTCGTCGTGAATCTCGAGGACTATGGGGGCGCGGGGCCGATAGGCGTATACGGCGAAGCCGAGAGTCGGGTTCTCGGCCCGGAGGTCATCCAAAGACCTCACTCGACGCCTCGTTCTTCGCTTCGCGGCTGGCGATGGCCTCAACCAGAAGGAGCTCGACCATCGCGGTGCGCGACCGCCGTTCGCGCCGTGCCATCTCCGCTATCTCTGCGGTGACGTCAGGCGGCAAGCGCAGGGATACCTGCACCCGACACGGGCCGGAGTCTGCCGGCGCCGCACGCAGGGCCTTCGCTCGCGCGCTCCACTTTGCTGCTTCCATGTTGCACCCTCATGAGATGTTGACGCTCTTGTTGTAATACGTTGCGCAATACGTGTCAACCGATTTCGTAATACGACTATCATACAAAACGCCCCGCCGGGCAGGGCGGGGCGCGTTGTCAGTCCTTCTTGTACCGCTTGGCGATGAAGCCGCCGGCAGCCAGCGGCAAGCCCTCCGCCCACGGCGGCAGCTCGCATATCAGCTGCTCGAAGCGGGCGAGGTCCGCGAAGCCGTCCGGCACCTCGGCGATCATCTCGTCGTAGACGTGTGCGATGATCGGGTAGCCGGCCGCCTCGGCTTTCATCATCCCGTGCACGAGGATGTCGCGGGCGATCGCCTGGACGACGTTCTCGAGGGCGAGGCCGCCGTAGAGGTCGAACCGCCGCCACTTCTTCGTGACGCTGTCGACGCCGAGCGCCGTTATGCGCGGCGCGGCCTCGCCGTCGATACGCACGTCGCCGGCGGCCTCCAGCCCTTGCGCCACGTCGATGTCGAGCGTGCCGTCCGGCGTCCACACGCCGTTGATGAGGCGCTGCACCCATACCTGCCGCTTCAGCTTCGGGTTGCCGTAGGCGAGGCAGCGCCCGGAGGGCAGGCGGCACCACAGGAAGCCCTTGGCGNCGAGGTANGTGACTTTCAGCACCTGCACCTTCACGCCCGGGTTCTCGATCGCTTCCCGGATGCCATCCTCGAGCAGTTTCCACGAGCCGGCNATGGCCGAGTTGGNGGCCCGCCAGCCGCGCTTGATGAGCTCACATGCGATCCACGCCTCGCGNGAAAGCGCATCCGTCTTGGCCGCCCCGTTCCGCAGGCACGCCTCGTAGCGCCGCACGGCGGCCTCGCGGTCCTCCTCGGTGGCGTTATCCCAGATCGGCCCGTACAGCGGGTCGAGTTTGACGCCGTAGAGCCGCGCCATCGAGTGGAAGGCCGACACCCCGCCGCCGTAGCCGAGGGCGAGCTCCGACACCTTGCCGACGGCCTGCCGCATCGGGTGCTTCTTGGTGATGACCTCGGTCGTCGTGTTCAGGATCTGCGCGGCCGTGCGCCGGTACATGTCCGGCAGCTCCGGGTTGGCGTTGATCTCGTGGAGGGCCTTCACCTTCCAGTCTTCGCCGGCGAACCAGGCGGCCACCGCTCCCTCGATGCCCACGTAGTCGGCCTGCACAAGCCGGTGCCCGGGCGCAGCCCAGATGAAGCTGCGGATCGCGTCGGAGATAAGATGCAGCGGCCGGCCGAGCTCGCCGGGGTACAGCGCGCGCAGCGCCTCCGGGTCGCCGGTGCGGATCGCGGCAAACAGGACGTCGGGGCGCGGCTTGGCGTCCTCGTAGACCTTGCGCGGGCGCGGCATGTTGGCGAAGTTGACGCCCATGCTTGTCCAGCGGCCCGTGCTGGCGCCGTGGTAGAGGAACGAGCCGCGCACACGGCCGTCGCTGTTTGCCCGGGCCAGCATGGACTTCAGTTTCGACACAGACGTCTTGGCGGCTTCCAGCCGGATCTCGATCGCCCGGCGAACGCGCTCCGGCAGGTCTTCCGCCGCGAGCATCTCCTCCAGGTCTGCTTTGGCGGCGGATGAGACGGGCAGCTCGTCGTCGCCCGCCAGCGCAGCGAGGAGATCGGGCGGCATGCCGGTAAGCTCCTCGTTGAGCCAGTCGACGAGCAGGCCGACCTGCGTCGTCGTGGGGACACGCCCGCCTGTCACTAGGCACATTTCCCGGTCCAGCTCGCGTCTGGCCTTCTCGGCGAGCTCGATCGCCGCGCGGGCCGACTCCACGTCGATGCGAATGCCGCGGTCATTGATGATCTCGCTCAGGACGTAGACGTCGTGCTCGAAGGTGGAGAGCGGCACAAGCCGGGCCGCGACCGCCTCCTCCGTGAGCACGTCCTTGCGGCGGTACTCGACAAATGCTGCGTAGTCTTCGGGGTGGTCCTCGGGCTCGTTGAAGTAGACGCCGGGCGGCTCGCCCCTGCGAGGGCGACGAGGCTTGGAGAACTTGTTGATGAGCGCCTTGCCGCGCGGGTCTTTGCGAACCTCAAGGCCGAGCGCTTCGCTNACCTGCTCGAGGGAACGCGGCAGGCCCATGGCGGCCGCTTCGGCGGCCGTGCACCAGAAGCGGTCGATNGCCGGCATCGGCCACCCTTCTCGCAGGTGCAGCTGCTTGAAGCAGTTGCGCTCGAACGAGGCGTTGAANGCGCGGATGCGGCCGCCGCGCTCNATGTGCTCCCGCAGGTCGTCCGGGCANGGCTGNCCGCGCTCCCAGTCCCGGAGCGGNCCGTCGCCGATGCGGTACGAGGCGCCGAGGGCAGCCCAGTGTGGGGACTCGAAGTAGGGGCCGGCGCCGCGCGTCTTGATGTCGACGTCGCTTCGCGTCTCGAAGTCGATGCGGCATTCAACGTCGTAGGTCATTCGAACACCTCGCAATAGGCGTGGAAGGCCGACATGAACTCGAGCCGGGCGCGCTCGGGCGACCAGCACTCGACCCGCACGCCGAGGGGCTCACCGGGCAAGTCCCACGCCGGCCCGTTTGCCATGAGCTGCGCCTTCTCGTCGTGCAGGATGCAAGTGTCGAGGTACTTGACCTCGTCGGGCCACGGCCAGGTCACTCCGAACCGCTCGGCGATGGCCCGCTCTACGGCGGCCTCCGCCTCCGCGTACCCGCTGACGCTGTGCTTCACGGGGCGCGGCAGGTCGCACAGATAGGCCTCGGCGGCGTCGTGCAAGAGCGCCGCCAGCCGGTTCTTCGGCGAGGCCTGGCGGGCGACGAGCACGCTGTGCTCGGCGACCGAGTAGAAACGCGAGCAGTGGCCGTTGTAGCGGCACTGCATGGACAGCGAGCGCGCGATGTCGTTGATGTCGACGTCCTCGGGCCGCGGGTCGAGCGGCCAGAACTGCTTGCCTGTGTAGGTCTGGATCCAGTCCCCTTTGCGCTGGCCGGTCATGGGGTGCAGCTCCCGATGATAACTAGGATGACGATGGCCCAGAACGGCGTCGCGCACGCCAGGCCAAAGAACAATCCGCGAGCGAAGTCCATTGGTAGTCTCCCGTGTTGGTCTCCATTCCGTACGTCAGTCAAACACTGACGGACGCGAGATAGCTCTCGATGAACGCGCGCCGCTGGCGCGACGATGGCGTTGCCGTAGGCGCGCAGGCGTCCCACTCGGGCGGGAGCCCCATGAGCCAGCGGGAATGTGCCGGGCTCAACTGGCCGCCACTTTCCATCCCGGCAGAAGAGCCAGTCAGCATCTCGCCAGTGGCCGTTAGTCGGGCCGCCAATCGCGGCCGCCTGCTGGCGCCGGCGGCGCGGTTGGCTTCTCGGACAGCACGTCACGCAGTGCGTCGATCGGATCGGGGCGGACAGAAATGCGCCACGACGTGCCGTCAGCGGTCACGTTGGCCTGCCATGCGTCGGCTGTGCGCCACAGGGTCAGGCCGTCGAGGCGGCCGCGGCGGGCCGCCTCCTCGATCAGGCGCTCGATCATCCGAAAACGCCCATTCCGAGCGCGGAACCGTAGAACTTCAGGAGCGCCATTTCCTCTTGCAGTTCCTCGGTGGCCTTGCGACGCATGGCGACCAGCTTGCGGATCGTCTTCGTGTCGTAGCCGCGGCCCTTCGCCTCGGCGTAGACCTCCTTGATGTCCTCGCCGAGGGAACGCTTCTCCTCCTCGAGCCGCTCGATGCGCTCGATGAACTGGCGCAGCTCGTCGCCGGCCACCGTCGACGACGCATCGCTGTTGTGGCCGATGCCGGGTTCAGTCATTGCGTGTCTCCTTCAGGTCTGGGCGCCCGGGCGCGCGGCCCGGGCTGTATGGCGTGTAAGTCGCTATTCAATACACATCACTCAAAGAGGCCGTTGGCGCCCTTGCCGGTCTTCGTCTCCTCGGGGGCCTCGCTGTCGTCCTCGATCTTCTCAGCCCACTTGTCGACGTCGACGCCGCCACCGCCGCCGAGGCGCTCGCCGTCCCGCACGACCTGGAACATCGAGATGGAGAACGACAGGCCCTTGCCCTTCTCGGTATTCTCCCACGTGAAGGCGTTGACGACCGCGTAGCCGTAGCAGCCGGAGTAGATCTCGTCCTTCGTCGCACCGATCTGCCGGTTCTTTCGGACGAGCCGCGGCGGGTACGCCTCGCCGGAGATGCAGCGGATGAAGATGTGGCCGGGGAAGCCGGCGTGCGGCTCGCCGGTCTTCTTCGACTTGCCCTGCGGCCCGTCGCCGTCGAGGAACGGGTTGTGGATGAGGCCGTCGCGGATCATGTTCCGGGCCTTCTCGCCCCACTCGGCAACCGCCGCCTCGAGCGCGACGTCCTGGAGGGTGATCGGCTTGCCGTCCTCGTCCCGGCCGAGCAGCTCGGTGCCCTTCGGGAAGAGGAGCGTGCAGCCGTATTGCTTCTTGCCGTTGCGGGCCTCGCGTGCCTCAAACAGGTTGTCGGCGAAAGCGAGACGCGCCAGCGGGGTACGAACGTCACGGGACCGTGCCATGCTCAATGCTCCATGTTGACGAACTTTTCGATCTTCGACTTGGCGGCGGGCCGGTTCGTCTTGTCGGCGCGCACCAGGTTCATGCCCGTGACTTCACGGGTCCACATGTTTTCGATAAGATGCTTCCGCTTCGCGCCGAGCATCTTCTCGATCTGCGCGGGGCTCTTGACCTTGCGGACGTAAGCCTCGTCCTCGGAGAGGCCGACGACATGGATGAGGTCGTGGACGACCTTGTCCTCGTCGGCGGCCCACTTCCGGTTGCCGATCTTCTCGACCAGCTGGTAGCCTGGGATCTGCACCCCGCTTTCGGCCTGTGCGTGCGCGTAGGCTCGCACTGCCTTAATCCAGCTCTCGATCATGTCGAGCATGTCGAGCTTTTCGGCGAGCTGCTCCGGCGACATCTCGTCGGGGCGGTTGGCGATCTGCGGCCGGTCCTCGTCATCGAACCAGACGCCGACCGCATCGAGCGCCTTCTGCTCCTGCTTCGGGCACACGCCTTCCGCCGGGCAGAACGTGCAGTGCGTGCCGGAGTTGAGATGCTTCGCCCACCACGCGGCGAACGGCATGTCGGCCAGCTCTCGCTTTGCGTTGGCGGAGCGCTGCATCGCCTCCAGCAGGTCGAGCGTCCAGCTGGCCAGCTCTGCGACGTGGAACGTTTCCGACCGAATGCGCCCGTCCTTGTGGGGCGCGCGTGGCTGCACGATCGTCACTCGTACCTGCTCGACGTCGAGGCCCTTGTTGGCGAGCAGGGCACCGAGCGCGTAGGTGCGGAGCTGCTTGTTCTCCTTCACCTCCACGACGCCCATGCCGTTCTTCAGGTCGACGACTTCCAGCAGCCGCTCGTCCGGGAAATAGAGGACGGCGTCGCTGGTCCCGCCGGCGTCAAACGGCGGGTCGAGCGGGGCGAGCGTGAAGTGCTGTTCGATCAGCAGCGAGGCGGCCGAGGCCGCACGCTCGCGGACATAGTCGACGTACTCCTGGGCCGAGTTGACGATCTCCTCATCAACCTCGATCTCATGCTGCTTCGTCTTCACGGTCGCACCGAGAGAGACGGAGCAGTCGCCGTTGCCGCGGAGCGCCTTCTCGGCGACCTCGTGGCAGGCCGTGCCGCGCGCGGCGTGGATGGTCTCCACTTCCGGCTTGGCGAGGCGCTCGGCCATTGCAATCGCGCCCGGGCAATTCCAGTTGCGATCGGTGGCCGACGCGCTCCATGTCGCATGTGAGCGCTGTGCGTGCTCAGTCATTGATCGGCTTCCTCTTGTAGGGGTTGACGACGATCATCTCGTCGATCGCCTCGCACGCCTTGGCGTAGTCCTCCGGCGTCGGCGGGATCTCGCTCAGCTTCGTGACGTGGTCGCCAAAGACGAGCTGGAGGCACCGCGGCCCGTCCTCCATGACGGCCTCCTGCCCGTACTTGGCCTGATAGGCCAGGAGCCGCTCCCTGACATCATCCTTCGTCTTGGCCGTTTCGGGCTCCTGCGCGGGCTCCTGCGCAAGCTCGGGTTCGGGCTCGGCGGCGGGCGCGTCCTCATTGATGGCGGCCTCGACCTTCGCGATGGCCTCGGCGAGGGCCTCCTGCGTATCCGGCACGTCGACCAGCTTGCACCCAAGGATCTCCGCGATGCGCGGCGAGGCCGCCATGCCGAATTTCTTGATGAAGCGGCCGACCGCGTGCCGCAGGTCGTCGAGCGTCAGCTTGCCGCCGGATGCCTTGGCGGCCTCCGCGGCCTCGTCTGCGGCGTCCTGCTCGACGGCGGTCGGGTCGACGCGGTTCTCGGGGCTGGCGGAGATGTTTGGCGTCGGCTCCGCCTTGGCGCGGCGCTTGCGCGGGCTGGCGGCGGGGGCCGGCTTGTCGGCCTCGTCGACGGGCGCGGGCGGCGCTTCGGCGGGCTTGTCAAACGGCAGCTCGGGCTCGTCCTGGAGCGAGCGGAGGGTGTCTGCGATCATGTCCGTGACGGCACCGCTGCCTGTGCTTGCCTCACGCACCGGCGTGCCCGCTTCTTCCTTGCGCACGTAGCCGAGAGCCGCCAGTGCGTCGTCGAGGTAGGTCTTGGCGTTGCCGCTGGCGCTGAACTCGTAGGGAATTTCGATGGATATCTTCAGGGTCATGGAGAAAGCACCTCTCGAATGGCGGACCATTTCCGCATGAGGATCGCCTGAAGGGCCTCGTCGATGCTGCCCTCCAGGGCGGCTACACGAACCCGGACCTGCCGGTCCTGGCCGTGATTGGTTACGCGCAGAGCAGCCTGCGCCATGTCCTTCGGAGTGAACGACGGTTCCACGAACACGAGCTCGGCAGCCGAGCTCAGGTCGATGGCCTCGCCGGCCGCCTGGATCTGGCCGACAAAGACGCGCGTGTCCGGGTCGTTCAGGAACTGCTGCTCGATGGCGCCGCGGGACTTTGCAGGCGTGGAGCCGTCAATACCGACGACGCCATAGGCGGCGAGGCCGTCGCGCAGCAGATGGATGACGTCAGTGTGCCACGCCATCAGGACGATCTTGTCGAGCCCGCACTCGAATTCTTCGCGGATTGCCTCGACGACGGCCTTCGCCTTGATCTCGCCCGTCAGACGGCGCAGCGGGCCGAGGTGCATCTCAAGATCCTTCGTCGTGCCCGCCTCGGCCACCTCGAGGATCTTTCGGTGATCGGCCGATGCTTCGATCTCGGTCCTGACCCGGGCTTTCACCTCGAGCGGCATGAGCTCGTAGACGGGCGCCGAGATGCCCACGTCTTCCTGCGTGCGCCGGAGCATGAAGCCGTCGAGCCGCGCTCGCAGCTCCTCAAGGTTGCGGCCTCCGATTACGACGTCGATGTACCGCGCGTAGGCGCCACGGCCGATCTTCTTCGGCTTGACCTTGCAATACCGCTTCATGAAAGCCGCGTAGCTCGTCACGTCCGGCCAGTCGCCGCTGGCGGCGAGCCGCTCCGGGCACAGCGCTCTCATCATCGGGTAGAGGTCATTCGGCGCGTTCGGGATAGGCGTTCCCGTTAGGCACCACACGCCGTCAGCCCGGCTCGTCAGCCCGCGCCATGCGCCGCGCAGTAGGTCGCCGTAGACTGCTTGCGTGCGCTTCGCCTCGACGTTCTTCGCGTAGTGGCTCTCGTCGAGGATGATCCGGTTCCACCTGCGAGCAAGGAGGCGGCCGAGGCTGTCCTTCGAGGCGATCGACGGCCACCCCGCTATCACGACCTGCGCCTTGGGCTCGGCGTGCCCCAGGATCTCGACGGAGCGACCGAGCGCCGACCATTGCGGGAACGCTCGTTTCCATACGGGCCTTCCCGATGCGGTCGTGACGACCAGGATGTTCTCGTCGAGGGTGAGGTCCGCCGCAATGATGCTNGCNCCTGTCTTGCCGACGCGGGGCGCGTCGGCGAGCAGTGCATACTGGCGTTCCGCGAGGAACCTTGCGCCGGAGATCTGTGTCGGTTTGGGGATCATCGGGAACACCAGGGCAGCGATGGCAGCGAGGAAAGGAGGCTGTCGTNCACCGCATATTGCGATGTCAGTCGTCAAATCATACACNGTGTACGACAGACGTCAAGNTCAGGGAAGATTGTTGCCGCAGGCNGCGTAGCCGGCNATGTCGACCCAGGAATCTTCGTGGCGCGGCTGGTTCTCCAGGCGAGCCAGCTTCATGTCGACCATCATCTGCGCCACATCGTGCGCATCGACGGTCACTTTGATGCCGTACCGGTTCAGGAAGTGGAGCTGCCAGCGGCGTGCGATCCGGTTGAAGTTGTCCTCCGGCGAGCCGTAGTTGAGGCCCCGGTCGGCGACCGCGTCGATGGCCTTCTCCAGCGTTTCCCGCTTTGTCGGGCGGCCGCTCGCGCTGCTTTGGTGGAGGCGCTCGTCGTCGGGCGCTTCCTTGCAGAAAACGAGCTTAACGAGGTCGAGAGGCGACGGGTCGTCGTTCGTGTACAAGCGGCCGCTGCTGGTGTAATAAACGTCGCTCACGCGCCACGGGAAAACGGAGCCGCCGACGTATTCGGCTGGGCCGACGANCNCACCGTNCCGCCGGCGGTAGTACGCACCTTGTTTCATCTCGACCGTCATGAAAACACTCCTTCTTCAGTCAGGGGNTATACGCGGAGGACGAGCCGTGGCTGGGCGGAGTAGCGTTTCTTGAACGAGCCTTCGACGATCTGGCTGTCGTCCACCCACACAACCATGTTCAGCGCGTCCGCCGC
>JGI25331J36430_1001883_pt1 | contig 10497 bp, 11 predicted proteins | sample HigsolmetaAR206D_FD_36430 | JGI IMG/M metagenome (IMG submission 36430) | reverse complement strand
AACCGCAAACAATTTCTGTTAGGCCAGGTTGATAAGTATACGTGGGTCGATATCGGCTCATCTTTTTTGCCAAGTGAATTAAATGCCGCTTATTTATTAGCTCAGCTGGAACGGGCTGAACGCATTACGGAAAAGAGATTGTCCATTTGGAACTTTTATTATGAGGGTTTGAAGGATTTAGAAAAAAAGAGGAAAGTCGAGCTTCCAGCGGTTCCTGAGGACTGCTCGCATAATGCACACATGTTTTATTTAAAGGTGAAGGATCGAGACGAACGGGACGAGCTCATCCGCTTTTTAAAGGAGAAAGGGATTACCGCTTGCTTCCACTATATCCCCCTTCACCGTTCTGAGGCGGGCAGACGTTGGGGACGGTTTGCCGGAGAAGACCGCTACACGACCCGTGAAAGCGAAAGGCTCGTTCGTCTGCCTCTTTATTTCGACTTGAAGTTAGAAGAAGCCGAATATATTATCCGCTGTCTGCATGAATTTTTTCAAAAGCGTTTCACCGTATAAACCGTGGCTTTCGTTACAAAATAACGATGAAGGGATGAATATAGGAGGGATACCCGTGCCGGATTTAACGCCAAAACCGGATGATCGTAGTGATAATGTGGAAAAACTTCAGGAGATGGTGCAAAACACCATTGAAAACATGGAGGAAGCCGAAGAAACATTGCGCGATGACGGTCTTTCTGGAAAAGACCGAGAAGCGGTCATTGCCAAAAATAAACGGCGGGAACAAGCCATTGAAGGCATGCGCAAAGAGATTAAAGATGAANNCCGTTACCAACAAAATCGGACGGAATAACNAAAGGGTGCTCCCAAAGGGCACTCTTTTTAAGCTATTAGGAAAAGTATGTCGTCAGTTAGGGCAGTATAGGGGCAGCCATGGCTCTGCCTTTGCAAGAAAGGAGTACGTATTGGTAAAAAAGGATAACCTTTTTAGGCCAGCATCAGGATCACAAAGGCCCTCTTATCACCTTAAAGACTTGGCCGTAAAGTTTTCCTTATTTAAAAATGTGACGAAGTAGTGAATTTTTTAATATTTTTTCTTTTTTGGCGAATGGTTGCTGAAAAAATAATCCAAAAAAAGACTTTATTCGGCTACTTTTGTCAAACGGGGCAGTNTAATATTTGTCAGGAATAANCTAAAGGCCACTAAACATGACATGTTTTGTCGANTTTTAACAAGTTTTGTCAAAACGATTGAAAAGTAGTCCGTACCTTTGGATAATAATTTTTGGGCTTTTTTAAACTTCACATGAATAAAAGGATGGGGTTAGGGATGAACGGATTAAAGNGCTTAAGCGAGGAGGACCTCAAGCGCTCCATCGATCAGAAGCGAAAGGAAATGTTTCGGGTTGCCTCCATACGGGGAATTAGTAATATAGAAACAGTTAAATCGAGCAAAGAACTCGATATATTGATTCTATATTATCAAAAGTATTTTATGAATTAAACGGGAAGCCGCCTTCGTTGTGTGGACAAGNCGTCTTTTTCTTTTCACAATGAAGGTTAAAGTTATAATGACAAAGCGGTGACCCGTTTTAAAAAATTCCGCGATCGCTTTTATTATCGGTATTTTTTTCCTTCTTTCCATTGGTTACAGTAGTTATATCCTTTTATACAACATTCCCCCGATGCATTAAAAGTTCGAATGAAAGACATCGAGCGGGTAATAATAAAAAGGCCACATACTATTTCTTCAAAAGGAGTTGAGGCATGTGGCCAAGGATGTTTTATGTGAAGTCCAAAACTGTCGGTATTGGGAAAAAGGAAATAAATGCAGCGCTGAGTCCATCTATGTCGTCAGTCAAGTCGGCCATGAAGCCCGTGATTCGGAGGAAACGGATTGCAAAACGTTTGAGCCGATATAGGAAAGAAGAGGTTGGCAGAGGCCAACCTCTTCTTTATGGTTTTGGATTCGTGATCACCATTTTTGGCAAGGATAAAACATAGGCATCTGAGAGATTTTCCAACTCAATGACTCTTTCGTAGTCCGATTTATAATGACGGAATTCCGTAACGGGTTCTCTTGTACGAAGATCGAGGGCTTCGCCGTCATCGAAATTTTTATTAGGCTGATACATTATTTTTTCATTGATGAAAGAGCCTTCAGGCATATAGTATCTCATGCCGATGGTATTATGAGTCGTATTAAGAAGGTCTTGACCGAAATGAACGAGCTGGTTGTCGATGGAAATCCCCATCAGATTGGCGACGGTCGGCAGAAAATCCAATTGTCCGCCGATGATTCGGTTGACCTCCCCGTGAGTGACGCCTGGAATCGTGACAATAAACGGGATATTATAACGGTCGATCGAGCTGTACGGGTGATCAAGTAACCCATTTAAAAGGGATAGGTCATTTTTATTTAACATTTTTCGATCTAGGCCAAAATGGTCACCATAAAAGACGATCACGCTGTTGTTCCATAAACCTTCAGCTTTTAAACGATCGATAAATCGGCCAATAGCGGCATCCGTATAATGCTGCGCTTGTAAATAATCACCGACGATGGAGCCGTCATATTGGGTAGGAAGGGTCAACCCTTTTTTCTCGTCCGGGATTTTATACGGATGATGGCTTGACATCGATACAAACATCGCATAAAAAGGCTGCGGGCTCTTTTTTAAGATGGACACCCCTTTGTTATAAAGGACATCATCCGAAGGCCCGAGGCCGACAATATCCTTATTCCCATATAATGGCTGTTCATAAAAATGATTAAAACCAAGTGCCGGATAGAGTTGGTCGCGATTCCAAAACTTNAGCTCATCGGCATGGAAGGTCATCGTGTTATAGCCAAGGTGGTTTAACAGCCGCGGAAGACTTGGAGTTTTGCGATCACCCTCCGAGATCGATGTCGCGCTGTAGGCTTGCGGGAAAAGCGATGTATTCATCATATATTCGGCATCGGAAGTATTCCCAGGTCCGACTTGTTGAAAGACATTCGGAAAATACAAGCTTTCCTTCAGCAGGCGATTTAAGTTTGGCGTTATTTCCTCACCATTGACCTTTGTATTCAAAAGGAAATTCTGAAAGGACTCCATTTGAATCACAATAATATTTCTGCCCTTGGCAACCCCATACCATGTTCGATTATGCGGCTTTTTATAGGTAATGCCTTTTATATCACGGATTTTTTCGTTGATTTCCGCAGGAGTCAAGCTGGTATCCAATGGTTTAATGTTCGCTTGCGGGTTTTTATATAAATTAAGTAATTCGTAGTTGAGGATTCCTTTATTTTCAGCCGCCAATACAGGGTTTGCAATATCAACCCCTTTGTAATAAGTAAAGGACATGAGTGCGAGCACAACGGCTACCGTAATAGCGGCCTTTACCCATTTTTTGTTGATTTTAATTGTGTAAATGGGAAGTTTTTTAAAGCGCTGTAAAAGTATTAAAATCAGCATATCCACATACATTAAAAGATACAATGGGTTTAATAATGAAAAGACGCTGTCACTGATAGCAGAAACTTGCCCAAGNTGAAACAACGCAAAATACGTAGGCACCGTGTTAAAATAGGCGACATACAAAACAATTCCGCCAAAAAGGGTCGTAAGCACNGCATCNCCGANGAAATAAGCCATGTTTCGAAATCTTGCAGGCAAAAATTCTATAAGTCCCATTAATAAGAAGATATAGCAGCCTTCCAAAATAAAAGCTTTTATAAGGTCGAAGTCATGGAACAAAAACAGGTGGATAAGCACGGCTTTTGTTGTGAGAATNATAGAAAAGATCGCATATTGGCTTGTTAAAAAACGGCGCAAATTACTCCAAATTTTACCCATGACACATCCTCCTGCATTACCTTAAAGCCATTCCATATTATAAAGACGATATTAAAGGGAAAAAGGATTCTTTAAATCATATGACATTGATAATAGATATAAGCCTTAAAAACTATTTTACTGCGATTGATAAAAGAAAGGCAATATGTCAAAAAAATGACATAGTCTTATATTGAGATCGTTATTGGTCAGATAATTTCCATTTTATGGTCAATTTATGCTTTGATTGCCCTCTGAATTCGTGTTAAAATAGATGAGAAACAGATTTAAGACAAGCCTTTCTTACATACAATCACAACATCAGTGCTTTGTCCGGAATGGTCCACCTNCATGTAAAATGAACCGATTGGTGAATGCGGGCGTCTTTTTATAAGTCAACGTTTAATTTGCCTAACCGGTTCAAATATTGAATGTTTCTAAATGAACTAAGGCAAACAAAGGAGCCATTCATAATGAAAATTTTATTCTTACCGCTTTTTAAAATGCCTTCCGGTCATCATCGAGTGGCTGATGCACTTATTGGTATTATTCAAAATCGAACGGATAAAGTGGAATGTGTGAAAGTGGATTTATTAAGTTATAGCAATGAAGCATTGGAAAAAGTGGTATCGGGGACCTATCTCAAGTGGATCGGTCACACACCGGAAACTTATGACTGGGCCTATAAACATTTTGCCTACACAAAAAAACACGAACAACCTTCTTTTAAAGGACTAGAACATTATTTTCTTAGAAAGCTACAGAAATTGCTCGAAGAAGAACGACCGGACATGGTCATTTGCACCCACGGCTTTCCCTCATTACTTATGAGTCGTTTAAAGCTGAAGGGCGTCGTACACATTCCTGTCATTAATGTGTATACGGACTTTTTTATCAATGATATCTGGGGAAGAAAAGGGATAGACTATCACCTTGTCCCAAATGGTTGTGCCAAAAAGCAAATGGTTGAAAAATATGGGGTTAGTGAAAGAAGCGTGTTCGTGACTGGCATTCCGATTCATGAAATCTTCTTTGGCGCCTCCCCGAAGAAAGAGCGCACGACCGGGAAGAATATTTTATTAGCTGGCGGTGCAAGCGGATTAGGGAATATCATTGGGTTAGTGAAGGAAACCGACCCTAAGTATGGCTTTAAATATACGGTGTTATGCGGTAAAAACGAAAAGCTTTACAATGAGTTAAAAAGCTTGAATCATCCGCAAATCGAACCGCTTCCCTATATCGCTTCAAGGGACGCTATGGATGATTTATACAATCGTGTGGATGCAATCATTACAAAACCCGGTGGGGTTACCGTCAGTGAAGCGCTGAGAAAACGAATTCCAATTTTCATCCATTCGGCTCTGCCTGGTCAAGAAGATATTAATCTGCAGTATTTGACGGAAAACCATCTCGTTTACCGCTTGAATCCTAATGAACATTTTGAAGAACAACTCTCACGCGTCTTGTCCGATGAATTGGAACGACGGAAATGGGAGCGGGCTGTTGACCGCTATTTCAGTGAAATCCAAATGGATTCGGCGAATTTATTATATAATTTTTTGATGACCAATTTGATGGAAGGTAAAGAAATCAATCGTAAAACGAAAACGTTGAACAAGAAAAAGGGATTCGTCAGCAAAATCAAGAAATATGCTAAGAAAATGTCGATCTCAAGCAATGCGTAATGGATATAAAAAAGGGCTGACCACCAAACAGGCGGTCATCCCTTTTTTCTGAATGATTATTCGGCTTGCCGTCTCAACAAAAGGACTTGGATGAACACAAATAAAACAAAGCCGGCTAGTATGATGGAACATCCTATGCCAATGGCAAGCGGTGTGAGGGTTAAAAGCTTTACAAACCGGTCCCCGACAAAATAGCCTATTAATAAAAAGGTTGTTGTCCATGACAAGGCGCCGGCTGCCGAAGATAAGAAATATAATGGAAACCTTAAACGGCTGATACCCGATAAATACGGATTAAGTTGGCGAATGCCGGGAATAAAAAACCCGAAAGCAACGGCCCATAACGCTCGCTTTTTAAAGGCCGTCGTTGCTTTGTCCCACTTTTTTTCGGAAATACCAATCATTTTGCCGATTTTCACTAATATCCGGTGTCCCAATACGGCCCCAAGGATGTACGCGGTAAGCATCCCGGTCAGGCTTCCTGAGAAGGCGGCAATCAATGCGGACCATAATTTCAAGGTGCCCTGTGAAGCAGCGAGACCGACGAAGACTAACATCGACTCTTCGGGTGCCGGGATCCCGACAATGCCGCAGAAAACCAAGACAAAAATCGCGGCATCACCATAAGTGGCTATAAATTCTTGAAAATGTTGTAACATGTGATTCCCCAATTTCCAGTAAGATTTAAAAAATCTTTTTCATTAAAAAGACGATGAAGTATGGGTGAATGTTCAGCGAAAAAAGCATTGATCCAACCTGCCTGCTAAAGGGGCAGCTATTCTTTCTAAAAATAGAGGCGCTTAAGATGATGATACTATTAATAGCTATCTGTGTGATTGCAATCTTTTTCATATTATATAGTTTGTTGCCAACAGTCTTTATGAGAGGGTTATCGATCGGGGTTTTTAATCGATGCGACGTGAATGGGAAAATCGCCTTAACGTTCGACGATGGTCCTCATCCGCTCTATACACCAAGACTTTTAGATTTGTTAAAAAAGTATCATGTGCAAGCGACGTTTTTCGTCGTAGGTTCCTTCGCCGAAGCGCATCCCGAGCTGTTGAAACGGATGGTTTCCGAAGGCCATGAAGTAGGGATTCACCATTACAGACATACGAGTAATTGGCTCTTGACGCCATTTGCCTCCCGCCGCGAAGTAAGGAAAACAGCAGCGGTAATCGAAAAAATCACAGGCCAATCTCCCCGTTTTTACCGACCGCCTTGGGGGCATTTAAATGTGTTCAGCAGCTGGTCGCGCCGCCCTTACGTCCTTGTGATCTGGACGCACATTTTAGGGGACTGGAATAAAAAGGTTGGACGAAAGCGGCTTGAGTCACGCATCCGCCAAAGCATCCGAGATGGTGCGATCATTGTGCTACATGACAATGATCAAACGCCGGGGGCCGATGAAGGCGCCCCTGAGATCATGCTCGATGCCTTGCAAGAAGTGCTGAAAGACGTCTACGACCGCTTTCAATTTGTCACTGTTAGCGCGTTATATGATGAAAGCCGGGGGAAAGAAAGACACTTGCCGCCGATGCAGTTGTCATAAGGAAGTTTTTTCAGAAGGAATCTCCAAGTTTGGGGATTCTTTTTTATATTCGCTAATACCGACAGAGAGAAGAATGAGTAAGCTCCCAATGAAAAACGATATACCGAGTTTTTCTCCGAGAAAAAGCCATCCGAAAAATGAACCGACGACCGGTTGTAGAAAAAAGTATAAACCGGCATGATGGCTAGGTGTGAGTTTTAGGCCGATATTCCAGGCAAAAAAGGCGCAAGCTGTTGAGATGACGCTGATATAAAGGATGCTAAAGAAAATGGCAGGTTCAAGTAATACGTGATGCGGCCATTTGTCCCACTGGGCACAAGCAAAGGGAAGCGATAAAAAGCAGGCGATCCATATTCCCGCCGTTGTCATTTGCAGCGGAGTATAGTATATCGCCGCTTGTTTGACGACGACGGAATAATACCCCCAAGTGACCGCCGCTAACAGCAAGACAAAAATACCGAGAATGTGTGACTCTCCATCTTTCGGAGCCCCGATGATGATGATGACGCCGACGATGGCTACGGCGAACATGACAAGTTGCTTTTTCGTCATCTTTTCTTTCAAAAGCATGACAGCAAATAGAGAGAGAAACATCGGCGATAAAGTGGTGACAAGCGACCCGAGATGAGCATTGGCTAAATCGGTACCGATAAATTGGGCACTGATAGAGGCAAAATAGCCGATGGCTCCAATTTGAGCGAGGTAGCCCCATCCTTTTAACGTCATTTTTAGTTGTCCACATCCAAAGCAAACGCCAGTTAAAATAATGCCAGCGATGACATAGCGCAAAAAAAGCATGGTCATGGGAGGGACAGCGGAGAAGGCAAATTTGCTTGCGACATACATCCCACCCCAAATAGTTGCAGCAAGTGATAGAAATAGTGGTCCCATGATTTGCTTCAAATTGACACAACCCCTTTGCAAAATTGCCGCCCTTTTAAAAAACCTATATGATAAAATAAGGAAAAACAAGATAGACTTCTAGAATGATTTTAACAGAAAAGGCCGAGGAGTGGGTGCATGTCAAACAATCACTTTCCGAAGAAAAAGAAGAGACAAATATGGGTGGTGATGACGGCAACGATTGCGGTGTGCCTGATCGCCTCCCTCATTGTGGGGGCTGTTTTTCAAAATAAGAGTGCCACACCATCCCAAGAAGTCAAGCTCGATCAAAAAAAATCCGAGCAGATGGCTCCTGGCGGCAAGTCGCAAGAAAATACGGTCTCCCGGATTAACTATACAGGGCAGCCAATGATGGGAAAGAAAGAAGCACCCGTGAAAATCGCAGAATTTGGCGATTATAAATGTATTTATTGCCATCAATTCGAAATGACGATCTTTCCGAAGCTTAAAAAAGATTTTATCGATACGGGCAAAGTCCAATATTATTTTATGAATTATACCATTGTTGCCCAGGATTCAGTAAAGGCCGCCAATGCCGCAGAAGCCATTTTCGCTATGTATCCGGATCGTTTTTGGACGTTCCATCATCTGCTTTATAAAAACCAAGGTCCAGAAACAGAATCTTGGGTGACGGATGAATTGCTCCTTAAGCTTGCCGAAGAAGCAGTTTCCCATTTAGATGTTAGTCAATTTAAAGACGCTCTTGAGCAAGGCACTTATGTCAATAATATCAAAACGGATGTCGAGATGGGACAAGCCGCCGGGGTGAATGGGACACCCACCATTTTTATCAATGGAAAAATGCTGTCGGCTCAAGATACTTTTGACTACAGTCAATTAAGGAAAGCGATTCAACAAGCGATGGGTGAGAAGAACAATGATCAATAAACGATTATATTTTGCTTGGGTGGTATCCCTTGTAGCGACGCTCGGCAGTCTTTATTTTAGTGAAATCGCGGGATTTGAACCTTGCAAATTATGCTGGTTCCAAAGAATTTGTATGTATCCGCTAACAGTCATTCTTGGCGTCGCTTGCTTTCGAAACGAGCGCAAAATAGCCGCATATGTATTACCATTCACCATCGTCGGCGGATTAATTTCCATTCTTCATATCTCAGAACAAAAATTTGGGGTTTTTAAAGGGATGTGTACGGTNGGNGTGCCGTGNAGCGGGCAATATATCAATTGGTTTGGCTTTATCACCATCCCAATGTTGGCACTTNCAGCTTTTATCCTGATCACCGTTGCCATTATCATCGATATGAGAAAGAATGATGAGGTTGAGTAACATGCAGAAATGGCTGACTGTGATTTGTGGTTTTTTCATTGTCATCGGTTTTACCGTTCTTGAACCTGCAAGGCATGTTGCAGCAGAAGCGAACCCGAAAAGTGAAATCGTCATAACCAGTTTTCAAAACTTAGATCCAAAAGTCGCTGGTAAACCGATTAGGATACGCGTTCATGTGCAAAGAGATGAAATCGACCATCCCACTCAAACTTTGAAAGATGAAGATCANGCGATGGTGTATGCGTTTTTTACAAAAGGCAAAGACACGCGTCAAGCGCCTTTATCACTAACAAAAAACGGCTTTTATCAAGGTACGATTAAATTGCCAACGGCTGGAACCTGGAAGGTCCATCTCATGGCGATTGCCGCAGATCCCTCCCTCGGCAAAAACGGCACAGATACGATGGAGACGACTTGGAAGGTTGGGAAAGCCCATACCCCGGCATGGGTCTGGGTGGTTACGGCGTTGGCTGCGATCATCCTGATCCTACTTATCATCTTGATTTTACGCGCCATAAAACGGCGAAAACGGCACGGCCAAGCCTNGNTGCAAGCACAAAAGGCCAAACGAAAGAAAAATAAAAAGAAAAAATAGGTAAAACCAGTTTTGAGAGGAATNGATATGCAAAAAAAGAGAGCCATTGTCCGGCTCTCTTTATTTTGCCGCTTTTTCCACGGCTTTTTTGAAGTCATCGTAAGTGTTGGCGTTGATGTCAAAAAGTTTCCCGTTGATAAACACGGACGGCGTTTGGAAGATCCCCGCCTTATCGGCAATGGCAATGTCTTTATCCACTTCATTTGAATATTGATGTTTGTGGAAAGCATCCAGTACTTTTTTCACTTGCTCTTCACTGGCATTTTTCTTAAGCAAATTCGTCAAGAAGTCTTCGGTATAGACATCCTTTTTCTCATATTGCTGGCCATCCGGTTGTGCCTCATAGAGGGCTTCGTGGAATTTCCAATAAGCATCTGTCCCTAGTTCATGATAAATGGTTTCCGCAAACTCCGCAGACCGTTTGGAATCATCGTAGATGAACGGGAAGTTAATGAAGTAAAACTTAGCTTTTCCCGTATCAACTAAATCCTTTTTAATCTTAGGAACATAAGATTTTGTAAATTGTTTGCAAAAAGGACATTTGTAATCCCCGAATTCAACGATCGTGACCGGTGCCGATGCTTTTCCAAGAAAAGGCTGGCCTGCCGTGTCAATTTTTACAGGTTTCGGTTCATTCGCTTTTTCCTGTGCTGTTTTGGCATAGACGCCGAGCCCAATTAAACAGACAATCACGACCG
>JGI25331J36430_1001876_pt1 | contig 10509 bp, 9 predicted proteins | sample HigsolmetaAR206D_FD_36430 | JGI IMG/M metagenome (IMG submission 36430) | reverse complement strand
GCCGCAGGCTGCCCGGGCGTCGGCGACGGCCGCACGAGCTCGCGCGTGGCTTCGATCGCGGTCGGCACAGTCGGCNGCACGCGCGATGCGGCCCGCGCGGCAGCGCCGGGCACGCGGGCCAGCGGTGCCACGGTGGCGAGGGCCTCAATGCCCGCCGGAACCACAGTGCGCACGACGTTCTCCGCGGTCGGGCTGACTCTGCCGATCGCCGCGAGCGCAGGGTTAACGGCGCGCTCGACTGCCTCCACGCCGCGGGCGATGGCGGCGAGCCCTGACTGCGCGGATTCGCTGCGCGGCTGATAGGTGAGCTCGTGCTGCACACGGCGCACGACGTCCGCAGGATCGGCCTCGGTGAGGCCGAGCGCGCGGCCGGCCATCGTGCCGAGCCCGGCGAAGCCGGCCGGAATCTGCGCGAGCGCGCCCGTGGCGAACATCGTGGCCAGTTCCGCGCCACCAACAGGCGCTTCGGCCCACTCCTGCAGCGTGCTCCGCTGCGACTGCGCAGGCTGCGGAGCCTGCGGCATCTCCACAGGGCGCGCAGTGGACAGGTCGAAGCCGCGGCGCGCGGGCTGAGCAGGCTGAGCGGGCTGCGCGGGCTCGACAGGGCGCGCCGTCGCGAGATCGAACGGCATCAGGGCACCTCCTCATACTGCGTGCCGTCTGGGCTCACGTAGGCCCGATTGCCCTGCGCATCGACCATCAGCCGCCAGCCGCGCGCATTGACCGCAGGGAGGCTGCTGGCCGGTGCTGCGCGTGATGCTGTGGGCTGCGCGGCCGGTTGCGAGCCGGCCGTCGTGATGCCGAGTTTGTCGGCGACGATCTGCTTGATCGTTGCGATCTTCGCCCGGCGCGCCTCCGGGTGATCGGTGCGCTTGGGCACCATATCAAGCAGCAGCTCCTGATCGCGATCGGTGAACGTACCCTCACCCGCCGATCTGAAGAGCTGTTTCAGAATCGGAGCCATCGCGGCGACCGCGCCTTCTGCCGTCTGCTGCGCGGCCGTGAAAGCCGGCACTCGGCCTGCGATCGGCCCTGTCACCGTCTCTTCCATCGCCTGCTCGAGCGCCTGCATCGCGCTTTGGAATGCGTTGTATGCGAGTTCGTTCTGACGCCGGGTTTTCTCTTCCTCGACCTCGGCAGTAGCCTCCGCTTGCGCGCGCCTCTTTTCGCCCGCTGCTTTCGATTCATCCTCGATCGTGGACAGCGGCTGAGTTGTCGGCGTGACGCCGGTCTGTACAAGCGTCGGCACGCCGCCGATGTCGACTATGCGATCGGTCGCACGCTTCATCTGCAGGTAGCGCTGCTGCTGTTCTGGCGAGAGCGAGCTGTAGTACATCCACTCCTGCACCGATGCCGGTAGATTCGACGCCGGCGATGGCTGATGCCCGATACCTGCGATCGCCCCGTACTGCGCGCGCGCCAGATGCGCAAGGCGAATCACGTCTTCAGTCGTTGGCTCCCGGCCGAGCTGCTGGGCCACTTGCGCGTACTCGTCCGGCCGGCGACGGCGGAAGAAGTCGACGGCGAACTGCGGATTACGAATCACGTAATCCGCTTCGAGGTAATGCTGCCGCGCCTCCTCGATCTGCTGCTGGCGCTGCAACTCCTGCGCCTGGCGAAACTCCGCCGACACGCCGGCCGCCAAGCGCGGATCATCGCCGTAAAGGCGCAATATGGTCGCCTGCCGCTGCTGCTGCGGCAGATCTGGTGTGCCAAGCTGCGCGAGCGCGTTGCGGACGCGCGCCTGACGCTCCTCCTCGCGGGCGAGCTCGGCCTGCGCCTGCTGGAACTCCTGCTCTCGCAGCGCTGCGAGTCGATTGGCGCGGCGGCTCTCCTGCAGCGACAGATAGTGCGTCAGCATGTCGGGCGGCTGCCCGGAGAGCGCAATCATCGGATTCGCGCGAGGCATGGCGTGACCTCCTGGCGCTCAGTAGCGGATCGGGAACTGCCGCGCCGGCACGAGCGACTCGTCGAGCCGGAAATCGCGCAGCGGCACATGAATCGGCGCCATGCCGCCGCCGCGGCCCGGGTTCGGCGTGCGTGTGATGCCCGTCGAGCGCTGATCGCGCCGGTCGAGGTAATCCATCGCGAACCNGCCGAGCTGGCCGAGCGNGTTTNTCNATGCGTTGCTCGCGCCCATGATTCCCGATGCGCGCGTGTCACCGATGCCGGTGAGCGTGTCGGCGATGCCCGAAGCCATGCGCTCGCCAGCGCCTGCAGTGCCCGCAGCGGCGCTCTGCCCGATGCCCATGAGCTGCATGAGGCGATTCATGTAGTTGCCGAACTGCTGCGAGGCGAGGCCCTGCCCGAACTCGGTGAGCGCGACGCCGGTGTTTCCGCTGAACAGNCCTCCGCGCGCGGCGGCGCTGCGCTCGAGCGCCTGCTGCCCCTGCTGCAGGGCAAATTGATACTCGGGCGAGCTCGTGAACAGCGAATAGTCGGGCGCCTCGCCGGCGAGGCCCATCAGGCGATTGAATTGCGAGATGGCGCGCGTGCCGGCCTCGGTGTACGGCGAGAGCAGTCGCTGCGTCTCGTCGAACTGGCGGCGCATCTCCGAGATCGCCGACTGCTGCGCGGCTGCCTGCTCGCGAGCCGCACGTCGCGCGCTGCTGCTGCCGAGAAGGCCCTGCACGAGTGATCCGCCGATTCCGATGAGTGCCTGACCGAGCATTACGTTTCCCTCACGTCAAACCGCCCTCAGCGTCGATGAGCGCGTCGACGACGAAAACCGGCACAGGGTCGGTGATCTGCACGCGCGGCACAAAGGCATGATGCGAGCCGAGACATGTCCAGCGCACGCGCCGGCGGTACTCGCCGATCCGCCCGAGCGTGCGCACGGCCTTCGCGCGCCATGTCTGCCCGTCGTCGCTCGATACGAACAGCGTGCAGAGCGGATCGGAGCCCTGTCCGGTGATGAGCCCGACACCGGCGCCGACGTGCAGCTCGAAGGCGTAGACGAACACGCGGTTGCGATTCGCGTAGACCGGCTGCCAGGTGATGTCGACGCGCTGCGGCTCGCCCCATTCCTCATGCGTGTTCGGATCGAGGATGCCGAGCTTGCCGCTCTGGCTGTCGCCGACGATCTGCTTGCCGTAGGCCTGCAGGATGCAGCTCGGGCGCCAGTAGCCGAGGCTCGCCGTGTTGATGATCGAGTCGCGCTCGTGCCATTCGCGCGTTGTGACGTCGTAGACGAGCGTGCGCCCGGCGTGCCGGAAGGTGAATGCGATGAAAAGGTGCCCCTCCTGCGTGTACGGCAGCGCGATGCAGTCGGAAATCTGCGTCATCTGCTGCAGGATGCCCTCAATGCCCGGATGGCTGACCTTCTCCCACACGGAGCCGAGACGACGCACGGTGCGATCCGATGCCACCATGAACGGCGCATTGTCCTGCGTGCAGAGCGAGAGCGAAGCGCCGCAGCCGGGCGCTTCCTTGAAGCCGGACGGCGATCGCGAGAACGGCGAGCCCGACGGATTGCCGGCGTTGTACCAGAGTTCCGTGGAGTGCTCTTTCAGCAGCACGAGCTCGCGGTTGTTCGCGAGCAGACCGACGAGGTAGCCGGGCGCACCTTCGGCCGATGCGAAATCGAGCGCGTTGAACGTCAGCGAGTTGAGGCCCGTATTGAAGAACTGCGCCGAGTTCCGCCGGCGGAAAACAATGTACTGATCGATGAACACAGGGTCTGCGCCGCCGCCGCCCTGCGTGAATACGGGATCGTTGATCTGCCCGACCGTAGAGCCGTCTGACGTGTAGTAGCCGGTGCCATCGCCCGGGCATACGACGATGTCGGTTCCATTGGTCGCGACGCGCACCGGCCCATTGCCGCCGATGGCGGTGCCGGAAAGCTGCGTGAGCGTGCCATCCTGGCCGACGCGGTACATGCTCGCGCCGGCGACCACGTACAGCGTGCCGTCGGGCATCGTGATCCCGCCGCGCACCTCCGGCTCCTCGGTGTCCGCGAACGGCGCAATGCCGGGCGCACGCCGCAGGACTACGGGCTGACCCTTCGGGCGATCTGGAGGTGCTTCCTCGGCGAAACAGTTGACGAGCCTCCGGCACGAGGGCGTCGGGTTCGGGAGCCGATACGTGCCGATGGGCAGCGGGATCGGCTGCGGCATCAGGGCTCTCCGTACCAGCTCCCAGGCCAGCCGAGACGCGCAGCGCCAGCAGTCGCGGTCTGGGGCGTCGGCACGTCGACGATGGGCTCGATGGGATGCGCAACCATCACATCGCGCACGAGCTCGGCGAGCCGTTCCTCGGCCGCGCGTCGCACATCAGGCTCGACGATCTTGCCGTACTGCGGTGCGAGCCTGATCGCGAGGTTGTAGGCGAGACACTCGTGATACTCGGGACCGACCGGCAGGTCGTCCTGCGCGGAGCTGACCGGCGACCAGCCGAACGGCGTGCCGTTCGCCTCCCACCGCGAGCACATCGCATTTAGCGGCAGGATTGCCGTCGTCGCCTGCTCAGCAGAAGGCGCCTCCTCGGCGTCGATCACACCGAGGAGGCGCAAGGACCACGCGATCAGGTCGATGACCTTCACGGCCCGACGCCGACAATTACGCCAGCGTCACACGCACGCCGATGCGGGCCTTGATGACCTGACCGGCCTGCGACGCCGACTCGAGCGCGACGCCCCATGCGACGTCGGCCGCAGCGGCCGCCGCGGCCTGCCCGCTTGAGTTGGTCGACAGCAGCGCGCCCTGCGTGACGGCGCCGCCGACCTCGACTTCGACGATGCCGTCGACGGCGATGGGCACATCCTCGCCCGCCAGCGCGACGCGATCCGCAGCCGATACGCCGATGACGGAATCGGTATCCGCAGCGCCCTGCACGACGACGCCGGCGCCGGTGTCGAACTTGACCAGGCGGCGCGGCGCGATGGTGCCGCCGGCGCGATAGTCNATGATCGCCTGCGGCAGGTTGTTGCGGCCGTGGACAGCGACCTTGTCGCTGTGACGGTTCGCAACGTCGACGATTGGAGCAAGACCCATTTTCAGATCTCCTGTGTTCGGTTCCTGGTGACTGCCCTCGCGTGCCGAGTGACGCNGCTGTTACGCCGGCGGGGTCAGGCTGCCAGAGTGGCCGAGACGGCACGCGAGCTCGGGCCGCAGCGCGCCGAANGCNGCCATGACGTCNAAGCGCATCATGATCAGGTCGTTGACCATGTCCGANCCCTGCACGACGCGNATNNNGATNCCGTCGTACACACGGCGCGACGTCGGACGGTCGGGGTACTCGGGCAGATCNACCGTNCCGAACGTGAAGGCGTCCTTGACGTAGGCGAGCGACACACTGTAGGGCGTGCTCGCCGTGCCGGCGATGGTGATCGCCGCGTTGTCGGCCGGCGATGCCGTGACGTTCTTTTCCGAGCCGTCCGTGATGATTTCGGGGTAGATGCTGATCTGGCCCGCACCGCCCGCGTAGTCCTCCGTGACGACGAACTGACGCGGATAGCCGAGGTCAGCCTTGGTCTGCGGATGCACCGCGTTGACGCCGTTGATCGTGATGATTTCGCCCTTGAAGATCGGGCCGCTACCGGTGTCGACGGTGAGCTTGCCGCCTCGCTGATTGGCGCCGTTGACGAGATAGCCGGTGCCAGCGCCGCGCGGGGCCTTCGGCAGCACGGTCGTGTAGTTCCAGTCGAAGCCGGCGGCGCGACCCATCTCGCCTTCCTCGTACTGGACCTTGAGCTGCTGCTGCGAATTGAACAGGCCCTTCAGCGCATCGATGACGTTGAGCTGCGCGGTGTTGTCCAGGAGCATGTTCTTCGTGCCCTTGAACCCACCGTTGTCCTCGATGAGCTTCTTGGCCATGTTCGCGTACCAGAGCGCGTTGGCCGACGTGAACGCGCCGGTGACCGGACCGGTCTGATTCGGCGTCGCCTTCACCGCCATCTCGAGCACTTCGGCCTCGAGATTCACAACGAAGTCGGCGACCTGCTGCGCCAGATAGCGCCGCTCGAACTCCTCGATGTCGAGGGCGAGCTCGGCGCTCGAAAACTGGATATCGAATCCGCGCTGACCGAACACCGTGACCGGCCGCAGGATGGTCTGCAGCGGGTTCGGGTCCGCAACGCGGCCCTTGCGGTACTTGCCGTGCTGCGGGATCGGCACGCGCAGCGTGTCGCCGATCTTCGCCTGTTTGTCTCGGAATGAACTGTCGTACTCGCGGTTGATGGTCCGCAGGAACGTCGACTTTCGCTGATGAGCATCAGCGCGCGGTCGGCGATCTTGTCGGTTGTGAGAAGCTGATTGGGCACGGTGTTTACTCCTCATGCGCCGCCGCCCGATCAGCGGTCAGCGGCGCGCTGCTTGTCTCTGACGTCTCCACTCCGCGATGCGCTCCTCGGTCGTCATGTCGTCGATGCTCTTNANCGTCGACGTGCCGCTCGGGAGCTCAGGCGGCGGTGGCGGGGTTTTCGTGACTTTCGGAGGCAGCTCGCGCCGCTGGCTGTTCGCGCCCTGCAGTCGGGCGTCGATCTCTGCGAGGCGCTGCGCGATCTCGAGCGCGGATTTCCCGCGGAGCTGGTCGATTTCGGCCGGATGCTGGACGAGATGGCGAGCGATCCACAGGTCGCGCGGATGGCCTTTCAGGAGGTCGACCACCTGCTGCGGGATGTCGACCGGCGCCGTGATGACCTCATCCCATGCGCCCGGGCCGAATTCGGCCTCGAACTTCGCGCGTCGCGCCTCGAATGCGCGGCGGGCTTCCTCGGCCGCTTGCTGCTGCNGCCGAAGCTGCTCCTGCTGCTCGCGCTCGGNGAGCGCTTTCTTCAGCTTCTGCTCGACGAGNTAGTCGGTGTAGGCCTCGATGTCATTGTCGAAGTCGGCGAGCGTCTTCGGCTGCGCATCGGGCTGCACCGATTCGCCTGCCACGTACTGCTGGCTGATCGCCTGTGCAGTCTGCGGCTGAAGCTGACGCAGGAGAGCGGTGAATTCGGCGAGAGCCTGCCTGCGGCCCCTCTCTTCGGCTCGTGACAGCCGTTTCCGCATCCAGGGCTCGAGCTTGCGATCGCGGTCGTCGCGATCATCCTGCTCGTCATCGCCCTGATGCTCCGCCTCGGAGGCAGTGGCGTCGGGCTTCCCCTGTTCGTCCGCCGGGGCAGCGTTGGAGTCCGGCTTTTCGCCCTCGGGCTTGCCGCCGTCCGCGGGCGCGTCCGCGGTCTGCGTCGCCTGGGGCGCCGGAGTTGCCGTGTCCGGGCGTTCGGTGATGTTCGCCTGAGCAGCGCGAAGCTGGCTCAGTACGCCGGTGTCGGTTGATTTCAGCTCAGGCTCGCTCGGCTGCTGTGCGGTCTGCTGACCCTGCGCCGTGCCGCCCTGAGCATCCGCGGCCGACCCCGCGTGATTGGCAGTAGTAGTCATGTTCCCTCGTGTGGTCAAGGTTCAATGTTTGACGTTTCGCCCATTGGAGACGTGAATGGTGGCAGCCCGCCGACGACGCGCGAGATGCTCTCGGCGGTCTGCGCCTGCGTGCGCTCGATGTCGGCAGGCGTCGTCGCGCGGATGCGCTCGGCCTCGGCGGCCGTCTTGTCCGCTTGCGCAGCGCGAAGCATTGCGTCGGCGACATCCTTCGGATTCGGCGGCGGCGGCTCGGGCGGCGGCGGATCGTTCTCGCCGGGCTCGAGCAGGCCCTGCGAGATGAGGATGCGCCGCACGGCGGTCTCGAACTCGTCNATGCCGGGCACGTCGAGATTGCGGATGAGCAGGTACTTGGCGAGTTCGCCGATCGGCCCGGGCGATGTAGCGAGCGCNTCGGCGGCCTCGGCGACCTCGAGGCGCTGCGTNTCGAAGCTCTTGCCGGCAGTCACTGTGACGTCGAATTTTCCGCGGCTGAGATCGTTGAGGATGACCTCGCGGCCCGTCTCGTCGTCGATGACCGGCACATTGACCTGGTAGAACTTCTCTGCACCGTCCTCGCCGAGAACGCGAATCGTGCGCGTCGAGTCGTAGACCTTCGGGATGAGATCGACGAGCAGCTCTCCGGTGTACACGAGCGCCTTCATGTGATTGTCGATGAACACGTAGTTGCTCGTGTCGCCCTCGCGCTGACGCGCGATGATCGCGCGGCCGCTCGTCTCGTTGCTGCGCGCGCCGAGCGATGCGTCGTAGATGCCCGTTGTCGCCTTGAGCTCGTCGATCGAGAGCGCCGACAGGTTCGCGAATGCCGCCGGGAACTGTGCCGCCGGCTCGCGCGTCGGGCGCGCCTGGGGGGCTGCAGGGTCCGGGTTGTAGAGCAGCACCGGCGGATCGTCGTAGCCGAGCCGCTCGTAGTAGGACTGCACCCTCGATCATCTTCGGCGTCGCGGTAAGCGGCGAGTTCGGCATTTTCGCGACCACCTCGACGAGCGTCGAGAGCTCGAAATTGTGGATCATCTGCGCGTCGCGCCCGTAGCGCGTCATACCGCAGAAGTACTCCTTGCCGTCGACGATGTGATACTCGCCCCAGTTGATGACGATCGGGAAGTGCTTGCCGGGCCACTCGACGATTTCCGACAGGCGCTCACGGCCCGAGATCAGGCAGCACTTGACGACGTCGACCGTGACATCGCGGACCTGCATGATCGTGATGCCCTGCCGTGCCGCCTCGCGTGCGACAGGATCGAACTCGACCGCGTCGACTACGGCGCCGGTCGAAAGCAGATAGATCGTCTTGCGCTTCGGCTCTTTCCACCAGTAGCGCGCGATGCGCACTTCGTCCTGGTACCACCAGTAGCTATCTGTCCCGCTGAGCGCCGGGCCGAAGTCGACGACCTCGCGGCCGGGATAGAGCTCCTTGAACTTCTCGCGCGGGATCAGCGTCGAGTGAAACGCGTACCGCGCATCGCGGCGGAAGAAGTCGCGCGAGGCCGGGTCGAATACGACGGCGAACGGATCGATGATCGGCGCGATCTTCAGGCACTTGTCGAATCCCGACTCGTTCTCGTACTCGATCTTGATTTCCCACGCGCCGCGACCTGCAGTGACGGCCCACGTGAACCCGTAGTCGTAGGCGATCTTCGCGTGCGAGATCGCCTCGATGTTGCGGATGAGGCCCTGGTAAATCTCCGCGAGCGTGCGATCGGTGTCCTCGACTGGGCGGAGCTTGATCTGCGGGCGATTCTGCAACTGCTCGCCCGTGACGCGCCGGATCATCTGCCGGATACGATTGAACTCGTAGCACGGGCGATTGCGGCGCTTCTTCGTCAGATGTTCGTCCCACTGATGGCCCGGGATCATCGCAAAGCGATAGTCGCTGATCGCCTTGCGGCGCAGCTCGCTGTGGCGCTGCTCGGCCTCCTCGAACTTGTCGAGCGCGTCATGCACGAGGTCGCGATCGGACGTCGGGCGCGTCGTGTTCCGGGTGTCGTCTTTGCGTGCCATCTGAGGGAGCTTCAACAGTCAGGGCTCACAAGTCAGGGAACGTCAGCGACGGCGCGTAGCCGCGCGAAAACTGCGTGACGAACTCGGTCGGCAAGGGCGTCTTGTCCCTGCCGAGCTCGTCGAAAATCCGGTCGGCGCACACACACGCGAGCCCGAAGGCGTCGGCGGCGTGCGATGACCAGTCGTGTTCGGGGCCGAGGCCGATGTCGAGTTGCGGATGCTTCTTCTCGTGATACCAGCCGAGCGCCTCGATGCCTGCCGCGCACGTCGGCTGCTTCGCATGGTCGGCGCCCTCTGGCGCGTTGAACCAGATCGACGGGAACCAGCGCCGGGCGGCTTCGATGCGCAGCTTGGCCGCGCCCGTGCCCTGATTCGGGATGACCGTGACCTGATAGCCGGCCCTTCGAAAGGCCGACTCGAAACTCACGTCGAACACGCGATCGTTGGTGTCGCCGTCGTGCGGCAGATACACCTGGCAGCGCGCGGGCGTGTATCCGCGCGTGCGCATCCACTCGAGATGTACCGAGAGCGGCTGACCGACGGCCTCGTAGTAGTCGAGCGCGCGAATCTCGCGGCCGACGAACTGCATGATCCACATGCTAAATGCGTCGGCGCGCATTCCGGTGCCGCCGAGGTCGCAGAACGCGCGCAGCGTGAGCAGCGGATCAGGCGCGACGCGACCTATGCGGCCCTGCTCCTTCGCCTCGGCGATGCAGCCAGCGTAATACGCGCCGGAGAGCACGCGCGCGTATTCGCCCTCCCACACATGCGGATAGAGCTCGGGCTGCGTGCGCAGGAAGTCCTGCCGCTCCCGCTCGAGCTCGTCATTCCAGAACGGGTTATCGCGCCAGTTGGCGCGCACGACGATCGCGCCGCTCGGCAGCAGCGGGCCGCGCAGCAGGAGCTCGACGGCATCGGTCGGGCGCGTCGGGTTCCACGAGAACCATCGTTCAGCGCCTGGCGCGCGCAGCGTCGGGCGCAGCAGGTTGATCGAGTGCATCGTCGCTGTGTGCGCTTCCTCCCACCACGCGCGCTTGAAACCTTCAAGGCTCTTGATCGAGTCTGCGGTGTAATCCCGCATGCCCTTGAAGATGATCACGCCATCGCCGGGCGTCGCGATGCGCTCCTGGTAGATTTTGAAGCCGTCCCG